>Ga0065721_10048703_pt1 | contig 124438 bp, 109 predicted proteins | sample Mesricmetagenome_FD_59108 | JGI IMG/M metagenome (GOLD analysis project Ga0065721, IMG submission 59108) | Mesophilic microbial community from rice straw/compost enrichment Sample: eDNA_1 v2 (version 2) | ecosystem: Engineered > Solid waste > Grass > Composting > Bioreactor | place: USA...
GTTCTATAATGAAAATCAGGAAGTCTATAGGATTTCCATTTACCGTGAATGCACGCTTCGCTTGGTACTATAAATATCAAGCAACTCACGGCTTTTCTAAAAGCAACAATTTCTTAGAAAAGAGCGTTTGTGAAAATGGTCGCGCTGCTTGTATGTGGCTTCCAAGCCTATCGCTGCACATTCGCCACGTGCTGCTCCACTGCCATCGCGCGGATCGTCTCGTGCAGCTGACCGTTTGTCGCTACGAGCGAACGCGTCTGATCCTGGAAAAACGGCTCGTGTCGGTAAGGCTCACCTTGCCAATCGGTTATGGTAGCGCCCGCTTCACTCGCGATCACGATTCCGGCAGCCACGTCCATGATCCCCGAACGCTGCATGACGATGTAGTCGAGCCAGCCATTGGCGAGCAGGCACCAATCGAGTGCCGGAGCCACGTTGCGCAACAGACGCTTCGTCTGGAGCATGAACGGCTCTGTAAAAGCAAGCTCCTCCTGCCTGGTCACGGTTTCGCGTCCGCGAATGTACGTCCCTGCTGCCCGCGTCAAGTCTGTCCGGTTGTTGATGGAGATGCGTTTGCCGTTCAGGAACGCTCCTTGCCCTTTTTCCGCCCAGAACATTTGACCTGCTACCGGATTGTACACGACGCCAAGGGCGAGTTCGCCTTTGTGCTGCAAGGCAATCGATATACTAAAATACGGATGGCCGATAAAATAATTGTTCGTGCCGTCCAGCGGATCGACAATCCACAAATACTCCTCGTCGCGGCTGACCATCCCGATCTCTTCGGAAAAAATCGTATGCGTCGGGAAGTGACGGTGCAGCACTTCAATGATGCGCTGCTCGCTGCCTTTGTCCTCCGGCAGTTTCACATCGTTATGCAGCTCCTCGTCAGGGGTGAGCTGCTCCAGAAAACGCTCCTTCAAAAAGGCTCCTGCCACACTTGCTGCTTCCTTGGCAATTTCCAGCATCGGCTTTTCGCTCCTTCATTGGGTCGTTTGTCCATTGTTTTCCCTTGCATTCCTCATGCGCACATCACTATGATAGAATGACACCCATCGCGAAAAAGACAAAAGACGCAGCGCAGGCGAGCGGGCGCAAAGCCAGGCTTTGGCGCATACAGCCCGACGCTTTTTAGGAGGGGAAAAACATGAACAGCGACTTCATTCGTCTGAAAAATATGGAGGGTGAGCTGAAATTCACCCAGATGAACAATAGCTACGGCTTTACGGTCACGACAAAAGAACTCGTGTTTTTCAAGCCGCACCTGACCTACCACCTGTTTTTGCACGATATCGTCAGCATGGTGCCGCATACGCTCGATACGGCGCCGATGTCGTTTCGGCTGAACAGAGAAACCGTCCACACGACCTTTGGCTCCCAATACTACAAAATCGGCGTCAAATGGGCGCGGATCGTCTCTCGTTCCGGCATCGTGGAGAAAGAAAACATGGAATTTATCGTGCCCCTCTCCGGCAAGATGCTGACCTATATTTCACAATACAGCGGACTTGTTGTGATCCGGTGAAGTTCAGGTAAAAAATTTTCGATTTAAAACGATAAACGAACCCGTGCCGTGCGCGATCCGATGGTTACGCTCGTCGTAAACGCTGCCTTCCATGACGACCAGCGTCTGTCCCCGATGCAAAAATGTCGCTTCAGCGCGCAGCCGTTCCCCTATTCCCGGACGCAAGTAGTTGAGTTTCAACTCGGTCGTGACCGCGTACTGCTCCGGGGGCAGGGAACGGTTGATCAACGAGCCCATGGCCGAGTCGATCAGCGTGGCGAGAATCCCTCCATGTACCGCGCCTCCCGAATTGTGCATGAACACCGTGAGCGGCAGTTCGAAGCGATACGACTGCTTCTTTTCGTCGATAAACTCTCCCTTCAAGCCGAGAAAGCCTGAAAGATAGGCACTTTTGCGCTCGCGCTTTTGCCGGATAGCCTGCATCGCCAACTCCAGTATTTTGCGCTCCTCATCGCTGCCTTCCTCGCAAATACTTTTCAATTCCTCTATCATTTTGTTCACTCCAACAAAATTAAAATTCGTTCTCTTATTGTAGCCGATAAAGCTTGTTTTCGCCATGCTGCAAGCGGCATGGCAAGCTGCCTGCAAGCGTCAGACTGAGCAAATGTTCAGACTTTTACGGTTGTTTCTACTAATAAAAATTGATAAGATAGTGCAAAACATAAGACAGGTCATTTTCAAGCAGGAAGGGAGAGCTATACATTGGCTAGACAACGCAGTGACATGATTAAAAAAGGTTTCGACCGCGCACCGCACCGCAGCTTGCTCCGGGCGGCAGGCGTAAAAGACGAGGATTTCGACAAACCGTTTATCGCCATCTGCAACTCTTACATTGATATTATCCCAGGCCATGTGCACTTGCAGGAGTTTGGCAAGCTGGTCAAAGAAGCTGTTCGCGCCGCAGGCATGGTTCCATTTGAGTTTAATACCATCGGGGTTGATGACGGGATCGCCATGGGCCATATCGGGATGCGCTATTCCCTCCCAAGCCGCGAGATCATCGCAGACAGCCTGGAAACAGTCGTAGCCGCGCACTGGTTCGACGGCATGATTTGCATCCCGAACTGTGACAAGATCACTCCGGGAATGATCATGGGCGCTCTGCGCGTCAACATTCCGACGGTCTTCGTGACAGGCGGACCGATGAAAGCAGGCAAGACAAGCGACGGCCGCTCCATCTCGCTTTCCTCCGTATTCGAAGGAGTCGGGGCGTACCAGGCAGGTCTGATCGACAACAAGCAGCTGGAAGAGCTGGAGCAATACGGATGTCCGACTTGCGGTTCCTGTTCCGGTATGTTTACCGCCAACTCGATGAACTGTCTGCTCGAAGCGATCGGTCTGGCGCTGCCAGGCAACGGCACCGTTCTCGCCGTCTCTCCGGAGCGCCGCGAACTGGTACAAGCCTCCGCAGAAAAACTGAAAAATTTGATCGAGCGTGATATCAAACCGCGCGATATCGTTACCCTCGAAGCGATCGACGACGCCTTCGCGCTCGATATGGCGATGGGCGGCTCGACGAATACCGTTTTGCACACATTGGCAATCGCTCAGGAGGCAGGCATCGAGTATCCAATCGAGCGCATCAACGAAGTGGCGAAGCGCATTCCGCACATTTGCAAACTGGCGCCATCGTCCGACTACCACATCGAGGATTGCCACGAAGCAGGCGGCGTCTCCGCTGTTCTCAAGGAAATTGCGCGAAAAGAAGGCGCGATCCATCCGAACCGCATCACCGTGACAGGCAAAACGCTCGCGGAAAACATCGCGGAAGCGGAAATCAAAAACGACCAGGTGATCCGCCGTCTGGAGAACCCGTACAGTGCCTCCGGCGGTCTGGCCGTCCTGTTCGGCAACCTCGCCGAGCAAGGCTCGATCATCAAAACGGGCGGTGTCGATCCTTCTATTAAAAAGCACGAAGGACCAGCGATCTGCTTCGACTCCCAGGAAGAAGCGCTGGCGGGCATCGCGGCAGGCAAAATCAAGTCCGGTCACGTCGTCATCATCCGTTACGAGGGACCAAAAGGCGGCCCGGGCATGCCAGAAATGCTGGCTCCTACTTCGCAAATCGTCGGGATGGGACTCGGCAAGGAAGTGGCTCTCGTCACAGACGGCCGTTTCTCCGGCGCTTCCCGCGGCATCAGCATCGGGCACGTCTCCCCGGAAGCGGCTGAAGGCGGCCTTATCGCGTTCGTCCAAGACGGCGACATCATCTCGATCGATCTCGAAGAGCGCACGATTCACCTGAACGTTGACGAGGCTGAACTGGCCCGCCGTCGCGAAGGCTGGAAAGAATTTGAGCCGAAAGTGAAAACAGGCTACCTGGCACGCTACTCCAAGATGGTAACGAATGCGAGCATGGGCGGCATCCTGAAAATCTAGTACGCGCACGACCTAATAGAAAAGAGAAAAGCCCCCTTCCCTCTGGCCTAGAAGTAATGGCCGCAAAGGAAGGGGGCTTCTTCTTATTCATTCATGAACGAAACACTTGCCGGACTCAAATCACCCAGGCGCCACAAAGCGAGCTTGTGGTAGCCTTCACTGGCAATGACTTGCGACCAGGTTTGCAATGTCGTCTCGTCGGCATACCAAACCGTGTGCTTCTGTTTTTGCTCGTCTACGTACTGGAAATAAAGGCTGCCACTCGCCTCGTCACGCTGCGGTTGCGCCATATTGACTTTCGCCAAATACACGGCTTGCTGCTCCGTTACCTGGACCGCCTTGCCCGAAGCTGTCCAGTCAAACCCGCCAGACGCAATAGCGATTACCTTTTCTCCCGGCACGACCTTCATGCGGGTTGCCAGTTCTTTGATAAACGCCCGGTCCGCTTTCGGTCCTGGCCCGGTCGAGGTTCCGTACAGGTTGTACGCCATCATCACATAGACGGGGCCTTTGGGCAGCGCGAGTGTTTCAATCGGCGTCCGCGGCTCCAGCACCACCCGGAGGGTCTTTTCTTTTGCCTGAAGGCGCTTATGCAGTTCCTGGATAAACAGCAGCATGTTCTGCCAGTCTTTGTCCGCAACCCGTTCGTAGTCGATCTCCACCCCATGGAACTGGTACGTCGTTACCGCCTCCATGATCTGGTCGATGTGCTTCGTCCGGCTTTGCGGCGTCGCCATCAGCCGCGTTACGATCGCCGGGTCCTTTTGGCTGTCCGTGCCATTCTTGCGCTTCTGATCGTTCACGATCGTCAAATCCACATGGACGAGACTGCTTTTTCGCGAGATTTCCTGGACTTTGGGCAACCCCTCTTTGAACATATCGGTAAACAGCAGTTGATCCGCTTCGTCAAAATAGGCGGCAAACATCTGCACACTGGTCAAACCGTTCGTCATGCCTTGCAAATCCGCGGAGCCGTCCATCCATTGCCAGTCCGTGACCCAGGCTGTCTTCTCCATCGGCTGTTCTGCCGCCTCCACACTTTTCCACGAATCGGAAGTGCTTCCCAAGATATCGCAGCCCCCGAGTAACGTCCCAATAGCACTGAGGCATACTGCGAGAACAATCGTCTGTTTTTTGAACCGCTTCTTCATCGTCACCTGACCTGGTTCCCCTTTTCCTTCTATGTTAGAACGTTTCGATGACCCAGTCGATGGCAGCATGGAACGCTTTCTCCGATACGTGCACCACTTCATCCCAGCCCGAATACGAATTTTTGAACAGGATAGCATCGCTCGCCTCGCCATTGGTCGGAACAAACACGCTCATGTCCGTAAAAATCGCATCGTAAATGTCATCTTTTTTGTTTTGCTTGCTGTACTGGGCTTCCAGTGCCAAGCCGCCTTTCTCCATGGTAGCATCTATTTGCTGTTTGTCTATCAGCAGCTGTTTGTCCACAGCCACAGATAACTGATTGTCCCGGAGAGTGATGTCAAGCAGCCTAGATTGTTGAATATTGATCGGGTATCCCTCGTCTTCCTTGGGAGCACCCGCTTCCGTCTGGGCCTTGCTGTAGACGGTCGCCTTGTCGTACGCCAAATCTTCCGGCTTCCATTGTACCTCGCCGAGCTTGGTCTTGGACAGCTCTTTTACAGCGCTGCCGGGCTTTTTCTCTTCGAGCTTGAGTTCATTGTTTTCCAAAGTCAGGCGCATGAACGAGTTTTTCTTGCGGTCATAGCGCAAATAAATCGCTTGCTTGCCGACGACGTTGCCTTCGAGCTTTGCTGTAAAGCCCACATTCTTGTAGTTTTCGCTGTCGCGCAAATAAATCTGGCCGTTCTCGCTCGGCGGGGAAGTCAAAATCAGTCGGTTGTCCTTAAATTCTTCCGCTCCGCTCATGCGCTCCCATTGTTTCGCCTGGTTCTCGTCTCCCAGCACGAATTTCATCTTTTGCTGCGTATCCTTCTGAATTTTCATCAGCAAATGATTGGTCGACCAATAAGGGGCAGGCTGCACGCGAGTCAAGTTGTACAAGCTCTCGTCACGCGAATTGTACACGTTGCCTTCCCGGTTGAAATGCATGGCGAACAGCTTGCGGATGTTCGCATCATTGACATCGGAAACGAGCCGGTTCATCCCTTGATAGAGCGTATTGGCGTGCATGATCATGTACACGCGCGGGACAGACCCGAGCTGCTCGGTGTAAATATCTTTCATCAACTGATAGTCGTGGGTAATCCGTTCTTCCATCTGCGTCCGATTCTCCACCGGAATCATGTCCTGATCGCGGATGAAGTCCATCAAAAAATGGTTGTAATACTCCACGTGGTTTTTCGTAGGCAGCTGGTTTTCGTCTCTCACGCCGATAAACGTGCCGTCCCGGTCAAAAATATTGATGTAGGTCAGCCGATAACCGTTTGTGCCCATTTCCCAGAAGCCTTTTTCCTGCATGCGCAGCAAATCTTTGGGCTGGAGAAACTTGTTGTCGCTGTTGCCCATCTTGTTGGCGTACGTCAGCGCAGTTGCCTTGTAGTTGTACTTTTCCAGAAGCGGCTGAGCAAACAAATGAGAGTCGTTTCGCCCATCTTCAAAAGCGAGAAACAAAGCTTTGTCTGGCAGCGGCTTGTTTTTTTGGTAAAAATCCAGAACATCTTGTTGCGAAATCGTCACGTAGCCTTGCTTGCGGAGCGCCTTCAGATGTTCATCCAGCAGCTCTTTGGCAATCAGCTTCGGTGTGCCGTTGCGCCCGACGCCAAAGTAGGAAAGGGCAATGAATCCTTTTTGATTTTGCCACTGTGTCGTATCTGCCTGCACGTATTGTTTCGTATCGAAAACGGCTTGATAGACAATCATGCCGACAAGCAGCAAAATCGCAAATTGCCAGACAGTGCGAATCTTTTTTCGGCGATCCTTCTTTTTGTAATCCAGGGCGGCACTACGCTTTCCTCTCATCTCATCCCCCCCTTGCTCTCGAAATCTCCCACGCAGCAACTGTGTTTAAAACGGCAAGCTGAATCCTTTTTTGCCTTTTTGCTTTCGGGCTTCTTTTTTCAATTTCGCCTCAATGTCTTGCGGTGTCTCCCGTGTGCCCCAGGTCGATTTCCAGAACGTCACCCAGGCGACAGGCATTTGCCAAAGCAAGACAAATTCGTAGAACACGCAAAAAACAAACCCGAACACCCACAGCTTGCTCCTGCGGAACAGCAAATGAGCCAGACTCATCAGCATCGCCATCAGCAAAAGCCCCATCAAAAACGTTCCGGGGAACACGTGATGGACGAGCGGAACGTATCCGAGGTTGTACAACACGATGACAGGTGCTGCAATCGGAACAATCAGGCCAATGTAAAAGAATAGCGCCATGAACGGCTCTTTTTTCCAGATGAACATGCTGGCCCGCAGCGATTCACGCAGCCACGAACGCTTCCAGCGCATTTGCTGCTTCAAGAACACGCTCATCTTCGACGGCACAATCGTCGAACAGATGGCCGAGTCCTGGTAAGAGGTTCGATGTGTCTGCAAAATGTAGTTGGTCATGCTTCGGTCGTCGCCAAAAGTCGCAGGCTGACCGAGAAACTTCTGACTCAGCCAGGCATCGGAATGCTTGGTGATCAAATCTTTGCGATAGCACGACAGCGGCCCGGACAAGCACGTCACGCTGTCAAACCAGGCTTCTGCCGCTTTCATGATGCGAAAAGCGATATAATACCGAACCGTTTGCAGCTTCGTAATCGAGTTCGTGTATTTGTTCTCCACGTCTGTCCGCCCGGCTACGCCGCCCATTTTCGGGTCCTGAAAAGGCTGAACCAGATGGCGGATCGCGGTCGGCTCCAGGAAGCTGTCCGAGTCCACAAACACGACCAGATCGTGCTTCGCCATCTCCACGCCTTTGACCAGAGCGACGCGCTTCCCGCCATTTTCGGGCAGGACATGCATGCGCACCCTTTCTCTCGTCATGAAGCGGTCGGCCTCGTTATGGATCATCTCGATGACCTTCTCGATCTGCTCCACCGAGCGGTCCGTCGAGCGATCATCGACCACGATTACTTCCAGTTTGTCGATCGGGTAGTTTTGATTGACACAACTCAAAATCGTGCGGTGAATCCATTCCTCTTCGTTAAAGCACGGGATGATGATCGAGACTCCCGGCGTAAAGTCCGGATTGATCGGCACATCCCGGTACAGGGCGCCAAAAAAGTAGCGGGTCAGCAAAAAAGCCGCCGCGATCAAGCTGTACATGTACAAAAGAATGTTGTACTGGAAGTAAATCACGCTCTCCGCGCGCATGAGCATGATGAAAATCGTCGAGAACAACAGCATGGCGCTGGAGCCGTAAATGGCGTAGCCCCATCGTTTTCTTTGCAGATATTCTGTCAGCGGCTTGGCAAATTCAAACGCCACCATCAGCTTCTCCTGCTCATCCTCGGTCTTCGTAAAGTTTCGGACGACCTTCGCCTCTAACTTGACGGATGATTCAAATCCTTCCGGCATCGTGCCTGGGGGAATATCGCAATGAATCGAAACCGTTTTTCCCACAAACAGCCGCTCTTGGGCAGCTGGCCCAAATTCGCACAAAAGACCTGTTGTGGAAATATCGACTGCGCGCCCCTTGAACGCGCTTTTTTTCTGTTTCTTGCGCGTGTAGACCACGACATCAAAATTGGCCATGTAACGCAGGCTCAGCATCCGCAACCTGTCCAGGTAAGCTGGATCATCCTGAGCCACATCCGCAGCCTGTCCTCTTCGATCTGCCTGTGTCCGAATATTTTCTGGGTCTGGAACATTGGAGAGGAGTCGCCGATCCGCTCGAGAAACCGTCAGCACTTCATCTGTATTTTTCTTTTTCTTTTTGAATATCACTGTCGCTTCTCCACTCCCTCTTACAAGCTCCAGTAATGGTAACCCTTATTCACAAAATCGGCTTTTTGATAAACTCCTTTGATATCGAAAATCATTTTTGTCTGACCGCTTCCGTACATGGCATCGAAGTCGTCCACGCTCATGCTGGCAAAAAAGGCGTGCGGAACCGCTACGATCACCACGTCCAATTCTTTCAGCGCATCCGGGTGGGAAAGCTCGATCCGGTATTCCTCGTACGCCAGTCTGGGATCAGCCAGCGGATCGACGACAAGCGGCACAATCCCGTACTCGTGAAGCTCGGAAACAATGTCCACTACTTTCGAGTTGCGAATATCCGGGCAGTTTTCCTTGTAGGCCAAGCCCATGATGCCGATTTTCACGTTTTTGACGTCCAGCTTCATCCGTACAACCGACTTGATGATTTGTTCCGCGATGTATTTGCCCATCCCGTCATTGATGTGGCGACCCGCCAAAATGATTTTGGAATGGTACCCGCTGTCTTCTGCCTTGTAGGTCAAGTAATACGGATCGATGCCGATACAGTGCCCTCCTACCAGACCGGGTGTGAACGGCAAAAAGTTCCACTTCGTCCGGGCAGCCTGCAGCACAGCCTTCGTATCGATGCCCATCTGATGAAACAGCATCGCAAGCTCATTCATGAACGCAATATTGATGTCGCGCTGGGCATTTTCAATGACCTTGGCTGCTTCGGCGACCTTGATGCTCTCCGCCCGATACACGCCCGCCTCCACAACCAGCCCGTACACCCGTGCCACCGTATCCAATGTTTGTTCGTCCATGCCTGATACAATCTTCACGATCGATTCAAAACGGTGCACGTCATCGCCCGGATTGATGCGCTCCGGCGAATAGCCGACTGTGAAATCCTCTCCACAACGCATGTTCGATTCGCTTTCCAGTATCGGGATGCATATTTCCTCGGTCACTCCCGGATACACGGTCGATTCGAAGACGACAACCGATCCTTTCGGCATGTGTTTCGCTACCGTCCGCGTCGCCGCCTGTACGTAGTGCAGATCAGGCACATTGCCGCTCTTGATCGGCGTGGGCACGGCGACGATGAAAAACCGCGCTTCCGACAGTCTTGTTTCATCTGACGTAAAGTCAATCGTACTGGCTCGCAGCCGCTCCTCGTCCATGCTTCCATCCGGGCATAGCCCGTTTTGGTAATTATCCACTTTTGCACGATTGACATCAAAACCGATTACAGACACTTTTTCTGCCAACGCAACTGCTACTGGTAACCCTACATATCCGAGTCCGACGACAGCAATTTTTTCCTGGCGCTCTACAATTGCGTCAAACAGATCCATGATGTTTCTTCCTCTCTCATTGTCGATTACGAACCAAACATTTCTGACATTTTCACAAACGTATAGCCTTTCTCTTGCAGCTTCTCAATGATGGTTGGCAACGCGTCTACGGTTTTTATGTCATCGAGCATGTGCAGCAGGATCACACTGCCATTTTTTGTTTTCTCGATGACGATGTTTGCAATTTCGTCCGCCGTCTTTGTTTTCATGTAATCGGAAGGATCTACATCAAAGTTCGTAATGGTATGGTAACCAGTCGCTGAAATAGCTTTTAATGTATTGTCATTAATGGCTCCGGTCGGTGGTCGGAAGTACATGGTCGGCTTTTGCTGAATCGCGCCTGTAATGATCTGATGCGCTTTGACGATTTCTTCCTGCATCTGAGCCACTGTGATTTTGGTCAAAACGGGATGAGAGTACGTGTGGTTCGCCACATCGTGTCCTGCTTCATATATCGCTCTGGCGAGGTTCGGATTTTTTGCCACCCCGTCGGCCCGCAAGAAGAACGAAGCTTTAATCTGGTACTTGTCCAATGTGTCCAAAATTTTTGTGACAGTAGCATCGCTTCCCCAGTCGTCAAAAGACAGGGCGATCTGCGGCTTGTCTGACTCGTCTCTTTGTACATATCGATAAGTAACATTTTGAACATCCAAATTGATTTTCGCAGCGTCATAGCCTTCAATTTGCTCAGCTGGCTTTCTCTCTTGGCTGCCTGCAATCAAGTCTTTCAAAGGAACAAAGCGATATCCGGCATCGTTTGCTGCCCGCGCCAAAAGAGCAACATTCTCGGCGAGTTGCTTGCTCTCAACGGTGTCCATGGTTATGATCCCGCCACGATTGATGTATTTTCTGACGTAGCGCATTTTTTGTTCTTCTGTCTCTTTTTCCCAGTTATGCAAAAACAGGCTGGTGGAGATAACAGCTTCATGGCCTGCGCCCGCTGCGGCCAACAAAATGTCATCGGTATAGGTCGCCGATTTTGTTCGCACGTAACGTGTTTTAATCCCTGCCTTCTTCTCAATGACATCTTTGGCCAGCTTGATCTCGGAGCTGATCTTGTCATAGGGAAGCTTGCTCAGATCGAGCAGATTCAGTGTATTGTTCTCGACCTCATGGCCGCGCGCAGCGATTTCTTTTGCCAGATTCGGCTCCTCGGCTACACGCATGCCAGGCAAAAAGAAAGTCGCCTTGATCTGCTGCTTGTCCAGTGCATCGAGCAGCTGTTTCATCTTCTTGCTGTCAGCCATCCCGTTAAAGGTAAGAGCCAGTTCTCGCTTGGTCGTATAGACGAAAGGAATGCCCTTGCTTTTTTCTCCTGTATAGCGAATGATCTTTTGAGTCGTTTTGGTTTTTTGCGCAGCGTAGCCAAATGGCTGGCCCCGATCGTGCAGCGGAGCGCATCCTGCTAACACGGCAATCGCAAGCATCGCCATGGCTATGGAAAACAAGAATGATTTTTGGTTTCTTCCTATCTTTTTGGGCATGTCTTTTCTCCTTTTCTCCCGATATACGCAAAGAAAATTCCTCGACTACAGTCCTTCATACTACTCCTTATGAAAGAAAACAGCTATAGTCAATTCCAGGCAGTTTTCCCGCGTTTTACTTTGGAACCATGTCAGCCATTTTGACGAATTTGAAGCCTTTCTGTTTCAGCTTTTCCAAGGCAACAGGCAGCGCTTCAACTGTATGTATGTTGTCGAGCATATGAAGCAAAATGACGCTGCCGTTTTTCGTCTTGGTCATGATTCCGTTGACGATATCATCGGCGCTGTGTCTGGCATCCCAGTCCAGCATCGTCACGTCGTACATCGCGATGTTTTTGTATCCGACTGCCGAGATCAATCGGGCTGTCTCGTCGTTAACGACTCCTGTCGGTGGACGAAACAGCATCACAGGCTGCTGCTGAATCGCATCTGTAATGACACGGTGCGCTTTCACCAAGTCTTCTTGCAACTGCTGCGGCGAAATCGTCGTGACGACCGGATGGCTGTAACTGTGGTTCGCCACGTCGTGCCCGCCTTCCACCATCGCCCGCGCCAGGTTGGGGTTGTCCTCTACCCCTTTTGCCCGCAGGAAAAAGGTCGCGACAACATCGTGCTCTTCCAAAATATCGAGAATCTTCGTAACCGTCTTGTCGCTGCCCCAGTCGTCAAAAGTCAGGGCAATTTTCGGTTCGTTCGTCTCCATCTGATAGATGAGGTGATAGGTGGCATTTTTCGTGTCGGGATTAATTTTTGCCGCATCATAGCCAGGAATTTGTTCCAGCGGCTTGCGCTCTCCTCCGTTTTTCACAAGCTCCCCCAGCGGAACGAGCTTGTAGCCGATGTCATTGGCCGCTTTCGCAATATAGGAGATGGCGGGAATCACTTCGGGATTGATGTCTGTATTCATCGTAATAATCCCGCCCCTGGTCATGAACCTCTCCACGTACTCGCCAATCGCCTTTGCATCCTTTTTCATGTCCCGGTCTTTCGGATTGATGCTGTAGCTGACTACGCCTTTCATTCCCAACGCAGCCGCAGCCAGACGGACATTATCGGTAACATCCCCCGATTTGGTGCGCACATAGCTTGGAGTGACTCCGGTCTGCTTTTTGATTACGTCGTTGCCAAGCTGAATCTCTTTGTAGATTTGCTCATAGCTGAGTTGGGCATCGTCCAAGTGATTCAGCGTGTTGTTCTCGATTTCATGCCCTCGCTTGAGGATTTCCTTGGCGATCTCCGGCTCTTCCGCAACCCGCATCCCCGGGAGAAAAAAGGTCGCTTTGATCTGGTACTTGTCCAGCTCGTCCAGCAGCTTCTTCATGGTTGCGTCATCCCCCATCCCGTTGAAGGTCAGGGTCAGTTCTTTCTTTGCTGTATATACAAAAGGAATGACTTTGCTCTTCTCACCGTTGCTCGCGGGAATCGTTTGAGTCGTATTCGCTTTCGGAACGTTGTTTGCTTCTTCAACCCCAAACTGGCAGCCGACAAGCAAAGAGCTTGCAATCATCCATGCACTCCACGGCAGAACCCGCCGTTTGCGTGGCGTACGCGTAGTAACCATCAAGTTTCCTTTCCCCTTGTCATAAAATATGTACAAGAATGACAATATAGGTAATTTTACCTATGAAAAAAGTTCCAGAAAAGCAGTTTTCTTTCTAATTTCGCACTATACACTACTTTTAAAGAGGTAGTAAAGCCCTAAATTCCACACTTTCCCTGCGTATGCCTGTGTTCATTTTACATAAACGGCTTATGAATGAACAACATACATATTGTAGTTTACCATAAACATTATCAGTCACTTTTCTACCATTTTCGCACGTATACAAAAAGAACGATCCACAAAGGATCGTTCCGAGAAGCATTGCGGCTTGTTCTTTTCCAAAATTTGCTTGCGCTTTTCTCGCAACAATCTGCGCTGCGAGACGTATTACTAAGTAAGAGAACAAAGAATCAGCTACAGAACACGTCGCGCAGAAACGAAGCGCTTCTCCCAGGACGTGCCTTTAAATGCGGTAAAGGTCACACCCGGTTGCCCGTAGGTATGTAGAATCTTGTTGTTTCCCGCATAAATAGCAACGTGAGTAATCCGCTTGGACTTCGTCGTCGTGCTCGCCTTGAAAAATACCAAATCCCCTTTTTTCAGGTTGGCCTTGGACACACTCACGCCTTTTTTCGCCTGGTCACGCGAGGTACGTGGCAAGCTTTTGCCTACTGCTACACGGAATACGCGCTGCGTGAAAGAAGAGCAGTCAAAAACAGCTGTTGTCGAGCTCTTTGCACCAAATTTATAGGGGGTCCCCAGATATTTTTTACCTGTGCTGATGACTTTGTCTGCCTTCGCTTGCGTCCAGGCTGCGTGAGCTACATTTTGCTCTCCTGGCATTGGCAGTGCAATCGCTGTTACTCCTAAAGTCAATCCCATTACGATTCCGATGAGGGTTTTTCGCAATTTCATGTTGTTCATCCTCCCTTTTGACAGAACGCGCTTCTACGAGATGGTTTCGGTAGAAGCTTTATTTATGCAAAGTTTGGGTGACCTCTCACTTGTTCTCTACTTTACCAAAGCTGTCGCGCTGTGAAATTACCAAAAACTTGGCAGAAACCGATTGAACAAATGGATGTGATTTCCGCTTGACGCCCTCAAGCCCGCTGTAACAGGCATTCCTTAAATTTTCAGTTTATTTTCATGCCAAAATGTTCCTCCGGTTTTGTCCAATTGTATCCAGTGCGATTCGCCGATTGTCCGCATCATATGCGACTTATGACCTATACCCACTTGCAAAAAATCCCTTTTCGCGCTATTTTCACGCGGGCAAAAATGGTTTCTTCCTTCTCTCTCTTCTCTATGCTTGCAACCTGTTGAGAGTCATCGTAAAGTAGATAGGAGTTCGTTTTGAAGGAGGAACATATGCGACTGCGTAACATCCCAGGCGCCGAAGCGGCCCTGCGTGAATATCCGACATTTGTAGACAGCCCGCTTTCCTATAAAGGAAGATGGAAGGAACGCTTCGGAAATGACCATCCGATCCACGTGGAGATCGGCTGTGGAAAGGGACGCTTCATTAATACACTGGCAAAGCGTCACCCTGATACGAATTTCATTGCGGTTGAACTGAAAGCAGAGGTTGTTTTGCGGGCCTTGCAGCGAACCGAGTACGAGACGATTCCGAATCTGGCATTTATCCAGTTCGACGCCTCCAAGCTCAGCGAACTGTTCGCCGATCATGAAATTGCCCGGATTTATTTGAATTTCAGCGATCCGTGGCCAAAGGCGCGCCATGCCAAGCGCCGCCTCACCTACGCCAGCTTCCTGAACAACTATCGCCAGGTGCTCACCCAAGACGGCGAAATTCATATGAAGACCGACAACGAAAAGCTGTTTGAGTTCTCCCTCAATCAATTCGCTGCCGAGCGCTTTCAGATGAAGAACATCACCTTTGATCTTCACCAATCGAAGCTCGCAGAAGAAAACGTGATGACCGAGTACGAAGAGCGCTTTTCTTCCAGAGGACAGCGAATCTACCGGGTAGAAGCCAGCTGCTTGATAAAGTAAGCGAAGCGCAACGCTTTTACAAGTAAATGACTCCCACGCGAACACGCTATGGATACAGCTCGTGCTTGCGTGGGGTTTTTTCGATCTTTCAAGCAAAGGATTGGGAGAAAAGCATATGAATCGCTACGATGATGCCTTTCACGAATGGAATAACAGCCTTTTGTTCGCGCGGTTACGGATGACCTCGATATTCTTGCTTTTGTGCTATCCCGTCTTTCTGTACGTCGATCTCGTCCTGCTTAAAGACGTCGGCAATCCGCTGTTTCTTTACACGCTTACTTCTATACATACATCAGGCTTTATCGCCTCCTTGATTCTCGTCTTCATCTATCAAAAATTTCAGAAGAGCGAAAGCTTCATGCGCTCCTCCTGGCCGCACTCTCTGATCATTTTGTTCGTGGCGGGCTACGTCCTAGCAAGCGCTCTGTCGTCTTTGAACAGCCACAGACTCTCGGGAAATATTGACGCCTACGTCGTCGTGCTCATCGGGGTTGCAGCCGTCTTTCCGCTGCGCCCGCGGTACTTCGCCTATATTCTTGTGCCTTGTCACTTGCTGTTTCTGTATGTGTTGGCGCAAATTCCCCAGGATGATTTCTCGCTTCACGCCAAACAGATCAATACGAGCATGACGGTGTGCATCTCCTTTTTCATCGTGCTTGCTTTCCATTCTTATAGAAAAAAAGAGTTCAACTACAAGCGTGAGCAAAAGGAATCAGCGGAAAATTTGCGCAAATTGTTTGACATCAATCCGTACCCGCTGCTTCTCTCCCGCCTCTCTGACGGGCGCATTTTGCTGATGAACGAGCGCGCCCAAAAAGAATGGCCCTGCACAGCAGGTGACGAAGAACGTTACGACACGAGCTATGTTTTTCAGGACGCAGCAGATCGCCAGGAAGTCGTCGAGCAACTGCGCAAAACAGGCAGCATCAAAAACCACGTGCTCCAGCAAAAAAGCGCGCCGGGCTTTACCCGTTGGGCCATGGTTCACTATGAAGTGATTGAGTACGACAACATCCCGTGCATTTTATCCGGGATGACAGACATCACCGAGTTGAAAAAAGTAGAAAGCGAGCTGGCAAAGCACGCCTCGATCGACTTGCTGACTGGTCAGTTGAATCGCCGGAGCGGGATCGAAGCCCTGCAACAGATCGTCGCTGAATCCCGCAGCTCCTGGATTTCATGCACGATTTGCTTCGTCGACATCAACAATCTCAAGCAAGTAAACGACCAGTACGGACACCGGGAGGGCGACGCGCTGATCACGACGGTGTGCGATGTGATCAGAGGCGTCATCTGCGCTGACGACATTTTGTTTCGCTACGGCGGTGACGAGTTCATCATCCTCTTTACCGGCAAGTCGCAAGAAGCAGTCGATGCGCTTTGGGACGTCATCTGGCAGCAGTTTTTGGCGATCAATGCCGCCCAGAAAAAGCCGTACCTCATTACGGCGAGCCACGGACTGTTTTATTTCTGCTCTGGTATGGATGTAACGATCGAGGACATGATCGAGCAAGCTGATGCAGCCATGTACAAAGAAAAAACCAGACGGAAAAAGGAGCTGTCCGACATGGTCGGCGGCGCTCATCCGCTGGTTTAATCCTGAAAAGCCGCTAGTTGTTCAGTTGCCGTCTTTTCGCCCGCTCACCATTCTGTACACACGTTCTGGCCGTCCAACCACGCCGTAGGAAAGGTCAGCGACGGCTTCGCCAATAGCAACCAGATACTCCAAATAGCGACGGGCCGTTGAACGGCTGATGCCCGTTTCTTTGCTGACCAGCTCGGTAGTAGCTTCTTGTGTTTGCATCAGATAACCGGATATTTTGTCCAGTGTAATCTGATCAATCCCTTTGACGGCTCTTCCTTCCGCTGGTTTTTTGCTGCTTGTCCGGGAAATTAGCTCATCAATCTGGGCCTGGCTGATTTGCTCCCTGTCCTGTTTCCACTCCCGCACTTTTTGCCTGAACTCCTGGTAGCTCTGCAAAGTCTGTTGCAGGCGGGCAAAAATCAGCGGCTTGGTGATGAAATCAAAGACGCCGTAGCGTATCGCTTCTACGACGGTATCCACCTCTTTGGCTGCTGTCAGCATGATGCAGTCGCACGCGGGAAACTGCTCCTTGATCACAGACAAGAAATCCAGTCCGTCCATGTCCGGAAAATAAATGTCCAACAGCACCAAATCGGGCTGAAGCAGCTCCAGCTGATCCCTGGCTTCCTGGGCATTGGTTGCAATGCCGACAACCTCGTACCCTTCCACCTTTTCCACAAAGCGACGATTTACTTCGGCAATCCTCAGATCGTCCTCTACAATCAAAACCCGTATTGCGCTTTTTCCCGCCATGCTCTTCACTACAGCTCTCCCTCCTTCATCTGCGACGTTCAAACCTCTTTCGGCAGCGTCACCGTAAAAATAGTTCCGCCCGCCGGATTACCTGTATGCGTAATATTGCCATGCAGCTTGGAAACCGCTTGTTGCACCAGATGCAGGCCGTACCCGTGATTCGGCTGCTGCTTGGTAGAAAAGCCAAGCTCGAATACCCGCTCGGCATGTTCCCGCGAGATGCCTGGGCCGCGATCTTCTACTTCGATCAACAACACCTCTTCCATATCGAGCAAAAAGATCGTGATCTCCTGGGCAAAAGCGCCCGGTGCCCAGACGGCATCCATCGCATTATCGAGCAAATTTCCCAAAATGACAATCAGTTGGGCGCGATCAATAGCCGCTGGAATTTCGCGGAAGTTGCTTTCCGGATCGATTTTCAGCTCAATTTTGCGCTCATTGGCCTGATTCAGCTTGCCGAGCAAAAGTCCGGCGATCAGCGGATCTGGCACCTCTTGCAAAATGAATCGCGTGTGGCTGACGTGTGCATCCAGCTCGGACGAGATAAACTGGATTGCTTCCTGATACGACTCCAACTGGATCAAACCGGAGATCAGGTGCAGCTTGTTGGAATACTCGTGCGTTTGCGAGCGGAGCACTTCAGCATATTCCTTTACCCTGGACAGCTCCTGCGTCACCTCGAACAATTCCGAACGGTTGCGGAAGCTGGCGACAGCGCCCGTGATCTGGTTGTTCGCATCCTTGATCGGCACGCGGTTGACAATCAGCACCTGCTCGTTCACCAGCGCTTCGCGGTCAAACTCGGCTTCCCCCGTCTCGATTACTTCCGTGAGGCCAAGCGCGTGCACCAGGTCGTCCTGCTTCTCTGTCAAACAATCGCGCTCCTTTTCCTGCTTTTGGCCGAGCAGTCGTTGCGCCGTCTGATTGGCAAGCGTGATCGCCCCTGTCTCGTTGACCGCCACAATGCCTTCGCGAATCGATTCAAGCACAGCCTGGTTCTCCTGATACAACCGTCCGATGCTCGCTGGCTCCAAGCCGAAAATCGCTTTTTTGACATTCCGGGCAAGCAGCATCGTGCACACGACGCCCAAAAGCAGCGTGATGATCCCGACGAGCACAATCCGGTCGCGGTACGCTTCAATCGTCTCATTAATATCGGCAAACAAAAATCCGACAGATACGACTCCTATCACTTGCCCTGCTTCATTATAGATCGGCGTTTTTCCCCTGAGGCCAGGCCCCAGCGATCCGACCGTTTCCGAGATGATCGAGTTTCCTTCGAACACCGTTTCGTTATCGCCCCCGACCATCGGCTTGCCGATTTCATCCGGGTCTGGATGGGAGTAGCGAATCCCTTGCAAATTGCCAACTGTAATAAAAGCGGCGTTCGTGCTTACCCGGATTTTTTCCGCAATCGGATTGATGATTTTGGCCGGGTCCTCTGTGTAAAACGCCTGCTTGATTTCCTCCATTTGCGCCACGGTTTTCGCCGTGTCCAACGCCCGTCTGCCAATCTCTTTTTCCAGGGCATCCGCGAGCATCAGCTCAAACGTAATCCCCAAAATCACGATGACACCCAGCAGGAGCGAACAGATGATCAACATCAGCTTGCTGTGAAAACGCACGTTCCTCCCCCCTTCTTCTCATTGTAACCCAATTTTGCGTCCAACTGAAAAAGAGGCCCTTCGCCCGGCCTCTTTTTCCCGCAAGTTCGCAAGTTCTCTGCTACAACGTGAGCACTCCCGTAAGCAACGCGACAACGATCATGACAAGCGAAGTGCCGAATGCCCATTTCATGATAAAGCGCTGCGTCTGCGCGTAGTCCACGCCAACCATCCCCAGCAGCAAATATTGAGCGGCAAACAGCGGACTCAAAACGTGCAAGGGCTGGCCGAGAATCGACGCCCGCCCGATCTCTGCCGGATCGACTCCATACGCTGCTGCCGCATTTGCCAAAATCGGCACCACGCCGAAATAATAGGCGTCGTTGGACATGAAATACGTAAAAGGCATGCTGGTCAAAGCGACTAATACAGGCATGTGCGAGCCAAGCGAGTCCGGCAGCCAGGAGACAACCGTATTCGACATGGCGTCAATCATTTTTGTCTCGGTCAAAATGCCTGTAAAAATTCCGGCAGCGAAGACCATCGAGACAGTCGCGAGAGCGTTGCCCGCGTGCGCTGCGATCCGCTCCTTCTGGTCTTCCATTTTGGGATAGTTGATCAACAGCGCGATGGCAAACGCGATCATGAACAAGATGGGCAAAGGCAAAAAGCTGGTGATAAGTCCGAGCATCAGCGCAACAGTCAGCAGCAGATTAAACCAGAGCAACTGTGGACGCTTGCTCGCAGCTGCTTCATGAGCCGCCGCCAACTCGGCTTGTGCTGGCGACGATGCGCGAGATGCACCGCCAAGCTCGATAATCCCCAGCCGTTTCCGTTCTGCTTTGCCCAATATACAGGCGACGAAAATGACCCAAGCGATCCCGGCAGCCATGGCAGGAATGAGCGGGGTAAACAGCTCGGATGCGTCCAGTCCCAACACACTCATCGCTCTCGCAGTCGGGCCGCCCCACGGCGCCATGTTCATGATGCCCAGCGCAAGCATCGGAATGACCGCCAAAATCATCGGTTTGATCCCCATTCGTTGATACAGCGGCAACATGGCCGTGACCGTAATCATGTAAGTCGTCGTACCATCTCCGTCCAATGCGACCAGACTGGCCAGAATCGCCGTACCGACGACGATTTTCAGCGGATCGCCCTTGACGATCTGCAATATTTTCGCAATCAGCGGATCAAACAAGCCAGCATCCATCATGATTCCGAAGTACAGGATGGCAAACAGCAGCATGATTCCCGTAGGCGCAATCTGCTTGATACCGGCAAGCATCATCGTGCCAAGCTGATCCGCAAAGCCGCCAAGCAAAGCAAACACAACAGGAACCACAATAAGTGCAACCAAAGCCGAAAGTCGCTTCGACATGATCAAATACATGAAAACGGCTACCATTAAAAAGCCAAGCCATGACAGCATACCTTTTTCCTCCTTGGGAGAATGCGCTTACAACAACGTGTACGAATGCGCTTTCATTTGCTGCTGTCATTATAGCAATGTTCGTAAAAATCCGAATACAATTTGCGCATAAACAGTTTTACCCGCATTTTTGTCATAAACGTCATAAAATTCACGATACGCCTGTCTGCTTATTCGTTTAAATGGTACAATAGTGACAACCTATATTTTTCCAAACGGAGGTTTGCATGCTCGATTTCGGAATCGCATCCATCCCACTGTTCATCATGCTTTTGTTTTACGGCCTGATCATTTATTTGGTCATTAGCCTGATCCGGTTCATGAACAACAAAATTGCCCTCGACCAAGAACGAAATGAAAAGCTGGACCAATTGATCCAGCTTCTACAAAAAAGCGAACAAAAAGAACCAGCCGTTCCCCCGCAATCCGACCACCTTGACACACGCTAGACCGTCCTGTTGACCGCAAGCACTCACATCCCATTTCATGAAAAACGTCTCGACGTTTTTCCCAGAAAAAAGCCCGAGTCCGTCTCTTCACGGCTCGGGCTGCTATTATTTTCATCTTTGTGCGATCTACACATCCCGCTTTCCAAACAACCGGACAGCCAGCGCCAGCGTCGCCGCGCCGTAAAACAGCGTGTAGAAAAACATCAACTGGCTTGGCGGAGACGTGGTGCCAAATATCCCCTGGGAAGCAAACGAAATCGGGTCCTCCGCTGCCTCGAAAAGCGCGACCGTCGATTGTCTGAACAGCGAATCGGTAGGAAACAACAAGCTGGATATAATCCCGATGTTGATCAGTGCGTTCTCCCCCAAAATCGACCCGATCTGCTCGACAAACCCGCCGATGAAGCTGATTCCGTACAAAATGATCAGGATGATACCGCCTGTTACCGTCGTCGTGATGCTGCTGAGCAGCAAAGAGACGCAGACGAGAATCACTGGCATCAGGATAAAATACCCGAGCGACGTCCCTATTTGCTGCGCACTCACGTCAACCGCCAGCATGCCTCCGCCAACCCATTGATTGATCCCGAGAATGCCGAGAAACATCAGGAGCGCATAGAGGACAAGCATGCTCGTCAATCCGCCGAACTTCCCCAGGACGTATCGGTGGCGCGGCAACGCCCGGGCCAACCACGTATCAATCTGATGACTCTCGACTTCGTGGGCAATACTGCCGACACTGCTCAGGATCGCGAGCAGCGCCGTAATGAACGAACCAAAGTACAGGCCCATGCCGAGCAGTTGCGTGGAGAAAAAGTTTTTTTGCAGCAGCATGTCACTTGCCCTGCCACCCCATGACTCGTTCATTTCCCGCGCCGCATACCAGGTCGCTACGCCAAACAGCAACAGGAAAGCCAGCGACATCAATATCGTAATCGTAAAAATCCGCTTGGAGATCATCTCCCTATACGTGATTTTCATGATCGGCCACATGTGCTTCCCCCTCCTTCTTTTGCACCCAGTACAAAAATACTTCCTCCAGCGATTGCTGCTTTTGCACAACCTCATGTACCGCCGCGCCTCGGCCAACCAGCGCCTGCAAAAGAGCCGGAACCCGGTTGTCCTGATCCAGAGTCAAAAGCCACGTGGCGCGAGAAGCAGCTTCCCTGAGCAATCTGCTCTCTGTCACGAATGCCGGAAGCTCCTCCCCCGCCGAAAAACTCGCCGCTTCCACCGTAAGCTCCACCTGCGGGGCAACGCTGCTCAGCTTGCGCCAATCTCCATGCACGACCAGCTCGCTGCGGTGAATAATCCCTACATAGTTGCAGACGCTCTCCATCTCGCTCAGCAAATGGCTGTTGAGAAAAATCGTTTTTCCTTGATCGCGGAGCCTGGTAATCAACTCGCGCACTTCTTTTCGCCCAATCGGGTCCAGCGCCGAGGTCGGCTCATCCAAAAAAATCAGCTCGGGATCGGACAAGAGCGCACAAGCGATTCCGATTCGCTGCTGCATGCCTTTGGAATAGCCGCGAATGCGCTCGCGCTCACGCCCTGCCATCCCTACCTGCTCCAGTACATCCCGGATGACCGCTCTGCCCTGGGAACGGGACAATCCGCACAGCTGGGCGTGGTGCTCCAGGAGCTGTTGGCCCGTCAGCCAATCGGGGTAGCGAAACAGCTCCGGCAAATACCCGACCTTTTGCCGCGATTCCACCGTGCCGATCGGATGCCCAAGCATGACGGCCTTGCCCGCTGTCGGGTGCAGCAGACCGAGCATCGTTCTGACAAACGTGCTTTTCCCTGCGCCATTTTGCCCGAGAAATCCAAACACACTGCCACGCGGCACTTGCAAAGTGATGTTTTTGCAGCCCGCCTTGCCGTTGTACTGCTTGGACAAATCCCAGGTCTCGATTACGTAATTGGACATCTCATGCCTCCTAAAACTTGAAACTTGAAACTTTAGCGGAAAACGGGACAAAGCAGAGCCTCCCCTACAGGAAAACTCTGCCATTCCGCTTTATATTTCGCTTTATGCTGCTTCTTTAGTTCAGCTGTTTTGCCAAAGCCAGAAGTTCTTCTCCACGCTTTTCGCTGCCATCCAAAATGTGGATTTTCCCGTCTTTTTGCCAAACGAGATGCGTATTGTACTCGCTTGTGAGCAGCATGCCCTCTTCGCCGTTCACTTTGACTTCTTTCATGTCGCTTTTGCCGTCCGCCATGTACGGAACAGGAATCGTATGTTTCCAGTCTTTGATGTCAAGCATTTGCTTTTTCACTTGCTCCGGGATGAACGGCAGAGCCAGCATCGTCTCGCGCAGCTTTTCCAGATCTACGCCATCGGGAGCTTTCAGCTCAGGCGCGTCCACAATCGTGTAGGAATAGCTCTCTTTTCCGGTGCCGATATATGTTGTTTGCATTTTCGGCACTTCCAGCGAGATGCGCTTGCCATTCAGCTCGTCGTCGAAGCGAGCATCAATTTGCAGTTGGGCAAGCAGCTTGTTTGCCCGCTCGGTGTCGATTTCGAGATGCATGCGATACGGCGAGGTAACTTCTACCCCTTCCACAGCCATGTCGGCAGGCACTGACGGCAGCTTGACTCCCGCTTTTTCCGCAGCTTCCCGGTTGTTGTAGTAGTGGTTACGGCTTTCCTGTTTGTTGTCATCCATTCCGTCGATTTCGATCTTTCCGATTCCTTTCAGATCGATCTCCCCGGCTTTGCCGCTTGCCATCCAGTTTTCCACTTCTTGCAAGTCTTCTTGCGTCACTTTGACAAATTCGACTTTGCTCATGCGAAACATGGACAAAAAGTCATTAGCCGCCGCCTGTACTTGCGGAAAAGACAGAGACACGGCGACCACAGCTGCTGCCGATGCCGCTGTTACCCAGCGTTTCGTCGATTTGTTCATTTCGTTCCAGCTCCTTTTTGCTTTGCGCTCTTTGTGGTGATTCCACTCACGCAACTGATTGCTCTTGTTTGCCTTTCCTACTGTTTGCGAAAACCGCTGCCAAGCTGCGTCCGTGTTCACTTTCGCCTGATCGGCACGGGCGAATACGTCTGCTTCGATCTGTTCCCGCGACCAAACATCCAAAGCCATCAGCTCATCCAGGCGAGCACGGCATTGCTCGCACTCCGTCAGGTGACTGCGGAACTGCTCGCTCTCCCGGGCTTCGCACTCTCCATCCAGAAAAGCCTGGATAAAGCCCGTATCTGCACATTTCATCCCTCTTCCCCCCTGATCCGCTCGTATAGCCTGCGAAATTTGTTTTTCGCTCGCGCCAAAATCGTTCCGACAGATTGAACCGGAGTTCCAGTCGCTTTTGCCAGCTCGGCGTAGGGAAAGCCGGAGTATTTCATGACCAGCAAAGTACGCTCACGCTCATCCAGCTCGTCCAGCACCTCTTGCACGTGGCTGATCGCTTCTTTTTCCAGCCATGCTTCCTCGGATGACGGCGTGGTGTGCGCCTGATCCGCAGTAGTGCGCTCCTGCCTGTCCTGCCTGCGCTTCTCTGATCGCAAATAGTTGCAGGCTGCATAGAGTGCCGCTTTGGATAGCCAAGCCGGGATATTCTCTACAGCGGAGCGATCTGTATCGTAAAAGGAGAGAAATACTTCCTGAGCGACATCTTCTGCTGCTTGCTGCTCGCGGACAATCCGCATCGCCTGCCGGACAACGAACGGGTAGTAAGCGGTAAACAGATCGTGAAACGAGTCTGCATCGTCTTGCACCCGCGTCTGGTTCATCGCCAGTTTTGCCTGCACCTCCATCACGTCTCCTCCTTCCTGCAAAGGCCGCTGACTCAGCTTCTATCGCGTTCTACACCTTATAGAAACCGCCGGGACCTTTTTTGTGACAGGATATTTTTAAAAAAATCGTTATTCGTCTAAAAAAGCAGCCGGCTTCTCCAAAAACCGCCGGGTCAGTTGGTAGTGCTCCGTCTCCTGATACCGCACTTCCTGCACAGGCGATTCGTCAAAGCTGAAGATTTTCGCTCCGGGAAAGCCCATCAAAATCGGGGAATGAGTCGCGATCACAAACTGCGCTCCCTCTGCCACCAGTTCGCGCATCAAAAACAAGAAGGCCAGTTGACGTTTGGGCGACAGGGCCGCCTCAGGTTCGTCCAGCAAGTAAATGCCTTTGCTGTTGAAGCGGTTGGTGAACAGCGACATGAACGCTTCCCCGTGCGATTGCGCGTGCAGCGACCTCCCGCCGTAACTGCCGCTGCCGCCGATCGAGTCGATGTGGCTGGCAAACTGGTAAAAGCTCTCGGCCCGCAAGAAAAAACCGTTCGTCTGCTTCGGAAGCCAGGAAAGCCGGATATAGTCGCCCAGACTCGCTTCGGACTTGTGGACGTCATAATAATTGTTGCGCGATCCGCCAGCCGTGTGAAAGCCGCACTGATACGCGACGGCTTCGAGCATCGTCGACTTGCCCGAACCGTTTTCCCCGACCAAAAAAGTCACGCTCGTGTCCAGCTCGATCGCCTCCAAATTTCGCAGCGACGGCAGGTCAAACGGATACCGCCCCGCCTCGGGAAACTTCTCGCGTAACAGCTTGATCGTCCGTAAATAAACCATTATTTTCCCCTCCACACTCACTTTTTTGTCGAGCCACGCCGATACAACCATATAGGGGGGAGTATCGGTGGACAAGGTTTCCTTTCTTCAGGAAAAAAGCGCCTTTCATATGAAATATCCAGAGCAAAGCGACCTCTCCTTCTACCGGTGGTTTACCCAGCAACACCCGGATGAAGCGATTGGCTGGTACCATCTTGGCCAAGCAAAAGAAGCGCAAGGCGACACGCAGCAGGCGCTCGCCGCTTACAGACAAAGTCTTTTTGCCAAACAAGGCCCTTATTTTAACGAGGCGCGAGACGCCTATCAAAAATTGCTTCGCGAGCAAAAACGCCAGAACTGGCGCAACCAGGCACGCTTGCTTCTGGCGGCACTCGCCTTTTTGTACGCCCAGTTTGTGTTCTCACCCGGGCCTTTGCAAGATGCCGCTCCTGCTGCCCGCACACAGACAGCGGAAAAGCCTGTCGGCACTCCTGCTGGATCGCAGCCTCATGTCGAGGTGATTGCGGTTCCTGCGGCACTTGACCCGAAACAATTGCAGAGCCAGGTTCGCCGTTATGTAGAGGGGCGTCGTCCGGCGCTGACACAGCCGTATACAGTCATCGTCGTTCCGGAAGTGCCCGGATCGCCGCTGTTTACGCCACTGTTGTTTTATCAGCCCAAACAGGTAAAAGGGATTGTGCAATACAATCCCGCCAGCCGGAGTGTCATCAGCAAGCGCTGGTTTGCAGCACCAGCCAGCTTCGCTCAGGAGGCGGCGCTTGCAACAGCGCGCACAGACCTCGCAACCGAGCAGCAAACACTCCAGCACGTGCTGACATTGCGCAATGCCCTCTATCGCTACTATCAGCAAAAAGGGACCCTTCCAACCAGGCTGGCGGATTTGGCAGCAAGCTACCCCGGCAACTATTTGCCGCAAATCCCTGTTCCGCCAAAACGTCTCTTGCTGGAAAGCTATCCGTATCACCCCGCTGCTTTTCAGAGCGGAGCGGCATGGGCAAGCTTGCGCGATGTCCTGCCGCTTCCCGGCTATCCTGAGCCGCTGTCGCCTTTGGAACCGCTGCAAGTTCGCCTTGCACAAAAGTCGCACACGCTCCAGCTTTTGAGCGGCACGCATCTCGTGCGCAGCTATCCGGCGGGCATCGGCAAAAACGACTCGACGCCAGAGGGGTACTATACGATCTTGCAAAAAATCAACAAACCGCGCGGCCATGACAACATATACGGCACACGAGGGATGGTTTTTCAAGGAAACGGCTATGCGATCCACGGCACCAACCATCCGGAGAGCATCGGAACCTCCGTGTCTCTCGGCTGTGTGCGCTTGCTCAATGCCGCTGTGGAGGAACTGTACTCCTTCGTCTCACTGGGCACCGAATTTATCATCTCGGATGCCCCTGCTCCCGCAAGCCCGTGGAGCAATCCGCCTTTGTTCGTCCTTCCGGCGGGACCGGAAGAAGAAACGCCACAAGTCATTTACACCTGGCTGCATTAATGTGCAGCCTTTTTCCTTTGAAAAGACGAATCAGCCCTTCGTCTGGTTACGTGGAGATTCCATCCAAGCCAGTCGCCGCACCCGCATCCGCTGACGAAAAAAGCGCGCTCCCCAAGCGGGAACGCGCTACTTGTATTTGGTCTTATTTTTCTTCTTCCAACTGACTGATCGTTTCTTCCTGTTCTTCTTCCGGATTCCAGTAGTCGAGCACTTTGCCTTGCAGAACCTTGCCTTTGATAAACTCCACCTGCTGCTCACTGAAATCTTCTGTCCATTCGACGCCTAATTCCTCCGCCAACCGCACGACAGTCAACAGCTCTGACCAAGCGACGTAGCGTTTGTACCAGAAAAACTGTGGCTGCTCGTTCATATATGGGTACAGGTCGTCAAAATCGGTATGTTTACAGTCGAGAGCTCGCTCAAAATTCACTTTGGCTCGGCTAAGTTGTTCCTTGAAAAAAGTGGGCAAATCTCTTTGTGCGAAGTCAGACATGGACTGTCCCCCCTGTCTCCCGATTTACTGGTATTGTACCACGCGAAAGAAGATGTGCAAATAGCTGAATCTGTCGAGTTGTCTATCCTATGCCGCTCAGCCGCCGGTTGTTCCATTTGCTGGCGGCTGCTGTTGGCCGCCGTCTACAGGCTGTACTGGCTGCTGGCTGCCGTCAGAAACTCCCCCCGGCTGGTTTGCTCCCGGATTGGCGATATCAGGCGGAATCTCTCCAGGATTTCCCGGGTTGCCCGTATTGCCCTGGCCCGGATTCGGATTCTGACCGTTCGGCTGTCCGCCGTTGTTGCTGTTGTTGCCCTGGTTGTCGCCGCCGAAATTCGGCGGAATCGTCACAGAGCCATCGCCGTCGCCATTGCCGTTATTGTTTCCATCCGGATTTTGTCCCTGATTGTTGCCGTCCTCGTGGTGCTCTTCTCCGTCGTTAATCAGGTTTTCCAGATTTTGCATGTTAATCTTGGTGATCGGGGAAGGAGTCTGCTCCTCGCCCTGGGCGTTGCGCGGAACCACCACATAGCGATACTGGTTCGGATCATCCAGCACATCGACATAAGTCGTATCCTTCAAGCCGGAAGCGATCAGCACGCGCTCGTCATTTTGCTTGACGCGATAGACGTCATACGTGTAATCAGGAGAACCGCCAATCCAGCTCAAGACTACTTTCATCTGGTTGTTTTCCATAGTCAGGTCTGCTGCCAGTTGCAGCGGCTGCACTGTCTCTTCTTCCGGCTGTTCTTCGACGGCACCTGCTGGCGGTTGGAAATCTGTCGCCTTCACGCCCTTCAGGCCTGCTGCGAGCACTTTGGAAAACATTTGCGCCGTCAAGCTGCTTCCCTGGCGCATCAGATGCTGTTTGTCCTCGGGATCGAAGCCCATCCAGACCGCTCCGACGTATTCTGGCGTATAGCCGACAAACCAGGCGTCTTTGTTCACACCGCTGTCTCCGGCAATCGATTGGGTCGTCCCGGTTTTTCCGGCTACATGACGGCCAGAGATTCGGGCAGCTTTCCCCGTCCCTTCCTGAACCGCCCGCTCCAGCATCGTGTGAACCGTCCACGCCGCCTGCGGCTTGAGCACTTGCGTTTGCTTGTCTTCGTATTCACGAACGACGCCTTCGCTCTTGTTTTCGATTTTGGCAATCGTGTGCGCTTCCGACATAACCCCGCCGTTGACAAAAGTCGTGTACGCCTGCGCCATTTTCAACGGAGACGTCCCTTGGCTAAGACCGCCGAGGGCGATGGCCAGGTTGCGGTCCTCCGGCGCCAGGTCGACGCCGAATTTTTTCAGGTAATCCAGCCCGTTATTGACTCCGATTTCATTTAACAGCCAAACAGCAGGCACGTTGAGCGAGTCGATCAGGGCGCGGTTCATGCTCACCGTTTCGCTGTATTTGTTGTTGTAGTTGCGCGGCTCATAGCCGTTGAAGCTTTGCTTTTTGTTGCTGAGGGAAGAGTTCGGCCCCCACTTTCTGCCGTCCATATCAACCGCAGGCGCGTACACCGCCAGCGGCTTGAAGCTGGAACCTGGCTGACGCTTCATGTCGGTCGCGTAGTTAAAGCCTTTTGCGGCGTAATTGCGGCCGCCCATCATTCCGGCGATCCCGCCGTTTTTCGCATCCACGACAATCATCGCGGACTCGACGCCGCGTTTTGCGCCGTCTTTCGGGAAGTTTTTCGCGTTGGCGTACTCCGCGATCATCGCATCCTGTACTTTCGGATCGAAGGTCGTATAGACGTGCCAACCGCCACGGTACAACTCTTCCTCCGTCACGCCGTAATTTGCTTCCGCTTCGTCCACCATATGGTCGAAGAAAGCGCGGTAGCCTTTTTTCAGGCTCGCTCCAGCCGTCTCTGTCGGCTCGGTAGGCAATGCCTCCGCCTGCGCTTCATTTTTTTGTGCCTCGGTAATAATGCCTTGCTCGTACATCAGGCGAATGACCGTATCTCGCCGCAGCTTCGCCTTCTCCGGGTTGTTGAACGGCGAGTACGTCGTCGGCGCTTTCGGAATTGCTGCGAGCATCGCTGCTTTGGCAACCGTAAATTTATCAGAGCTGACGGACATTCCGAAGTAGTAGTTCGAAGCGTCCTCGATCCCGAACTCCCCTTCACCCAAGTACACGCGGTTGAGATACATTTCCAAAATCTGATCCTTGGAATAGCGGCGCTCCAGTCCGATCGCAATGCTCATCTCTTTGGTCTTGCGCCAAAACGTTTGGTCCAGGTTGAGGAAAACGTTTCTGGCAAGCTGCTGGGTGATCGTGCTTCCCCCTTCAGCCAATGAACCTTTTTTAATGTCATTGATGATAGCTCCGCCGATCCGTACCATATCGACGCCTTTGTGCTCGTAAAACCGTTTGTCCTCGACAGCAAGGAATGCGTCAATCAACACTTTGGGCACTTCGTTGATCGGTTTGTATTCACGGTTTTTTTGACGTATCAGACTCGTCATCTCTTCACCGTTTTTGTCATATATGACCGTTGGTTCTGCTTTCAAGTCTTTCAGCTTCTGTTCGTTTTCCGCAATCATCCGGTCTCCCGCGTACAACAGGGAAAAGTATCCCCCGATGACGCTCAAGATGAGAAAGACGGCGAATCCTACGGCAATCATCAGCAAGTTGTTCTTTTTCTTCCTGACTTTCTTCTTGGCCTTTGTTGCCATTTCTTACCTCCTGGTTTTCTCTCTCCCCCGCATCTTATATAGACGGATGCTTTTGAAAAAAGTTTCTCCCTTTTGGCACGTGTCTATCATTCCACACTGTTTCGGTTTTGTCACTGGAAAAGCCTATCTCCTTGTGAGAGATAGGCTTTTCTTATGAAGCAAAGGCAATTTATTTGAGCAGCCCTTCTGCTGTAGCCACTACATTTTCTACGGTGAAGCCGTATTCGCGCATGATGCGGTCGCCAGGTGCGGAGGCGCCGAACTGGTTGATCGCGATCACTTTTCCGCCATCTCCAGCATAACGTTCCCAGCCCATAGGAGAGCCCATCTCTACTGCTACACGCGCTTTTACTGTCGGAGGAATGACCGCATCGCGGTACTCTTGCGGCTGACGCTCGAACAGGTTCCAGCTTGGCATGGACACGACTCGTGCCTCGATTCCGCGGGAGAGCAGCTCTTCACGCGCTTGCATTACCAAGGATACTTCGGAGCCGGTAGCGAGCAAGATCAGTTGCGGATTGCCGCTTGGAGCGTCTGCGAGCACATATGCCCCTTTGCTCACGCCTGCTTCCGCTTTCTCGATGGTCTCTGGCAAGACTGGCAAGTTTTGGCGAGTCAAAACAAGTACGACTGGCTCGTCTGTGCGGGAAACAGCGTATTTCCAAGCTTCGTTTGTCTCTACGGCATCAGCCGGACGCATAATGGTCAGTCCTGGCATCGCGCGCAAGGACGCCAATTGTTCGATCGGCTCGTGAGTCGGGCCGTCTTCCCCTACAGCGATGGAGTCGTGCGTGAACACGTACACAACCGGCTGTTTCATCAGAGCAGACAGGCGGATAGCCGGACGCACGTAGTCAGAGAAGACGAAGAACGTACCGCCGTATACTTTTACCCCACCGTGCAGAGCCATACCGTTGAGTGCTGCCCCCATGGCGAACTCGCGAACACCAAACCAGATGTTGCGGCCATCGTAGGAGCCTGGCAGGAAGTTGCCCGCTTCTTTGATCACCGTGTTGTTGGAGTGAGCCAGGTCTGCGGAACCGCCGAGGAAAAACGGCACGGATGTTGCCAGTGCATTGATTGCGTTTCCGGAAGCGACGCGGGTTGCCAGCTTCGCCCCTGCTTCGTATACCGGCATGTTGGCATCCCAGCCTGCTGGCAGGTGGCCTTCCTGTGCTGTCGTGAATTGCGCAGCCAGGTCCGGATATGCTTTGGCGTACTCGGCAAACAGGTCACGCCATGCCGCTTCCGCTTTTTCGCCCGCTTCTGCCAGTCCTGCGTAGAAGTCAGCCACTTCCGCAGGAACGTGGAACTCTTGGTCATGCGACCACTCGTAGTTTGCTTTTGTCAGCTTCACTTCATCTTTGCCGAGCGGTGCGCCGTGGGAAGCGCTGGAGCCGCCTTTGTTCGGGCTGCCGTAGCCGATGACGGTTTTGACTTCGATCAGCGTAGGACGATCCAGATCTTTTTTCGCTTCAGCGATAGCGGCATCAATCGCTGCCAGATCGTTTCCGTCTTCTACGCGCAAATATTGCCAGCCGTACGCTTGGTAGCGTCCTGCCACATTTTCCGAGAACGAGCGGGACAGTTCGCCGTCCAGCGAGATATCGTTCGAATCGTACAGCACGATCATTTTGCCCAGTTTCAGGTGAGCAGCCAGGGAAGAAGCCTCGCTGGATACGCCCTCCATCAGGTCGCCGTCGCCGCAGATGACATACGTGTAGTGGTTCACGATGTCAAACTTGTCGCGGTTGTAGACAGCTGCCATATGTTTTTCCGCCATGGCCATACCGACCGCCATCGCGATCCCTTGTCCCAGCGGTCCAGTCGTTGCGTCAACACCAGCCGTATGTCCGAACTCCGGATGGCCAGGCGTTTTGCTGCCCCACTGGCGGAAGTTATGTAGGTCTTCCAGAGAAACATCGTATTTCATCAAATGCAACATCGAGTATAATAGCATAGAGCCATGTCCCGCAGACAAGACAAAACGGTCGCGGTCGATCCATTGCGGATTGCTTGGATTTACTTTCATGAAACGGCTCCACAGAACATGAGCCATTGGGGCAGCGCCCATCGGCATTCCCGGGTGGCCGGAATTTGCTTTTTCGATGGCATCAATAGCCAGCGTGCGGATGGTGTTAATGGATAGCTGATCGACAGACGTATGCTGAGTCATCTCGCGAAATCCTCCCTGTGCTTTTCTATAAAATCATACCTAGTATCGGGTAAAACACACTGTGCCATTATAGCACAGTTCAAAGTCAGATTCATGCTTGCTTTCATAGAATAAGGAGGTCTTTTTCGAATGTCTTCTACGCTCTACCTCATCATTGGAATTGTTTTGGCCATCGCCGGTTTCGGCATGCTGTTCGCAGCGATGAGCAGTTCCCCTGCCCTGAAGAAAAACCGGGAAAAACTGCGCAGAAAAGCGGCCGAAAATCATCGTCCCGAAGAGCATTGAGAAAGGAACCTCGTCATGCGAAACTACTTTACGATGCCAGTTGCCGTGCACCTGTTTTTGCTGCGCGGACAGGAAATTTTATTGCTTCGCCGTTACAATACCGGATATGAAGACGGAAACTACAGCGTTCCGGCTGGACATCTGGACGGCAATGAAGAAGTCAAGGCAGCAGCCATTCGCGAAGCCAAGGAAGAGTGCGGGATCGACCTCGCACCAGCGGACCTTTCGCTTGCGGGCGTCATGCACAGACGGTCTTTTGACGAGCGCATCGACTTTTTCGTCGCCGCGCGTAACTGGCAGGGCGAGATCGTCAACGCCGAGCCTGACAAGTGCGACGAACTGATTTGGGTCGACCTCGACAAGCTGCCTGACAATATGATTCCCTATGTGAGACAAGCCATCTCCAATTACAGAAGGAATGAGTGGTTTGACAGCTTCGGCTGGGAAGCTTCCTCTGCACACGCCGCCAATTGAAAAAGGAGCCAACTGTACCTGCAAGCTCTTCGCTCAGGCAGTCGGCTCCTTTTTCAATTGTTGAGGGCAATCCCCGCTTTCCTGCGAGTCGGCAGGAAGCATAAAGCAACGCAGTCGTATGTACTGGCGAATCACCATGTAGACAGCGGCTGCCAGCGCTACCGTCGTCAACGTAATTTTGCTGTAGGAATACACGCCTGCAAGCATCACATCCAGCTCAGCGGCAAACCAGTAGCCCATGAGAAAATAATGCAGCGTCCAGACAAACGTGCTCGGTAAAAAGAAAGCCAAAAACTGTCTGAGCGGCATTCGATACAAGCCCGCGACGAATGGCACGATATGGCGAATCACCGGAATAAACATGCTGATTGCCAGCACCCAGCCCATGTATTCTTGCTCCCAGTCCATGAGCCTGACGTGCTTGTGCCAACGCTTGCCTGCCCATTTTGCCAATACGGGCGCTCCCAGCCAGGCACTCACCAGATAGCCAGCCCCCACTCCCGCGCTCACGGCCGCAAACACCGCTGCATACACAACCAAAAACCCGGTGTCCGCATGCGCCATTCGTGCGCCAAAGCCGATCACTGACATCTCATCGGGTGAAAGCTGCCAAAAAAATTGTTTCCATAACGAATGAAACATGATTGCAAAACTCGCCTGCTCCACAGCCGCTCCCCCCTCTCCGATTCCCTGCTTCTATCGTAGCGGGTAAACCTTTCTAAAAGAGAGAGAATGCCTTAAGTTTTCTAAAAGGAATCCTGAAGAATTTCTTAAGAGAGCGGCACGGGTGTGAACAGGCGCACAAAACAAAAAACGCGCTTATCATCGCCGCGTCGCAAAACGGCAGATAAACACGCCTGTCCCTGGTTTATCGGGCTTCCATCGCTTTGCGCTTGCTGTGCACAGCTGACATGGCCTCCATAAACTCTTCTTTTTCAATCACATTCAGTTCGTACAACTCGCGAATTTCGTCTTCTATCAGCAACAGATCCCCCACCGGGTCCCCCGTGTAGATGAACAAGCCGAAGCGGTGCAGAAACGCCTTTAAATCGAAATCATTGGGGTTGGCTTTCAATAGGCTCCCTCCAGATCGATTTCCATCCTCGCGAGGACGGCATCGTAGTCAAACTCGACAGCAAAGCCGGTAATAACGATGATCTTCGCATACGGATACGCCTCTTTCCACGCCTCCTCCTCATCCGGTTTCAATCCGACAAGATAGAGCGGATCTTTGGAAAGCTCCGGGTGCTCCTGGCACAGACGCAAAAATTCGCGGCATCTGTCCTGCTCCTGTGCCGCATTCAGAACGAGTACCGCGCGTTCCACTTCCTTTGACTCCCGTTGTCCGGCAATCAGTTCAAACGTTTTTGCAGTAGGCACCATCGCGTTCACTTCCGGAAAACGGTCGAGAACCTCATCCAGCCAATCATCTTCATGCCAGGCCAGGTAGTACAGCATTGCAGTAGACATGATCACAAACACCTCATGGATATATACTAGACAACTTGCCAAACGATTCTTCTTTCTTTTCCATTATAGCACGAGAAGTGCACGGCTGCCCACGCCGCTCGCTTGACTTCGACAGTTCGTTCACGTAAGGTGGAAAATGCAAGCAACTGATAGTGATGATTTTTGTGTGAAACGAGGTAATTTGTTGTGAAGAAGAAGCATCTTGCCCTCTTGTTCTTCGTCGCATTTTTGACCATGCTCGGATTCGGTATTATCATTCCCATCCTTCCCTTTTTTGCAGAAAAACTGGGTGCGACCTCTTTTCAGATCGGCGTTCTGTTCGCCAGCTACAATATTATGCAGCTGTTGTTTGCACCCGTTTGGGGAACTCTGTCGGACCGGATCGGGCGCAAGCCGCTCGTTTCTTTCGGGCTACTCGGCTTTGCCGTGACGTTTATCCTGTTCGGAATGGCGGAAAGCTATACGGAAATGCTCGTTTACCGCATTCTGGGCGGAATCGTCTCTGCTGCCGCGTTGCCGACTGTAACGGCGATGGTTGCCGATTTGCTCCCAACTGAAGAGCGAGCAAAAGGGATGGGGGTCGTCGGCGCGGGCATCGGGCTCAGCTTTGTATTCGGCCCTGTCATAGGCGGCCTGCTCAGCGGCTACGGCTTTGCCGTTCCGTTTTACGCTTCGGGGCTTGTCGCGCTGCTGACGTTTTTCTTCATTCTTTATGCGTTGCCGGAAAGCTTGCCGAAGGAAAAGCGGACGAGCCTGCGAAAAGAAGCCAGTCAAAACCCGCTGGTCTCGCTCTTTGGCTCCCTGTCTCTTTTGTACGGCATTTTGTTCGTCGTGTCGTTTGCCTTTTCCGGTCTGGAAACGACTTTTGCCCTGTACATCCATGACTTGTACGGCTTCACATCCAAAGACCTCGGCTACATGTTCCTCGTCATGGGCATTATTGCAGCCTGTGTGCAGGGCGGCTTGATCGGCCGCCTGGTCAAGCAGTTCGGGGAAGCGGCCATTCTCACCATGGGGATGATTTTTTACGGGATCGGCTTTTTCGCCATTCCGCTGTCGGGAAACTTTTGGGTACTCGCTTTGATTCTGTCTTTGTTCGGCGCGGGCCAAGGCATGATTCGCGCAACTGCCACCGCGATGATTACGCAGCGAACAACGGAAGGCCAGGGGATCACAAGCGGAGCGATCAGCTCGATGGACAGCCTCGGTCGCATTCTCGGCCCGCTGGCTGGCGGCGCCGTCTACACCTTTTCGCACAGCGGCCCGTTTTTCCTCGGCGGCGTCCTGATGGTGCTGATTCTGCTCTGGTTCCAGTTGAGCCATCGGCGACTGCCGGACCCGGAGCCGACGGTGCAAGCTTAGAGCCATAGGCGAGAGCTGGAACAGCAGCCGAAAGTTCGATCTTGAGGCGTCGGTGAGGACTGCTGAACCCGGAGCCAATCATTCAAGCCTAGTCACATCGCCAGGCAAAAAGCGAGGCAGCAACAGTCTTATTGACGACTGTTGCTGCCTTTTTTATGAACATAGTCTCTAACCTTTTCCAAATCGACGCACTTGCCGCCTGCCTTACACTTCCTGCATGCTCACCCAGGCGACGTAGCAGTCATCGATTTCTTGCTGGACGTGCTCGATTTCTGTTTGCCACGCAGCCAGTTGCTGATAGTCCGTCTCTGCTTGGGAAAGCAGCCCGGTCAAGCTCGCCTTTTTCTCTTCCAGCTTGGCAATTCGCTGTTCCAGCTCAGACAGCTTGTAAGTGTTCGGGCGTTTTGGCGCTGCTTCTGTGGCTACCACTTCCCGCTTAGGCTCTGGCGGCTTTGGCTTTGCTGCTGGCTTGGCTTTTGCTTCCCCCGCAAGTCTGTCCGCCCTCTTCTGCGAACGTTCCTTTTGCTTGGTTCTCGCCTCTTCATACGTGCCTACGTCATGCACGATCCGCTTGTCTTCCACCCAGAAAACGCCGTCTACCATTTTTTGCAGAAAATAGCGGTCGTGGGAAACAATAAACAGCGAGCCGTGGAAATCGGCGAGCGCTTCCTCCAGCGTTTCCCGCGCTTCAATATCGAGATGGTTCGTCGGTTCGTCGAGAATGAGCAGGTTGATGTCCTGATGCATCAACTGGGCCAGGCGCAAACGCATTCGCTCGCCACCGCTCAGCTGGCTGACCTTTTTGAACACATGCTCGCCGTAAAACAGAAACTTCGCCAGCAAATGTCTCGCCTCTGCTTCCGTCACTTTCGCGACATCGCGGAACGCTTCGATCAGCCGCTGGTTTTGATCCCCTTCCAACGCTTGCTGCGAGAGATAGCCGACTTTGACGCTGCTGCCGATTGCGAGCCTGCCTGCATCCGGCTCTGTCTCTCCCAAAAGCATGCGGATCAACGTGGACTTCCCGCAGCCGTTTGGCCCGAGCAGTGCTTTGCGCTCCCCGAAACGAAGCAGCAAGCTGGCGTCAGCAAACAGCTGCTTTCCGCCGTACGTCTTGTGCACGTCTGTTACGATCAGCACGTCCTGGCCGCTGCGGTCTGTCTTTTTGAATTGCAGCCCCATCCGGTCCGCTTCCATTTTTGGCCGCTCGATGCGTTCGATCCGGGCCAGCGCTTTTTCCATGCTTTTCGCCCGACGGTGAAACGCCTCGTTTGGCGGGTTGGAGCGATTGCCCCACTCTTTTAGCCGCTTGATCGTCTCTTTCATTTTTTTGATCTTTTTCTGCTGCTCCTGGTAGGCGGCAAACTGCCGCAGCAAACGCTCCTCCCGCTCGGTGGCAAAGGCGCTGTAGTTTCCGATGTAAAACTCCGCTTCCCCGCCGTCCACATGGTAGACAGAAGTAACGACTGCATCCAGGAAATAGCGGTCGTGGGAAATAATCAGCACCGTTCCCGGATAGCTCTGCAAAAATTGCTCCAGCCACTCCATCGACTCCACGTCCAGATGGTTCGTCGGCTCATCCAGCAGCAGGACATCGCTCTTTTGGCACAAAAGCTTGGCAAGCCCCGCCTTCGTTTTCTCCCCTCCGCTCAGTTGGGCAAACGGCGTAGCGAGCAGCTCTTCGCTTACTCCCAATCCTTGCACGACCTGAGTCATACGCGTCTCCCACTGGTAGCCATCCTGCTGCTCAAATTCGTCTTGCAACTTCTGGTAACGCTGCATCAGCCGATGCAACGCCGCTTCGTCCTCGTAGAGCAGCGCCATCTGGCTTTCCAGCTCGCGCATCTGCTCCTGAATGTGGCGAACTTCAGCAAAAGCGCTCGCCACCACATCTCGCCCCGTCCACTCCTGCGGATACTGCGGGGATTGCGGCAAATACGCCCACACCGTTCCTTTTGCCCGGTACAGCTCGCCTGAGTCCGGACTTTCGATGCCTGCCAGCAGTTTGAACAAGGTCGTCTTGCCCGCACCGTTTGGGCCGACGATTCCTACCCGCTCGCCCGCTTTTATTTCCAACGTAATATTTTGCAAAACCGGATCGGCTCCGTACGATTTTTGTAATTGGGTAGTTGCGACGATAATCATGATTTTTTCCTCCCTGGTATGTGGTACGGTTCAACATAATGGTCTTTCCTGGCCGGCCCCGGCGATTTTTGCCCCCATATGCCATCTGTCTGCCAAAAGGCAAAAATGGACGCAAAAAAGCCGCAGGCCATTACCTGCGGCATCGCGAGGGGAAGATATCGTCAGCCAAAAATGCTGCCCGAATCAGTCACCCATTATTGACAAGAACAAACCGTCCCTGGTCGATGCATGGTACGCCTATGGAAACTTCGTTCAGTTGTATGCGCAAAAATGGGCAGACTGGTCCCGTTGAAAGAAAAATCATGCGTCATACTGGAAGTTTCTACCACAAACCACGCCTGAACGGTTCCGAACACGTACACACACCTCCATTCCCAAGGATTAGGTAAATCTTATCCACCATCATAGTACAGCTGCGAGCGAAAAACAAGGGGCAGTCAGCAAAAGAAACGGCTGCTTATTGGTTGCTTTGCGTCCCTTCAAACAAAGGTTTGTTCGTATCGGCATCGATGAACACAATCGTGTTGTACGGCGGGAGCTTCACTTTTGCCGTCAAGTACGGATAGGTGATCACTTGCGGATACATCATCCCTGGAACTGGCTCTGTCAATTTCACGTAGACCAAAAGCTGCTCCCAGCTCTGCTGCACCTTCGTGACTTGCAGGCCGTAACCGGGGTGAGGAGATTGGCCGCGCGCGATCACGTACAAGTCTCCCTGTTGGTGAATGCCTTGCTTGCCTTTGACGGACTCGACGAACTCCTGCTCTGCTTCGGTCAACTGCTTTTCATCCACGAGGACGAACGAATCATTTTGTCCGGATGACACAATTTCCACCGCCCTTTTCTCGGGATTCCAAGCAATCTTTTGGCCTGCCTGCTCCACTAGCCACCTCAGCGGCACATACACGTCTTTGCCGCGAAGCAGCGCTGCTTCGCCACCTTGAACCGCCTTGCCGTCAACCGTCACCGCTCCGGAATCCAGCTGGTAGGCGATCGTATAGTTGCCGACTTTCATCTGTCCTGTTTGTCCTTGCAGCGTCCACTTCGCTTTCAGGATGCTCGCTGCATCTTGGGCCAGTACGTACGTTTTTTGCTGATGCAAAACGGCCTGTTTTTGCAAAGCCGCCGCTTTTCCATCTACGGAAATCGTTGCCGTCTGTGCCTGGCTCCCGCTTGTCGCTGCCGCCACCGAGTAGACGGACACAAGCTGGAGGCTGAGGGCTGCAATCAGCCATGCTTTTTTGTTCATCTTCGTTCCTCCATTCCTTTTTGCCGGGATTCATTCTATCTTCTATCTTGTTAGACTTACCTCAGGTCTTATTCGTTTCAGTGCTCTTGCCACAAAAAGAACAACCGGCCTGACCAGAAAGCAGACCGGTTGTCCATGGAAAAAACAAATTAGTGCAACAGCCAGTTGCTCATCAGCACAACAGCCGGAATCGTCAAAAGCGCCAGCAACGTCGAAAAGACGGTCGTCATCGCGCCCATTTCCTCATCTGCCTTGTAGCGTCCAAACAAAATCGAGGCGAGCGTCAAAGTCGGCATGGCCACCTGTACCAATGTCACACTGACGATATCGCTGTCCAGCGAAAACACGGAGAGCAGCAGCGCCGTCAAAAGCGGAAAGACAAACAGCTTGAAAGCAAGCGGCATGCCAAGCAGCGGCAATGATACTTGCGGCTTGCTGCGCAAAAACAGCGGGAGCAGCATCCCGATATACATCATGGCGAGCGGCGAAGCCAGTTTGGCCAGCGTGCCAAACAGGTGCTTGACTGGCTCAGGCGGGGCAAAGCCGATCAGCGCGGAACCAAGCCCGAACACGATGGCAATCATCGGGATGTTGATCAGCGTTTTCAGCCCTTTGAGCGAAAACGAGCCTTTTTCCTGGAGCATCATGACCCCGACTGTCCACAGCACGACGTCGACGCCAGCGTCAAAAATGGCAGCCAGGAGCGCACCTTTTGGCCCGAACAGCGCTGCGCACAGCGGCAGACCGATAAAGCCCGTGTTGCCGAGGCCAGACAAGATCGCGATTTCCCTGCGCTTTTTGGCAGGCAACGGCAATGTCCTCGCTCCTGCCCAGCCGAGCAGGATGCCCAAACAGTTCAACACAATCGAAATGACGAATATTGCAAAAATTTGCACCAAAAGCTGGTTATCGATCTGGGTTTGAAAAATCCCGTCCAAAATGATGCAGGGCATCGCCACGTTGATAATGATCGTAATGACGAGCTGCCGCGAATCGGCCGTCAACGGCTGTCGGTAACCGATCAGGCTACCAATGCCGATGATGACGGCCATGATGAGTACGGATTGCTGCAACGTCTGAAATTCCATCGCACCGTCCCCCGCTTACATTTCGATCGGGAGCCATTGCAAATTTGCCGGCTCGCCTTTATCGCATGTCCGCAAAACATCCCCGCAAAGCGGAACAGCTTGTTCGAGCGGAACGCACCAGGAGAGCGGGAACACCGCTTCGCTGCCTTCAATCACGAGCGATGCCATCACCGCGTTCTGCTCGCCATTCGTCAGCACAAAATGCTGCTCGCCTGGCTCGTGCTCTTTCCACTGGACAAGCACTTTGCCGTTGTTGCCGCCAGCCACCACCAAATCCACGTGGTCACCGTATGCGGCATGCACCAGCGTGCGATTCTCGCCATTCAACTGCGCGATTTCCTTCAATACTTCGTGCCAGGCTACATGCTTCTGCTCCGTTCCACTGCCATCGGTATACATACGCCAGTCGTTTAACATGCTGATTGACTCCTTTTATCCATTCATGGTTGTCTTTGTCCCAAAGCATCAAGATGTTTCGTCCGAAAAAATGGGCAAACGCCCAAGGTCGTACTTATTGTACGCTATCTGCCCCCACAACCTCAACCACTACTTGCAAGCCCTCTGACGCTCCTGCACATAGCGATAGGGCAATTGGAGAATCCTGAGAAAGGAACCGTTTGCAGACCAAGAAATTCATAGTAAACAAATCGGAATAAATATTTTTATGATTGACAAAGACCGATGAGGCTACTACTATGAATCCATGAAATTCGATCAGCATAAAGGGGATTTAATCATCATGAAAAAAGTCGTTTTCTCTACTTTGCTCTCTTGTCTGTTGGTAGGAATCGTTGGTTGCAGCAGCTCTGGCGCCCCTTCCCAAACCGATAGCGCTACACCGCCAGCTGCTTCGCAAAGCTTGCTGGAAAAAGTCAAAGCGGAGAAAAAGCTCGTCATCGGGACAGAAGGCACTTACTCGCCGTTTACATACCACGATCAGTCCGGCAAACTGACCGGATACGACGTGGAGGTCGTAAGCGAGGTTGCCAAGCGGCTCGGTGTGGAGCCTGTTTTCCAGGAAACGCAATGGGACGCCATGTTTGCGGGTCTGGATTCCAAGCGCTTTGACGTGGTTGCCAACCAGGTAGGGATACGCCCTGACCGTCAGGAAAAATACGATTTTTCCCAGCCGTACACGATCTCGCGCGCTGTTCTCGTCGCGCACAAAGACAATACGACGCTAAAAAGTTTTGCAGACATCAAAGGCTTGAAAGCCGGGCAATCCATGACCAGCAACTACGCAGACCTCGCCCGCTCGAACGGGGCAGAGATCGTCGCTGTCGACAACTTCAACCAGGCGATTGACCTGATCGCGCAAAAACGCGTCGATGTCGCTATCAACGACAACTTGTCCGTGCTCGACTTTTTGAAACAAAAACCGGATACGCCAATCCAAATCGTCACTAAAAACGACAAAGGCCAGCCAACCGCCTTCCTGTTCCGCAAAGGCAGCACAGAACTGGTCGCCGAGATTGACAAGGTGCTGGATGAGATGAAAAAAGACGGCACGTTGAAGGCGATTTCGGAAAAATGGTTCAGCGAAGATATCACGAAGTAAACATTCATTGACAAAATTGTCTGTCCCTTTTAGTATGTTCCTAATAAAAATCATATCGGTTTAGTGGGGGTTTCATTTATGAAAAAACTATTGTTTTCCGTTCTCACATCTGCTTTGCTGGTCGCCTTGGCCGGTTGCGGCTCCTCTTCCTCTCAGGCGCCACAAAACAACGCTTCGCCTGCTCCAGCTGCCAGCGAAGAGAAAAAAGAGCAAAACTTGCTGGAAAAAGTCAAAGCGGACGGAAAAATTTTGATTGGTACCGAGGGTACTTACTCCCCCTTCACCTTTCACGATCAATCCGGCAAGCTGACCGGATATGACGTCGAAGTCGTAACCGAAGTCGCCAAGCGCCTTGGCGTTGAGCCAGTGTTCCAGGAGACACAGTGGGACGCCATGTTCGCGGGACTGGATTCCAAGCGCTTTGATGTCGTAGCGAATCAGGTCGGAATCCGCCCTGACCGCCAGGAAAAATACGACTTCTCCAATCCGTATACCGTATCGACAGCAGTGCTCGTCACTCACAAGGACAACACGACGGTAAAAGGCTTTGAAGATATTAAAGGCTTGAAAGCAGCGCAAACGCTGACGAGCAACCTCACCGACATCGCGAAGAAAAACGGAGCGGAAATCGTCGGAGTAGAGGGTTTCAACCAGGCGATCGACCTTTTGACTTCCAAGCGCGTCGACATTACGATCAACGACGGTCTTTCCTTGCTTGACTTCCTGAAGCAAAAGCCTGATACGCCAATCAAGATCGTCGCCAAAGATCCGAATGTAGCGACAAACGGGTTCCTCTTCCGCAAAGGCAGCACAGAGCTGGTTGAAGCGTTCAACAAAGCGCTGGATGACATGACGAAAGACGGTACGCTCGCAAAAATTTCCGAGAAATGGTTTGGTGCAGATGTTTCTAAGTAACTTCTTTGACAACCCGGAACGCCTGAACCGATGGATCGATATCGCGCAAAGCTCCTTTCTGCCTCTGCTGAAAGGAGCCTTGCTCTATTCTTTGACGCTTGCCATCGTTTCCTTTTTCTTTGGCCTGATTCTCGCTGTTTTGACCGCATTGGCCCGCCTGTCCGGCATCAAGCCGCTGGTTGGCCTTGCCCGTTTTTATGTATCGCTCATCCGTGGAACGCCGCTGTTGGTGCAGCTTTTCATCATTTTCTTCGGTTTGCCGAGCGTAGGAATCATGATCGATCCGTTTCCTTCGGCCGTCATCGGCTTCTCGCTCAGCGTCGGCGCCTATTCCTCCGAGGTCGTGCGCGCCGCGATTCTGTCCATTCACAAAGGACAGTGGGAAGCCGCCTACTCTCTCGGGATGACGTACTGGCAAGCGTTGCGCCGGGTCGTGTTGCCGCAGGCAGCGCGCGTTTCGGTTCCCCCTCTGTCCAACTCGTTTATCAGTCTGGTCAAGGATACGTCACTCGCCGCGGCCATTCTCGTTCCCGAGATGTTTCGCAAAGCACAGGAAATCGTCGCCTCGACCTATGAACCGTTGCTTGTCTACTCGGAAGCCGCGCTTATCTACTGGATGATTTGCTTTGTCCTTTCCTTTATTCAAGACCGGATCGAAAACAAGCTGGACCGCTACGTCTAAAAAGCAGGTGAACGCAGATGATTACCATCACGGATTTGCATAAACAGTTTCACAACTTGCAAGTGTTAAAAGGAATTTCGCTGACGGTGGAAAAAGGCAAGGTCGTCGTCATCATCGGCCCTTCCGGCTCCGGGAAAACGACGCTGCTGCGCTGCCTGAACGCACTGGAAGTACCGACCAGCGGCAGCGTGCAGATCGGCGAAGTCAAGCTCGACTTTTCGCAAAAGGTTGATCGTTCAAGCATCCCCCGACTGCGCAAACAGACAGGCATGGTGTTTCAAAGCTACAATTTGTTCCCGCATATGACCGCGCTGGAAAACGTCATGGAAGGTCCCGTGACTGTCAAAAAGGCAGACAAGGACAGCGCGCGGGCGAAAGCAGCCAAGCTGTTGTCCAAAGTAGGTCTCGGAGACAAGCTGGATCATTACCCGGCGCAGCTCTCCGGCGGCCAGCAGCAGCGCGTGGGAATCGCCCGCGCCCTGGCGATGGACCCGCAAGTCATGCTGTTCGACGAGCCGACTTCCGCCCTCGATCCCGAGCTGGTCGGCGAAGTATTGAAGGTCATGAAGGAGCTGGCCCAGGAAGGCATGACGATGGTCGTCGTCACGCATGAGATGGGATTTGCCCGCGAGGTGGCGGACGAAGTCATTTTCATGGATCAGGGCGTAATCGTGGAGCGCGACACTCCTGCCAAGCTGTTCGCCCAGCCGCGCGAGGAGCGCACTCGCCAGTTTTTGCAGCACCTGAAAGCGTAAAGCAAAAGACTCTGCCGACGCAGTAAAGCGGGCAGAGTCTTTTTTGCTAACGTCTATCCGTGCTTAGTCATCCCAGAAAGAAGTGACCAGAAGAATGATGAGGATGATCCAAAAAAACCCGCCACCTCCGAAGCCGAAACCACCACCGCGCCTGCATCCCATGGCTTTTCTCTCCTCTCTTCTCACGTCATCAAGCAAAACTGGCCTCGTAAACTCGCAAAGAAGCCAGCGCTTCCTTTCAGCTTATGACAACCTAACTCTGTCCGCATGGATGCCTGTCTAGTTGACTCGCAAAATAAAAAAAAACGGGTGCTTGCCCTTCTCGCCCGCTTTTCGCCTAAAATTAACAAATGCTTCATGCTGGCTCTACTCTCCCTTAACATGTCCGGTCTATGATGGTATTGTCAGACCCTACGATGGACATTACGTCCTCCATTACCGCCCGAATAGCCCCCTTCTAGATCGGGCGGGCTTTTTTTCGTGGCTTTTTCGCGGGCTGGTGCCCCTTTCCCAAATCCGCTACAATACATAATAGTTGAACAATTCCCTGAATTTTGTTGTGGAGGTCATTTTCGCCATGGGTTATCAAAAAGCGCTTGAACAGTACATCGCTGCTACGAACACACACGACTTTTCCCAGGTCGAAAAGGTCTTGCACCCACATGCCGTCTACTGGTTCTCGGACAAGACCTGCACATCGCTTGAAGAAATCGGCCGTTACTTCGAGAATGCCTGGAATGTGATCAAGGAAGAAGTGTATTCCGCTGTCGATGTGCAATGGATCGCGGTAGACCAGCATTGTGCGACCTGTCTGTACACGTACCAGTACGAGGGCTACTACAACGGCCAGTTCGTCACCGGAAGCGGCCGCGCCACCAACGTGTTCACGAAGACGGCAGACGGCGACTGGAAGCTGATTCACGAGCATTTGAGCAATCAGCCTAAATAAAAGACCGGAGAGAGGAACTGCCAGGAGCAGGATGGTTTATGACAACGCATCCGGTTCGTACAGTTCCTTTCCTTGTTTTTCGATCAGTCTGCACAAAAGCGCAATGCCTTCCTCCAGCTTGTCGTCCGGGACCGAGCCGAAGCCGATCCGGATGTGCCCGCCTCCTGACAAATCGGTAAAACAGGCTGCCCCCGGCAAAAAAGACAGACCGTGCGGCTTGGCGAGAAGCGACAGCGCCTCTGTATTCGCACTCGTTTGCAGCCAAAAATTAGGGCCAGCCTGCGGCGCTTCCCATGTCAGCGCAGCTCCGCCATGCTGCCGCAAAAGCTTGTCCACCCGCTCTTTTTTTCGCTTCATCTTGGCGCGAACCGACTCGAAGTAACGCTCGTCTGAGACGTTTTGCAACAAATGATAGAAGCTGCGCTGATTGAACAGCGGCGTCGCCAAATCAGCGATCGCTTTGACATTGGCCAGCCGCAAAAAGACAGACCCTCTGGCAACCAGACAGCCGATGCGCAAGCCAGGCGCAATCACTTTGCTGTAGCCTTTCAAATAGATGACATGCCCGTTTTGATCCATGCTGCAAATGCTTGGCGGTATGGTTGCCGTGTAATGCAGCTCTGACCACGGATCATCCTCGACGATCAGGCAGTGAAAACTTTCAGCCAGCGCAAGCAAACTTCTCCGCGTCTGCTCGCTCATGATTTTTCCGGTTGGATTTTGCCCGGTCGGAATCACGTAGATCAGCTTGGGCGGGCGCTGGTCGAACATCCGTGTCAGCAGATCGATGCGGATTCCGCTGCTGTCGCAAGGAATCGGCAAAATCGTCGCCCCGCGCGAGCGAAACGCATCCAAAGCAGCAGGGTACGTCGGAGATTCCACCATGACGATGTCGCCCGGCCCTGCGAAGGTGCGAGCCACGAGGTCAATCCCTTGCTGGCATCCCGTCGTCACCATCAGCTCGCTTTCCGTAACGCGTATGCCTCTTTGCTGAAAAGCATGCGCCAAATGCTCGCGCAGCGGCAGATCGCCGAGTGGAGAGGAATATTCGGCAAAAGTATGCGGATCACGCGCTGCCAAAGCGGTTGCCTTTTGCAGCGCTTCGAACGGAAGGTGCTCTTCTTTTGACAAGGTCGCAGAGTGAAAAGGAAAAAGCAGGCGGCTCCCGCGCGGCGTCTGCTGCCCGAAAATCGACCTTCCCACGTAATCGTAATACGACTCTTGCCACTCGTAGTCGTGACTGGCAGCGGGTGGAGCCGCTTTTTCCAGCCGCCTGACGTATGTTCCCTTGCCATGCAGCGTCACGGCATAGCCTTTTTCCTCGACGATTTTATAGGCGCGAATGACCGTCAACACGCTGACCCCGATTTCTTTTGCCAGCTTGCGCACAGACGGCAACAGCTCGCCCGCCTCGTACATCCCAGAGCTGATCCGTTCGATCACGGCTTGGGCGATTTGGACGGTCAACGATTCTTTCCCGGTTTTGTCCAATAAAATATGCATCCGTTCCCCCTCTTTCTTACCAACTGTTTTACCACAAGCTGTACTGTTATAACAACGGTTTGCTTTACTGGAAGAAAAGATGAGGGAGTGGATGGCAATGGTCAGCAAAATGCAAGCAGATCAGCAGGATTTGGCGGCCCTTTTGAATCGGGTGGTGCAGGAATCGCTCCAGTTTTTTGCCGGACTGGAAGAGCGGCCAGTCGCTGCGCAAGCGAAAACGGAAGCGGTGGAGTCGTTGCCGTCAGATGGCCGCGGGGGCTTGCAGGCATTGGAACGGTTTCAGCAGCTGTATGCGAAAAAGTTGAGCGCAAGTGCCGGGCCGCGTTACCTCGGATTCGTCACAGGCGGGGCGACCCCGGCTTCCATCGCGGGCGACTGGCTCGTCAGCGTTTACGACCAGAACCTGTCCGGGATTTCCGATTCGATCGCAGGTTACGTGGAGCTGGAGACGATCGCCATGCTCAGAGAGCTGTTCCTGCTCCCGGACGATTTCAGCGGAGCATTTGTCAGCGGCGCGACGATGGCGAATTTCGTTGGTCTGGCCCAAGCCAGACAGTGGGCTGCCCGCAAGCAAGGGGTGGACGTGGCAAACGATGGCCTGTACCAGTTGCCTCCGCTCAAAATCGCCAGTGGCGCTCCGCATTCCAGCATCTATAAATCTCTCTCCATGCTCGGCATCGGCAGAAAAAGCGTGCACTTGATCCCGTGCCAGCCGAACCGGGAAGCAATCGACATCGCTGCGCTACGCGCTTTTTTGGAGGAACATCGCAACGAGCCGTGCGTGGTCGTAGCCAATGCCGGAACCGTCAACACGGTCGACTACGACGATCTTGCGGCTATCGCCCGGCTGAAAAGCGACTATGCTTTCTGGCTACACGTCGACGCTGCTTTTGGCGGGTTCGCGGCATGCTCCCCTCGCTTCAGCCACCTCGTAAACGGCTTGGAGCACGCTGACTCCATCACCATCGACGCGCACAAATGGCTCAATGTCCCGTACGACTCCGCCATGCAGTTCACGCGGCACAAGTCGCTCCAGGTAGACGTTTTCCAAAATAACGCCGCGTATTTGGGCAGCGCAATCGCCCAACCCGAATTTGCTCATCTCACTCCGGAAAACTCCCGGCGTTTCCGCGCCCTCCCCGCCTGGTTCAGCTTGCAGGCTTACGGACGCGCTGGGTACAAAGAAATCGTGGAGTCAAACGCCGAGGCAGCCCGGCTGTTGGGCGAAAAAATCGCGGGCAGCGACAGCTTCGAACTGCTCGCGCCCGTCAGGCTGAATGTCGTGTGCTTTTCGTTGAAAAGGAAAACGCGTGCGGAAGAACCACTGACTATGAATGACATCACTCGGTTTCTCGACCAGCTCAGTCGGGATGGGCGGGTGTTCATGACCCCGACGAACTATCAAGGAAGCCCGGCAATTCGAGCCGCCTTCAGCAACTGGCGAACAGTGGGCCAAGATGTGGACGTGATCTGGCAAGCGTTGTGCGATAGTTTTGCCGGATATTCGCGGGAAGGGTGACTGCTTCGTCAGCATGCAAAAAAGCGAGACCCTGTGTGGGCCTCGCTTTGCACGTCTTTTGCTGAACAGGAAGATAGCTGCTGCTATTCAAATCTTGTAAACTTTTCTTCTGCTCTCGTCCGCGGACGAGCTTCCGGCACGTCTTCCTGGTCGAAAAAGCCCAGGTGCAAAAAGCCGACGATTTTCTCGCCTGGCGCAACGCCCAGCAGCTGGTGAGCCTTCGGGTCCCAGTTGTGCGCGTTCGTTTTCCAGACAACGCCCAAATCGCGCTCCCAGGCCAACAGCTGAAAGTTTTGAATCAACGCGCAAACGGCGCTGAAATCTTCCTCCCACTGTTTTTGGCGCGGGTCTTCCTTCATGATGACGATCAAGTAAGCAGCCGGCTGATTGTACATTTCTCTGCGCGCCTCGTGCGATTCGGCCGGATAGGCTGTAATCAGTTTCTCTACAAAAGCGGCCTTGTTCTCCGTCGGCACAAACAAGAAGCGCCATGGCTCGCGCAAACCGTGATTCGGTGCGTATACAGCATCATTCAACAGTTCCAGTACGAGTTGTTCGGGTACGGCATCCGGTTTATAAGCCTTTTTAATCGAGCGGCGCTCGCGAATGACTTTGGCAATGGACACATCGTTCACCTTCTTTGGACGGACATAATTATATCCTGATAATGGTTATCAGTATCATATGTTATCGTTTGGCTGGGAGAAAAGCAAGGGGAAAAGCATGTTGGCTGCACTTTGCTTTTTGGGAAGCAAGGTTGGTAGGGCAGGAGAAAAAAGCTTCACCCTGACCACCTCTTGTTTCGCGTCTGGGATGAAGCTTTTTCTATCTGTTTGACGTATGCGAGCAAATAAAGAAACTTACACAGCCTGTTAACTATTCTTCATCGTATAGTTATAGAGTTTAGCTAAAAATTCACTGAAGCTCGCTGCCAGTGGGCTGATCGCTTGTCTTTGCCATTCATTTAATGTTTTCTCTTGCAGATCCGATTCATCTAAATCTGATTCAGAGATCAAAAATTCATGGTCAGCGTACACGACCACCGGGTCAGAAAGCGTTCCATTCGTATAGTCAAAGCAGATATCACCACCGCCAGCATCGTAACCAATCGGAATGACCCCTTCTGGCAAGTAATTCTTGGTGGCATTATATGCATCAAGTATATAGTAATGACCAACTGCATCACTCAAGCTATAAAATGTATGAAACACTTTCCCTTCCACTTCGCCATAATCAAACGCGCAAGGAACTGGGGAACCATCATTATTTTCCAGCATGCATTCTGTAAAATCCTTGGGGAAAGTTACTCCTAGCGCAGCTTCAACTTTTTTTATATCATCCATTGTGATTTTTTCACTGCAATTTTCAAAGATCACATGGTTCCACTTGTTCATTTTCATAGCCTCCAAAACTTCAGCAATATAAAAAAATAGACCAACAAGAAATGTTTTTCCAAATTCAATCTTTTATCAAACATACCATAATTCGGAATCTATCTTCAATCAGTCTTTCTCTTTTGTTTCCCCGGCAAATAAAAAAGGATGGCCTCCTCAGCCATCCCGCTTTCCGCCATCACTTCGGCCGCCGCTCCTCCAGCCAATGCCCTCCGGCGATTTTGCCGACGGACGCCATCAATACGGACAAATGCTCCTTGCCATCGATTCCCAAAAATTCGTTCATATCGTGATCCATCCAGTGGCCGACCGTGCTGACTCCAAGTCCCAAAGCGTTTGCTGCCAGATGCAGGTTCTGCGCGGTGTGGCCGGAGTCCCACCAAATGTAGCGGTAAGCCCGTTCGTTGTATTTATGCCGCACCCGATCCACTTTGGCCGTCCAGACAAAATTGACGGCTGCGCGCCGCGTCATCTCCTGCTCCTCTGTAAGCTGATAGGCTACTTCAGACACGTCTTGTTTTTTCAAGCCTTCCAGGCACCAATTTTTCACGTCGAGATGATACAAGCCTTTTTCCAAACCTTCGACATGGTTGATCAGCAAAAACGTCTCGATCGGATACAAAGCGCCTGCCGAAGGAGTCGTGCGCAGCTGGTAGTCTCCCATGTCTGCCGTGATGCCTTGCGTGCCCCAGAGCAGCAAGTTCAGCTCGTTCAGGCTGAGCGGCTGGGGCAAAAAGTTGCGTTTGGAGCGGCGATTTTGCAGAAGCTCCCACAAATCAGCCGAATCACCGGAGCTTGGAAAGTCGGGCTCGCCCAAAGGAATGCGCACAAACGCCTCTTCATACTGTAAATAGGTCGGCGGCCGTTTGGAAAAGTCGTAGCGGGCGGCCCAGCCCTTTTCCAGATCACCCAGCCGATACGATGTAGCCTGGATAAATTCATTCGCAATTCGTTGCCATTCAGGATGCATGCCAAAATCCTCCCCGTTTTTCAAATCGTTGTTGGTCTTGCTACGTCTTTTACTATACGGGGAGGTTTTCTATCAGTAAAACAATGCTTTATAATACATTCCATAAGATTTTACTAATGGAAAAGGAATGAGCCATGATGACGCTCACTCAGCTTCAGGTACTGGTCGCCGCAGCTAAGGCAGGCAGCTTTACTCGCGCTGCGGAAGAAATCGGTTTTACGCAATCGGCTGTGTCGCAAATGATTCAGGCGTTGGAAAAAGAACTCGGCGTCTGCCTGTTTCTGCGCAGTCGCAGCGGCATCACTCCGACGAGCATCGGCGAACGGATGCTGCAGCATGCCCGCGACATTTTGACGATTACCGCTTGCATGACGGAAGAGGCCAATCTGGCGAGGGGGCTTGCGTCAGGCACTTTGCGCATCGCCTCAATTCCGAGCGTCGCTTCGCGCTTTTTGCCGGGACTTCTCGGGAGCTTTCGCAAACGGTTCCCGGCGGTGGAGATCATGCTGCTCGAAGGCGACAGCGACGAGATCGACAAATGGATGAGCAGCTCGGTGGTGGACATCGCTTTTACCGCGATTCCGGGGCGCGAGCTGCAAACGATGCCGCTGCTGTTGGACGAAATGATGGTGATTTTGCCTGATACGCATCCGCTGAAAGATCGGGCGACTTTGCGCTTCGACGAGATTGCCGATCGCTGTTTTATCATGCCAAAAGACGGGTGTATCAAAAAGATGTTGCAGGAGAACGCGATTACGCCCGCAATTACGTTTGAAGTCCGGGAAGTGTACACGATTTTGACCATGGTTCAGGAGTACATCGGCGTCACGATCATGCCGGAGCTGTATATGCCCGCTGTTCTGCCCAAGGTCGTCGCCATTCCGCTCGACCCGCCGATCCGGCGCGAGGTCGTTCTCGCGGTGCGCGACTGGCAGACGATCTCCCCCTTGACCGCCGAATTTGCCGTGCACAGTCAAAAGTACGTGCAGGCAATGGAGCCGTTTTTGCCTGACCGCAAAGCTGTTGGGGAGGTTTAGTGACGTGGGCAGGTTAGCAGATTAATGACACCGTTACAAACAATGGAACCTTTTCTCCCTGCACAAAAAGCTGCTGGCGCGACATTATAGCCACTGGCAGGCGAGCAAACCAGCGCCGCTGTTACAAGCAATGAAGCCGCTTCTCCTTGACCACAAACCTGCTGGCGGGACATTACAGCCGCTGGCAGGCGGGCGAACCAGTTGGCAGCCGTTATACAGGCAATGAAGCCGCTTCGGCCTGACCACAACCCTGCCAACGAGACATAACCCGTTGTCACCAAGCCAAGCGAGCGAACCCGTTGCCGCCGTTACCGGAACAGGAGCTACTCTACTCGCCCTCCTTTATTTCTGCAAAAGCGCAGCGACAATCTTGCCGAGACGCTCGATCCCGGTGTGCAGCTCTGCCACCGAAGCGTAGGCATAGGACAGGCGCACGTACCCTCCTTGCGTCTCGCCGTATATATAGCCCGGATTAATCAGCAACCCTTGGCGCTGCGCCGCGGTAAACAGCTCCGTCATGGACAGCTTGCCATTGATTTTCAGCCAGATAAAAAAGCCGCCCGCGGGCACTTCCCAGCTTGCCAGCCCGTTCATGTGCATGTTCAGCGCGTGGACGGCTGCCTCCTGGCGCATGAGCAGCTGCCAGCGAACCTCGTTCATCTGCTGCTCGTACATGCCGCTTGCCAGCCACTCCGCTGCCACCCGTTGCGACAGCGAGCTTGCCCCGTAATCTGTCTGCATTTTCAGATCGGCGAGCCTGGCAATCACAGGCTCCGGGCCAACTACCCAACCGATGCGCAAACCAGGTGTCAACGACTTGGACAAGCTGCCGAGGTACAGGACGTGTCCGTGGCGATCTCTGGCCTTGAGCGGCGGTGGCGGCGGTTCTGTCGTCCACAGCTCGCGGTATATATCATCCTCGATGACTGGCAACCGTTCTTGCTCGCACACCCGCAGCAACTCGCGGCGGCGGCGTTCTGTCATCAGGATGCCTGTCGGGTTGTGAAAGCACGGATTCGTGTAGAGAATCGCTCCGCTCCCCTGCCTGTTCCCCGGTGCAAGCTCGTCCGGGACAAGCCCTTCCTGATCCATCCGCAGACCGGACAGCTTCATGCCCGCCGATTGAAACACGTGCAAAGAGTTCAGATAGGAAGGCTGCTCCAGATAGACCGTCGAGCCGCGATGCAACAGCCCGACAGATATCAACTGGAGCGCCTGCAAAGCTCCCGAGACGATCAAAATGGACGAGGCGGACGCCTGGATGCCCAACCTTTTCACGTATTCGCTCACCGCTTCGCGCAGCGGCAAATACCCTCTCGGCTCCTCGTAGCCAAAGCGTGACAGCCGCTGCGTCACCCGCTCCATCACCTGCTTCATCCCTTCCAGCGGGAAAATCTCCGGCGACAGCTCCCCTTTGCTGAGTTGAATCAGTTCGCTGTTAAATTCATCCTCGTTGATCTGATGCACAGCGGTCTGGCTCGGCTTGTGCAAGCCCGCCTTGACGTACTGGTCCCAATCCGGCGGAGGCGTCATGGCGAGCAGTGTCCACGTATTGTTGACGACCACCGTTCCCATCCCCAGCCTGCCCTCGATCAAGCCGTCCGCAGCAAGCTCCTCCAGCGCCGTGATGACCGTGCTGCGATTGACCCCAAAAGTAGCTGCCAGGACGCGCTGGCTGGGAATTTTGCTGCCGATGGGCCATTCCCCTGACGAGATTTTGCTTTTGATGTAAGCGATAATCTGCTTGTATTTTGGCGTTGCCTTGGCGCCGTTTGGCCCTTCGCTGCTCACTTGTCCCGCTCCCCTCGCCTTTTTCTTTTTGAGCAAAAGTGGTTGGTTTTTTTGTTGCCCGAGTGGTTGCAGCTATTTTACCACTTCTTGATTACCATGGAAAAAGCAACTCAACTGGTTGGGTTCATTTTATAGCGAGGGGATGTTGTACACGTGTCGGCTTATTCCAATTCCAAAGGACGAGTGTTGGCCGCTCACGGCGTCAGCCTGGTGCTGTGGGCATCTGCTTTTGCAGGCATTCGCGTCGGATTGCAAGGGTATTCGCCGGAGCATCTGTCGTTGCTGCGGTTTTTGATCGGTTCTGCGTTTTTGCTGGTGCTTGCTCCTTTCCTTCGCCTGCCGCTTCCCGCGAAAAAAGACATTCCCGCTTTCTTTCTGCTCGGAGGGCTTGGCTTTTCCGTTTACCATACGGCACTCAATATCGGCGAGTTGACGGTCAGCGCCGGAGTTGCCAGCCTGTTTGTGACGACTACCCCGATTTTTTCTGCCCTGTTTGCCTTTCTGTTCTACCGGGAACGCTGGGGAGTGCGAGGCTGGATTGGGGCGCTGATCGCTTTCACGGGAGTCGTTGTTTGTTCGCTAGGAACCGACAGCTCCTTGTCTTTTAATAACGGAATATTCTTGATTTTGTTGGCAGCAGTGAGTGAGAGCATCTACTTTGCCTTTCAGCGAAACTATGTAGAAAAATACGGCGTCTTCGCGTTTACTGCCTATACGCTCTGGGCAGGCACGCTGTTCATGCTCGTTTTTTTGCCGGGGCTTGGGAGCGCTATTTTGTCCGCCCCGTGGGCTGTCACGCAAAGTGTCCTGTACTTGGGCATCTTTCCGAGCGTCGTCGCCTATTTGGCTCTGGCTTACGTCACTTCGGCTGTCGGCACGAAGGAAGCGACCAGCTCCCTTTACTTGACGCCTGTCCTCTCCTTTTTGATCGCCTGGGGCTGGTTGGGCGAGGTTCCTTCCTGGCTGTCCATCGCGGGCGGTGTTGTGACACTTGCAGGCGTGCTGCTTGCCGTGAACAAAAAGCTTCCTCAACAGCAAATAAAAGCGGATGCTCCATTGTAACTTTCTACCAGTCAAGTGCGTATAAATGAACGGGCTTGTCGCCTTTTCCACTAACGCTTGCAAACAGCAAAGGAAGTGACTGAAAAATGAAACCTTATTTGCTGGCAATCATGGCTGTCTTGTTTGCCACGCTGTCCGTTTTGCCTGCCAGGGCGGCAACTTTCACCGACGTGCCTGAACAACACTGGGCCAAAGATACGATTGCACGCGCCGTCGAGCAAGGCATTGTGCAAGGCTATCCGGGAAATCGCTTTGCCCCGGAGGAGCACGTTACCGTCGCCGCTTTTTTCACCATGCTGGCCCGGACTTATCGCATCCAGATTCCGCCAAGCCAAAAGCAAGCCCTCCACTGGGCCGATCCCATTTATGACGCTTTGGCGCCTTATCACTACCCTTACTCAACTTTGCAGCAACAATACTTGTCCCGCTTCGAGCGCAACCAGTATTTGTACCGGGATCGACCGATTACCCGATACGAGGTAGCCGAAATATCAGCGAGATGAAGCAAGGCCCGGAGGACAAGGTGCTTTCTCACAACAAGGTGCGCTTTGTCATCACGTACAGACAACACAACTCGCTGTCGATTGCCTGGCAAAAAGAATAAAGCAAGCCTCCGCAAACAAAACGCGGCCTCCCGCCCAGGAGTGCCGCGTTTTACGTTCCAGACTCAAGCAGGCCAAGCTCAGCAGCAAGAACGAGAAACATCGCGTGCGACCACAACAGGGGAACCGCAGGCTGACCAGCCCTCTCTATCCATGCCGCATACTGCTCAGGCGCCAGCAAATGCTCCTGCACCTGTTCAGGCAGTCCCGCGGCTGCTTGCTTGGCGACAATCCAGTCCAAAATCTCTTGTGCCCTGTCCGTTTTGCCTGCACGCACATAGTACCAGCCAAGCCAGGCAGACAAAAGCGGCCACTGTCCTCCTCCGTAGTACGTATCCGCCGCATACCGATGCACGCCGCAGCCGAACAGCAACTCTTGCTCGATCGCCTCTACCGTTTTCACCATGAGCGGGTCTGTCACCTCGACCAAGCCGTACGGCAATGCCAACCACAAAAGACTGGCGTCTACCGCGTGATTGCCGACAGATTTGAGGAATTTTCCGTTTGCCGTCCCATGCTCAAGCACGTACTGACGAATCCGGTCCGCCAAAAGCGCAAGCTCGGATGCGCGCTCGGGCAGATGCCGCTCCATCGCTTTGACTCCGGCAAAAACGGCTGCGAGCGTGACAGGGTGAATCCGTTCGCCCCATTCCTCCCAGCAGTCGAAATTGGGCAGTGGCCAGCAGGCAGCCAAGTAGTCCAAAGTCAGCTCAATCGCCGGGGCGAGCCTGTCGATGATCGCTTGCTCCCCGCTCATCCGGACATGCTCGGACACCCCCCACAGCCATGTCCCATAGCCATCGAGTTGAAAGCTGCCCCACTCGCCCGCCACTTCTTTGCCATCCACGGTGTAGCGCGTGTGCAAAAACAGCTCGTTGCCTGCTTTGCCATCCCACTTGCCTGACTGTACGGCCAAAATGGCTGCTCTGGCCTTTTGTTCATGCCTGACGATGACATCTCCGCACCATTCATAAAAGCGGGAAGCGCTGTCATGTTGCCCTGCGCGATTCATCGCATACGCCGTGAACGTCCCATCGCGCAGCCAGGCGTATTGATAGTGGAGAAAGCCAGGTGACGCGAGATACGCTCCACTCGCCGCCTGGTGCTGCAAGATCAACCGTACACTGTCAGCCATCAAGGTTTTGGCAGCCACACTCTTTCCCCCTTTTATGAGACAAGCCTTCTCCATGGAAAGCCTGACGATTTGTGCTCTCTTGTGCTCTGCTCGCTTTTTTGTAGCATATGCATCAAGCCCCGCGAAAGGCACCTTTTACGGCGCTCGCCTAGACAAAACCCACTGGCAGCCTGTGTCCAGTGGGTTTTGTCCGATGTGTTGCTCCCCTAATCGGTTTGCGTATTTTCCGCCACATGCAGGTATTGCTGCAATTCTTCGTAAAAAGTCGGGTTGCAGGCCATTACGCTGCTTTTTTCGTTGTAAGGAAGCGGCGTGCCCGTCATTGTCGTGACCCGGCCTCCTGCCTCTTCCACCAGGATTCGCCCCGCGCCAAAATCCCAGGCATTGAGCGAAAGGCTCACATAGCCGTCCAGCCTGCCTGCCGCCACGTAAGCCATCTCCAAGGCCGCGCTGCCGAGCAGGCGCATCCCGCGCACTTTTCCCGCGAGTTTTTTGACGATCAAGTCAATGCCCATCTGTTCGGCGCGCTTGTTCCAGAACACGCTCGTGCACAAAAGCGCCTCTTCCAGACTGACGATGCGGTCCAAATGAAGCGGACGGTCGTTCAAGTACGCCCCTTCGCCCTTCACCGCGTAAAACAGCTCGTCGCGGGAAGGATCGTAAACCACTCCAACCAGGCCCTCTCCCTTATGATAAACGGCAATGGAAACGGAAAAATTGATTTGCTGGTGCACGTAGTTGGTCGTTCCATCAATGGGATCGATGACCCAAAGTGTCTCGAACTGTGCGGGGTCTTGCGCAAAAGTGCTCTCTTCCCCCAAAATCCCGTGATCGGGAAAGCGTTTCAAAATCATGCTGATGACATGCTTCTCCACTTCTTTATCTACTGCTGTGACAAGATCGGAGGCAGACGTCTTATATTCGACGGTAAAAGGCTCTTTCATTCGCTTCAGACTCAGCTCACCCGCTGAACGGGCGCATTGCAGAGCCAGCTCTTTTAGCGCCGCCAGAGTTGATGCTTGCACGCATATCGCCACCTAAAACTTGACTTTCTTTTTAGTGTACCATACTTTACCTGTTGATACACCACACGCAAAATCTGCGCTCACACTTGAATTTGCGTCTTGTTCACCGCGTACAAAAGGTGCCCACCCGCCATCTGCTGATGACAGGGGCACCTTTTGTTACAGACGTTGCAAACTAGCAGCAGCGCGTTACCCCGCCTTTTTCAAAGCGCTCTTGCAGGGCGTACATGTAGTATTCTCGCTCGGTCATCGGGAAAATGCCCGGCGCGCCGTGCGTCTCGTACCAATGCTTGAGGTAGCGGTCGTAGTCCGGCATGCCGAAAATCGTTTTGATCGCAGAGCTGACCCGCCGCAATGCCTTGCGCACCTCCCTCCACTTTCGCCTCATGCGACATGATGTCCTTTGCCGTCAATCACAACGCCTTTGGACTCGATGTACGGCGACTCGTGCAGCGGATACTTCTTGCCGCGCAGGATGTTGATCCACACCCGCGCTCCATCGAGAATAATCCCCGCGGTGATGACCATGAAAATCGCGCACACCGCTGCGTCGATATGGTCGTTCATGATCATTTTTTGCGCGGCCTCGATCGTCTTTACCCCGTTTGGCAGCGTTCCGGAATCCAACGCCTTCTGGAAAGCGTCTGCGTGAGCGAGGAAGCCGATTTTCGGATCGGCATGGAACAGCTTTTGCCAGCCTGCGGTCAAGGTAGCAGTCGTCAACCACGCCATAGGCACAAGCGTGACCCACGAATAAGCGGCCTTGCCCATTTTGAAAATCAGCGTCGTGCCGACTGTAAAGGCGATCGCGGCGAGCATCTGGTTGGCGATACCGAACAGCGGCCACAGCGTGTAGATGCCACCGAGCGGGTCCATGACGCCCTGGAGCAGGAAGTAGCCCCAGCCGAATGTAATGATCGCCGAGCCGATCAGGTTCCCCGGCAGCCAGTTGACTTGCTTCATTTTCGGGATCACGTTGCCAAGCATATCCTGAACCATGAAGCGACCCACCCGGGTTCCCGCATCAATCGTCGTCAAAATGAACACCGCTTCAAACAAAATCGCGAAGTGGTACCAAAACGCCATCAGTGCTTTTCCGCCCAAAATGCCGGAGAAGATCGTCGCCATGCCGATAGCCAGAGACGGTGCTCCGCCTGTCCGGGACAAAATGGTTTTTTCCTGAATGTCGTTGGCAAGCGTCGTCAAATGATCGGGCGACACGGTAAAGCCCCAGCCTGTAATCGTCTGCGCGGCGGCCGCAGCATCGACGCCGATGACGGCAGCAGGCGAGTTGATGGCGAAGTAAACGCCGGGAGTCAAGACGCAAGCGGCAATCATCGCCATGATCGCCACGCCGGATTCCATCAGCATGCCGCCGTAGCCAATCAGCGGAGCATGCGATTCTTTGGCGATCATCTTCGGTGTCGTACCGGATGAGACCAAGGCGTGGAACCCGGACACCGCCCCGCACGCAATCGTAATGAACAAGAACGGGAACAGATTGCCTGCAAAAACCGGGCCCGTTCCATCGATAAACTTGGTGAGAGCTGGCATGTGCAGCGGCGGCAGCGTCAACACGATGCCTACCGCGAGCACAGCGATGGTGCCGACCTTCAAAAACGAGCTGAGGTAATCACGCGGCGCCAACAGCAGCCAGACTGGCAAGACGGAAGCGATAAAGCCGTAAATGATGATCATCCAGGCGAGCTGGACTTTGCTGAACGTAAAAGCTGGCCCCCACGTTGGCGATGCAGCGACAAGCTGGCCCAGCCAGAGGGAGAAAAACAGCAGCGCCAAACCGATGAGCGAGCCTTCCATGACTCGTCCGGGGCGAATGTAGCGCATGTACAGGCCCATCAAAATCGCGATAGGCAATGTCATGAAAATCGTGAAAGTAGCCCACGGAGATTCCGCGAGAGCGTTTACAACAACCATCGCCAAAACGGCAATCAAAATGACCATAATTGCAATAATTCCTACCAAGGCGAGGACGCCGCCGACCGGACCGATCTCCTCCTTGGCAATCTGCCCCAACGTTTTCCCGTTGCGACGCATGGAACCGAATAAAATGACAAAGTCTTGTACTGCCCCGCCGATGACGACCCCGACAATGATCCAGATCGTCCCTGGCAAATACCCCATCTGTGCCGCCAAAGTCGGACCTACCAGCGGCCCCGCTCCGGCAATCGCGGCGAAGTGGTGCCCAAACAAGATCCACTTGTTCGTCGGCACAAAATCTTTGCCGTCGTTGTTCACCTCGGCAGGTGTCGCCCGCTTGTCGTCCAGCCCCATGATTTTTCGCGCAATAAATCGGCTGTAAAAGCGATAAGCAACCGCATACGTACAAAATGCAGCGGTCAGCAACCAGAAGGAATTGACTGATTCTCCACGGCTGAGCGCGATAATCCCGAAGCCAACCGCACCCAAAGCGGCAATCCCGCCCCAAATCAGGAGAGAGAGAAGCCATTTTTTCATTCGAGTCGCCCCTTTCCATTTATCCAAAATTCAGGCAATTCACCTTGGTACAAGGTATCACGAAGGGGTTTCCTCACAGAACAAAAAATGGCTGAACCGTACAAAACCATGCACGAGATGCAACATATCCGTTTGAGCGAAAACGCATACATTTTCTTTCCCATACCGAAACCTTTTCCCGCCTCGTTCGTAAACGTAAGGAATTGGATGATGCAAAAACGGAGGTACCCCATGCTGGCGCATTCTTCCGCTCTGGTCCGCACATGGCTGGCAGCTCTTTTGCTTGCCTGCGTGTGCCTGTTGCCCACGGGCTCGCTGACAACGGAATGGGCATCCGCAGATGACTCTGCTACATATACCCCCGCCCATCAGGGGATTTTTCATTGGGCTGGCTACCGTCCGCCTGCACCGATCGCTTCCTGCGACCTCAGACTCTCTCGGGCGATCCTGGTTGAACCGCCAGCGACGGTTCTGTTTTTGCTAGTTTTCCTGCTCGAACTGTTGCTGTTCCTCGTGCAAAAAAGACTGCACTGGCTCAAGCTGATGCCGCTCAAATTCGGGTCGCGTTTTTTGGACAACGCTCTTTTTCGGACCATGTAACTATCCGGAAAAGGAGCGTCGTCTAACTATGAAATATAGCAAAAAAGAAATGGAAATGATTCAGGGCACGGTCAAGAGCATCAAGATTTTTGCCGTCAGCCTGATCTTTGTCGTGATCGGTCTGTTTGCGTTGAAGTATTATATCGGATAAATCGATTCAGAACTGGCAGCCTCTCTCGCAATCTCCGGCGAAAGAGGCTGCTGCAGTCTGAGACACCCTCCGTCCCAAGGCCGATCCACGCTCCTGCCAATCGTGTTACACTTAGACATAATTGCCATTCCCACCCAAAAGGAGAACACGTTCATGCGACAAATCGGAGGCTATTTGCTGATTGGAATCGGCGCCATTTTTGTACTGACGACCTACCTCGGCATCCCCCTGGCCATTGACAAGCTGTGGCCTGCCTTTCTGCTCATCCCTGCTATCGGCTTTCATCTGTTTTTCTTCATGGACCCCAAGCCTCATCGTGCCGGGCTGCTCGTTCCCGGCGGCATTTTGCTCGTCTATGCCCCGCTGTTCTTTTTCAGCGCGGTGTTTGCGGACGGAGACATGAGCCATACGTGGCCTTTCTTCTTGCTTGGACCAGCGCTGGGACTGTTCGAGCTGTACGTGTTTGGCGGCCGCAGGGCAGCGCTGCTCATTCCCATCGCCATCCTGACGATTGTTGCGATCGTGTTTTTGATGGCCAACTTCCTGTCGACGCAAATTGGAGGAACTATCGGACTTTTGCTGATTCTCGTCGGCGGCTTCCTGCTGACGAAAAAGAAGCAGGATCAACAACCGTTCTAAACAAGCACTTCCGCTTGCCAAAAAGCCCCTTCTGCCCGACACGTTTTTCCGTGCGGGAGAGGGGGCTTTTTTTGCAAGCTACGGCTGTCACTTCGCCCGAACGACAGTCCAGGCGCCAGCCGACTTGAGCAGTATACGGACGCTTGTCGCCAGTGCCTCGCGTCTTGCGATGGAGTGCTTTGTTGGCACGTACTTGGGCGACAGGTAGATAGCCGCACTCATCTTGCGCTCACCCGATTGTATGGCGCATGATCGCTACGCCCTCTGCTCGCCGCGTCAAAACCCCAACCGCTTCTTCAACTCCTTCACGACATTGCGGCTGACGGGCACCTCTGTTTTGCGGCTGTCCTGCATGACCAGATGAATCGAGCCTTTGAACCACGGAACCAGCTCGGCCGTCTTGGCCAAATTGACGATGAACGCCCGATGCGTCCGAAAAAACTGCTGGCGCGACAGCCTGCTCTCCAATTCTTGCAAAGTAAAGCTGGTGGCGTATTGCTCGCAATGGGTGTAAATGCTCGCATACCTGCCTTCCAGTGTGGCAAAGACGATCTCGTTCGGATCGATCAGCATGATTTTCCCGTTCTTCTCGACGGGAACACGGCGGGGCTGCTGATCAGCCAGCACGGTTTGCAGCAGGCTTTGCAATTGCTCCTCGGAAAAGCGGACCGCCTCGGCAGGCGCTTCCATCGTCCGCAGCATTTTCCGGACGCGGTTCACCGTCTTTTCCAATCTCGCCTCGCTGAACGGCTTGACGATGTAATCGACCGCTTCTGTTTCAAACGCGCGAACGGCATGAATCTCGTACGCACTGGCAAAAATGATCACGGGCGGCCTCACCATCGACTCCAACAGCTCCTGTCCTACGTCGACGCCATCGCGATCCTGCAAGTGAATGTCCAAAAAGACGGCATCCGGTTCCAGCTGCATGACTGACTCGATCGCTTCCTCGCCGCTGGCAGCCTCGCCAATCACCGACACCTCAAAAAATTGCTCCAGCAAATAGCGCAACTCTTCTCGCGCAGGTGCCTCGTCATCCACGATGAACACTTTTAGCACTACTACTCACTCCTATTGGCAATTGTATCGTACACGTCGTCCCGCTCCCTGCACTGCTCTGGATGACGATTCCGTATGGCTCGCCGTATATGGAGGCAAGCCGGCTTTTCACATTCGCCAAACCGATTCCCGACAGACGCCGCCGCTCCCTGTTTGGCGTCTTCGCCTGTAAAAACGGGTCGGTATCCATCCCTACTCCGTCATCCGCCACCGTCAGTTCGAGCGTATCCGGCTGAATTTTTCGCGCCCGGATTTGAACGGTCCCGCCCTCGCGCTTGGGCAGCAGCCCGTGCTTGACCGCATTTTCCACCAGCGGCTGCAAAATCAGTCCGGGAACTGTATAGCGTTCCACCCCGTCCTCGATGTCGTATTCGACGTGCAGCTTTTCGCCAAAGCGCGCCCGTTCAATCGCCAAGTACGCTTCAATATGCTCCAGCTCCCCCGCAAGGCTGACATAGCCGCTGGAATCGTGCAGGTTGCGGCGAAAATACTCGCCGAGATGGATCAGCAGCTCGCGAGCCTGCTCGGGCCGGAAGCGGATAAACGAGACAATCGTGTTGAGCGCATTGAACAAAAAGTGCGGGTTGATTTGCGCGTGCAGCGCTTTGATTTCGGCGTCTGCCAGCAGCCGCGACTGCTTTTCCAGCTCGGCCAGCTCCAGCTGGGTAGAAATCAGGTTCCCCAGTCCGCGCACCAGCTCCAAATCGACTGCCGACAGCATGCGCGAGCGATCCTGGTACAGCTTGAGCACGCCCGCAACCTCCTGTCTGCGCATCAACGGGACGATAATCGCATAGCGCAGCGAACAGTTCGACTCCTTGCAGCCGATCTCTTCTTTTGTCCGGGCGATCATCAGCATTTTTCTTTCCAGCACTTCCTTGGTCGCCTTCGTCGTGATGCCTTCTCCCACCACATGATGCGACGAGCCTGCCCCTACATGGGCAAGCACGCAGCGTGTATCGGTGATCGCGACAGCGGCCACTCTCGTCGTGCGCAAAATTTCCTCTGCTACTTTTCGCGCGGATTCGTAGGTCAATCCTTCCCGCAAATAGGAAAGCGTCTTGTCCGCTACCCGCATCGTTCTTTGCGCTTGAAGCGCCCCGATCCGGTCTTCTTCTTTTTTCGCCAGGTCAATAATGATGATCAAAATGGCGATGCCGAACGAGTTGACCACAGACATCGGAACACTGATCGACTGCACGAGGGCAAGCGCATCCCCGTACGGCTTGGCGACGAGCAAAATGATGCCCATCTGCATCCACTCCGCCAAAAACCCGACGACGAGCGCCGTTGTCCAGCCGATCTCCTGATTGCGGTTGCGCCGAAACTGATAAATCCATCCGGCCATTACGCCTTCGCTGATCGTCGAAATCGTGCAGGCCAAATCCGTAAAGCCTCCCAGCGAGTAGCGGTGAATGCCGGCAACCAGCCCTGTCATCAGCCCTACCCCTGGCCCTGCCAGCAGTCCGGCTACCACCGTGCCGATCACGCGGGAATTGGCGATCGCGTCCTGATACCAGATCCCGTTGTACGTCCCGAGAATCGAGATCGCGGAAAAAATCACGACCATCACGGCTTTTTCCCGCCAGGTCGCCTGCTGGTTCAAAATGCTGCGGAAAGCCCGCACGCGCGTAAACAACAAAGCGACTACGATCAGAACTGCTGTACGCTCCGCCAGTGGAATCATCAAAAATACATCCATCTGCTCACCCTCTTCGCTCGCGTCAGGACGGGGCCACCTCCGGCTCGTCCGCCTTTGCTCCATTATCTACAGCGGGCAAAGATGCGGTCAAGACAATTGTCAGAGTAGGCAGATTAAGCAGAATAAAAGAACGAGACACAAACAAAGCCATCCATCGTGCTTTTGGGCACAACAGATGGCTTTTCTTGGGCGATGGAACGTATTACAGGTTGCCCCTGCGCTCTTGCTCGCGCTCCAATGCCTCGAACAGCGCCTTGAAGTTGCCGTTGCCGAAGCCGCGCGCTCCTTTGCGCTGAATCACTTCGATAAACAAAGTCGGGCGGTCGACGATTGGCTTGCTGAACAGTTGCAGCAGATAGCCTTCATCGTCTCTGTCCACCAGGACGCCCAGTTTTTTCAGCGCCTCGATATCTTCGTCGATCTCGCCTACACGCTCCTTCAAATCCTCGTAGTACGTGTCTGGCACGGTGAGGAAGTCTACGCCATTATCGCGCAGCTTGGAGACGGTTTCGATGATATCGTTGGTCAACACGGCAATGTGCTGTACGCCTGGTCCTTGGTAGAACTCAAGAAATTCCTGGATTTGCGATTTGCGGCGTCCTTCTGCCGGCTCGTTAATCGGGAACTTGATTCGTCCCGTACCGCTTTGCATCACTTTGGACATCAAAGCCGAATACTCGGTGGAAATGTCGTCCTCGCTGAAATTTTGCACAGCGGTGAATCCCATGACCCGCTGATAGTAGCCAACCCACTCGTCCATCACTTCCACGTTTCCGACGATGTGGTCGATTCCGATCAGCCCGGTGCTTTCTCCTGTGACCGGAGCCTGATAAGCGACATAACCAGGCAGGAATGGACCGTTGTAATTTTTCCGTTCAATAAAAGAGTGCACGTTTTCGCCGTAAGTTCCGATTACCGCTTTTTTCACCGTACCAAATTCATCGGTGTACTCGGTTGGCTCCATGATCGGGATCGCACCGCGCGAGACGGCTTCGCGGTAGGCTTGCTCACAGTCGTCCACCCGGAGGGCAACGTCTTTGACGCCGTCTCCATGCTTTTTCGCAAAATCGGCGATGGGGCTGTCAGGCGTCAGAGCGCCACTGATGACAAAAGTCATGTGCTTTTGCTTGAGTACATAGGAAACTTTTTCGCGCGAGCCTGTTTCCAGCCCGGCGTACGCTACTGCTTCAAAGCCGAACGCTTTTATAAAATAATGCATGGCCTGCTTAGCGTTCCCTACATAAAATTCCAAATAGTCCCAGTCCTGAATCGGGAAAAAATCGGTATTGCTCATTGCCTACCCCTCCGCTTTCCTTCTTTTTCAATAATTATTACTTTTTGGTTTATTGGGATTATTTTGTCGTTATATTGAGATTACATTGGAAGCGCTTCCTCGTGCAAGAACACGGAACAACGCGAAAACGCTCAAACGCTTTCACCAATTAAAGTACGCAATTGAGCGCCCGCTTGGTACAATAAAGCCAGTTCACACTTTCATTAGGAGGTGGAAGAGTTGTCAGGTCAATGGAGCAAAGAAGCTGCCAGACAATGGGATGAGTTTGCCGCCGACTGGCACAAAAGAAGCGAGCAGATGTGGGAAAAAGGAAGCCGCAGCACGATTCTCCCGTTTTTACAGCGACATGTGTCGGCAGAACAAGGGCCGATTCTGGATGCAGGCTGCGGAGATGGCTACGCAAGCTGCAAGCTGGCCGAGTACGGATATCAGGTCCAAGGGGTCGACATTGCCGGGGAAATGATTCGTCTCGCCCAAAGCAGGCAAACCGCTTTCCCGGAAAATGTCCGCTTCCAGACAGCAGATATCAGCAAGCTTCCCTTTGCAGACGGCACGTTTGCAGCAGTCATGTCCATCAATGTCGTCGAATTTGCGCCCGCTCCCTTGCAAGCTTTGCTGGAGCTGCATCGCGTCCTCGCTCCAGGCGGGATTCTCATCCTCGGTATTTTAGGCCCGACAGCAGGCCCGCGCGCCCATAGCTATCGGCGGCTGTACGAAGAAAATACGATTCAAAATACGATGATGCCGTGGGAAGCCAAGCAGCTTGCGGCCGAAAACGGCTTTGTGCTGCTTGCGGAGGAGCCTGTGTACAAGGAAGGCATTACTCCGGATATCGTCGGGCGCTTGAGCGTGGAGCTGCGAGAAGCTGTCAGTTTTCTGACTTTGTTTGCCCTTCAGAAGCAATAGGCAGGATTCCATAGCAAAAGGCTGCGGGAGCTAACTCTCCTACAGCCTTTTTTTGCCGTGTCTTACTGGGAATACGCGATGTTGTTTTTTTGCATCCATACTTGCTTGCTCGCGATCAGCTGAGCGATGGTTGGTTCCTCCATGCCATGAAGCTGTTGATACAAGCGCTGGGTTTCTACCAAGTCGTTGTAAGTCAAAGTCGGATAGTCCCTCCTTCCGAAAGTTCCGTTCGGGAAGTAGGCATAGTGCAAGTCGCCGTTGGGAAGAATCCATTTGCTTCCCAGGTTAATGACCCCTGTCAGCATGACATCAGCCAAATCTTTGTCTGTCGGATTGCCGAATTGCTGGTAGCTGCTGTACAAGTAATTGATTTCCGCCAGCTGATGGTTGAGCGACACATGTGTCTGAATGCCAGGCTTGGCCGGATGGGCATAATCGGCCACGAGCCAGCCTTCCGTTACGCCTGCTGCGGAATAATGATGTTCAGCCGCGTATTTATGGAAATACGCGCTATATTTTTGCGCCGCCTGGCAAAATTGTTCTTCGTTGTATTTCTGGCAGCCCCGCAGCATCAATTCGGCTGCCCCTGTGTTAAACCGCGTGTCAAAAAAGCCTTCGGGAATCCCGTAATCGTCGCTCAGCCATTGGGAAAGAGGCAGCGTCTTCCAATCTCCCTCCGGCTCCTGCTGCAGCATGCTCGCCTTCAACATGACGTATGCCATGTTTTCTCCCGCTCTGGCACCGCCCGTGTACAAAAAGGAGCGCAATACATAATTTTCTGGAATCCGCCAATAAGAAGTATCCGAAGTCGGTACATAGGTGGACGGACTTTTATAGTAATAGCCGTCCTGCAACCATTTCGCATTTTGCGAAACATCGAGTGCGAGCCAAATTTTGTCATAATGTTTCTCGCCCCACGGCACGAGCGGTTCCCTGGAGTCAAGCGCCCACATCTCGCTTGTATACCCCGCCCTGATCGGCAGCTTGATTTCCAGCTCGACCCCTTTTGCCTTCTGTTTGACTTCAACTGGCAGGGCAAGCTCGATATGTTCCTGTATCGTGCCCTGGCCTAAGTGGGCATATACTGTCGGCATTCCCAGCCAAATATACCGCCCTTCTGTTTCCACGAATCCGGCAGCCAATGGCAGCTCTTTTACCTGATCGAGCGAAACGGATTGCCAATATGGCTGTTTATCCTCCGTGTAGGCTCGATAGCGAAACAGCATGTTCTGGCTGTTGCCCTGGATCGGAACGGTAATCACGTGCGGCTGCTTATCTTGCTTGCCCGTGATCTGCTGGCTCCAATACACTTCGCCCTCGCCGAAGACAAACTCCCGCGTGGAAAGAGTACCGCCATTTACTTTGCTCGTTGTTGCTTTTTCAGCAGGCTTTTGCCAAAACTGCGCCGTAGCCGAACCGTAAAGAAACGAAGATACGGCAATCGTCACCATCAATAGAGTCAAGAAGCTCAATTTTTTAACCATCTCATCCTCCTGTTTGAAAAAAACTCCTCCATTTCATACTTGCGAATCAAACATTTCTTGTATCAGCTTGAAAATGATACCATCTAACGCGAAAGCACTCCCACGATGTCGCGTCGCACAGACTCAACAACAGCCGTCCTGAGCAACTCGATCAAGTTTCGACTGGCGCTTACCCCATTCCCGCAAGCCAGCGCCCAACCATATCCGCCTATCACGAATGGCTGCCAAGCTGGATCGGCTCGGCGTACACTGCCAGGTGTTTTTTTCCATAAAAAAAATCCCTCACCTTTAAAGACTGTGGTGAGGGACTTTTCGTTTCTAAAAAAATGAATTAGGACAATACTTTTTTGAGTTCCTTCAAACTTGCCTGCAAAAGATGATCGACCACACCCGCTTCTTTGACGTGCCCGATCAAATCGTCGTTCAAGCCGTCCAGCAAGTCCCGCGCTTCATTGACCTGGCCGGAAACCTCATCGGCAAAGCGTTTTTGCTGCTGGATGATCTGCATCACGCCTGCCACTTCGCCGTTGACTTCGTGGAAAGCACGCGCGATGCCCTCCATTTTCTCCGATGCTTCCTTGCTGATGGACAGTCCGCTTTTGATCGCGTTGCCGCTCTTCTCGCTGTTGGCGAGCGCTTCCTTCGTCTCTTCCTGGATTTTGCCAATCAAATCAGCGATCGTCTTGGTCGAATTGGCCGTCATTTCCGCCAGCTTGCGCACCTCGTCCGCTACTACGGCAAAGCCGCGGCCTTGTTCACCCGCACGCGCCGCCTCGATGGCTGCGTTGAGCGCGAGCAAATTCGTCTGGTTGGCGATGTCGCTAATCACTTTAACGATGCTGGTAATTTCCGAAGAACGTTCTTCGAGACGGCTCATGGAGCGGGATGTGTTCGTCGATTCCTTTTCCAGCTGGCTCATGACATCTACGACTTCTGTCATCGCCTTTTTGCCCGCATCGGAACGCTCTACGGACTCTTTGCAGATAGCCGTCAACCGCTCGCCACGAATGGAGAGCTGGTTGGCGGATTCATCGTCTTTTTCGTTGATGGCCTGAATTTTTTCTACGACGTTTTTCATTTGTGTCGCCAGACGGGCAAGCCCATCATGCTGAGCATTTACTTCATTGTGCTGCGAAATGATGGCGCCCATCTGCTCGTATAACCCGCGAAGTTCCTTTTTCCACGTGTCTGCCTGGTGTGCTGCGCTCTCTTTTGTCACGGTTGTCACTGCTGCCGCTGCTGCTGTTTCTTTTTCCGCAAGTCCTTTGTCCTTTTTCCAAAACATCCGCTTTCCCTCTCCTTTTTCGCTTTACATGTCTTTTCGCCGAGAGTACGCGCGGGATTCGGTGATCCCGGGGTGCTGCTTGGCGAGACTCAGCAAATTCTCCAAGAAATAGTAATGTCCCTCCAACAACTCCACGTCTTTGCGCTCAAATTGCTTGACCTGCAAATACTGTTGCATTTCCAGGGCATAGCGCTCCAATCTATCGTGAAAATCGTTGGCTCGAAGCATCTGATCCACTTCTGGATATTCTGTTTTTAACCGGCTGATTTCGCTGTACACTTTGCCGCCCTCCAAAATCATCTGGTAGGCCGTGCGCTCCAGCGAAGCAGCCGTAGCTGCCTCCTGCTCCTCACGCTCCTCGCGCAAAGCGGACAAGTACGTGATAAAATGGTAGACAGTCAAAAACAAAGGCCCTAAAAATAGAATGATCCCTGCCTTGTACACATGCTGATTGGACAAGTTGCTGATGAGCAGGAACAGGTGAAACAAGATCGCCCCCAACCATACATAGATGATGATCTGGTGATTGATCTTCCCTGCCTTTTGATGGCGGGAAAAGGCAAAGGTAAGCCCGAGCAGGTAAAAGGCGAGCAAAGTAAAGCTGGCCGAAAACAAAGCCATCTCCATATCCACAAGCCAATCTGCATCGGCGGGAATTTCGATGAAGAATTCAAAAGCGAGCACCAGCAGTGAGAAAAGCAACCCCATGATCCAAAACCGGCTGACTTCCGAGTCGTTCCTCCGCCGGGAGCGGTAGCGTTCTGCACGGGATCCCTTCATAAAAGCTCTCACCTCATTTTCTATGATTCGCCATGATTCTAGCTTTTCCTTTTACTTGCGGCCAAAATCTGACAACGGAGGCATTTATGACACAAAATCTACCCGGACTCTTCACAGAACGTATGAAAAGCCTGCTGAACCAGGAGTTCGCAGCGTTCCTCGCATCCTACGACCAACCTGTTACGCACGGATTGCGGGTCAATCCGCTCAAAGTCGCGCGCGAGCAGTTTCTGTCCCGCTCGCCTTTTGCTTTGGAGCCGGTATCCTGGTGTGTGAACGGGTTTCGCTACCAAGACCAGGAGCGTCCCGGAAAACATCCGTATCACGCCGCTGGGTTGTATTACTTGCAAGAGCCAAGCGCGATGTCTGCGGCCGAAGCGCTGGACGCCCAGCCAGGGGAGCGCATTCTCGACCTGTGCGCCGCTCCGGGAGGCAAGTCGACGCAGCTCGCTGCGGGCCTGAACGGTCAGGGCTTGCTCGTTGCCAACGAAATCCATCCGGTTCGCGTCAAGGCTTTGGCGGAAAACCTGGAGCGCTGCGGCGTCAAAAATGCGGTTGTGACCAACGAGACACCGGAAAAATTGCAAGAGCGCTTCCCGCAGTTTTTCGACAAAATCCTCGTGGACGCACCGTGCTCGGGCGAAGGCATGTTCCGCAAGCTGCCGGAAGCCATCGAAGACTGGTCGCCCGACAAAGTGACAGAATGCCACCTCATGCAGCAAGATATTCTCGACGCTGCCAGTGCCATGCTCAAGCCCGGGGGAACGCTGGTCTACTCGACGTGCACGTTCGCGCCGCTGGAAAATGAGCAGTCTCTCGTCGATTTCCTGACCCGTCACCCGGAATTTACGGTCGTGGAGCTGCCTGAGCCAGGATGGTTTGCGCCGGGGCAACCCGACTGGGCCAATCCTCGCTGCGAGCCGCTCGGCAAGACAGCGCGCTTGTGGCCGCACCTTTTGCAAGGGGAAGGTCATTACCTCGCCAAGCTGCAAAAAGGCCGCGATGCCGACTCCAGCGAGCTACCAGAAAAGCGCAAGGACAAACGCGCGGCAAAAGCCAAAACCGCTCCCGCCGGACGCAAGGAAGCGCTCTTGGCCTGGCGCGCTTTTGCCGAGGAAGCGATGCCCGAGCTTCTCGCCGAGTTTGCGGACGAGTCCGCATTTCTTTTGTTTGGCGAACAGCTTTACTACTCGCCGCTGCCTGGCTTTGATTGGGACAAGCTGAAGGTCGCACGCGTCGGACTCCACCTCGGCACCGTGAAAAAAAATCGGCTGGAGCCAGCCCATGCGCTCGCGCTCGCCAGCACACCCGCACAGGCAGCCCGCGTAGCCGCCTACGCTTCGGACGATCCGCAAGTCGTGCGCTATTTGAAAGGCGAAGCCCTCGCAAGAGACGGAGCAAACGGCTGGACACTTGTCACCGTCGACGGCTTTTCGCTCGGCTGGGGCAAACAGTCCGAGGGGCAGTTGAAAAATCATTATCCGAAAGGACTGCGGTGGCTGTAGTCAGCACTGTCATCATTACACTGGCACAATCAAGTCTGAATCTTGATTACACAAAAAATGACCACCCTTATGCATGCAGAGCACGGGCAGTCATTTGCTGCAACCTATTGAACCGAACCTTTCGGAAACGACCGTCTTCATGTACTGAGGCCAAGCTGCGTGCACAGCTCTGGCCTCTTTTTAATTTGTCCACACACCGTCTTTGTACTGCGAAAGAGTGCGTAAACACGCTGGAGGATCTTTTTAAATAGTAATGGGCTGGATAACAACCGTTTCGATTTGCTTTTCGTGTGTATCCAGCGATTTCCTATATGTGTTGCAGAAAGCATCGACATTTGCTATTACTCCATGCTTATCGTAAATAAAGAAGTAAATGTACTTTTCTTGATAATGAAAAGCATCCGATCCGATTTGCTCGGTTAGCTCACGTTCTTGCATCGATGGCCGGGAGCATTTGACTTCGATAACCGTTTCGTATGCATCAAAAAAAATATCATAGCGATAACTTTTATATCCACCATCCCCGTAGATTTCAACTCTTGCATCAGGGAAAATCGGGCGGATTAATGAATAAAGCATACGTTGCACATCGTACTCATTCCCGAGAACAATCTTCTGTAAGTCCGCTTTTGTCAATGTCCCTCTGCCATGCACAGGCTTTTGATACATTTCCTGAATATGCTTATAAAAATTGGCAAGGATTCTCCGAATAATGATGTGAAAATGCTCCGCGTCAATTTCATCTCGGGTTCCATTAGGTTCGAATAAACCTTTATTTATATCACGAATCAAGCTTTCAAGATAAGATACTCCAAGTAGATGGGAATCCCTCTTCATTGACCCAAAGACGCTTATTGCAAAAGACTGTCCGATTGTCTGATCAGAAAATAAGCGTTCTAAACCTCTGGCGGTGGTCGTTTTCCAAGAAGAAAATTGTTCCTCCAGAGTTAATTTCCGCCCTTCGTCTATCAGCTCTTGTATTGCTCTAATGGCATCAGCTTTACTTTGAATTAACTTAGTCAAGATAATCCCCCCCCTTTGAATAAACCTGTGCCTGCTACGTTCAGTCAAGCCTTCCCCACCGCAAATAGAAAAGGAAAAGAGGCTCTAGTATATAAACCTCGTCGTCTTTATATTCAAATACTTGATACATTGGTTCACTGGTTTGCATAATTGACTGCACTTGACCAATTGTCGTTTTGATTTTTAATCGATCCGGTTTATCTGTATCACTTACCAATGCATCCATTCTTCTTTTCATTTCATCGATAAAAAGACTTACCTTCGGCGGATCAACACTTAATGCCTTTAAAAGCAATTCGTAAATATCAACTTGATTACCACTGTTAATGGTGTACGTTTTCCGCTTTTGTCCTCTCGGATTGGGGCCATTTTTGAGCTTTCTAGCAACTTCTCTGTAAGAAAGAAGGTTCAAAGAAGTCATCTCATATGCTTTTTTCAGCATGGATGAATCGAGTTTAGGATTATCTTTGTTGTCTATATCAAGCAACAGGGAGAGATTAAGGCAAATGGATTGCATGAGCTGTGGTGAAGACAAACTTTCTTGCGCCATGTTATTCGCTAAAGCAGAATTTATATTTAGCCCAAGTTTACCAAATCCAGTTACGGCGATTTCTCGCAATTCCTTCGTATTCCAAGGTTCAATATTAATCAAATTCAATCTACCGCTCAAATCTGAGTTTTTTCTAATCGCATCATCAGATCGATGGGGTAAGGAAATGACCACTGTCTTAAAATATTTGCGTATGGCGTCTTTTAGCTGATAAGCTATTTCCATTTGCATATTTGGGGAAGCGTAATGAAAATCATCTAAAACCAGCACCCAATCATTTTCGAGAAAATATTGAATGACTTTGTCTTTATTTGAATGATACTTTTCTGTTATTGAAGATGCTACACCCTCTCTAGTACCAGCGATCCCCTGTCCTTGTATCGTCCTTTGCTCTGTTTGGTCACTCTCAAGTGGCAATCCAACTCTTTTTGCAATTGTTACCCAAAAGTCTTCGGATTCCTTGAAATCACTTCCTGAAAAATCCTTCATTTTATCAATACCTATTACTTTTTCACACAATACGGTTTTACCCGTCTTCGAAGGACCGACAATTGAGGTAAGAAAGCCAACTGTGTTTAAAGATTGGTTTAATCGAAATTCATAGGAAATATCAAATTCGGACGATTGCCGAGAAATATACGTATATTTAGGGAAAGCACCCGGAATAAATACTTCATTTGCTTTTAATTTCATGTAATCACCCCTGAATTATCTAAAATATTCCATTATATGAGTGTAAATTATTCCCTCCTCCTAATTATAAACCTTAAACTTTGTTAATTAAACACAAATGACATCCTTTTCAAGCAAATACCCCTAAAAGTAACTAAAAGTCATCTTAAACCACATGAAATTATACCGTATGTAACCTGAGCAAAATAAAAAACAGCCCCTTTCCGAGGGCATGTGGAGGCAAGCACGATTGACATTCATATGAGATACTTACTGGCATGCTCTTACAAGCTGCTGGACACCATTTGCTTTCAGCACAATAAAGCCCGCACGCTCACATGCTTTTACGCATGTTGCCGCGTGCGGGCTTTTCGTCCATCTCCGGTTCAGTCAAAACGCCGTCCTCTGCGCGACTGATTGTCCACGACGGTCAGGGAGCCATTTTTGATGTAGCGCAATATTTTCGAGACGGAGATGCCCGTCGCGTTGGCAATTTGCATCGCATTCGAATTGGGATAACTCCGCACGTAATTGCGAATCATCCGATAGTCTTCCATTTCGTTTTGACCACAGACGTGACAGCTATATTCGTTCGGATTCATTTTGCTTCCGCATTTGAAACACGTATCCATCATCACTCGTTCTCCTCACGCCCTCTACGATCCATTGCTTTCTCGCACACGGTTCTATCTACCTATATATTACCCTCATTCTACTAGGAGGAAAACACTATTTCACAACATTGCCTTATCTCTGCTTGTCTGTTCCATAGGAAAAAGGAGCCTCCCTGACTTGAGAGGCTCCCCTTGTTTTCTTGCGTGTCCCGGGCCAGCGGGCACGATTTATTCGGCTACCTTTTTCGCCTGGCGGAAATCTGGCTCCCGCGTCACGCTGTACTGGATTCCTTCGATTTTTTTGCTGTTCAAGTAGTTTTGTGTATAGAAGTAGACCGGAATGATCGGCAATTCTGCCATCAATACATCTTCTGCTTCATGCAAAAGTTTGTTGCGTTTTTCCTGATCCTGTTCCACTCTCGCCTGTTCGATCAGCTGGTCGTACTTCGCATTTTCCCATTTGGTGAAGTTGCTGGAGCTTTTGCTTGTGTACAGTTCCAGCACAGCCAGCGGGTCCAGATACGATCCGGTCCAGCCCATGCGCGCGATTTGGAAGTTCATTTGTTTGTACGTATCGATGTAGGTCTTCCACTCCTGGTGCTCCAGCTTGATTTCTACGCCCAGGTTTTTGCGGAACATTTCTTGCAGAGCTTCTGCTACTTTTTTATGCGTCTCTCCTGTGCTGTATTTCAACGTAACGGCAGGGAGCGTCGACCAGCCTTGCTCCTTCATGCCTTCTTCCAGCAGCTTTTTCGCTTCGGCTGGATCGTTGCTGTAATAAGGCGCTACTTCATCGCGGAAGTCTTTGCCGGATGGCGTGGTCACGCCGTAAGCGACGTAGCCGTAGGCCGCTTTCTGATCGCCTTTGGTGATGTTATTGGTGATCGCCTCGCGGTCAATTGCCATTGTGAATGCCCGTCTGATTTTCGCGTTGTTGAACGGTTCTGCGGAAGTGTTGAACGTGTATGTATACACGCCAAAGTCAGCGACTGCCTTGTACTCATCCTTGCCTTTTTCCTGTTCGATCACATCGGTTGGCAACGTATCGATCAGATCAAGCTTGCCTGTCTTGTACATTTGATAAGCGGTCGTGGCATCGTTGACCATTTTAAAATGCACGGTTTCCATGGTCACGGCATCTTTTTCCCAATACTGGTCGTTTTTCGCCAGCGTCAGTTCGTTGTTATGCTCCCAGGCGCCAACTTTGTATGCGCCGTTTGTCACGATGCTTTTCGCTTCTCCTGCCCAGTTTTTGTCCGCTTGCACGACTTTCGGGTTCACAGGCAAGTACGGGCGGCCAATCGCCACTTTCGGGAAGAAACTTGCCGGATTTTTCAGGCCGACGACGAGCGTATATTCATCCGGCGTCGAGATTTTCACCTTGTCCAGCGGGCCTTTTCCTGTGTTGTACTCCTCGGCGCCTTCGATGTAGTACAGGGCAGAAGGCTCATATGCCGCTGTTTGCGGGTCCAGTACCCGCTTCCAGGCAAATTCGAAATCTTTAGCGGTCAACGCATCGCCGTTGGACCATTTCAAGCCTTTGCGAATGTGAAAAGTGTACGTCTTTCCGTCCGGGGAAATCTCGATTTTTTCGGCTGCGCCTTCCACCAGTTCTCCCTTGTCGTTATAGCGATACAGCCCTTCGTACAGATGGTCGATCACCCAGTATGAAGTCGAGTCGGAAGCGAACGCCGGGTCGAGTGTGTACGGCTCTCCTTTGAGGTTGGCGGTCACTTCTTGCTTGATGGCGGCCGCTTGCGTAGTCGTTTGGCCTGTCTTTGTATCCGAAGCTGCTGGCGTGTCCTTACTGCACGCGGCCAACCCTGGAACAACCAGCATCAGCAAAGCAGCAGCGGTAAGTAGTTTCTTTTTCATGTCTCTCTCCTCCGTATGTTTCTCTCTCAATTACTCGTATAAAAAGCAGGCTACCCAGTGCTTGGCCTCCACCTCCCTCCAGGTTGGCGCGATTTGTTTGCAAATGCCCATAGCCTGCGGGCATCTCGTCTGAAACGGGCAGCCTGTTGGCGGATTGATCGGGCTTGGCGGTTCGCCGATGACAATGCGTTCGCGTTCTGCACGATGCTTCGGATGAGATACCGGCATTGTAGACAGCAGCACTTGCGTATACGGATGCAGCGGCTTGGCAAAAAGGTCATCGCTTTCAGCCAGCTCCATCATGCGGCCCAAATACATCACGCCGATCCGGTCGCTGATGTATTTGACCATAGCCAGATCGTGGGCGATGAACAAATACGTCAGTTGGCTTTCCGCTTGCAAATCGGCCAGCAAATTCACCACTTGCGCCTGAATCGAGACGTCCAGGGCGGAAATCGGCTCATCCGCCACGATGAAGCTGGGCTGCACAGCGAGCGCCCGGGCAATTCCGATCCGCTGCCGCTGTCCGCCGCTAAATTCGTGCGGATACCGCTTCGCATGGTCCGGGTGCAAGCCGACTTTTTCCAGCAACTGGTGCACCCGCTCCGCTTTCTCGCGGCCTTTTGCCAAGCCGTGGGCCTCGATTCCTTCCGCGATGATCTCGCCTACTCGCAAGCGCGGATTGAGCGAAGATTGCGGGTCTTGAAAAATGAGCTGCATCTGGCGATTGATCTCGCGCTTTTGCCTGCCGCGTGCCGTAGCCAGATCGGTTCCCGCAAAGCTGACCGAGCCGCTCGTCGGCGGGTACAGGCCGACTATGGTCCGGCCGAGCGTCGACTTGCCGCTGCCGCTCTCGCCGACCAGTCCGAGCGTCTCCCCTTTGCGGATCGAAAACGAGATGTCGTCTACGGACTTGACCTGTCTGCCGTTGCCGATCGAATAATATTTGCGCAGTTCGTTTACCTGTACCAATATGTCAGACATGCTGCTCCCTCCCTGCACTCACCAGTTCCTCCACGCGGTGCGCACGCCGATCGTGCAGCCAGCATTTGGCCTGATGCTGCGCTGAAAACGCCGTGCTTTTCGGCATGTACTGCGCGCACACTTCCATCGCGTGATCGCATCTGGCGGCAAACGGGCAGCCCGCAGGCGGCGCAAACAGATCGGGCGGTGCGCCCTGGATCGGAATGAGCCGTTCCTCGCTCGGCTGATCCAGGCGCGGCACCGATTGCAGCAGCCCTTTTGTGTACGGATGCTGCGGGTTGTCGAATATTTCCTCTACTGGCCCTTGCTCGACGATGATCCCGGCGTACATGACCGCCATCTGATCGGCCACTTCCGCCACTACGCCCAAGTCGTGCGTGATCATGATGATCGACGTGCCTTTTGTGCGTTGCAAATCATTCAATAGAGCCAAAATCTGCGCCTGGATCGTCACGTCCAGAGCGGTCGTCGGCTCATCCGCAATGATCAGCTCAGGGTCGCAGGCCAAGGCTATGGCGATCACGATCCGCTGTCTCATCCCCCCGCTGCATTCGTGAGGATACTGCTCGTACCGTCGGGCAGGCTCCGGGATGCCGACCGCCGCCAGCAGCTCGATCGCCTTTTCGCGCGCCTGCTTTTTGGCCAGCTTTTGATGCTTGATCAGCACTTCCGCGATTTGCGTCCCGATCTTCATCGTCGGATTCAGCGAAGTCATCGGGTCTTGAAAAATCATGCCAATTTGTGCTCCGCGCACTTGTTGCAACTCTTTTTTCCCGAGACAGGACAGCTCTCTGCCCTGCAAACGGACGCTCCCTTTCTTCACGCGGCCCCGCGGCGCTTTCACCATGCCCAAAATCGCCCGCGCCGTCACACTTTTGCCGCAGCCGCTCTCCCCGACAATCGCCAGTGTCTCGCCTGGCCGCACGGCGAAGCTCACGCCGCGAACCGCCTGGATTTCCCCGCCATAAGCTCGGAAGGAGACATGCAAATCTTCCACTTCCAGCACATTCGTCATCTGTCGTTCCTCCTTCAAGCTTTGCCGCCCCTCGGGTTGAAGGCGTCCTGCAATCCGTCTCCGATCGCGTTAAAAGCAAACATCGTCAAGGAAATCATGACCCCCGGAAAAAACAGCCTCCACCATTGCCCGCTCAAAATCACGGCTAACCCATCGTTTGCCATCGTGCCCCAACTCGCGGTCGGAGCCTGCACGCCCAAGCCGAGAAAGCTGAGGAATGATTCGGCAAAAATGGCCTGCGGGATCGTAAAGGTCAAGTTGACGATAATGATCCCGGCGACGTTCGGAATCAGGTGCCGCCAAATGATTTTCGCGTGCGGCGTTCCCAGCTTTTCCGCCGCCAGCACGTACTCCTGGCCTTTTACCTGCAAAATTTGCCCGCGTACCAGCCGAGCCATCCCGACCCAGCCCGTGATCGACAACGCCGTAATAATCGTGGCCAGTCCAGGCTCCATAATGACCATCAGCAAAATCACGACCAACAGATACGGGATTCCGTACAAGATCTCGACCAGCCTCATCAGGAAATTGTCAATGCGATCGCCCCATTTGCCGCGACCCGCCATGTAACCCGACAACCCGCCGACCACTACGCCGATAACCAAGTCGATCAGGGCGGCAACGACTCCGATGAACAGGGAGATTCGCCCTCCCTCCCAGGTGCGCACCCACATGTCGCGGCCGAGGTCGTCCGTTCCAAACCAATGCTCGGCTGACAGCGGCAAATTGCCCGAGACGAGAGATTGCTCGCTGGCGGAGTAAGGAAGCATGCCCGGCCCAAAAGCGGACAAGATCACGATTGCCCCGAGCAAACAAAAGCCCAGAACCGCCAGCTTGTTGCGAAAAATTTTCCGGATGCTTTCCAGGCCGTAGCTCGCACTCGGACGCATGGCGTTGTGACTGTCGAACCGGCTGCGATCAAGCGGGCGAAAAAGTTCATCTGGCACATGTGATACTTCTGCCATCGCGCTATTCCCCTCCATTGGCTAATTTGATTCGCGGATCGACGAATCGGTACAAAATATCGGTGACAAACAAGGTCAAAATCAGGACGGCACTGTAAAAGACAGAAGTTCCGAGAATAACCGGATAATCGCGATTGAAAATACTTTCCACGAAATATTTGCCGATGCCCGGGATCGCGAAAATCTTTTCGACGACAAATGTGCCCGTAATCAGGTTGGCAAACAGCGGGCCGATAAACGTAATGACCGGAAGAATCGCATTGCGGATACCGTGGCGGAACACGATGTGAAAAGTCGAAAGCCCTTTTGCCTCCGCCGTGCTCATGTAGTCCTGGTCAAACACCTCGATCATGCTGGTGCGGACAAAGCGGGCAATAATCGCCAGCGGCCCGATCGCCAGCGCAACGGAAGGGAGCACGGAGTATTCCCAGCCATCCCAGGACGCTACCGGAAGCAGCTCCCACTTCACCGCAAAATACTTGATGAGTAAAGGAGCCAGGATGAAGCTCGGAACCGAGATGCCGAGGATGGCAAAAAACATCGCCGCATAATCCATCAGGCGGTTGTGAAACAGAGCTGCAACGACTCCGAGCGCGATGCCCCCGGTCAGGGCGATCACCAGCGACTGCAAACCGAGTACGGCTGACGCTGGAAAGCCGCTTTGAATCAACGTCGTGACGTCCTGCGACTTTTGTTGAATCGAAGGGCCGAGATCGAGATGAATCAGTCCATTCATATACTGGACATACTGCTCAATCAGCGGTTTATCGAGGTGGTATCGCTCCCGCATGTTCTGCACCACCTCTTCCGGCAGCATGCGCGCTTCCGTCGCGAACGGATCACCGGGAATCAGGTGCATGATGACAAACGTCAATGTGGCGATGAGCCATAACGTTATGACCATCGACAGCGACCGCTTGAGCATGTATTTCCACATAATCGCTTCCTCCCCACTACAACTAATCAGATAAAAATAATATGATTTAAATTGCGAACTTAGGTTAGAGTCTAATCGATAAAAAGATTTTATTCAACATTATTCCGATATGTTTTATCAGAATTAATATTTTTGCACTTTTGTTTTATGGTTCAAATAATTCCAACAATAACTCGCCATCGGACACACGCGAAAAAGGCCCAGCTCGCACGAAGCGAATCTGGACCTTTTCTTATGCTTGCATTACCCTCTGGACTTGCCCGAATCTTGACGGAACGGTCTTGCCCCTTTGGCAGAGCGGTTTGCTCCGCCTTTTCCCGCTTTTTTGGCATCTGCCGGCTTTGCCGATTTCCCTGCTTTTCTGGCAGCAATCGCTTCTGCCTTTTTGCGGTTTTTCTCATACTGCGTCTGAAGCTCGCCCAGCTCGCGCGCCAGCTTTTTCTTGTAGCCTGGCTTTACTTTCGCTTTTTTCTTCAAAGCTTCGCGCACTGGAGCGAACTCTTTGTCTTTTTCCTTTTGCTGTTCTTTCGCCTGTTGGGCGCGCAGCTCGATGAAGTGGGCCTCACGCTCCTGCGCACGTTCGCGACGGCCTGCATCCAGATGGCGGCCTGGCTCCAGAATGCGCTCTTCAATCGACGCCTTCGTCGCTTTGGCAAAGCGGCCCATCAAGTTTTTCTGGCGCGGGGAAATGAGCGAGATCGCTTTTCCGCTCTGTCCCGCACGTCCTGTACGGCCTACGCGGTGAATGTAGCTGTCGACGTCGTTGGGCAAATCGTAGTTGATGACATGCGTGATGCCTTCGACGTCCAGCCCGCGCGCCGCGATATCGGTGGCAACCAGGTACTGGAAGCGCATCTCGCGGAACTGTCTCATCAGCTGCTCGCGCTTGCTTTGCGACAAATCTCCGTACAGCGCTTGCGCGGACAGTCCGTTTTCCTGCAAACGAGCCGTGAGTTGCTGCACGCGGACTTGCGTGTTCGCGAACACAATCGTCAAAAACGGCTGTTCCTGCTCCACGACATCGACGAGCGCATCTGTTTTGTCACTTTGGTTGACGACGTAGTAAAATTGCTCGATTTTCTCTACGGTCTTTTGCTTGCCCTCGATTTTAAGATGCGGCGGCTGCTTCATGAAGCGATGAGCGAGCCGCTTGACCAAATCGGGCATGGTTGCGGAGAAGAGCAGCACTTGACGCTGCGATGGCGTGTGGACGATCACTTGCTCGACATCCTCCAAAAAGCCCATCTCCATCATCTTGTCCGCTTCGTCCAAGACAAGCGTGGAAATCCGTCCGAAATGCAGCGAACCGCGCTTCATGTGATCGAGTACGCGGCCTGGCGTCCCGACGACCACATGTACCGTCGCTTTCAGCTTGCTCAGCTGTTTGTCAATATCCGCTCCGCCGTGCAAAGACAGTACATTCACATCGAGGTGCTTGCCCAGCTTCTCTACTTCTTTGGCGATCTGAATGGACAGCTCGCGCGTCGGGGTCAAAATCAGCGCTTGAATGTCGCGCTTTCCTTCCTCCAGACGGTTCAGGATCGGCAGCATGAACGCTGCTGTTTTTCCGGTTCCGGTCTGCGCTTGTCCAATCACATCTTTCCCTTCCAGAATCAGCGGAATCGCTTCCTCCTGGATCGGTGTCGGTTCTTTATAATACAGGTCTTGAATCCCTTGCATCAGCTCCGGTCGAAAGCCAAAAGACGCAAACGATTTTGCCATCATATCCACTTCCTTTCACATCACACGCGGTCCCGTTCTGTACACCCTTGGCTGCATGGACAGCGGGTGTGAATCATCCCAGGCAGGTTGTACCCTTGCGAAATCCTATCCTACCTATACTATAGGAGTCGCTTGAAAAATACAACCAAACCATTCGACACGCTTTCGCTTTTTGCCGTGGTCAGGAAGGTGATTTCTGCTGGAAATTAGTCGATCAATCGCGCTACCGTATCATGATCGAGCTTTTTGATCACCGCCGTCAACAGCTCGGCGGCCTGTTCAAAATCTTTTTTGGACATGATCGAATTATGGCTGTGGATGTACCTGGTGGCAAAACCGACGACCAAGGACGGGCAGCCGACACCGCTCGTATGGAACTTGTCGGCGTCCGTTCCCCCGCCTGCCATCGCATCGACTTGCACGTGGATTCCCAGCTCCTCCGCCGTATCCATGACGAGATCGCGCAGTCCGGTATGCGGAATCATCGTCGCGTCGTAGAGGAAAATCAGCGGGCCGTCGCCCATATTGCACGTGAACGGATGCGACTCGCTTCCCGGCGTATCGTAGGCGACCCCTACATCCAGGGCAAAGGCAATGTCTGGCTGCACCAAATGGGCGACCGTACCTGCTCCGCGAGAGCCGACCTCTTCCTGCACGGTTGCCCCGGCGTATACGACATTGGGGTGCTCCTCTGTCTGCAAACGCTTGAGAACCTCAATCGCGAGCGCGCACCCTGCCCGATTGTCCAGCGCTTTGGCTACCCACAACTCTCCGTCGCGCATCGTCGTAAACTCGCTTGCCGGAACAGCCCAATCGCCGGGGCGGACGCCCATCGCTTTCGCCTCTTCCTCGTTTTTGGCCCCGATGTCGATGTACAAATCTTTGAGCTTCATCACTTTTTCCCGCTCCTCTTTTTCCAGAGAGTGCGGCGGTTTCGAGCCGATGATCCCCACGTATTCGCCTTTTCGCGTCTTGACCTTCACCCGCTGCGAGAGCAAATTGTGCGGCCACCAGCCGCCAAGCTGCATGAAGCGCAAGTAGCCTTTTGGCGTAATCTGCGTAATCATGAAGCCGATTTCGTCGAGGTGTCCCGCCAGCAAAATTTTCGGGCCGCCCGCATCCCCCGTTTTCGCACCGAGAACTCCGCCCAGCCGATCTTTTACGAGCTGCTCGCTAAGCGGCGCCAAATGCTCCTCCATCTTTTTTCTCACTTCGCGCTCGTGTCCGGGAACGCCGTCCACCTCTGTCAGTTCCTTGATCAATTTGGTGATGTCATCCATCAGAAAAATTCCTCCTATTGGAAAATCAATTTTTTCTTTATTCTTTTTCGCGACAGCCCAGCTAATTCCCTTGAACGCTAGACAGAGAGAAAGCAAGCTCAGGCTCCGGTCTGGATCGGGGCGGCAGAAGTCTCGGGTTCTTGCGCAAGCCGTTTGGTGATAACTGCGAACATGCCCACGCTGACAGCTCCCATGCAGGCAAATCCGGCACTGAGAAGCAGCGGCGGCACCCAGGCGCTGATGAGAATAAACACGCCGGCGCTGCTGACTCCCACGATATTGAGCAAGGAATAAACCGCCATGTACGTGCTTCGCGCATCATCTGGCACCATGTTCGCCAGCATCGTTTGCTTTGTAGGGATGTGCATCAACTCGCCGATCGTGGCTACGAGCATCGCAAACAGCAACAGCCATGGCGAGGCGCTGTAGCTGATCACGGTGTAGCCGCTGAAAAAAAGCACGAGACCCCACAGCAAGCTGGCGCGCTCCTTGACCTTTTTCATCAGCAGGGAGACGAGTCCGGTCAGGCATACAACCAGGAGCGTATTCTCCGATCTCAGTATCCCCAGCATGTTCATTCCGTCTACCTGAAAGGCGAGAAACGGCAGGAGCGCTTGCGGTTCCGCCAGCTCCTTCACCAGGCGAATCCCGATGGCGTTCGTCAATTGTTCTTCCACCGAGATGATCAGCAAGCTTGCCAGGGCGAACCACATGAACCATTTATGGCGAAAAACGCTCGCGTACGCCGTTAGCACCCGACTGAACTTCCGCCCTTCGTCGTCTCTTGTCTGCGCTTCCTTTTTGCCGGGCTGGCTTTGGCTTTTCGGCACATACGTCTCGCCAATGTACAAAATCGTGATGAGCAAAGAAATAGCCGTGCTGCAAGCGACTCCGACAAACAGCCAAAAGTGATGCTCCTTGAACAAAAAGGCTCCGATCATGCCGCCAGCCGCACCCGCGAGATTGTTGAGCCAGTACAAAGCCGTAAAGATCGCGCGCCGATTGTCGGGACGGCTGACATCGATAATCAACGCCTGGTAAACAGGTCCCGCCGCGCCTGTGCACAGCTGAATGAACACAAACAAGCCAAACGTCACATACGGCAGCTGATACCCCGGCGCATTTACCCAGGCAACCGCACTAAAACCTGCAAAAATAACCGCTTCACATGTGACGATCACTTTTTTCCGGCCGATCCGGTCCGCTGCATATCCCCCGGCAAACGTCCCGAGAATGCTCGCCGCCATGACCCCGATGAACATCATTCCGGTGACGGCTGTGCCCAGTTGGCTGGAGAAAAAGACGATCAAGTACGGCACAACAGACATCACCGCCAGATTCGTCCAAAATTGCAGGACCATCCGAATGCGAATCGTTCGGTCAAACGCGAAAATGCCCACGCGCGATTCCTCCTTTTTACGATTGATCAATCAATCATTTATTGGTCATAAAAAGAGCGAACACGGTTAGTCGGTCTTCGCTCCAAAAAGCTGCATGGCAAACGGCACAAATTGTTCCCACATCTGGCTGTCTGGCGAGTCGATGAGATTCACCCGCAGGCCGATCAAAAAGCTGGTGTAGGCAGTCGCAGCGTACTTGGCATCCTGGATTTGCAGCTCGCCCCGCTCCTGGCCGTTTTTCACAAGCTCGCCGATTTTCGCCCGAAACGTATTGTGAAAAGCGTCCAGCTCGGCAAACGCTTCGGCAAAGCGGTTGTGATAGCCGATGACCTGCACGACCAGCCGCAAGTACGGGCCGAAGCTCGAAAAGATTTTGATATGCTTTGCCACCATGTTCCAAAGCTCTTGCGTCGGCTGCTTGGCGTTCGGATCAAAGTCGAGCAGCTTAGGTGCGTACACTTGCAACGGCTCCACGACTGCCGCGAAAAAGAGCTGGTCTTTGTTTTCAAAATACGTAAACACACTGCCAAAGCTGACGCCTGACGCCTTCGCTACTTTCGCAATCGTCGTATCGTTATAGCCGTGCTCGGCAAACATCAGAGTGGCTTGCTCCAATATCGTCTCGCGCTTCTGTTTCATTTTTTGGACTTGCGAATCGGACAGGGCCATGCAAACACGTCTCCTCATGGATGATTACTCAATCAATCGTACTTCCAAAGTATAAACCGCGCTCCCACAAATTGTAAAGGGGATGCAGCCAATCGCCGCATCCCCGGATTATCCTGTCGATTATTTTGCCAGCTCGTAAATCGCCTGAGCGTAGATCGCTGTCGCCTTGACCAGATCGTCGACCAAAATGTACTCATCGCGCTGATGGGCACTGTCCGGGCGTCCCGGGAACAGCGGGCCAAACGCTACGCCCACATCCAGGGAGCGGCCGTAGGTGGCACCGCCAATAGCGATAATGCCTGCCTCTTCCCCTGTCTGTTCCGTGTACACCTTTTGCAGGGTAGTGACCAGCGGGTGATTCGGGTCGACGCGGTGCGGAGTCAGGTGCTCCACGACTTGCAAGTCAAAAGCAGCAGCAGCGAATCGGTCTGCGAGAGTCGTCGACCACTTCTCGAACGAGATCGAGTGCGGATAGCGAATGTTCAAGCGGAACAGCGCGTCTCCTTCCGCTTCATACTCCAGCACGCCCGTGTTCAATGTGAGCGCGCCCATCTCCTCGTCGTCATGGGCGATGCCGATCGCTTGTCCGTCATGCTGCTTGTGCAAGTAGCGATCTGCTGCGGCAACGTACACAGCCGCACGCGCGTCCAATGTCAGTGTGTGCAGGAAGTGGAGCAGCTCCGTACCTGCGTTGACCCCTTTTTTCGGGTCCATGCCGTGGACAGAGACGCCTTCCATATGCAGCACGACCAAGCCGTCTTTTGCTTCCGCCTGCCCCTTCAAGCCTGTTTGTGCCAAATGCTTCTCGTAACGCTCCACAATCGCCTGACTGTCCAGTCCCTGTGGCGCCAACTTCGCTGTTCCTTTGTCCGGCACCATGTTCATGCGCAGGCCGGATTGGAAGGACACGAGCTTGGCGTCTGCCTGCTCGACAGCCGAAGCGCCGAGCTTTTGGAACGCTTCATACGATTGGGACAGCGTCAAGTCAGTCAAACCTTTTTCGGCATAGATCAGCGGAAAATCGGCGTCAGGCGTGAAACCCATCGTCGGCATTTCTTCCGTTTCAAAATACGTTTTCACGCATTGCCAGCTGGACTCTTCGTCCGTCCCGAAAATGAAGCGGACACGCTTGGAAAGAGGCAGTCCCAGTCCGAGCACCACTTTGGCTGCAAAAATCGCCGCCATGGTCGGCCCCTTGTCGTCAATCGCTCCGCGCGCGACCAGCTTCCCGTCTACGATTTCGGCGGCGTACGGCGGAGTGCTCCAGCCATCCCCTTCCGGCACGACATCGACGTGGCTCAAAATGCCGACCAGCTCTTCCCCTTGCCCGAACTCGGCGTGAGCGGCATACCCGCGAACATCCTTGGTCGTCATTCCGGCTTGCTTGCATACGTCCAGGGCAAAATCCAGCGCTTCGCGAATGCCTTTGCCAAAAGGCGCTCCTTCGCCAGCCGTAGCAGGATCGAGCACGCTTTTGATCCGCAAAAAGTCCTGCGTCGTCGCGATCAGCTCATCCTTGAGTTTATTCGTTTCTTCCAGCCAATTAATGGTCGTCATTTTCGTTTTCTTTCCTTTCATGTGCGCTGCTTTCCATCATTCCAGCGTCAATGTCCAGGTCCAGCTCCACCAGCGAGAGCAGCGATTCCATCGGCACTTCCTTTTTCGTGAACTCGGCCTGTGCTTCCTTGATCTCGTCGCGGATGTTGTTCATCTCGCTGTCCAGCTTGTACGAAGCTTTGGCGGCCTCAAACAGCCGCTGGCGAATGTTCGACGGAATGATTCCTTCGTATTTGTAATTCAGCGAGTGTTCAATCGTTGCCCAAAAGTTCATTCCGAGTGTACGAATTTGGATTTCCACCGGGATCGTCACTTGTCCGCCCGCCATCATGATCGGGTATTCGACCGCCAGGTGATAGCCGCGATAACCGCTTTCTTTTGGCGTGGACACGTAGTCTTTTTCCAAATAGACGCGCATGTCGCCGCGCTTGCGGATCATCTCCACCACAGCGGGAATGTCGTCGATAAACTGACAGATGACGCGCACGCCCGCGATGTCCCTGATCTCCCAGCATATATTTTCATCAATCGGAAATTGCAGGCGGTTTGCTTTGTTGTAGATGCTCGGGATCGATTTGACCCGGCCCACGGCGAACTCGATAGGCGAATGCTCCTTGCGCTTGCGCAGCTCGTTGCGGATATTTTTAATTTTGACTTTGATCTCTTCTACAGCTTGCTCGAACGGCAGCAAATAAAGTTCCCAATCTAGTTTGTGCACGCTTACGTCCCTCCGGCCCGAAACTCTCCATCGTCCTTATCATTCAACATTTTGTGTGAGATATCCTTCCAAAATGCAAAAAGAGCCGGGAAAACGAACATTTCCCGGCAACGTTATGCGATTTTCCCCGCCTGGTTACTTGAGGACAAATGCGGCCAGCGAGCCGCGCAAATCGTCGGCCAGCTTCGCCAGCTGATCGGCAGATTGGGCGATCAGTTCCATCGCTGCGCTTTGCTCCTCCACCGCAGCAGAGATGCTTTGCACGCCTGCCGTAGCTTGTACGGAAGCAGCCGAAACTTCTTTGGCGACGACGACGACTTGCTGCGCATCCGGGGCCATCCGCGCGAAAGCGTCGCTGACCCGCCGGATTTCCTCCGACACGCGCAAAATGTTTTGCTCGATATGCTGGAACATTTCCCCCGACTGGCGGGCGGTTTTCATGCCGTGCGCCGTCGTCTCGGCTCCCTCGGCCATTTTTGCCACCGCGATCGCCGTGTCGTTTTGTACGTCATTGATCATGCGCACGATTTGCTGCGCAGCCTCGTTCGTGCCTTCGGACAGCTTGCGGACTTCTCCGGCGACGACTGCAAAGCCTTTGCCGTGCTCTCCGGCACGCGCTGCCTCGATCGCCGCATTCAAAGCCAGCAAGTTCGTCTGTCTGGCAATTTCCGTAATGACCGCAATGATGCGCGATATATCTTGCGAGCGCTGCTCCAGGACGTGGATCACAGAGGTGGCAGCTTCTACCGAGCGGTTGATTTCCTCCATGCTGAGAATGACGGCGGTTACTGCTTCCCTGCCTTCCTCAGCGTGCTGCTTCATCTCGGTCGAGGACAGCGTGACTTGCTGCACATTTTGCGTGACCCCCGCTACGTCATTCGTCAAGTCCACGGCCAGATTCAGCGTTTGCCCCATTTTCTCCATCTGGTTCTCACTCGAAGCTGCCACCTGATCGACCACCTGCACAATTTGCTGGCTCGATGCGGCAATCTCGTTCGTATTCCCGTGAATTTCCCGCACGGCGTGTGCCACAGATGCTGCCGCTTGTCCGACTTGCAAAAGAATGCCTTGCAGCTGCTTTTGCATCGCCGACAGCGAACGGGCAAGCTCGCCCAGCTCGTCTTTGCGCTTCAAAAGTTTGCTTGGAAACGAGGTCGTGAAGTCGCCTTTTCCGATCCGTTCTGCGGCCAGGAGCATTCCGCTGAAAGAACGGCGCAGCCAGCCTGCCGTGTAGAGCGAAATCGCCACGATGAGCAAGAGAACCGCCCCGTTGAAAACGACCATCGCCGTTTGAATCCGGCTTGGCCCCGCCAAAATTTCCGTCATGTCCATCTCGGCGAGAATGACCCATGTATGCTTCGCTACTTTGATCTGGTCATAGGAAACGAGAACGGGCTGTCCGCGATAATCGACGCTCTCCTGCGTCCCTGAAAACCCTTCGGACTGGAAAGCCTGCCCGATGATCGGCGTGTCTACGACCTGCTTGAGAATCGTCTCCTCGCCGCTTCCCAACTGCGAACGCATCAGCTTGTCCGGCCCGACGAGATAAATTTTTCCGGTTTCGCCCAAGCCCTCTCTCTGGTTCAAGAGGCGGGAGATGTAATCGAGCGGCACTTCGACCGCGAGCTGCCCCATCATATAGCCTTTTTCGTAAATCGGAGCCGCAATGTAGACACCTGGCACATTGCCTGACGGTTCGTACCTGCCCAGATCAGACACCTCGGCGCTCTGTCCCTTCACGACCTGCTGAACAGTCTTGCCCAATACGGAGCTTGCATGCGGGCCTGTCAGCAAATTGGTGCCAAAATCCGCTTGCGGCTTTGTCTCGTACACGATCTCGCCTGTTTCACTGAGCAAAAAGGCGTTGGAAAACCCGTAGCGCGCGACTTCCATCTTCAACTCTTTGGCGTAGGACAGCTCTGCCTCTTTGTAGGCGGCAGATTCCCTGCCTCCTTGCCACAACTCGGAAAAGACAGAAACGGCAGAGATTACTGTTCCGGAGGCCGCCAGCGTATCGACGTTTTTCGTGCGCTCCCGCAAGTAATTCTCCACCTGCTCCTTGTTGCTGATTCGCAACGCTTCCAGCTTGGCTGCACTGCCATTCAGCAATTCCTGTTTCGTCTCTTGGTAAGCAAACACTCCTGCCGCGGTCAATGGTACGATACTCGCGACCAGGAGCACGATCAGTACGCGCGCGCCCAGCTTCATGGAAAGCCCCCCAATTCGAACATCTTTTCTGATTCAATATTCTCTATATTTTTATTATTGTTACGAATATAGTACCAGAAAAGAAAAAAGGAAGGCTATACCAAATGTATCAGGCAGTCTCGAAAATCATTGCGATTTCGTCGCACATGGGCAGCTTGGAACAGTTAATGCAGTCTTTCCACACTTTTTGCGGCAACGTTTCCTTCGCTACGATCCAAAATCCGCACTTTTCAAAGAACACTTTTTGATAGGTTAGCGCAAGCACACGGTTAATGCCCAGGTTGCGGCACTGGTCTACGAGATGAAGGACGAGATGCTTGCCCACGCCCATCCCTTTTGCTTTTTCCGATATCGCCAGGGAGCGGATTTCCGCCAGGTCCTCCCATAAAATATGCAGTCCGGCAACGCCAACCACTGTATCTCCATCATGAGCGACGATAAATGACTGCAAATTTTCACAGACAGAAAGTTTCGTTCGCGGCAACATCAATCCCTGTTGTGCATATTCATTAATGATTTCCAACATGGCATCGACGTCCTTCATCATTGCCTGACGTACTGTCAGCGCTTTTGCAACGCTCATTTTACTCTCCTCCACCCCATGCTCTAACAGCTCGGTATGATTAAATATTTATTCATTATAATATATAAATATACATTCGACTCGCACAGAAGTCTATCCCTTTTTTTGCCCTTTTGCTCCTGAAATGTACGGAAAATTCTTTTGTAAGTAAGTGTTATGTTATAATCATACAAACGAGCAGAGGAGGTACTACCTTTTTGACGACGAGACGGGAGAGAAAAAAGCGGGAAACACGCGAAAAAATCTTCAACGCTGCCATCAAGCTGTTCAAGCAGCACGGCTTTGAAGCAACGACCATCGACATGATCTCGGAAGAAGCAGATGTCGCTCGCGGCACCATTTTTCTGCATTTCACGTCAAAGGAAGCAATCCTCGCCAACTGGGGATATGAACGGCTTCACGAAATCGAAGAACGCCGTGCGGAGTGGGACTACGGGGACGATTGCAAATCCAAGGTTCTGCGGATTTACAAAATCATGAACGAAGTGACGATCACCAATTTTGATTTCATCAAAGTCGTCGTGGAATCGTCGATGAAGCATCGCAAAGTGCTGGAGAACGAAAAGAACATGTACTTTGAGCTGCGCCAGCTTTTTGCAGACCTGATCGAAGAAGCGCAGGATCGGCAACAGCTGAAGGCCAAGTTCAATCCGCTCGTGGCGGCAAACATGTTGGAAAACATCTACTACAACGCGCTGTATGACTGGGTGCGCAGCGAAGGCGCCTGGGCGCTGGAAGAAATAATGGAAGAGAAGGTCTCGATTGTATTCGAAGGGCTGGTCGTGGATTAATCCAAGCGACCAGCCCTTCACATTTTTGTTAGGAACGATTATTCAAAATAGGCCCATTTGTACTGCGCATTGCCCAGCCCGGAAATGACGACATCTTTCAAGTTCGGATTTTTCGCGTAAACTGTGGATTTGAAGTAGAACGGAATTACTGGCATTTCATCCACCAGCAGCTTTTCTGCATCCTGCAAGATCGCCTTGCGTTTGGCAGCATCCTTTTCCTTGGAAGACTTGGCGAGCAGCTCGGCGTATGCCTTGCTTTCCCATCCGGTGTGGTTGTTGCCTTCTTTCGTGCGGAAAATTTCCAGGAAGTTGATCGGATCGTTGAAATCGCCTGTCCAACCCATGCGGGCTACCTGGAACTTGCCATTTTTCACGTTTTCGTAGTACACGTTCCACTCTTGGTTCTCCAGCTTCACTTGTACTCCGAGATTTTTTTGCCACATGTCTTGCACGGCTTGCGCGATTTTGGTCTGCGCTTCTTCTGTGTTGTAGGAGAGCGTGATTGGCGGCAGCTTGTCGGCGCTCGCGTATCCTTCTTCCTTCATGCCTTCTGCCAGAAGCTGTTTCGCTTTTTCCACATCGTTGTCCTTGAACAAGCCTTGCGTGTTTTCTGCAAACATGGTCGGAGGCACTACGGCTGTCGCAACCAGTTCGCCGCCTTGCGTCACGTTGTCGACGATGTCTTGGCGGCTGATCGCCAGTGCGAACGCTTGGCGAATTTTTTTGTTATTGAACGGTTTTTGTTGCGTATTGAACTCGTACCAGTACGTTCCTGCTTTCGGCGTAATCTCCAGAAGACCTTTTTCCTTCAGCGTCTGCATCGCGTCGAGCGGCAAGTTTCCGGTAGGCGCTCCTGCCCAGTCCAGATCGCCGTTCTCCAGCATGGACAACTCGGTATTGGCGTCATTGATGATGTTCATTTCGATTTTCGTCAGCTTGACTGTGCCAGCATCCCAGTAGTTCTCGTTTTTCTCCAGCACCAGCTTGTTTTTGTGATCCCAAGAAGTCAGCTTGAACGGTCCGTTCGAAGTGTAGTTCGGACCTGCGTCCTTCGCCCAATCCGGGTGCTCTTTCGCTACTTTTGTGTTAACCGGGAAGTAGCTGTAGAAAGCGGTCAGCTCCAGGAAAAACGGCGTCGGGTTTTCCAACTGGACGACCAGTGTCTTGTCATCCGTCGCTTTTACCCCGATCTCTTCCGGCTTTGCTTTTCCGCTGAATGCCGCTTCTGCATTTTTCACATAAAAGAGCTGGTAGGCGTATTCGGAACCGTTTTTCGCGTCCAATACCCATTTCCAGGCGTTCTCGAAGTCGTGTGCCGTTACCGGATCACCGTTTGACCATTTGGCGTTGTCCCGCAGTGTAAAGGTATAGGTGAGCAGATCGTCGGACGCTTTGATTTCTTGGGCAATCGCCGGTTGTGGCACGCCGTCTTTGTCGATTCGTGTCAGTCCCTCAAACGTCTGGAAAATGACATTGGAAGACCATACATCTGTAATCATTCCCGGATGCAGAGAAAGCGGCTCCGTAAAGTTGTTCAGTCGGAGCACCTGCTCAGGCTGTTTGGTTTCCTTCGCTGGTGCCGGCTGAGTTGTCGCCTGTTGCGATGGCTGGGCTGGTTTTGCGGCTTCCGGTGCCTGTCCGCACGCCGCCAGAGATACGGTCAAGCCTGTCGCGAGTACCGCTTTGACCGTTTTATTCCACCAGTTGCTGTTCTTGTTTGCTGTCATCATCGTTTATTCCCCTTTTTTAGGGAGCCGTTGCTGTCCATTCTGCTGTTGCCATTCTTTCAGCTCGTCTTTGATTTGGTATAGTTCTGCCCGGGTTTCAAGCTTAAACGCTTTTAACTCGCTTTTGATGCAGGCAAGCTCATGAAACAGCTTGTCCCACATTTCCTGGTCCTGTGCCATGTTCGCCTCCTTTCTGCGCTGCTGTTGCCAGTTGTCATTCGGCTAGATCACGAGCCGAGCTATAAGCTGTGCAAACGATGGCTATAATGGTGGGGAAGCTTGTTGCTCAAAAAAATCCACGAATTTTGTCGATTTGGCTGATCATTCCATTGTGGAATCTTTTGATTTTTCTTACAGAATACCATCAAACTCACACTTACTGGAAGCGACAATTTTCAACATTTGGAGAAGTGGAGGTTTTTGTTGCGGGAGCAAGGACATTTCCCTATGATGAAGAAGAGCTTTTTTTAAAGACCTTGGAGGTAATGACATACACATGCGAAACAACATAAAGCGTGAAGATATTGAGCTGTTGGCCCCCGCAGGCAACTGGGACTGTTTGAAAGCCGCCGTCGCGAATGGTGCCAACGCCATCTTTTTCGGTGTAGAAAAGTTCAACGCACGCGCACGCGCGGAGAACTTTCAAATGGCTGAGCTGCCTGAGATTATGGCTTACTTGCATATGTACGGTGTAAAAGGTTTTCTTACCTTTAATATTCTCGTATTCGAAAACGAGCTGGAGGATGCCCGCGAACTGATTGACGCCTGTATTCACGCCGGGGTGGACGCGGTTATCGTCCAGGACCTCGGTCTGGTGAAGCTGATTCGCGAAATCTCCCCTGACTTCCCGATCCACGGCTCCACGCAGATGACGATCACTTCCCCGGAAGCTGTCGAATTTACGAAACCATTCGACATGGAACGCGTCGTTTTGGGCCGGGAAAATTCCTTGAAGGAAATCAAGAAGATCGGCGAAAAAGCGAAGCTGCCGATGGAAGTTTTTGTCCACGGCGCTTTGTGCGTCTCCTACTCTGGTCAGTGTCTGACTTCGGAAATGTGGGGCGGTCGCTCTGCCAACCGCGGCGAGTGCGCCCAGGCTTGCCGACTGCCGTACGATTTGATGGTGGACGGCGTGCAAAAGGATATGGGCAACATCGCCTACGTCCTCTCGCCAAAAGATCTGGCTGCCGTCGACCTGGTTCCCGAGCTGATCGAGGCAGGCGTCACTTCTTTTAAAATCGAAGGGCGTCTGAAATCTCCGGAGTACGTAGCCAACGTGGTCAGCAAATACAACGCGGCAATCGAGCGCTATTTTGCCGGACAAGACACAGGCCCGTCGGAAATAGAAATTCGCGAGTTGCAGCAAAGCTTTTCCCGCGGTTTCACCCATGGATTTTTGGAAGGAACGAACAACAAGCAGCTCATAGATGGATCGTTCCCGAAAAGCCGCGGCGTCTTTTTAGGCACAGTGAAAAAATTGTTGGGCACAAGCGTGCTCGTGGAAATTGCTGCTCCTGTCAAACGCGGTGACGGCATCGTGTTCGACGCGGGCGACCCGACGCAAAAAGAAGAAGGCGGACGCGTCTACGATATTTTGTCCCGCGGCAAAAAGATCGAGGGCGAAGTGGAAAAAGGCGTGTACGAGATCGTGATGGGCCGAAACGACGTCAACCTGAAACGACTCCACGTAGGCGACCGCGTCTGGAAAACAAGCGATCCCGAGCTTGACCGCCGCCTGCGCAAAACGTTTGAAACGGAAAAGCCGTACCGCACGTTCCCACTGTCGGTGCATGTCAGCGGCAAGCTGGGCGATAAACTCTGCATCACCTGGGTGGACAAACAGGCGAACCACGCTGTCACCGTTCCGTCGGAGAAGCTGCTGGAATCTGCCGTGAAGCGACCGCTGACGCACGAGCTTTTGCATGATCAGCTCAGCCGTCTGGGCGGAACGGTTTACCATCTGGACGCTCACGATTTGACGGTTGACCTTGCCGGAGACTTGATCGTTCCGGTCAGCGAGCTGAACCGGATGCGCCGTGAAGCGGTAGAGCAGCTTGTGTACTTGCGTTCCAAGCCGCCTGTCTACCAGCATCGCGATGTGAATGTGTATGCGGACGTGCCTCGCTCGCAGCCGGTGGAAAAGCCGCTGTTGACAGCTTTGTGCCGCTCGCTGGAACAACTGGAAGCTGCGGCGCAGACGGACGTCGATTTCCTTTACGCGGACTTCGAATTTGTCAAACAGTATCCGGAAGGCGTCAAGCTGGCGCACAAATACGGCAAGAAAATCGGGATTGCCACGATGCGCATCCACATGCCGGATGAAAACGGCGTGCTCGCCCTGATTGCCAAAAGCAAGCCGGACGCGATTTTGGTGCGCAATACAGGGGCACTCTACTACTACCTGTCCCGCAAGGATGAGATCGACATCCCGCTGATCGGCGATTTCTCCCTGAACGTGGCCAACCATAAAGCGGTGGAGCTGTTCCTCGAAGCTGGCCTGACACGGGTCACGCCTTCGTATGATCTGAACATCCAGCAAATGGTGGACTTGCTCAGCCGCTCCAACGCAGCAAACATGGAGCTGGTCATCCATCAGCATATGCCGATGTTCCATACCGAGCACTGCGTATACTGCACGTTCATGAGTGAGGGAACCGACCATACCAACTGCGGAACCCCATGCGAAACCTCTCGCATCTCGCTCAAGGATCGCGTCGGCTTCTCGCATCCGGTGCGGGTAGATACCGGCTGCCGCAACACGGTGTACAACGCCATCGACCAGTCTGGCGCGGAGTATTTGAAAGAGTTCCGCTCCCTGAATGTAGGCAGCTACCGCATCGAGTTTCTGGAAGAAGAACCGGAGCGCGTGCGTGAAGTCATCAGCCTGTATCGTAAGGCTCTGCGCGGAGAAGTTAGCGGCACACACGTATGGCGCACGCTGAAAGCGACCAACCAGCTCGGCGTCACGCGTGGACAGCTGACCAAATAACAAGCAGCGTTTTTGGAGAGGAGACCAAGCAATGGCAGATTTGAAAGAGGCAACCCAGGAAAATTTGGCGGTTCTGATCGAGGGCATCAAAGCCAAGCTCAACATGGCGAACACAGCGGTTATGCGCCCGGAAGATTTTGACCTCGCCCACTACGAAGACCTTTTGTACCTGTACAACATGGTGCAGAAAAAAACGGCGTTTGGCATCAATGAGATGACGGCGATCGTCGAAGAATTAGGGGCTATGAGAAAACAAGGCTAGTACGCAGCACGCGTCAAAAAGCGTCGCCTCCCTTTTGCGGAAGCGGCGCTTTTTTTATGTTATGGTTTTTGGTTTTTTTATGGCTTTTGGCGGACTCCGCTTGCTTACGACGGCTGGGGTACTCTTTTTTGTGCGGCAGCCTCTTGTCTTCGCGGCGTTTTGTTGCCGAGGAACAGCGCCAAAACGAGCGCGATGACGGTAAACAGCGTGGCGATCATAAAGGCATCGTTTGTGCCCATGGCAATTCCTTGCTTCGTCGCCAGCTGCATCTGGGCGAGGTCAGCCGGGTTGAGGTGCTGGCTTCGGACGATATCCGCCGTGTGGGCTGCGCTTTTCGTCGTCATGATCGTGACGAACAACGCTGTGCCGAGCGCTCCCCCTATCGCGTTGATCGTGTTGGACATCGCCGTCCCGTGCGGATTGAGCTGCAATGGCAGGGCGTTCAAGCCTGACGTCATGACGGGCATCATCAGCATCGACAGTCCGAACATGCGCACGGTGTAAAGCGTCACCAAGTAGCTGTAGCTTGTCGAGAGGCTCAGCTTCGTGAAGCCGTAAGTCGTGACGATCGTGATAATGAGTCCGATCAGGGCGAGCCATTTTGCGCCAAACTTGTCAAACAGCTTGCCTGTGATCGGAGACATGATGCCCATGATGATGCTCCCCGGCAAAAGCAGCAAGCCTGATTGCACAGGTGTGAAGTGCAGGATGTTTTGCACGTAGACAGGCAGGAGAATCATCCCCGAGTAGAGCGACATGTTGACCATCAGGCTGATCAGGACGGCCAACGTGTAGGCCGGAGTTTGAAAGATGCGAAACTCCAGCATCGCATGGTCAATCGACAGCTGCCGCCAGACAAACGCCCCCAAGCTGATACAGCCCACGAGCAGCATGCCGATGACTTCTGCACTCCTCCAGCCCGCCGCGCCTGCGGAGCTGAAGCCGTAGAGCAGCCCGCCGAAGCCGATCGTCGACAAGACGACTCCCCATGAGTCCAGCTTCGGATTTTGCGTCTCGGTCACATTTTTCAGGACGAAAAAGGACGTGACCAGCACGATCAGCGCAATCGGCAGGACGACGAAAAACAGCAAGCGCCACGAGTAATGCTCGACAATCCACCCGGACAAGGTCGGCCCGATCGCCGGAGCAAAGACCATGGCAATCCCGACGATGCCCATCGCGGAACCGCGCCGATCAGCGGGGAACATGTTGAAAATGACATTGGTCATGAGCGGCATGAGAATCCCTGCCCCCGCTGCTTGCACCACGCGTCCGATCAACATGATCGAGAAGCTGGGGGCAATGCCGCAGATGAGCGTTCCTGCGGCAAAAAGGCTCATTGCGGAAATAAACAGCTGTCTGGTCGTATATTTTTCCATCAGAAAAGCCGTCGTCGGGATCAGGACGCCGTTGACCAGCATGTAAATGGTGATGACCCATTGGGCTGTGGAGGTAGTGATGTGGAATTGCTCCATCAGCTTGGGGAGGGCTACGTTGAGGAGTGTCTGGTTCAGCAGGGCCGCTATCGCTCCGGCAATAATGACGCCGAGAATCGGTGCCCGCTGGATGTTTGTTTCTGTCGCTCCCTGCTCGTTCGTCATGAATGATTCCCCTTTTTTGGTTCTGGTTTTTGTTAGTATGCTGCCTTTTTCCTGGGGGCATTCTTGGAGTTGGCGGGGGGTTCTAGGCGGAATGGTGAATGACTGAAAGATTGCTTGGGATCGTGCTTTGGAGTCTGCTTTATTTCGAAACTTCGGAGATCGCGAAGAAAAGGATGAAGGGATTGAAAGATTGGTTTGGGGTGGCGCTTCGTAGTCTGCTTCGTCGGTACTTTAGGCGTGGCGAGGAAAGAGACGAATCGCTGTAGCTTCTTGGGATACCCCCTGTGGGCTTAGACTACACGGCTCCGGGGAAAAAGCGAAACCTCGTCAAAAGCAGCATCTCACAGAAGCGAGGGCACGTTGACGCTTAAAACCGTGTTTCGCTTTTTCCTCGGAACCTCGGTCGGTATCCCAAAGAGCTTTCGCGGATTTCGTCTCTTTCCTCGTCAGGGGCTGGCGGTGGTCGGCGCGGGTTTCAAAGAAAATGCCAAAGACGAATACATAAAAGCTGGCCTAGGTGGCGCTTTGCAGTTTGCTTCATCGGTACTTTAGATGTGGCGAGGAAAGAGACGAGTCGCTGTAGCTTCTTGGAATACCCGATGTGGGCCTCGACTACACGGCTCCGGGGAAAAGCGAAACCGCGTCAAAAAAAAGATTTTTCATCCTTGATCAACTTTCAAAAAACAATGTCCGACTAATCACGCTTTTAAGCGGCAACGTGCATACACTTCCCTGAGACGCTACTTTTGACGCGGTTTTCCTTTTTCGCCGGAGACGGGCAGTCCATACTCCCCCGCTAGAGGCCCAAGTCCCTACAGCGGTTTCCCCTGTTTCCTCCCTCCCCTACAGCTCCGGTCAACAGCCGCCTTACATATTTTCATCCCTGATCAACTTTCAAAAAGCACTATCCGACCCAAGCTACACGTTGGCCGAGGAAACAGGGGAAACAAGCGAAAGGGCTTTGGGACTCCTTCCGAGGCGCAGGCGAAAAAGGAAAACACGCTTTTAAGCGGCAACGTGCATACACTTCCCTGAGACGCTACTTTTGACGCGGTTTTCCTTTTTCGCCGGAGACGGGCAGTCTTGCTTCCACGCTAGAGGCCCAAGTCCCTGCCGCGGTTTCCCCTGTTTCCTCCCTCCCCTACAGCTACGATCAACAGCCGCACTAAAATCTCCATCCCTGATCAACTTTCAAAAAGCACTATCCAACCAAAGCTACACGTCGGCCGAGGAAACAGGGGAAACAAGCGAAAGGGCTTTGGGACTCTTACCGAGACGCAGGCGAAAAAGGAAAACACGCTTTCAGGCGGCAACGTGCGTCCGCTTCCCTGATCTCTAATCAAGCAAAAAAAAAGAGCCGCCCCAAACACCCCGGAAGACTCCCTCACTCTAACTTTCTGACTTCCTTACCCCTCGTACTTCCGCAGCACAATCACCGCATTGTGACCACCAAAGCCAAAGGAATTGGACATCCCCACGTTCAGCGCCATGCGCCGGGCTGTATTTGGCACATAGTCCAGGTCACAGACAGGATCGCGCTCGTCCTGGTTGATCGTCGGCGGTACGACTCCCTCCTGAAGGCTCTTGATCAGCGCAATCGCCTCCGCGCCGCCTGCCGCCCCGAACATATGCCCTGTCATCGACTTGTTGGCCGTGATCGGGATGCGCCCGGCGTGGTCGCCCAACAGACGTTTGATCGCCAGCGTCTCCGAACGGTCACCGACTTCCGTACCTGTAGCGTGAGCGCTGATCACATCCAGCTCCGCAGGCTCGATTCCCGCTTCCTCCAGCGCCCATTTCATCGCCCGGTATGGGCCAAGCCCTTCCGGATGGGTAGCAACCATATGGTAGGCGTCGGAGCTTGCTCCGTAGCCGATTACTTCCGCGTAAATCCGAGCGTCACGCTTCCTTGCATGCGAGTAAGACTCCACAATCAGGATACCCGCTCCCTCCGCCATGACAAACCCGTCACGCTTGGCATCAAAAGGGCGGCTCGCCGCAGCCGGATCGTCGTTTCGCGTGGACAAGGCAGTCGCATTGCTGAAGCTCGCCAGCGATACCTCGTTAATCGCGGCTTCCGTTCCTCCGGCAATCACTACGTCAGCTTTGCCCGATTGGATCAGCCGATACGCTTCGCCGATCGAAGTATTGCCAATCGAGCAGGCCGTGACAGGCGACATCGTCGGGCCGTATATGCCGTATTTGATGCTGATCATTGCTGCTGCTATATTGGAGATCAGCATCGGCACCAGCGTAGGGCTGACCCGCTCCGGCCCGCGGCTTCTCAGCGTGTCGTACTGGTCCAATAACGTCTGCACGCCGCCAATTCCAGAGCCGACATAGACGCCTATCCGTTCGCGATCGCAATCGTCGAGCCGGAGTCCTGCATCTGCCAGCGCTTCGTCCGCCGCTGCAATCGCAAACTGGCAAAAGCGGTCCATTCTTCTCGCCTCTTTGCGCCCGAATCGCGCCTCCGGGTCAAAATCCCGGACAAGACCCGCGATTTTCGTTTTAAACCGGGATGTATCAAATATGTCAATGTGGGAGATGCCTGGCTTTCCTTCAACCAGGCTGCTCCAAAATTGCTCGACATTGCTTCCGATAGGGGAAATGACGCCCATCCCCGTAACCACTACTTTCTCCATCATTATCCTCCTTTACAAGCCCTTATGGAAACCATCTTGTCACATGATTTATCCTATTACAAGTTGTTGTTTATCCTAGTATAATAAGTAACAGTTTTACCCATTTCGACTTGGAAAGGAAGTCCGCATGAACAATCAGACACGCCTGCAAGCACTCTCGTCCTTTTTAAAAGCGCAGCGAGCAAAAATTTTGCCTCAGTCCGTCGGGCTTGCTCCTGGCACAAGGCGGCGGACGCCTGGCCTGCGCCGGGAAGAAGTGGCACAATTGGCAGGGGTAAGCTCCACCTGGTACACGTGGCTGGAACAAGGCCGGGATATCAAAGTATCCCCCTCCGTTCTCGATGCCGTATCCAAAGCACTGCAACTGACTGTCGACGAGCGCAAGTATTTGTACGCGCTCGCCTTGGAAAGCGGCACAACTGTCGGCACCACGCTGCACAAAGACGAGTCGCCCCAGATCAGTCCAGCCCTGGAGCGAATTGTGAACGAGCTGCACTCCTGTCCTGCCATCATCTCGGACAGACGACTCCACATCGTCGGTTGGAACAAAGCGGCGGCGCACGTCTTTCTCGATTTCGAGCAAATACCAGTGGAAGAGCGCAATCTGATCCGACTGTTGTTCACGCGAAAAGAGCTGCGGCGGCTCGCCGTCAACTGGGAGCACTTCGTCAGTGGCTTTCTCGCGATTTTTCGCGCGTACTACGGACAGTACGTGGAAGACGAATGGTACGAGCACTTTTTGCGCGAAATGAGAGACGTCCACCCCGACTTTCATCGGCTGTGGGAACAGAGCGACGTCAGCACGGCTCCTGAGGTGCTGCTGGAGTTTCGCCATGCCAAAGCCGGAAAAATGCAGTTTCACCTCACCTCCCTGCAAGTACAGGGCAGCGCTGACTTGCGTTGCAGCATTTATACCCCGGACCCCCAATCGTCGACCGAAACAAAGCTGCGCCAGCTGATGGACCGCCCCGCTGCGGAGACGCCAGACTGAGCTGGCACGCGCAACGCAAAAAAGACCAGCCCACGCTCATTCGGACAGCCTCTCCTGTTCGCTCTGTCTCACAACAGGAGGGCCAATTCGCTGAACTGTAGCTGGTCATTTTTAAGCGTGCGTGTGTGCAAACATGCCACGCTTCCTTGCATTTTTGTTCCCTTTACATGGGGTGTTTCCAACTAATGATTGACGATTCCGACCCGCGCCTCTGCTGCGGACAAATGTCCCGCTTCCTCGCAGCCTTCCCGCCACAACAAGTAGCGAATACTGTCTGCGAGCGCCTCCCAGCTTGCTTCGATTACGTTGGTAGACACCCCGACCGTGCTCCACTTCTCCCCGTTGCTTGCCGACTCGATCAGCACGCGGACTTTTGCCGCTGTCGCTCCGTTTTCATCCAGAACACGCACCTTGTAGTCGGCCAGGTGCATGTTGGCGATACAGGGGTAGTAGCTCTCCAGCGCTTTGCGCATGGCGTTGTCCAGCGCGTTGACAGGACCGTTGCCATCCGCGGCTGTATGTACGCTCTCCCCGTTTACCCGCAGCTTGACTGTCGCCTCGGACGTGATCGACTGGATGGCCGCCTTTTCCATCAAAATCTTGAAAGAATCGAGCGTGAACAAATTTTTCAGCTTGCCGGCAGCCTCAAGCAGCATGAGCGTGAGCGAAGCTTCCGCGCCCTCGTACTGGTAACCCTGGAACTCGCGCTCTTTGATGCGCGTGATAATCTCGCGGGTCTTTTCCCGATCCAGCGACAGATCGATCTCCAGCTCTTCCATTTTGGCGAGCAGATTGCTCTGTCCGGCCAGCTCGGAGACGAGCACGCGGCGCTTGTTGCCGATGTTTTCCGGTTCGATGTGCTCGTACGTTTTCGGATCGCGCAATACGGCGCTGACGTGGATTCCGCCTTTGTGGGCAAAAGCGCTGTGTCCGACAAAAGGCTGGTTGTTCGGCAGCGTCATGTTGGCGATCTCCGCCACATAGCGCGAAAGCTGCGTCAGCTCTTGCAACTGCTCGCTGCTCACGCACTCGTAGCCGAGCTTGAGCTGCAAATTGGGCACAACGGAAATAAGGTTGACGTTGCCGCAGCGCTCCCCGATCCCGTTGATCGTTCCTTGCACTTGCTTGGCTCCCGCCTGAATCGCGGCCAAAGCGTTCGCCACAGCTACGCCGCTGTCGTTGTGCGGATGAATCCCCAGCGGCGTACGAAGTTGTCCGGCAGCCGCCTTGACGATCTCGTATACTTCGTGTGGCAGACTTCCTCCGTTTGTATCGCAAAGGACAATCCAGTCGGCACCCGCCTCTTCGGCAGCCGCAAGCACCCGCAGGGCATACAGCGGGTTTGCTTTGTAGCCGTCGAAGAAATGCTCCGCCAAAAAGAGTGTCGTCAAACCGTTCTGTTTCAAAAAGGCCACCGAATCAGCGACCATGCGCACGTTTTCTTCCAAAGTCGTCTTCAAGGCGTCCGTCACGTGCAAGTCCCATGACTTCCCGAAAATCGCCGCAGCTTCGGCACCGCTGGCGATCAGCGCCAGCAAGTTGTCGTCTGCTGCTACTGCCACATTCGGACGACAGGTGCTGCCAAAAGCCGTCACTTTGGCGTGCTGTAGCGGAATCTCGCGGATGCGCTCAAAAAACGCCATATCCTTTGGATTGCTTCCAGGCCAACCGCCCTCGATAAAATCAATTCCGAACTGATCCAGCCGCAGTGCGATCTTTATCTTGTCTTCCACCGACAGGCTGATCCCCTCTCCCTGCGTACCATCTCGCAGGGTGGTATCGTACAGATACACCTTGCTGTTCATGTTTCTTCTCCACCTATCTCTGGTATTTTCTGAATAGTCACATCATTTGAATCTTTTGACGTTACCCAGTATACCATAGCCCAAATGGATTGAAAACGCAGGAAAATCCAGGCTTTTTCTATGTCCGCGGGGTATGGACAAAAGCCGCCGTTTGCTCAATGACCGCTTCCAGTTGCGGAGAAGTTCCTGCAAACGGATGACGCGTGTTCCACGTATGGTCGCCGCCTTCTATCCAGTGCAGTTCGCTGTGCTTCGCCGCCTGATGAATCCGTTTGGCACCCTCTACCAGACGGACAAAATCTTTTTCTCCGCTCAAGATGCACAAAGGTGTTTCCATCGAAGACACTTTCGCCAAAATGTCATACGCTTCCCGGTTTTGATCCACATCCTCGATCACCGTCCGCGTAATCGGCATATCTTGCCCAGTGCGCGCATTGGCGATATAGCCGACGCCCGTTTCCGCGATTTGCTTGCGCAGTCCCGCATCAAACAAATTGACATCGGCAATTCCATTCCAGGTCACGATTCCCGCCACGCGCGGATTGCCCGCTCCGAACAGGATGGCATCCCCGCCGCCTTTGCTGTGTCCAAGCACGTACAGTCTGGATTTGTCCACATAGTCTGGCCAGACAAACTCACCGGAATCGATCCATTCGACCAGCGCTTGCAGGTCGGCAAGCTCACGCGCGTACGTGTTGCGGCCGAATTTTTCCAGCTCGTCAAATTCGGTCAAGCTCTCGCCCACACCGTTGCAGCTAAAATTAAAGCGAATCGTCGTCACGCCTCGCTTCGCCAGCTCGTCTGCCACATAGGGGAAGCTGCCCCAATCCTTGAAGCCTTTGAACCCGTGGCAAAACAGCAACAGCGGCTGGTCGGCACCCGCTGCCTCGTCTGTATGTACATTCCCCCGAAGCGTCAAGCCTTCGCCCAACTCAATCGAAAAAGCTTCCTGTCTCATGCTCATCTCCTCCATTCCTTTGTTTGTGAACCTTGCACGCCGTCAAGGAGCACGCGTCCACCTGGCTATTATTATGCCGCATGCCTTGCGCAAAAGAAATGAAAAAGACCCTCCAAGCTGTGGAGAGCCTTTTCACCCGAGTCCGAATCGCTGGTCTTTCATCCGCTCATTTTTTTCGATCAAATACAAGGCGTATTCCAACGGCCTGCGCACTGCCTGCCGATAGCGCCGATGCTCCCCGAGCTGCCGGAATATTTCCCTGCCAGGCTTCGGATTGATCTCGATAATCCACACATGGCCGTACACATCGATGCCTAAGTCAAACCCGAACTCCATCATCTGCCCGAAATGCTGCTCGATTCTGCCGATAGTCAGCGTGACAAGCTCTTTGCATTCGAGCACGATTCTTTTGGCGGCTTCTTGTCCGAAGCGGCTCGCCAAAAAAGGAATGGCTGGCATCGCCGTCCCGCCGCCGTGCAAATTGGACGTCGAAGAGCGCGTCGAACCGATGCGTATGCCCATGCCTGTCAGCCGCCAGATGCCTTCTCCGTCTTTTTGCGCAAGCACCCTGGCATCGACGGTTCGCCCAGGCACCAGAGCCAATTGCAAACCTTGCTGGAGAAAAAACTGCTCTTTTCCGTTCTTTTCTTTTTCCATCCACGCTTCGAGCCGCTCGCATACTTTGCTGATCGAGGACAGCTTTTCCCTGCTTTTCGCCTGCTGTTTGGTTCTGCCATGCAGCAAATAGCCCTCTTCTGTTTTTTCCACGCGCAAAATGCTTCGCCCGCCCGAGCCGTTTGTCGGCTTGAGATACACCTGGCGATGGCGTTTCAGCATCGAAACCAGCGTGCTTCTTGCGTAAGCGAACGTCTCGGGCAGCCATTTCGTCAAAAACGGGTCTTCCAGCAAAATTTGATGGAGATTGAATTTATTCGTAAAACGGCTGTTGGCATAGCGGAACAAGTTTTGCTTGCGAAACGGCGGATAGTGGCTATGCTTCGCCAACGGATAATACCGATAGCGGTCTATGACAATGTCCGGCCACTCAAACCATTCGCTCTTCCAGCCTTTTTCGGCAGGGATGAAGCCTTTGATTTTCCGCTCGGACACATGCACATCCTGCGGCCCGAAAACAAAGACGTCGGCGCCCAGCTCTCTCCCTTCCTTGACCAGACGGCGAAAAAATCCCGGTTCGATAAAGCCGGATTCTCCCCGGTAGGTCAGTATGCCGATCCGTTTTCTCACTGGAGGCAGCCCCCTCCTTTGCTCATCTGATTGCCGTGTGCGGTATGCGATGCCTCATTTCAACAGTTTATGGCAAGACGCCAAAAAAGCGCCATTGCCACTGCTAGGCAAAAGCGCATCTTTGCAAGGGAAAGGTTTATACTACCCCTCTTTTTTCTCCAGATAGAGCAAAGCTGTTCGTCCGAGCAGCTCTCCGGCGATGAGCATGGAGTCTTCGTCGATGTCAAAATGCGGGTGGTGGTGCGGATACTTCGCCAGCTTCTCCGGGTTGCCGGCCCCGACAAACAAATACGCCCCAGGCACCTTTTCCAAATAGTAAGAGAAGTCTTCTCCTCCCATGAGCGGCTTCATCGGTTCCACGCGCTCCGGACCAAAGGCAGCCAGCGCCGCTTCACGGGCGATTTGCGCTTCCGCTTCATGATTGATCACCGCAGGATAGCCGCGCTCGTACGACACTTTCGCCTCTGCGCCCATCATGGCAGCCGTGCCGACAGCGATTTCCGTGAGGCGAAGCTCAGCGCGATCACGCACGTCCGGCAGGAACGAACGCACCGTTCCCGTCAGGCGACAGCTGTCTGCGATGATATTGTTGTTGTCACCGCCGTTGAACGTCCCGACCGTCACGACGACGCTTTCCAACGGACTGACGTTGCGACTGGCGATCGTCTGCAAATTTCCTACGATTTGCGAGCCGACCACGATCGAATCGACTGTCTCCTCAGGAACAGCGCCATGACCGCCGCGGCCCTTGATTTCGATCACGAAGTCATCTGTATTCGCCATGATCGGGCCACCGCTGATGAACACTTTGCCTACTGGCAGCATGGACCAGAGATGGACGCCAAATACAGCGTCTACGCCGTCGACTGCGCCATCCGCTGTCATCTGGATCGCTCCGCCTGGCGATTCTTCTTCCGCGTGCTGGAACAAAAAACGGATTTCCCCGGCAAACTGGTCGCGATGCGCCGCCAGCACACTCGCCAAGCCCAACAGTTCGGAGGTATGCGCATCGTGGCCACAGGCGTGCATGACACCAGGAACCGTCGATTTGTACGGAACATCTTTTTGATCCTGAATCGGCAACGCGTCGAAATCAGCCCGCAAAGCGACGACTTTGCCCGGACGGCTGCCCTTGAGCACTCCGATGACCCCGCGGCCGCCCACTCCTGTCTTTACTTCGTCAAACTCCAGGCCACGCAAAATTTCCGCGATCATCGCCGGAGTTTTTTCCTCTTGAAAGGACAGTTCCGGATATTGGTGAAGATGGCGGCGCCACGCGATCATTTGCGGCTCCACCTCTTTGAGCAACGATTTCAAACGTTCCTGCAACGACATGCTGTGTTCTCCTCCCGCTGGATGCATATTTATACGCTTGTCTCTATCATAGCAAAAAAGCGCACCTAGCGGGGAAGTCTGCTATTCAATCTCCATCAGGCTCCTTTTTCTGTCAGCAAAAACGGCTAAGCTGGCATATCCTGCACGCCTCAGCTGCATTCGCGCTTCTGCGAGATGCTGCCCGACCTGATCAGGAGCTGTCGCATGGGAGGACAGCGTAATCGGCACTTCATGCTGCGCCAATATTTGCAAAAAGCGATAGCTCGGCGAAAACTCCCGCTGCGTCTGTCCGCGCACGCACGCTGTGTTCAGTTCGGTTGCCGTATCCATCCGCCGCAATGCCCGGGCGATCCGCTGATAGTACGGCAACAGCGTCATTTCATCCGCTTTCGGGCCAAATGCCCTGACCCCGTCCAGATGCGTCAAAACATCGAACAGGCCACTGTCAATCGCCTGCTCCACCACATCAAAATAACGCACGAACCATCCGGGTGATGCATGCACTTCCAGCTGCTCCTGGAGATTGCGAACGAGATAGCCTTTTCCGCCAGGGAAATGGACGGCTCCCATGCATACGTCCCACGGATATTTTTCGATCACCTCGCGCAGCTCGCCTTCCCCGCCCGGAAAGTAATCCAGCTCGATCCCGATGCGAAGCGCCACCCCATCTTCCGCCCACCGCTCGCGCTCCTCTGCAAGAAACGCCACATAAGCTGGCAAAGAGTCGTTCGCCATCTGTCCAAGCCACTGCCGCTGCGCTTTGCCTAAACGGTCGTGCCCCACATGAATAAATTGCTCATAATAAGGACGAAAATCGGCAAAGCGATACAAATGCTCGACGACACACACTTGCGAGATGCCAGCTTGTTTCGCCCGCGCCCGGTACAAATCCAGCCACTCCCTGGAGTAAGGCCCTCTTTGGAGCCTGTGGGCAAGCCCCTTGACCAGCTCGTGTGCCCAGCCCCTGCTTCCGCTCTCTTCCTTTTCGTCCAGAAGCGGCCGCAGTGCGCACGCTTGCCCGACCAGCCAGTCCAGCGAATACGGTCCCTCTTCCAGATGCACATGAAAGTCGACTTTCATCCCATCCCCCCTGCGGTTTGTCCAACCGTTTTCTACTGTTTGTATGCGCGAAACCGCCGGGATATGTATGAAGGCTCTGTGTCGTTCCTCCCAGGCTGCGAAGCGCTAGTCCGGGACTTTTCGATCTGAATACAACAAAACGGTCACATCCAATTTCATGAAAAACGCCGCGACGTTTTTCACACAAAAAAAGCCCTCTGATGTTCAGAAGGCAGTTTGCCCGGTTTCAACGGGGAAGGACTAACCATTTTTGCGTTCATACACGTAAAACGTATGCGGGTAGGCATTCTTTTCATCGACAATACCTTCGCGCTTGTCCACAAGCACAAACGCGTCTTTGTCCCACGCAGGGAAAAACGTGTCGCCCTCTGTTTCCAGCTCGATTTCGGTAATGTACATGCGATCTACCACATCCAGAAACTGCCCGTAAATGTTGGCGCCGCCAAAAATGATGACGTCGCCCAGAGCGAGCACTTCTTCCTTCGTATGGACGACATCGACACCTTCCGGATGAAAGTGGCGGCTTCTCGTCAGCACGACATTTCGTCTGTTCGGCAGCGGTCTGCCGATCGATTCGAACGTCTTGCGGCCCATCACAATCGTGTTCCCTGTCGTGATTTCCTTGACGTTTTGCAAATCGGCGGGCAGGCTCCACGGCATGTCGCCATCTTTGCCGATCACCTGATTTTTCGCGTAGGCCACAATCAGACTGATCATACAGCCACCTCGCCTTTGATGTGCGGATGGGCCTCGTAATCGACGATTTCAATGTCGTCATACGTGAAGTCAAAAATGGACGTCACTTCTGGATTGAGCTTCAGCTTAGGCAACGGCTTCGGCTCGCGAGTGAGTTGCAGCTTCACTTGTTCGATATGGTTTGTATACAAGTGCGCGTCTCCCAGCGTGTGAACGAAGTCGCCCACCTCAAGTCCGGTCACATGGGCAACCATATGCGTCAAAAGCGCATAGGAAGCGATGTTGAACGGCACCCCCAAAAACGTGTCGGCACTGCGCTGGTACAACTGGCACGACAGCTTGCCGTCTGCCACATAAAACTGGAACAGCAAATGACACGGCGGCAAGGCCATCTCCGCGAGATCAGCCGGATTCCACGCACTGACGATCAGGCGTCTTGAGTCGGGATTTTTTTTGATTTCGTCGATCACCCACTGGATTTGGTCGACCGTCTTGCCGTCGCGCCCGACAAAAGAACGCCACTGCTTTCCGTAGACGGGTCCCAAGTCGCCGTTTTCATCCGCCCACTCATTCCAGATCCGCACCCCATTTTCCTGCAGGTAGCGAACATTCGTGTCTCCGGCCAAAAACCACAGCAACTCGTGAATGATCGATTTCATATGTAGTTTTTTCGTCGTGACCAGCGGGAAGCCCTCGCTCAGGTCAAAACGCATCTGGTGTCCAAAAATGCTAATCGTTCCTGTGCCTGTCCGATCCTCTTTCGTCACGCCTTCTGTCAAAATGCGCTGGCACAAGTCTAAATATTGTTTCATCCCCACCACTCCTTCCGTTCTCTATACTAAACAAAGCTGGTCGAAAAGGAAAGCCTTCCATTGCGTGGTATAATAGGCTGGATGATTTTGGTTTTGGAACCGTTTTGAAACCTTTTGAAAACCGGAAACGACCACGTACAGAAAGCAGGATTGGCATGGATGACAAGACAGCAGGGCCAAAAAACAAGCCTTTATATAAACAAATTGCCGAACAGATCGAGCAGCGCATCAGCAGCGGCGAGTTCGGCCCGGGCAGCAGTCTGCCCTCGGAGCGCTCACTGGCAAAAGAACTCGGGGTCAACCGTTCGACGATCGTCGCCGTCTATGATGAATTGCAGGCCGCCGGGATCGTAGAGCGCAAGCAAGGGAGTGGAACACTCGTCAGTCAGGACATCTGGGGGCTGGCTCGCACGCGTGTGCCGAACTGGCGGCATTTGACGGAAACCGGGTCGTTCAGGCCCAATTTGCCGCTGATCCGCAAAATCCGCAGGGAGACGCAGGAAAATGAACTGATCGATCTGGCGAGCGGCGAGCTTTCGCCTGACCTCGTTCCCCGCCACACGCTGTCGCACTTGATCAGCCCGGACGATTTTCCCGATCACCTCGGCTATGAGCATCCGCAGGGCAACTGGTCGCTGCGCGAAACGCTCGGCAAACACATGAAAGAATGGCGAAACATCGAAGCGCCTGCCACGTCGATCATGATTACATCGGGAGCGCAGCAAGCCCTCCACCTCGTCGTGCAATGCCTGCTCAAGCCCGGTGACGCCGTGGCGATCGAGGCGCCATCGTATTGTCACTCCCTGCCGTTGTTTCACTCGGCAGGACTGCGCACCTTTTCGCTGCCCGTAGAGCAAAACGGCATCGATCCGAACCATTTGGCTGAACTGCATCGCAAGCACCGGATCAAAATGGTGTTTCTCAACCCGAACTTTCAAAATCCGACAGGCACTTTGCTGTCGCTGGCCCGGCGGCAACAGCTGCTCGCTTTTTCCGCCGAAAACGGCATCCCGATCATCGAGGACGATCCGTACAGCTTGACTTCGTTTTCCAAAGAGCCGATCCCTACCCTCAAATCGTTGGACAAACACGGCACGGTTTTGTATATCAGCTCGCTGACCAAAATCGTCGCTTCCGGCTTGCGCATCGGCTGGATCGTCGGGCCGCAGACGGTTATCGAGCGGCTGGCGGATGCGAAGCAGCAGTTTGATTTTGGACACAGCATTTTCCCGCAGTGGCTGGCGGACCGTTTTTTGGCTTCGCCTGACTTTGCCCAGCACGTCGATCGGTTGCGCACCCAACTGGCTTTGCGCCACGATCAGCTGCTGTTTTCCCTAGAGGACAAGTTCGGCGAGCAAGTCGCCATGGCAGGTGCACAAGGCGGCATTCATCTGTGGTGCCGCTTTGCCGGAACATGGAGTGAGCAGCAGCTTTTGACGGAAGCGGTCAAGCGCGGCGTGGTCTTCGTACCCGGCCACTTGTTCGGAGCAGAGCCGGGCCACGTACGCTTTACTTTTGGCAGAGCTTCCCTTGCGCAAATTCCTGCTGCTGTGGAACGGTTTGCGGAAGCTTTTGCCGCAAGTGGATGAGCAAAAAAACAGCCAAGTGGATGGCCCCTTTTTTTGACGGACGGTATATGATCAAAGCAGAGTGATACAGAAAGGACGATTGACCGTCATGAGTATTTATCCCTTTATTATTGCCGTCATCATCCTCGTGGTCATCGCTTTTGTCGCCACGTTCCTGATCGGTTTGAAACCGACGGAAGGCAAGCAACTGAGCTTCAAGCAACGTTCGCGCAACCTTTTGCTCATATACGGATGTATTACGTCGATGCTTGTCATTGCTTTGGCTGTATTTCTATACAATGTATAAGTCTGACAACGCCAATCTGTTGCGAATGGAATCGAATCGATGATCAACAAAGACGCCGTCTGCCCTGGCTGGGTATGACGGCGTCCAGAATGGAAAGATGACGGCTTAGGTCATCTGCTGTTTGTAAGTGACTGAAAAAGTTGTGCCCTAGCTTTTGCGCGCTACGTTGGCTGCTTGCAATCCTCGCTGCCCATTCACAATCTCGAAGACAACCTGCTCGCCTTCCTCCAAATTCCGGTAGCCTGTGCCGGTGATCGCTGAATAGTGCACGAACACGTCAGGTCCTCCATCCCGCTCAATGAAACCGTATCCTTTTTCCTTGCTGAACCATTTCACTTTCCCTTGAATCATTGCGTTTCCTCCCTGTAATCAGTGCAGCTCTTACGCTTACCTCATCATATGCGGATGCGCCGAAAGTGGATATACAGTAAAATAAATAAAGTACGCTATAAGAGCCCGTGAAAGGAGTGGAGCAACACTATATGAAAAAAGCATGGATCATTGGCTGCGCCCTGATGCTTACAGCATGCTCGGAAATTTCCGAAGGGGTGCAGACGGCACAGCAGGCAGTAGAGACAGGCAAGCAAGCGATTGAAGTCGGCAAACAAGCCGTGGAAGCAGGGAAGCAACTGGCAGAATCGGAAGTTGCCCAGCAATTGCAAACGTACCTCCAGCAAAAGTACGAATCGTCTGAGTCGCTGCGCAATGCGATGTTCAGCGGCGACGGTCAGCTGCTTGTCGACGAGTTGCAAAAGACCGAACTCGCTACCTTCAGCTTTTACAAATCCGACACGTTCGGAGTGGAATACACAGGCAAGCTTGCCGCAAACGGATCGTTTCAGGTGCTGAAGCACGACCTGAACAATCCAAGTGCAGAGCCTACCGTCGTGAAGGAGTTTAAAGTCAGTCTCGACAGCAATGGACAAATTCAAGTCCAATAAAAAAGTAAATAATTAGCAAACGAACCTGCGATAGCGATATCGCGGGTTTTTTAGTTCAATTAAAAACTTTTTATTGCTTCTCTACACAATTTTCTGTGTTTTGTTCTAGATTTTCATATCTGGGCATGATAATGTGTAAGACGTTACTATAATTTTTATAAATATACAACACAACAAGAGGTGCTATCCATGAATATGCTGCTCGCGTCCATTATTGTGTACATGCTAGGCATGCTGCTCATCGGCTACTATGCCTACAAGCGTACCTCCAATCTGACTGACTACATGCTCGGCGGTCGGTCACTCGGCCCAACCGTCACCGCCCTGAGCGCGGGAGCCTCCGACATGAGCGGCTGGCTGATGATGGGCTTGCCCGGTGCGATGTTCGCCTCTGGTTTAAGCGCATCGTGGATTGCCATCGGACTGACTCTCGGTGCGTATGCAAACTGGCTGTATGTAGCGCCGCGCCTGCGAACGTACACAGAGGTAGCCAACAACTCCATCACGATTCCGGCCTACCTGGAAAACCGCTTCGGGGATAGCTCCCGCATGCTGCGTCTCGTCTCTGCTCTCGTCATCATGGTCTTTTTTACGTTTTACGTCTCGTCCGGTCTCGTTTCTGGCGGCGTCCTGTTTGAAAATACGTTCCACATGGACTACCACACTGGTTTGTGGATTGTCGGCCTCGTTACCATCGCGTACACGCTGTTTGGCGGCTTCCTCGCCGTAAGCTGGACCGATGCCGTGCAAGGGCTGATCATGGTCATCGCGCTCATCCTCGTTCCGCTGGTGACGATTTTGACCGTTGGCGGTGTGGGTGAAACTTTTACAACGATCCAGGCGGTGGACCCGTCCCTGCTTGATATTTTCAAAGGGACAAGCTTGCTCGGCATCATCTCCCTGTTCGCCTGGGGGCTTGGTTACTTCGGGCAGCCGCACATCATCGTCCGCTTTATGGCGATTACTTCTACAAAAGAAATCAAGAAAGCGCGTTCAATCGGAATGGGCTGGATGATCTTCTCGGTTGCCGGAGCCATGCTGACGGGTCTGATCGGTATCGCCCTGTACTCGAAACAAGGCTGGACGATTGCCGACCCTGAGACGATCTTCATTCAGCTCGGCACCGTTTTGTTCCACCCGATTATCACCGGATTCTTGCTCGCTGCGATTTTGGCTGCGATCATGAGTACGATTTCGTCCCAGTTGCTCGTGACGTCCAGCTCACTGACAGAAGACATTTTCAAGACGTTTCTCAAACGCTCTGCAAGCGACAAGGAGCTTGTGACCGTTGGCCGCCTCTCCGTCCTGCTCGTCGCTGTCATCGCCTTTTTGCTCGCATTGGACAAAAATGACACGATTCTCGATCTCGTCGGTTACGCTTGGGCCGGATTCGGCGCTTCGTTCGGCCCTGTAATCCTGCTCTCCCTGTACTGGAAACGGATGAACAAGTGGGGCGCACTCTCCGGCATGATCGCTGGCGCCTTGACCGTCATCATCTGGACGCGTTTCGATGTGCTGAAAGACTTCCTGTACGAAATGGTTCCAGGCTTTGCGATGAGCCTGCTTGCCATCGTGATCGTCAGCAAGCTGACCAGCTCTCCATCCAAAGCAGTAACGGATCAGTTCGATCAGTACAAAAAAGTAACGGAATAAGCTGGACGAGTGAATGAAAGAAACGCCCGAGCCTTGCCGATTGTGCAAGTGCTTGGGCGTTTTGCTGTCGCGAGCGCAGCCTGTGCTTGCTTTTCCTCTTCCCATCGTGATGATTCCTGATTCTCCGGGCACAATCGCCCGCTACGCGTCCGACCACGCTTTTGCCAGCAGGCGAATCCCTTCCCGTATATCGTCCTCCTCCATCCCGCCAAAGCCGACGATGATGCGCGGCAGCTCCATGTCCGGGGCCGTCATCCAGTTGCGCCCGCTCGAATACACGCGGATTCCCGCTTCCCAAGCCGCTGCGATCAGCTCTGCCTCGCACTGCTTCGTATGTACCGCAAGCAAAATGTGCAGCCCGGCAGAATGGCCGAGCACCGTGACGGTAGGTGGCATATAGTCGCGGATCGCTTGCAGCAGGATCGCATGCTTGCGCTGATAGATCGTGCGCATTTTCCGCACATGCTTCTCCCAGTGCCCTTTTTGCATGAACAGCTGCATCGTCCGTTGCAGGTGGCGCGACACCACAGCGGGATAGGCTTGAAACGATTGCAAATAGCGCTCAAGCAGTTCCGCTGGCAGCACCATATAGTCCATTCGCAGAGCCGGGGAGAACGCTTTGGAAAAATTGCCGACATAAACGACGCGCCCCTCCCGATCCAGTCCTTGCAAAGAGGGCGTCGGCTGCACATTATAGCGAAATTCTCCATCGTAGTCGTTTTCGATGATGATCCCGTTTGTGCGCTCCGCCCATTGCAACAGCCGCTGCCGCTGCGCAATCGGCATGACCATTCCGTACGGATACTGGTGCGAAGGTGTCGTATAGACAACCGTTGCCCCGCTCTGCGCAAGGCATTGGATAGATAGCCCGTCAGCGTCCAGCGGAATCGGAACCACTTCATACCCGTGCTGCGAAAACACAATCCGCGCATCGGCATAGCCGGGTTCTTCCACCGCGATCACGCGATGCCGATCCGCAAGCAACAGGCACAAGAAGCTGAGCGATTGCTGCAGTCCCGTTCCGATCCATATTTGCTCAGGCGTACAAGCGAGCGTGCGCGCCCTGCGCAAATAGCTCGCCAGCTGTTCCCGCAGCTCCCACTCCCCCTGATCGTCTCCGTAAAAAGCGAAATCGTCCGGATAGCGGTCCAGTGCTTCCAGCATGCACGACCGCCAGGCTGCATACGGAAAATGCTTCGTATCCACGACGGAGCCGTGAAAATTAAAGCGGCAGCTCAAATGATCGCCCTTTTTCTTTTTCAGGCTCCATGCTTTTTGCCGAATGTCCGCCCCTCCCTGCTCCGGCTCCCCCCACACTTCCACCTGTGCGGCAAAAAAACCGCTGCGCTCCCGGCTCGTCAAATAACCTTCGGCAAGCAGCTGCTGATAGGCGGCTTCTACCGTATTTTTCGCTACACCGCTCGCCTCTGCCATCTGGCGGATCGATGGCATCCGCGTGCCCGCCGCAATCTCGCCCGACACGATTTGCTTGCTGATTTGCCTGTACAACTGCCGATAGAGCGGCTCACTGGCATCGTTATGTAAAGTGGGCGTAAACTCCATGTGCTTCGCCTCCTTTTTGTCCCTATTAAAAACACGCACTCTGTCCCTATGTATGCAGAACATTTTCCCATACAGTAATGGTAACAGATTGTTCAAGCAGAGAGGAGAAAAATCATGCACGTCCATTTGCAAGGAAAAAAAGTTTTGTTGCGCGACATCCGCCATGAGGATATCGATACGCTCTACTACTGGAACTACGAAGCGAAAGACCGGGAGCATCTCAACTGGAACGGCCCGTACAAGCCGCTCGATCCAATGACGCTGGACGAGTACCGCACCCTGCCTCGCCACGCGGAATCACTCGCGCTGGCCGGCACAGATGCTCCGCGCACACAGCTGATCATCGAGATCGACGGAGAGCTGCGCGGCAGCGTCGGCCGATATTGGGTATCCCAGGAGACGAACTGGTTTGAAATCGGCATTGTCATTTACGATTCGCGCTACTGGTCAAATGGCTACGGGCAGGAAGCGTTCGCGATGTGGATGGATTACTTGTTCACCCATATGGATACGGTGCGGCTGGGAATCGGCACCTGGTCGGGCAATGAGCGCATGATCAAGCTCGCCGCTCGACTCGGCATGCAGGAAGAAGCCAGAGTGCGAAAAGCGCGGATCGTTCGCGGCGAATACTACGATGCGATCAAAATGGGCATTTTGCGCGAGGAATGGGAGCAGCTTGCGCGGAAACAATAGCCACATCGCCAAAAGAAGGCAGGCTGCGCCCCCCATGCTCAGGCGCAGCCAACAACAAAAGGCAGTCACGCCCGTCATTTGCCTGACGAGAGCGCGAACTGCCTTTTGTCTTTTGCCTTATCCTTTTGACTTGATGAGGTGTTAGGAAAGCTCTGCCGCTACGCGATCTACTTTCGCTCCCAGCTCGTCCAGATCGACCGTCATATCCAGCGCGGCGAACAATCCTGTGAAGTATTCGTTGATTTGCTCGACTACCCGGTTGCGCTCCGTGGTGACAAGCTCGTTGAACAAAGCCGTAAACTGCTGATTCAGCTGTTCGCTTCCGGTCGCCACGTAAGCCGTTACAGGCTCCTGCATGCGCTTTTCCAGTTCTTCGCGCAGCTTCAGCTTGCCGTCCAGTTCGAAAAAGTCTTTCGTGTTTTTGAACAGTCCGAGCGCTGGCTGGAATGCCCCTTCCGCTACAGGCAATTCCTCGGCAAAATTCAACGTCTCTACCTGGCGCTGCTGGTACGGCGCCAGTGTCAAGCCTGCCGCGAAAGCATGCACATCTTTTTGCCAAGCGGAAACGAGCGCTGTTCCCTGCTTGCTCAAAAACTTCTCCAGGCGCAGCGTGGTCGCACGCAGCTCCTGCGCCAGATCGTAGCTGATCGAGCGCAACAGATCGGTCATGCAGCCTTGGAGGGCTTGCTTCATGTTGCGTCCGTCTTCTTTCAGAACAGCCGGGTTGAACGCCACATTGAACAACTCGTTAAAACGGAAGAACAGCCGTTGCTTGACGTAGTAGAGCAGCTCTTCCCGTTCTTTTGCCAAGTCGCGCTCGTACGAAGCGGTCGCCAGCGCGGAAACCGCAGCCAGTGCCCCGGATTGGGCCTTGCTCGCCGCTTCTTTGCGCGCGAGGCGCTCGTCTTCGCCAGATTGAGCCATGCGCATGAACTCGTTCAGCGTGTCGAAAGCGCGGCGAATTTCGCCTGTCGCTGCGTTCACGGCAATTTGCGTCAGTTCCTCGATAGTAAAACGCAGGAACTCTGCCTCAAACGAAGCCATGCCGGACAGCTTGAACGCTTCGTCTGCTGCCATGAGCGGCTCGCCTTCTGCTGTTTGCGTGCGTTGGCGGTATACTTTTTCCGCCGAGGCAGCCAGCTTGCCTTTTTCGTGCATGCGCGCCAACAGCGCAGTCTGGCTGGATACCGGATAAATGCGCGGCAAACGGATGCCACAAGTGAGCAAGTTTTTCTCTACGTGCGTAATCACGCCCTGCAACTCTTCCTGGGAAGCGGCGAGATCGGCTGCATTGACGATGAAGAACATCTTGTCCATCTCGAAGGTGTCCTTGACCCGGCCCATTTGCAGCAAAAATTCGCGGTCCGCCTGGGAAAACGCATGGTTGTAATAAGTGACGAACAGAACAGCGTCCGCGTTTTTCATGTATTCAAACGCCACGCCCGTATGGCGGGCATTGATCGAATCGGCCCCAGGCGTATCGACCAGCACGATGCCCTGGTCAGTCAGCGGGCAGGAATAAAACAGCTCGATGTATTCGGCGAAGCAAGCTTTTTCTTCTTTGGCAACAAAGCCTTTAAACGCCTGCATGTCGACAATCAGCTCTCCGCCCAGGTGAGCATTCATCTCGCCCAGCCCTTTTGTGACGGCTTTCAGGAACGTATAGTGCGGCTTCGCTGTCGGCGGAATTTGCGCCACATCGATCTTGTCCAGCTCGGCCAAAGCGCTTTCCAGACTGGAAGCGTGCAATCCGAAAACAGCGAGCGAGCGCAGCACATCCTGCTCGATCGCTTCCCTGCTTTTCAGCACCACGCGGACTGTGCCGTGCGGATGCTCCTCACTCGGCGGCATGATTTTGTTGATCGCTGCCGTAGTCGGATTCGGGGATACAGGCAGGACGAGATCGCCCATCAAGGCATTGGCAAAAGAAGATTTACCCGCACTGAACGCGCCGAACAGCGCAACAGTGAAGCGGTTCGCTGTCAGACGGTCTGCGCGATCCAGCATCGCCTGCGCCTGTGCTTGCATCCCTGGTACGGAAACGATTTCGTGACTCGCGCGCCGCAGACGTTCTGCTGCCGCAACTAATTTGTCTCGTAGCTGATTCATGATTCTTGTTCTCCTTCACGCATGATTGCCTGCAATCGCTCTCTTGTGTTTTCTTCGCTTGCAGTAAAGCTGGCCAACTGCCCGTGCACCGCGGCCATCTCGCGCAGCACGTCGAGACGCTCCTGCTGCGAAGCGCTCTCCGCCTGCATGTTGGTCGCAAGGCGCGCGATGACTTCCTCGATGAACGCAAGGCCAGCGCGTCTGTACTCCAGTTTGATCGCGCTTGCGACATCTGTACAGTAGTTCATCACATATTCGCGGGAAGCCGCTCCATCCTTGATGTGCTTGGCAAGAAACTCGCCCGTAATCACAATCTCGGTCGCATGGACGCGTGCGTGGTAATCTTCGTCGCGCAGCTCGTACGCTTGCAATTGTTTGCTCATCAATTCCTTGAAATGGAAGTCGAGATTGCCCGCCACCTTTTCGCGGAACTCGGCCAGAAGTGCTTCCTCGCGGCGCTGACGCTCTTCCTCCGTCTTTTTCCCTGCGAACAAAAAGCCCATTTTGAAGCCTGGCTTGCGGCTTTCCAGGTAGCTTGCCGCTGCTTCGCTCGTGCTGTAGTAGGTCAAGCGGGCGTTGTCGAGCAAAACACCCAACTCTTTTTCCATCTGGGCACGCGCTTCTGCCGCACGGTTGCCGAGCGACTGCATGATCGCCTGCGCCTGTTCAAGCGCAGCGGCGACAGCATGTGCATCGCGGCTGTCTACATCCGCCACATTCAGGCTGTCCAGCTTGTTCTCAAGCTCCTGGCGCGTTTGCGCATGGCTTGCCTTCACTGCCTGCACGTGCTCCTCGATCAGATGCTCGGCGGCACTGCGCACGCTTTTTGCTACCAGTTCTTCGCGTCCGGCAATCAGCGAGAGCAGCTTTTGCTTCAGCTCCACGTACTGATTTTCCGGGTGGTCAGGCTCAGCCAGGGACGTGTAAAAAATGCCGTCCGGATGAATGTTCCAGGTCGCAAACGCTTCCTCCACACTTTCCTTGTAGCTCTCGAAATCAAGCTCAAAGTCAATGTGCTTGTCGATCATGTTCACGACCAGATACACTGGTTTGCCGCGGTCTTTCAACGTTTTCGTAAAATTGAAGTTCTCTTCTGCCTGGACGTGGTTGTAATCCATCATGTAAATGACCACATCTGCAAGGTGCAGCGCGGATTCCGTAGCGATTTTGTGCGCGGCGTCCGTCGAGTCGATCCCCGGGGTATCGAGCAGGCTGGAGTGTTCGTCGAGCAGCGTTCCGGGATAGGAAACTTCCACCGATTCAACGGTATCCCCATCGACCGCAAACTGCTTGAGCTTCTCCATCTCCGTATCCGGATCAAACGTCACGACATCGCCGTTCATTGTATAGACGCGAGCGGCTTTTTCGCCCCCGCGGATCTTCACTACATTGGCGCTGGTCGGTATGGGATTGGACGGCAGCAGGCTGACGCCCAGAAGCGTATTGATCATCGTGGACTTTCCTGCGGAGAAGTGTCCGCAAAAAGCGATGTTCAACTCTGCTCTCCTTGTTTTTTCAGCCAACTGTCTCAGTTTGGCAGGGGTTGTCGCATCTCCCTGCTCCCCCATCAACTGCGCAAGCTGCTCCCATGTAAGCGCGAGTCTTGAAAAGTCTGTATCCCGAACCAAAACTTGACTGTCAAGCACTACTATTCCACCCTTCTCCGTCATTCCTACTCTCTCTACTACTCTCTATTCTACCATGCCGAATGTATCATACCTCATAGGGTTGTTCAATTCTTTGTGCGAAAGTTTGTCGTGGAACTTTCATCCGCATAATTTCCCTCTGTTCTGGAAAAAATCGCACTAACATGCTATTCGCATTTTGAACGGGAGGGAATTCCATGATGCGAAAATTTTTCGCCCAGCGACGCAAAAAGAAAACCTCTCCCTTTTCCCAGCACATGCAACAGCGGCAAACGCCTGAATTAACGCTCTCTCCCAACCTTGCGGATAACTTGGAGCTGTTCCGTACTTTATTGGGCAACCCCCACGATTTGCTGATCCGCACGTTTCTCATCGGCAATACGAACCATACGTGCGCGGTCATTGCCCTTGACGGATTAGCGGATTCGGATATGCTGCATAACCAAGTCCTGGGGCACATCCAGTTGATGATCTCCACCTCGGAAAAATCGGTTCCCCCTGAACCTGACGAGATCATCCAGCTCCTTTTTGAAGAAGTATTGTCCGTTGTCGAGATCAAAAAAGAAACATCGCTTACCGCAGCCCTCGACTGTATTTTGTCCGGAGACACAGCCCTGTTTGTCGATGGTTCCAGCGAGCTGATCCTCATCGACAGCAAAGGCTGGAAAACCCGCGGCATCGAAGAGCCAGTCTCCGAGGGACTCGTTCGCGGCCCACGGGACGGCTTCACGGAAAGCATCCGCGATAATACCGTGCGCATCCGCAGACGGGTAAAAGACCCCAATCTGCGCTTTGAAAGTTCATGGGTAGGGACACGCAGCAAAACCGAGCTGATCATCGCCTATATAGATGACATCGTCGATCACGAAATGCTGGACGAGGTCAGACGGCGGATTGCCACGATTGACATTGACGAAGTCGAGGAATCCGGTTTTATCGAACAGTGGATCGAGGACGATTTTCTCTCGCCCTTCCCGCAGGCTCACAACACCGAACGGCCGGACAAGGTCAGCGCTTCGCTGTTTCAAGGACGCGTAGCGATCCTGCTCGACGGTACGCCGATGGTGTTGATCCTCCCTGTCACAATTGGCCTGCTTCTGCACTCGCCGGAGGATTACTACGAACGCTGGATCGTCGGTACACTGACACGGCTTTTACGCTATCTGGCCGCTTTTTTCGCGGTGTTTTCCCCATCGTTGTATATCGCACTTGTGACGTTTCACCCGGGCTTGATCCCGTCCGATCTCGCCTTCTCGATTGCCGCCACGCGAGACGGTGTTCCGTTTCCCGCCTTCATTGAATCGCTCATGATGATCACGACCATGGAGTTGCTTCAGGAAGCCGGGCTGCGCCTGCCCAAGCCGATCGGACAAACCGTCGGGATCGTCGGCGGTTTGGTCATCGGAGATGCAGCCGTATCCGCCGGGATTGTAAGCCCGGTCATGGTCATCGTCGTCGCGCTAACAGCCATCTCCTCTTTTGCGATCCCGTCCTTTCAGTTGGCGATCGCTTTTCGCATGATCCGGTTTTTCGCCATGTTTGGCGCGGCCATCTTCGGAATATACGGGGTCATTTTGAGCTTGATCGCCATCATGATCCACCTGTCGAATTTGACGAGCATCGGCTATCCGTACCTGGCTCCGCTTGCGCCGCAAATGCCCAGGGACTGGAAAGATTTGATCTTGCGCGCACCTGTGACCTTCTTGAAAGAGCGGCCGCAAGCCCTGCATCCAGAAGATGAAATTCGCATGAGAACAGGGGATTCCAAATGAGTGCACAAACCTTGTCGGAAAAAATGATTAGCAAAAATCATATGGGCATCAACATCGCCTCGGTTACAGTCGGGGTGGGCATCCTCACTTTTCCCCGCGCCCTGGCAAAAGCAACGAGCGGGTTCGACGGCTGGATTTCTGTCGTGATCAGCGGGCTTGTCGCTTTATTGATCGGGTGGTTGCTGGCGAAGCTGGCGGCACGCTTTCCCCGGCAAACGTTTTTTGACTACACCGCTATCATCGCGAGCAAACCTGTCGCCTATGCGCTGACCTTGCTCGTCTGTCTGTACACGATGCTGTTTGTGTCGTTTGAAATCCGCGCGATCGGAAATATCGCCAAGCAGTATTTGTTTTACAGTACGCCCGTCGAGATGATTACCCTCAGCTTTTTGTTGATCGTACAATACGCCGTGGCTGGATCGCGTATCGCCATGCTGCGGCTGAACCTGCTTTTTCTGCCCGTTGTCCTCGTCGTGATCTTTTTCGTTCTGGTGTTCACCACGCAACTGTTGGAAATCGAAAACATCCGGCCTTATTTTTCTTCAAGCTGGAAATCACTTCTGGAAGGCTCCAAAGCGGTCGGGCTTTCTTACTCCGGCTTTGAAATCATCCTGTTCTATACGATGTTGATGAGAAATCCAGAGGAAGGACCTAAAGCAATGCTTCTGGGGCTGTTCATCCCCGTCTCCCTTTACGTCACCATCTACATTTTTGTCATCGGGGTCTTTTCCGCCGAGGTCGCCAAAAATCTGACCTATCCGACCATTGACCTCGCGAAGGAAGTAGAAATTCCCGGCGGTTTTTTTGAACGGGTAGAGTCCATGTTTTTCACGATCTGGATCATGACCATTTTCAACACGTGCGTCATGTGGCTCGACATCACCATTCTCAATCTGACCTCCATGTTTCGCAAAGTGAAAAAGATGGTCTGGATTTTGGCCCTGTCGCCGATCATTTACTTCGTGGCGATGTTGCCGCAAAACCTGGTCGACTTCTTCGCTTTTGCGGACGCCATCACGTATTTCGGCATGATCATCGTCTATTTATGTCCGATCTGTCTGCTCCTGATCGCCATCATGCGCGGGGTGAAGGGGCATGAATAAGCGCTTTGCCTTGCCGACCATCCTCGTCATCGTCTCGGCTCTGCTCGCCGGGTGCTGGGATCAGGTGCAAATCGAGGAGCGCGGCTTTGTCGTCGGAATTGCGATTGATGCGCCCCGGACAAAAGAAGTGGAAAAACGGGCGGCCAAAGAGGCACCGCGAAAACCGAAAGTGAAGCAACGCTTTCTCGTCACCCATCAGCTCGTCATCCCCGGAGGATTGATCGCGGGTAGCCAGGGAGGCGGCGGCGGGCAAAACACGACGAACGAAGCGTTTTTGAACCTCACCTCAGAGGGTGACTCGCTCTTCGAAGTGTCCCGCGAGCTGGCTACGCGTACGAGCCGCGCTCCTTTTTACCAGCATCTGAAAGTGCTCGTCATCTCCGAAGAAGTGGCGCGTACTCCCAACGGCTTCGCCAACGCCATGGACTTTCTGCTGCGCGACCCGGATTCCAGACGGAGCGGCAAAGTGTTTATTGCCAACGGGTTAGCCAAAAGCATCATCGAGGTCAAGCCGAAAACAGAAAAGCTGCCCTCGCTCTACATCAATTCGATTGGCGAAAATATCGAAAAAAACGCGCGCATGCTCCCCGAGGTACGCATCGGCGATATTCATGAAGAATTGCTTAATCCGTTCAGCTTCGTCATCCCCCGAGTACGGGCGGAAAAAAATGAAATCAAGATGGCAGGAAGCGCCGTATTTTCCCTCTACAATCAGATGGTCGGCTTTCTCGGCGAGGAAGAGACGGAAGGCTTGAACTTTCTCACCGGGAGCATTGATGGAGGACTGTTGAAAGCCAAGGTAAAAGGCGATCTCGTCGTATTGAACATTCAAGGAACGAAGCATGAAATCGTGCAAGACTTGCGAGACAAGCAAAATTTCAAGTTCACCATCAAAATCGAATGCGAGGGCATTTTGGCGGAAGCCTACGCGCTCATGGATTTTCTCAGCAAAGAAGAGACGAAAAAGCTGGAACGCGCCTTCGCCAAGGAAATCGAGCGGATGTGTCTGGACACGCTGCAAAAGGTGCATAAGGAAATGAAAGTGGATGTCATCAAGCTGGGCAGCAATATCCGGCAAAAAGAATACTCGCTCTGGAAACAAATCCAGAAAGATTGGGAGAGCGGACAGCGCCTGTACGAAAAGAGCACGATCAAGGTCGAAGCAAAGGTGTATTTGCGCAATGTCGGCTCCATCAACCGTTCAGAGTTAGAGGAAGGAAGGTGACAGTTATGTTCAAATACTTCGGTTCTCTGCCTCCGTTTCTCACTTTCGGCGGAGCCTTGCTCGCTTTTTTGATTCCGTACCTGTTTTATGTCGCAAGCAACAAGCTGCACGAATGGGGCGATCCGCCCTGGAAAAAAGACAGAAAAACCAACTCGTGAAGAGCAAGCTGACGGACATAGAAAAGGCACACCCGCTTGATCGCTGCGGGTGTGCCTTTTCGTTCCACTCGTATATTCGGATTGCCTGCTTGCTACTGTGCGAGCAAATCGGCGAAAGCTTTGGCGTACGCTGGCAAATCTGGCGGACGACGGGAACCGACGATGTGTCCATCGACCACGACCTCTTCATCGATCCAAATCGCACCAGCGTTTTCCATGTCATCCTTGATGCCTGGCGTCGACGTTGTTTTCACTCCATGCAAAATTTTTGCCGAAGCGAGCACCCAACCTGCATGGCAGATGTGACCGATCGGCTTTTTCGCCTCGTGCATGGCACGGACAAACGCGAGCACCTCCGGATAACGCCGCAGCTTGTCCGGCGCCCAGCCGCCCGGAACGAGCACGCCGTCGTACTGCGAAGGATCAATCTCGCTCATCGCCTTGTCCGCTTCGCATGGCACACCGTATTTTCCGATGTAGACATGTCCCGCTTTCGGTCCAACCAGATGAACAGCCGCCCCTTCCTCGCGCAGCCGGAGCACCGGGTACCACAGTTCCAGATCTTCAAATTCGCTTTCCACAAAGCAGACTACTTGTTTTCCCGCAAGTCTCACGCGATCCGCCTCCTTTTCCTCTTTATTGTACGCTCTTTTCTAAGAAATTGTTGCTTTTAGAAAAGCCGTGAGTTGCTTGATATTTATAGTACCAAGCGAAGCGTGCATTCACGGTAAATGGAAATCCTATAGACTTCCTGATTTTCATTATAGAACACA
>Ga0065721_10048704_pt1 | contig 124432 bp, 117 predicted proteins | sample Mesricmetagenome_FD_59108 | JGI IMG/M metagenome (GOLD analysis project Ga0065721, IMG submission 59108) | Mesophilic microbial community from rice straw/compost enrichment Sample: eDNA_1 v2 (version 2) | ecosystem: Engineered > Solid waste > Grass > Composting > Bioreactor | place: USA...
ATTCAAAACAGCATCCTTCTCCTTGATAATCAGGTGTGATCATAATCAAGGAGGGATTTGAATGCTTCGGAATTACGCTATGTGCTTAATAAACAGGCCGTTGAAAATTGTGGCGTCTGCTGTTCTTGCTCTGTTAATGTTTGGAATAACCGTCCTGCCCGCATTTGCGGCATCTCCCGGGAAGACCGTCAATGCTGCGGCTACCCTCGCTTACAATCTGAAGGGACTTAAACACAATCTGGCTGTCCAGAAGGCCTATATCGCATCCAAATATCTTTATGTCACCCAGCGTTCAGGGGGAACGGTTTATCTTTCCAGACTGCTCATGAAAGGAACCACTGCTACCTACGTGGACGAAATGACCGTTACCAATGCGGGCCATGGGCAGACGCTGGACATGTACACTTACAAGAATATCGATTACTTCTATTTCAGCTCCAAAGCGGATCCGTCAACCTCCTACGACTGGTCGCTCCAAGTGGCCAGACTCCGGTACTCGGCAGGCAAGAAATACGATTATACGGATCTTCACCGGTTCACTTATATGAACTATGCCAATAAGACCGGCAAGAGATTAGGCGATACCTACCGCGTGGATGGCGGCGGCAACAGCGACTACACGATTTTTCGCGTACAGACCGCCCAGGGCAGCGTTACATGGTCGATCTATAATACGGCAGCTTTGAACAAGCTGCTGGACAGCAATGAACAGGTTCGAATGGACAGCGCAGCAGCCAAAAAAGCCTGCGTGGCCAGCTTCACCCAGACGGGCAGCAATATCATCAGGCCAAACGGGTCCTTCCAAGGCTTCGATATGCTCGGAAGTACGGAAATCTACACATCGGGAGGAGCGGAGGGCCAGAAGCCGCGTATTGCCTTGATGTCTAAGACAGGTGCCTACAAAACCCTCGTGAACATTACGAATGTGGGAAATCATGAGATCGAGGGGGTACAGACGAAAAACGGCAAGGTTTATTTTACAATCGTTTCAGATCCGAAAAATAAGAAAGACACGCAGAAGGTGTACTACGTGTCTGAAAGCAAATTTTAATTAACCTATGCAAACAGGGCTGCCACCGTAAGCATTAAGCTTCGGGGCAGCCCTGTTTGCGGTCACTATTTGCCTTCAATGGTTGTTGTCATTTCATCAAGCAGCCAGTTCATGGTCATCGGATCTGTGAAGCCCCATTTGCTGTCTACAACAAAGGCCTTGCCATTCTTGACAGCCGGGAGGTTCATCCTCAGCGAGCTGGCCAGCATGTCATCGGCTGCCTTCTTTGCGTCCTCATTGTCGCCCGGAACAAGCAGGAACACATAATCGGCTGCATAATCCGGCAGAAGCTCCATCGAGACGGATTCCCATAGCGAGTCCGGCTTGTCGCTGAACAGCTTCTGAACGTTGTCAGGAACACCAAGACCTAAAGCCTTATGCATGGTTTGACCGAAATAATTCGGCGAATACAGGTAGAGCTGTTTGTCCTGATAGAGAATAAAGGCAGATGCGGTCTCTCCTGGCTTCACAACCGACTCCAGCTCTTTGCGCTTCTCGTCAGCCTTCGCAGTATGATTTGCTGCTCCTTCCAAGAACGGTGCAGAAGGGCATATCTGCAGGACACGCCGCATAAGACGTAAGGAAGCTTTGCTTCGCCTATAAGGGGGGAACAAGCGATGAGCAGGAGATTTCTCAATTCTCCAACGGCTTATGCAATGGGAATGTTCGCGATGATGGTGCCAAGCCAGGCATTTGCTTCCTTTTTCAACTATTACTACGTGGAAAAGCTGGGCCTCAGCCTTGGGCTGGCTACGATTGCACGCACGATCTATCTCATCTGGGATGCGGTCAATAATCCAATGGCTGGCTATTTGTCCGACCGTACCCGTACTCGTTACGGCAGACGCAGGCCGTGGATATTTTTCTCTACGCCAGCCTTTATGCTGGTCTTCATCATGGTGTTCTCTGTCCCTAAGGGACTTGGCAATACGGAGCTGTTCGTCTGGCTCTTGACATCGCTGATCCTGTTCGAGGGTATTGCAACGCTGCTATGGGTGAACTACGGTGCGCTTTTTCCCGAGCTGTTCCAAGGGGATCGGCTTCGGGCCAAGGCATCGGCTGTTCAGCAGGGCTTTCAAATTGTGGCGATTCTGATCGGGACGGCGCTTACGCCGATTCTGTACGAGGAGATTGGTTTCGGCTGGATGTCCGTCATCTATTCGCTTGTATTTGGTGTATTTATGACCTGGTTCGCCCTTTCTGTCCGGGAAAAAGAGAGCGTACATCAGGAGGCACCGCTGCCGCTTATTGCCGCGTTCCGGGAGACGCTGAAGAATAAGCCGTTCTGGATCTTTAATATCGCGGGCTCCTTCGCCCAAACGGTGAACGGTCTTCTCGCAGCTTTACTGCCGTTCTATGCCAAATACGTTCTGAATATTTCGGAAGGTGAGGTATCCATCCTGATGGGGGCCGTCTTCGTCTCCATTATTCCGCTGGTGGCCGTATGGTACTTGATCTCCCGTAAGCTTGGCGGCCTGCACAGCTGGCGGCTGGCGCTCGCCGTATACGGAATATCGGTTATTCCGCTTTGGTTCGCGGGCAATCTGGGCAGCGGCATCCTGGCAGGCATATTAGTCGGCTTCGGGATGGCCGGGTTTCTTGTAACCCCCGCTATGCTGAGCAGCCGGATTATTGATCTGGATGCGGAGCGGACCGGCAGGCGGCGCGAAGGCATCTATACGGCCGTTGCCGGATTTATTACGCGTTCAAGCGGGCTTATAGCTGCAGTGGCCTTCTGGATTGTTGGCCTGATCTACGGCTACCAGAGCGGAGATGATCCGGGGCCGCATCCGGAAACGGTCTTTCGGGTGCTGATCTGCGTGGTGCCGCTTATTTTGCTGATGGTATCCTTTGTCATCTCCTTGTTCATGAAGAATTTAGAGGAGCCGGGTCAATCCAAACGTCCGGTATGATATGATAATGGCAAAATCAAACCAAGGGGATTCGCATGAAGCAAGTAACGATTGGCATGTTCGCACATGTGGACGCGGGCAAGACCACGCTGGCGGAGCAGCTGCTGTATCATACGAACAGCATCCGGGAGCGGGGACGGGTAGATCATAAGGACGCCTATCTCGACAGCCATGATATTGAGCGGGCGAGAGGGATTACGGTGTTCGCTGACCAGGCTGTAATGACTTATAAGGATGCTGTCTATTATTTAATCGATACGCCTGGACATGTCGATTTCTCGCCGGAGATGGAGCGGGCTATTCAGGTCATGGACTATGCGGTGTTGGTCGTGAGCGCGGTGGAAGGCGTGCAGGGGCATACCGAGACGGTCTGGCAGCTGCTGCAGAAACACCGGATTCCTACGTTCTTTTTTATTAACAAAATAGACCGCACCGGGGCGGATGTTGGCCGTGTATTAGAGGAGATTCGGCTTCACCTTACGCCGGAGGCCTGCCTGATCACGGAAAGCTTTGCAGATGGTATAGTTGAAGAACCGTTAATGGAGAGTCTGGCGGAGCGGGATGAGCTGCTTCTGGATACCTTCCTATCCGGTGAAGGCGATCAGGCCTTCTGGCTGCAGTCGCTTCAAGAGATGGTGCAAAGCTGCAGACTGTTTCCATGCATGAGCGGTTCGGCGCTGCAGGATACGGGTGTTCAGGAGTTTCTGGAACAGCTGCATCTGCTGGCGAACGCAGACTATAACGAGCAGACTCCCTTCGGAGGACGCGTCTATAAAATCCGTCATGACAGCAGCGGCACAAGGCTCACGTATATCAAGGCGCTCAGCGGAACTCTCAAGGTCCGGGAAGAGCTTTCTTACGGCAGCGGGGAAGAGCGGATATTGGAGAAGGCAACAAGGCTGCTTATGGTCAGCGGCAGTAAAATGCAGGCCGTGGAGCAGGTATCAGCCGGCGATTTGTTTGCCGTTGTCGGACTGTCTGGCGCCGAAGTGGGACAGGGCATAGGGGCTTGCTCGGACAAGCTGTCTTATGATCTGGTGCCGGCACTGACGTCTAAAGTTATTTTTCCCGACTCGATTCCGGTAAAAGATATGCTGAAGGCGTTCCGCATTCTGAATGCGGAGGACCCGTCCCTGAACGTCATCTGGGAGGAGAGCTTGCAGGAGATCCATATTCATGTAATGGGCGTTATTCAGCTCGAAGTGCTGCAGCAGCTTGTGAAAGAACGTTTCGGGTTTGACGTGGTCTTTGGAAGTCCGGAAATCCTGTATAAAGAAACAATCCATGGTTCGGTGAGGGGTTATGGGCATTTCGAGCCGCTCCGGCATTATGCCGAGGTGCATCTGCTGCTGGAACCGGGAGAACGCGGCAGCGGGATTACGTTCAAAAATGCTGCCCATGTGCATGATCTGAGTATAGGCAATCAGAATCTGATCGAGACGCATTTGTTCGAACGCGAGCATCATGGGCTGTTGACGGGCAGTCCGCTGACCGATGTTCAGATTACGCTGCTCACAGGTGCTGGTCATAATGAGCATACGCATGGCGGGGACTTTCGTGAAGCAACGTTCCGGGCGTTAAGGCAGGGGCTGGAGAAGGCGGATAATCTGCTGCTTGAACCGTTCTATGAGTACAAAATTAAAATCGAGCTGGATCATCTGGGCAAGGTTTTGTCAGATCTGCAGCGCGCCGCCGGGCAGTTTGACCCGCCGCAGACAACAGCGTCCCATGCGGTCGTTACCGGCAGAGTGCCCGTTGCCACCTTTATGGATTACAGCACGGAGCTGGCGGCCTTCACGCATGGAAGAGGCAGTATTCAGCTTGTGTTTGCCGGATACGACCGTTGTCATAATGAGCAGGAGATCATAGAACGGAGGGGCTACCGCAAGGATGCCGATCCGCTGTATACGTCATCGTCTATTTTCTGTGCGAAAGGGGCCGGTTATACAGTGCCTTGGGATGGGGCGGAGGCAAAAATGCATTTGCTTTAGTTGTTGGACAAAGGGCCGTTTTCCCTCAGTGAGGGGAGACGGCCCTTCTGGCTTTGAACATGGCTTCAGCCTGCTCGGGATCATTCATTAAGACCTTCCTGTAGGCAATCATCCAGTCGAGCGTTTCGAGTATCTGATCGTATTCGGCCTTTTTGCGCTCAATCTCGTCTTTCTTTTGTTCGATCCATTCGATGATCTGCTGATGCGTCTTGGTATTCGTATCCTGATCCTGAAAGACGTCCTTTAATTCAGCTAAAGAACAGCCGAGACCCTGAAACTTTTTGATCATTTGCAGGCGCTCGACGGCCTCGTCTGAATAGTTGCGATAGTTATTTCTCTCCCGCTGTACATGACGATTGTCGAGCAGGCCTTCTTTTTCGTAAAAACGGATGGTGTGAACGGATAAGCCCATTTTTTCCGCTAGTTCTTGAATTTTCATAGCTCTCTCTCCTCAAAATGGCTTGCTTTAGAGTTCACTCTATAGTTTATGCTTTAATTGTGCTAATCACAAAGCCAATGTTTATGAAGAATGAATGGCTTCACCATACATGAAGCGTATGCTTACGAAGTATAAATTCATTTGAGGAGAGATTATGATGCGTATATTTGTAACCGGGTCAACAGGCTATATCGGTTCTGAGGTTGTTCGCGAGCTGTTGAATGCAGGTCATCAGGTTGTTGGTCTTACCCGTTCTGAGAACGGTGCCGCATGGTTGGAGGCGGCTGGTGCACAGGCACAACTCGGCACCCTGGAGGACCTGGCTGGCCTTCATCGCGGAGCGGCTGCTGCAGACGGCGTCATTCATCTGGCATTTAACCATGACTTTTCGGATTTTGCAGGTTCGCTTGCAACGGACCTGCATGCCATAGAGGCGATGGGGGAGGCGCTTGAAGGCTCCGGCAAACCTCTCGTCATTACGGCTCATGCTAACGGAATCGCATCGGAGAATGCGGTAATTGGACTGGCTGAACGAGGAGTACGGACATCCATTGTGTCACTGGCACCATCCGTGCATGGCGAGCAGGATAAGGGCTTCGTGCCGCAATTGATCCAGACTGCGCGCATGAAGGGATTTTCTGCTTACATCGGAGATGGAGCCAACTGCTGGCCGGCTGTTCATCGCCTTGATGCGGCGTCTCTATTCCGTCTGGCGGCAGAATCTGCGCCTGCAGGGTCGCGGCTGGATGGTGTCGGCGATGAAGGTATACCATTCCGCGATATCGCGGAGGTTATCGGGCGGCATCTGAATGTGCCGGCGGTCAGCATTTCCCGTGAAGAAGCAGCAGCTCACTTTGGTTTTCTGGGTACCCTCGCGGCACTCCATATCCCTAGGTCAAGTGAACAGACTCAGGCGTTGCTGGGCTGGCGTCCCGTACAGCATGGACTGCTTGAGGATCTCGAACAGGGACACTATTTCAAACATTAATGAATTGAAACTCCCGGAGGACTTTTCCTGTATTAGAACAGGAAGGGTCCTTTTTCCGCAATTTATAATCGATTCGGGCATAAGAAACTCCCTTTTCTTGCGATGGAAATATAACTTATGTATAATTTTAACGAAATTATTATACTTACAATACGCAAATTATATATTTAACCTAGAGGGTGATATACATGCCTATGGTATCCCGTTACAGCCCCCAAGTATTTAATGCGCATTCTGTTCTGGCGGCAATGGAGCGGTCACTGGCCATGATTGAATTAAGTACGGATGGGAAGGTTTTATGGGCCAACGATCATTTTGCACAGATTATGGGTTACGAAACAGAGGAAATGCCGGGCCTTGTGCACCAACAGTTTTGTACAGCGGATTTCGTGAACAGCCCCGGCTATTCGGAGCTTTGGGATAATCTCAGGAGCGGACAGATTTTTCAGGAGAAAATCTCGCGTGTGTCTAAGGACGGCCGGCTATTATGGTTTGAAGCCACTTATATGCCGGTGTTTAATAACGAAGGGCAAGTTGAGGGTATTCTGAAGATCGCAACAGATATTACGGCCAGAGAAAATGCCGCGGTGAGGCTCCTTGATGAACTGCAGCATATGGCGCAGGAATTGCTTGGACGGACGGAAGAAGGCATCGCCGGCGGCAGGCAGATCGAAGAGACGATAGAAGGGATCGCCTCGGAATCAAGCGAGAATATGAAGGTGCTTGGCGCACTCGAGCATGAGGCGGAGTCTATCCAAGGGACGATCCGGACCATTCGCGAGGTAGCGAAGCAGACGAATCTGCTCGCGTTGAATGCTGCGATTGAAGCAGCGCATGCCGGAGAGCATGGACGGGGCTTTAATGTGGTAGCCACGGAGGTTCGCAAGCTGGCGAAGCAAGCAGATGAAACGGCCAAAGCCGTTCAGGCCAATCTGGCCGGAATCGCTGCTGAGGTTGGGAATATGGCAAAGGGCATGCGCCGGTCGCAAGAGATGATTGCAGAAAGCCAGCAGCGCGCCCGGAAAGCGGTCGGCGAGTTTGCGGAGATTGGACAATCGGCCTATCAATTGGAAGAGAAGGCGCAGGACTTCAAGAATATGATCTAAAGAGGGAAGCGGCTATGCCAGGAATAATCCTGACACAGCCGCTTCTTTTAAGTTATGCCCTCTACAGCGTGCAGACGATCTTATAGCTGCCCGGCTCTGCACGGAAGCCCATCAGATCGCGGTTAACGCGAAGCATCGGGATATTGGCGGAATCATTATGCGTTCGGAGATAAGGGGCCCCGGCTGCCTTGGCGGATTGCAGGCCAAGCAGCTTCAAGGCGAGCGCGATGCGCCGTCCCCGATATTCCGGCAGAACGCCGGTATATTCATGATACATCGCGCCCGTCTGCTCATTATGCTGCAGGGTCACAACGCCAATATAGCGGTCGCCGTCCTTGGCGATATGAATCCATTCCGGACGTACGCCGGGCAGGCCGATATTCCATTTTTTCCACTCTTCGAACCAGGGAAAGTCACCGTAATAGCCGGGAATATCGAAATGCGTGACCTTATACAGCTCATGCAGCTTGCGCTCGTTCTCCTCACCTGGCTCCTCAGCCAAAGTTACGAAGCGTATGCCTGCCTGCTCAGCATTGCGGATCGCGGCGAGAAGCTGTTCATCAACGGTGTATTCATGCAGATCCAGCACCGATTCGAACGACAGCCGTTCCCGGATATAGCCATGACGCTCTGCAAAAGCAAGCGATCTCTCGTCCGTCTCCTTCATGGAATAATTGATCAGATGGGATGCTTTTACTTCCAGCGCCCATGTACGGAGCACGGTGTACAAAGCTGTGCCTACGCCTTGGCCCCGGAATGCCGGGTCTACAACCAGGGTATAGATGAGCGCGCCGGGCTCGGTCCACGGCGCCCGCCAGGCAATCGCGTAAGCGATGACTTGTCCGTTCTCCTCTTCCGCCACCCATTTGGGGCGGTCCCAGCCCATTAGCTGACCTTCTTCGTTATAGTGAAGCTGTCCTGGAGGGATTTGCTCCTCCTCTTCCTGCAGTCGTTCAGCCGTAATTGGCTCAGACCAGATCAAATTTACGAGAGGCGCTACAGCCTGGAAGTCCTCGGGATGCTTTAGTTTGCGAATGATAAAGTTCATATTGACCACCACCGTCATTTAGATAATCCTAGTATGGCATACCTTTTATTCCAGCAGCTGGAAAATTTTAATTATAATGAAACTTGCTCGCGGCCTGCTTTTCGCAGGAACCATTCCACGATAATGAGGTTTACGATAAGCGCCGCCCAAATGTTATTGTTCAGTATTTCTTCGATCATTCCCATCCGGCCGTCAGGCAGGGAAAATTGATGCAGCAGCAAGTACATCAGGATGAGCAAAGGGACCATAGCTCTCGCACTGACAGCTGTCAAAGTCATAGCGAAGCTGCGGATCATCCATTGTTTATGCGACTGCCAATTTTTTGTTACCGCTGAGCGGTATCCCATTGCGGTTGTGATCAGCCACAACAGATCAAGGAAGAGGAATGACAGGGCTCTGCCGAAGTCAGGCTCATAGCCTGTCACGATAAGGGCAAGTCCGCCGCTTGCGAACACGGAGCCCGTGTATACTTTCCCCAGCAGGATATGGAGGGAGGGCCGGTTCTTTCTGAGTGTCCGGTGGAATTGGAGGAATCCCGCAAGCAAAGCGATGAATGCCAGCGCAATATGGCAGACCAAAGCAGGATATTGCAGGCTGCGGGAGGAAATAACAATTCGGCTGCTTGCCGAGTTCAGCGTAAGGTACGGAATAATAAACGGCAGCATAATGGCAACGGATAGGAATAACAGAATCCACCAGCTTTTTTTCATAGAAACGCTCCTTAGAAATTGATGACTACAGTATAGCTGGCGGATGTTTAGCGACTCTAAAAACTTTCTAAAAAAACGATAAAGGGACCGAATGCATACCGGTTGCTTAGAACTTATAGATTAAATAGGAGGTGGGATATTGAAAAAATGCTTAGTAAACATGGCAATTCTTCTGCTAGTTGGTTTATTGCTTAATGCCTGCTCCCAACATGACAGCTATACGCGAGAAGCGTTTGTCTCAAATGTCAGGATAATGGATAAAGGCGAAGCGGATGATGGACAGTATTGGATCATGTTTGCTTATCCCGGCAAGAAAAAAATGAAAAGCATTGTCAAACTCAAGGTTGAAGAGAAGCTGTGGGAAACCATTGAGATAGATCAAAAATATACCGTAAACTATGCCAAACAAGAGGATGGAACCTATTATTTAAATGAAATCACTCTTTTAAAGGATTAGCAAAAGGGGAGTCAGCCGGTTGGCGGACTCCTCTTTGTTCAAAATTATACCGATTCGGATTTGGCCGGTATGCTGTTACTTCCCAGCAGCCCGCCGAGCCGGAACGTACCGAGTGAGAGTATGATACATACTGCGGAGAAGATACCGATTGATGTATAGCCGTTAAGGTGAACATACAGCAATCCGGCCAGCCATGCTCCAAGTGTATTGGCTCCGTTCATGGTTGAGTTGGCCAGGCTGGAGATCGTTCCCCGGATCGAGGCATCCAGGGCGGTAAGGAGCCCCATGACCAGAGGGAAGAGCACGCCAAGCACGGTGAAAATAACAAAGTATACCGCTGCTGCAGCGGGCAACTGGGCGATATGGGGGCCAAAGAGATAGAGCAGAACGAGCAGCAGCATTCCTGCGGTTACGCTTCGGGTATTTCCAAGCTTGCGGATCACGGCAGAGCTGATGATGCTCCCAAGCAGTGTGCCGAAGCCAAGAGCCATCATCACATTGCCGATTCCGCCTACTGACAGCTCAAAGCGGTCGGCCAGCCATTTGCCCATAAAGGCCATGGCAGTGCCGCTTCCCAGATGAAGGAGCAGATAAGCAAGATAACCGCTTCGTGCTTTTCCGTTCTTTATTAAAGGGAGGTAGCGGCTAATGATGGCTACGGGAGTTTGCCCGCTGGGCTTCATGTCCGGAAGGAGCAGGAACGCCAATCCTGCAAGGAGCAAGGCTGCCGCGCCGATACTCCAGAACGGGACAGGCCAATCAGCCGCAGCCAGCCAACTGCCGATTGGCACGCCAAGCGCTTGGGCTGCCGCCAGACCGCCGAAGGCAATACCCATCGTCTTGGCGATACGTGCCGGGGGCATAACTGCCGGAATCGAGGCCCATACTTGGGGAGCGGTGAAGGCCGCGCTGACCCCGGCAAGGAAGCGAAACAGCATCATCATCCAGAAGCTGTTTGCGAAGCCGCATAAAGCTGTCGAGACGGAGAATCCGAGAAGGCCGCAGATCATAACGGTTCTGCGGTTCCAGCCGTCGGACAGCGGACCGGCAATAAGGGCAAACAGGGCAGAGCCCAAGGTATAGGCACCGATCATCCAGCCGGCAATGCCGGTCGATACCCCGTATTCCGTCTGCAGGGTCGGAAGCAGCGGAGAGATCAGGAACGTATCGGTTCCGATCATAAACATGATTAGGAAAAACAGGATGGAATATTTGGACACCGTTGTCACTCCTTTGTTTTGGTGTTGCATCTTGGCCTCATCGTAACGGATAATAGTGACACATTCTGTCATGGATATAAATTTAGGAGGAACGCGGGATGCCTAAATCCAAACGATTAATGGAGCTGATGATGACCGTCAACCGCAAGCGGCGGTTCAAGGTGCAGGAGCTGGCGGATGAATTCGGGGTCTCGAAGCGAACCATTCTTAGGGATTTGCAGGAGCTGAGCGAGCTGGGTGTCCCCCTCTATTCGGAGGTAGGACCCCATGGGGGATATCAGGTATTAAGGGAGCGGGTTCTGCCTCCGATTGCATTCACGGAAGAGGAAGCGGTGGCGATGTTCTTCGCCGGGCATGCCCTGCGCCATTACTCCTCGCTTCCGTTCGAGGCGGAATCGGCTTCGGCGCTGAGCAAGTTTTATCTTCATATGCCGGGTGATGTGCGGGACCGCATTGACAGTATGAAAAACCGGGTTGATTTCATTACGCCAACAAGGCGGGGAGATGCCCCTTGTCTGCCGGTGCTGCTTGATGCAGCGGTGCATCAGAAGGTACTGGATATCGAATATGAGACGAAGGACAGCGAAGCGGGCTGCCGCAAAGTCCAGCCGGTATGCATCTACGCCCATAACGGACTCTGGTACTGTACGGCTTATTGCTTCCTGCGAGAGGGCTTCCGTGTCTTCCGCTGCGATCGGATCCGCTCGGCATCGGAGGATACTTCCGGTATGGAAAAACGTGATCTTGGCGATATCCGCTTAAGCCGCAAGGAGGCTGTTCAGCCGGAAGATCCTATTCGTCTTCAAGTGGAACTGAGCCGGGCAGGCGTCCAGCGCTGTGAGGCAGAGCTGTGGCTTGTCCCCATGCTTCAAATACAGGAGGATGGCGGCGGAATTCTTGATGGAGAGGTATCACGGGATGATCTTTCTTTTTATACCGATTTTCTGATCGGACTGGGGCATGAAGCGGTGCTTAAGGGGCCGGAGGAATTGCGGGAAGCGGTCCGGGATCGCTTGACCGGACTGCTGGACCGCTACCAGTGACTTGGGCAGGAATAAAATATATGATCCCTCTGCCTGTTGGCAGGAGGGATCTTTGGCATGGGTGAGCAGCAGAGGGTAGGCTTGTTGGCGCATATATGCCGGTGGTCAACAGATTGCTTAACAAGAGCGGACTGTCCGTGCAGGACAGCCTTCTTTTTTTTTGTTTACGTTCATCATAGCTAGAAGGCTTTTCGCTAAAGGGTTCCTTGAATACTTGTCGAATTACAGGTAGAAATAACCATTTCTATAATGTAGGGGGAACTGACCGAATGAGCAATACGATAAGTATGGAAAAGCTGATAGACTGGGGGCATTTTGTTAAGGTTGCTTATGAGATGTACGCGCAGAATCACTTGTCGCCGGTAAAGCCGTCGGACTTCCCGGCCGGCTGGGAGCTGGTGGCCAATCTGACGATGACGCCGCATCTCGAGAAGTTGAAGGAAAGGGAATTCGGAGGCTTTATCGCTAGATCCGTGGACAATCCGCTGCAGCAGGTGGTGGCGATTCGCGGAACGGAAAGTCCGCTGGACTGGCTGTCGGACTTCGAGTTCGTATTGGAGACATTCCATGAGGTGCCAAACGGCGGCAAGACGGAGCAAGGATTTACGAATCTGTACCGGGGCATGATGGTGGAGTACCTGGACGCGAGTATTCCTTCTGAATCGCTGATGGCTTCCATCGACAAGCTGCCGCAGGGCACGAAGCTTCTTGTAACCGGTCATAGTCTGGGCAGCTCGCTTGCTACGCTTCATGCCTTTCTTGCCGGAAGCAAGAACGTGGATGTCGAGCTCATAACGTTCGCCTCGCCGCGCGTTGGCGACAAGAGCTTTGTTGAAGCTTTCCAGCGGATGAACATCCCGAATACCCGCATTTTCAATAAGCCGGATATCGTGCCGCAGGTACCGGTGGAGATCGCCGGTTACCGTCATCTCGAGCCGGGACTTGAGATTAACTCGGTATTATACCCGATCAAGCATTCCATCCCTTGCTATCATGCGCTCAGCACCTATCTGTACGTAATGGGAGATACGGAAGCTAATATTTCGAAATGTAAAACCACTCCATAAGGAGCGGGACAAGATGGACACCTTACTTTAAGAGGTGTCCCTTTTTTGTTTATAATAAATTGAACAACAGGAGCAGCCAAGAATAGCAGGGGGATTATGATGAACAAAATTTGCGTATTTGCCGGCTCCAATGCCGGAGTGAGTCCGGAGTACGGACAAGCGGCAACCCGGCTTGGGCAGCTGATGGCTGCTCAAGGGATCGAATTAGTGTATGGCGGTTCCCGAATTGGCCTGATGGGACTTGTTGCTGATGCAGTGCTGGCTAACGGCGGCCGGGTGACAGGAGTGATGCCGCGTGGCCTGTTCATTGGCGAGATGGCGCATAAAGGTCTGACGGAGTTCATTGAAGTGGGGAACATGCATGAGCGGAAGGCCCTGATGTCGGAGCTGTCGGACGGTTATATCGCTCTGCCTGGCGGACTTGGAACCTTCGAGGAATTGTTCGAGGTGGCAAGCTGGGCACAGCTTGGCATCCACAAGAAGCCGGTTGGCATTCTGAACGTGAAGGGCTTCTATCAGCCGATTGCCGATATGCTGAAGCAGACGGTCTCGGCGGGCTTTATGCGGGATACGAATCTGGGACTTATGCTTTTTGAAGAGAATCCGGCAGCTCTGCTGGACCGTATGGCTGCATACACGGCTCCGGAACAGGCGAATAAATGGGCGGAGCTTCCGAAATAAACGAGATTTGCTGTTTGCAGACAAGCCTCGGCAGCAGCAGGAGGCCGGTATCTGGTCCGGTACTCCGATGAGCTGCAATCAATAGAGCTACAATGGATTTTGTCCAGCATAATGAGGTGTTTGGGGCCGGTGGCTCGGGCTACATTGGATTTTCTGTAGTATAATTCGTTCAATTTGAGCACTTGGTACGCATTCCTGTTACTTTCATTGGAGCAAATCCAGCGTAGCCACCGATAGCTTCCTTTTAGACTGATTTTAGTGGAGTAAATCCAACGTAAGTCAATCCATTAAACAGGGGCTGATTCACAGATGTGAGTCAGCCCCGTTTTTTTGCTAATAAAATTACGCCTTGGTATACTGCTTAATCAGGTCCGCAAGCTCGCTCCAATGCTCGCAGTTCTCCCAATGGAAGGAGGCCGGCAGCTCGGCCATCTCTTCCCACGAACGCTTCTCCAGGTAAGGCTTCAGCATTTGCTCTACGCAGATGGCCTGCATGATCGTTCTCATCCGGAATTGGAGCGGGTAACGCTCCTCCGCCGAGATCGGCTTGAAGTAGGCGGCCGCCATGTAGTCGACAAGCGCTTCGCCTTTTTCCTGCTCCTTATGCTGATTCCATACCAGCTTAATCTCGTCGGTTAGTTGTCTCCAAGGCGTGCCTGCCTTCGGATAAATAATACCCATCGTTGCCGCATCCTTGTACGTCCAGAGCGCCCACGATACATCATGCTCTTCGCATAGATCGAGCATATCCTCGATAATGGTCATCTGGAAGTCGATCTGTTCCTGCTCGAACACCAGGCCAAGCTCGCCGCACCAGACCGGGCGTTTGTATTTCTCGCGGATGCTGACCAGCTTGCCGAAGGCTTCGGCGAAAATCTCTTTCCGGCGCGCACGGTCCATCTCCGGCGTAAGAACAGCCGGCTCGTCTACAAACGGGTAGAAGTGGAACTCATACGCCACCTGCGGGTCGTCGATCGGATCAATCATCGTAAAGTCGGTTGTGAACTTGTTGCCTTCGATAAAGATGATATGGTGCTCGTCGTATTGGCGGATTTCCGCGATGATCTTCTCGTAAAACTCGTTAAATACCTTCGCATTGGTCACTTGCGACGGTTCGTTGACGATATCGTAAGCGGCAATCCAAGGCTGCTCCTTGTAATATTGAGCGATATGACCCCACAGCTTGATGACCGTATCGCGCAGCGCGGCATATTCCCAGAACAGCGGCAGGCCGGAGTTCGTATCGCAATGCCAGTCCGGATTTTGTCCGCCCGGTACGGAGTGGAGGTCAAGAATCGCGTAGATCTCATATTTCTCGCAGAGATTCACGATATGATCGAGGTAGACAAAGCCTTCTTTTTTATAGACGCCAGGGTTCTGGTCATCGATAAAATATTTATAGTTGAACGGGATGCGCAGATGGTTCACGCCAATGCTTTTCAGAAACTCGAAGTCCTTCTCGTCCACAAACTTCAGCAGGAAGCGGTCGAAAAATTTGGCTGCGCGTTCCTCGCCGTATACCTCGTCGAATGCTTTCTTGATCATCGTATCGGTGCCGGGAAGGCCAATCATGAAATGCTCAAGATTCATCCAGGAGCCAAGGCCAAAGCCCCGGAAAAAGATTTTTTCCCCGTTCACGACAAAATCCTCGCCGCGCACTTGCACAAAGTTGTTCAGGTTTGTTGTCATCTCTATAACCCCGTCTCTTAGATTAGTTTTTCATGCCGGTCGTAGCAACGCTTTGAATAAAGAATCGTTCCCCGATCAGGAACACGATCACCATCGGGATCGTTGCGAACACCGTGCCGGCCATCAGCAGGCCGTAATCCATCGTGTGCTCGGTCTGGAAGGCCTTCAGCCCAAGCTGAAGCGTCTTCAACATATCGTCGTTCAGGTAAATAAGCGGTGCCAGATAATCGTTCCACATAAAGGTGAAGGTGAAGATGGCGAAGGTAGACAAGCTTGGCGCAGACAACGGCATCACGATTTTCCAGAAAATTTTCCATTCATTTAAGCCGTCTACCCGGGCCGCTTCGTTCAGTTCGTTCGGCAGGCTGAGGAAAAATTGACGCATCAGGAAAATGCCGAAGCCGCTGAATAATTGAATAAGGACATAACCGGTATGCGTGTTGTACAAGCCCAGCTTGCTGATAATCGTGAACTGCGGAACCATGATCGAATGCCAAGGCATCATCAGGTTCGTCATGAACAGGATAAAGATCGTCTGCTTGAACGGCACCTTCAGCTTCGCGAAAGCATAAGCCGCCATCGAGCAGATCACAACCTGCAGGATCGTAATCAGGACCGATAATTTAAGAGTGTTCAGGAAGTAGCGGCCAAACGGGATCGCCGTCCATACCTCCTGATAGTTGTTCAGATACAGCTTGCTGGGGATCCAGTTCATCGGATTGTTGAACAGATCCACGTCCGTTCGAAGAGAGGTCGAAATCATCCATAAGAACGGAAACAGCGTAGCGATCGAAAAGGCGGTTAACACGATGAGTAAGAAATAACTGCCGAACTTACCCCATTTCGATGCAGGGACATCCATTATGAGCACCTCGCTTCCATCTTAGTAAGTCACCCATTTTTTCTCGAGCCGGAATTGAATAAGGGAAATAATCATGATAATCAGGAACAGCACGGTCGACATCGCCGCGGAATAACCCATCCGGTAGTTGACGAACGCTTCCTGATAGATGCGGAATACAAGCACATTCGTGGAACGGCCCGGTCCGCCGTCTGTCATGACCGATACCAGGTCAAACACCTGGAAGGAGTTAATAATCGTTAGAATGAGAACCATAAATAGGGTTGGCGAAAGCGACGGCAGCGTAATGTACAGAAACTGCTTGAAGCGGTTCGCCCCGTCGAGCCTGGCCGATTCGTACAGATGGGTTGGAATGCCCTGAATACCCGCCAGCAAAATAATCATGTAGTAGCCGAAGCTTTTCCATACGGCAACCACAACAATGGCGACCAGCGCCCACTTCGATGACATCAGCCACTGCGGCGGATTGGCAATGCCTATCGCTTCAAGCATATGGTTAATCGGCCCGGACATCGGGTTGAACAGCAATGCCCAGACGATAGCGATCGATACCATCGACGTGATTTGCGGAAAATAAAAGGCCATGCGCAAATATTTGCGCAGATGCAAGGCCGAATTCAAAGCGATAGCCGCAAGCAAGGCGAGCAGCATCGTTAACGGAACAAACATCACGGTGTAGAGGAGATTATTTTTGAGCGATACGATAAAATAATCATCCTTGAACAGCTTTACATAGTTATCAAAGCCGATATAGTTGGCCTTTACGTTAAAGCCGCCGTAATCGGTAAAGCTCATGACAAAGCCGTACACGAGCGGGATTAAAATAAAGACGGCAAACAGCGCAAAAGCCGGAAGGATAAACAACGTCCCCGTCAGATACGGCTTGAACTGAGGCAGTCGTCTGCTGGTCATGGAAGAACCTCCTTGCTGGTTATTAAAGCCAATTATGGCGTTGAAATAAGATCGGCTTCCGTCACGAAGAAGCGGAAGCCGATGATTGCTTAGCTAGATAACGTGTTACTTGTTAAGAACGGACTTACGGGCATCCATGTAGCTCTGGATCGCTTTCTTCGAGTCGATCTCCTGGAACAGGAACAGGTCGCGCTGCTCGTTGTAGACCCGGTTGATCTCGTCGATTTGAGCGACAGGTTGATTTTCGATGACGGTATTGGCCTCGAAGAAATAGCTGCTGCCCTGAATGCCGGTTGCGCCAAGGAACGCGTCCTTGGTTTTGTCGCTGGAGTAAGCCGGCAGTACGCTCGACTGCGCGATAATCGATTCGCCTTGCTCGCCGGTCAGGAACTTGACGAATTCGAACGCGGCGTCGGCATTTTTGCTTGCGGGGTTAATGCCGATGAAGGTACTCACACCGCCAACGGTAACCGGATCGGTTGTTCCTTCCGGAAGCGGCAGGGGAGCCATGTCAAAGTTGATGTCCGTCTTGCCGCTGGCGATATCGGCCTTCAGCATGTTGACGGTCCACTCGCCGTTGACCAGCATCGCGACGTTGCCGCTCTCGAACTGCTTGATCCAATCGATGCTTTCGCCGTTCATTTGCTTATAGCTCATATGGGACTGATCCTTGTAGTACAAGCGGTCTTGGAAGTCTAGCCATTCCGCTACATCATCAAGGCTGTCATCAAGGATGGTTGTCCCCTTCTGAAGCGCGCCGAGCGGTGCCGTAAGCCAATCCGCGAAATAACCGCCCCATTGCTTGCCGGCTCCGTCGCCTTTGGTCAGCTGCTTCGCCAGATCCGCGTATTGATCCCAAGTCATTTGGGTCGGATAAGGAATGCCCTCTTTATCAAAGATGGCTTTGTTGTAAAATAAGGCGTACTCAGAAGTCCGGTAAGGAAGAGCATAATATTTGCCGTCTGTCAGCAGCTCGACAATGTCCTGATAGCTGGGGCCGTAAGCGCCAACGTCAAGGTTTGCCGATTTAATGCGGTCGGTCAGATCGACCAGCTGATTTTTGGAAGAGTAGAGCCCCAGGCTCGATGTTCCGTTCATGCTGTACAGGTCCATTTTGGAACCGCCGGTCAGGTTGTTCATAATCTTGGTGTTATACTCATCTGCATTATTGCTGATGGTGTTCATTTTCACTTCAACACCGTTGCTTTGCGCGTTAAAAGCATCTACAACCTTTTGCATATAATCGGCTTCGTCCGTCCAGGTGTAATATTGCAACACGGTCTTGTCTCCGCTGGCGGCATCATTTTGCGTGGATGTATCGTTCGAGCCGCATCCGGCAGCGGTAACACCAAGAGCAGCAATAAGGGCTAAGCTGAAGTAGCTGCGAATTTTCATTGTGATGTTCCCTCCTAAGCTTTGTAGTCCCTTTATAGTAAATCGGTCCCGCCAATCCGGTAAGGTTGAAGTTTTATCATCGCCTGAAACAGGAGGAAGGGGCTGAATCTGCATCATTTGCCGGGGATAGGCGGGAGGATAGAGAGAGGTGGTTGTATAAAACTTCAACCTCCACAGCAGCGTTAAGATCAAATAAAATAAATTTTATTTGGTTCATTTGGTTTGAAAGGATGGCTTCTATGTTTATTTTCTTTGTGTTTCTCTTGTTTATTGCCATCGCGGTGTTCTGCCTGACCCAACAGAAATATACGAGGGCCACGTTATTCATGCTGCTCATGGGCTTGTCCTATCTGATTGTTGTGACCTGTATTATCACTTACATGAGCAAGGATGCTTACTACTACAACAGTCTGGATAAATATTTTGGCATCAAAAAAGGGCTGCAAAACCAGCTGCTGTTTCTGCCGATTTCACGGCTGGCCCTTATCCGGATTTTCCACCTGTTTACGCTGTTGTTCCTGTATACCGGACTGCTCTCGGCGTTGTATTTTGCCTACGACCTGAGTGCCAAACGCAGCCGCTGGCTGCTTGCTCTCGCCGCGTTGCCATGTGTCCTGCAGGCGGTCGTCTATGATCCGGTCTTTTACGAGCATCTGTACTATCAGCTTTATCCGGACTATATGTCCGCCCAGCGGATTCATTCGCTCTATGAAACGATGCATAAGGCAACGCTGCTGTTGAATACCTCGTATATTGCGGCGGGCATCCTTTTGCTGCTCTATGCTCTGTATAATGCCCCGAAAGTCCGCCTCATACGAAGCAACATCTTAATGATTATCATCTCGTATATATCGGTTCATATTACGTACTATTACATGAACTATTGGGCTCCCAATATTCTGGTGCAGGTGTCGAAGGCGGCGCATTTTGTCCGGTACAAACCGATTAATCTGGTAGGCAACCCGTCCATCTATTCGCTGCTGCCATACGTCTCAGGGTTATGCCTGTTTATCAGCTTATACAGCATCTACATGTACGCGAGGATTCAGAACAAGATTAATAATCAGGAGACGATTATCTCCCGGAATATCGATTCGGCCTTGCTCACCTCCCGCGTATTCAGCCACTATATGAAGAACGAGCTGTTGGCCATCAAGGCGCAGACGGAATATCTGGAGAGCCTATGCGAGAAGCAGCCGGAGCTGGTAGAGGAGCTGCAGGTCATTGAACAGCGGTGCAATAAGGTCTATACTCGCCTTGATGCCATTCATCAGAAGAATCTGAAGTCCAGAATCGAGCTGGAGCCGGTCTTGTTGTACGAGCTGCTTGATAAGCTGCTCGGCGAGATGAGTGCGGAGCTGAAGTCGGTAAGGGTCCATTACGATTACGTACGATCCCAGCGGAAGCTGATGATTATGGCCGACCCTTACTATTTCTCCCAAGCGATAGAGAATATCGTAACAAACGCGGCGGAAGCGCTGGAGTTCGTCCCGGAGAAATCCCGGCAGATCGATATTCGGGTCAACGTGAAAAACAAATGGGTCGAGCTGGTCATCCATGATAACGGACCCGGCATTTCGGAAGAAAATCTGGCGAATATTTTTCAGCCTTTCTATTCGTCCAAGCCTACGGCCACCAACTGGGGAATGGGGCTGTCGATCTGCCATACGATTATTACGGCGCATGGAGGCAAGATCAGCGTGGACAGCAAGGCCGGAAGCGGCACGGCGTTTCATATTGTCATTCCTTTACTTTCATTGGACAAGCAGGAGAGGAGATGAAGCAGCATGAGCACGCCCATTAAAGTACTGATCGTAGAAGATGATCCCTTGATTTGTAAGCGATATCAGATGATTTTGTCAAAAGACGAAGAGATTGAATGCGTCGGCCGGGCGGCGAGCGGCTATGAAGGCACGATGCTGGCTGCGCTCAATAAGCCGGATGTGATCCTGATGGATATCGAGCTGGAGGATAAACAGGCGGGACTTCGGGCAACGTCCGAGATTCTGAACTATATGCCGGATATCAAGATTGTCATGCTGACCGTATGCGAGACGGATGAGACGGTATTTCGCGCTTTTGAGCTGGGGGCAACCAACTATTTGCTGAAAAATATGCCGGCCGAATCGATTACCGAGGCGGTTAAGGATGCTTATTACGACCGGCCGTCCCTGCATTCGAATATTGCCGGCAAGATTACGAAGGAATTCAAGCGGATCAAGACGACGGAAGACAGTCTGCTGCATAACTTTTATATTTTTACTCAGCTGACGCCAACCGAGCTTGAGGTGCTGGAGCTGCTGATGAAGGACTACACCCGCCAGGAAATATGCAAGCTGCGCCATGTGGAGCCTTCGACCTTGAAGTCGCAGATCAACAGCATCCTGAAAAAATTCAACAAGAGCAGCGTGCTGGAAATCGTGGAGCTTCTGCGGGAGCTTCATATTCCGGAGATTTTGTCGCAGCGCAAGGCGAAGAACTAATAAGGCTGTCCCCAGCAGAGTCAATTTTTCAAGGTGACATGGGGGACAGCCTTATTAGTTGCCGCCGTACGTTGGATTTTCTGCAGTAAAATCAAGGGAGAAGAGGGGGATTTGAAGCTACGTTGGATTCGCTCCAGCATAAGGGGCCAGATCGGTCTTCTGTCGTCCAAATTGATGTGATTACACTGCACAGAATCCAACGTAGATTGAGTAGTCGGTCAAAAATGCCCTGTTATGCTGTACGAAATCCAATGCAGCTATCTAGCTAGTCGGACAATCCCTTAGCCATAGCGTTTAGTAAACGAACTTCCTTTGGACCAGATAGCTGAAGGCGAATAAGAGGACCTCGGTCATCAGCTTGGCAATAAACAGCGGGATTCCTATGCTCTCGTGGAACAGATACAGGAGGGCATAGTTGGCTATGAGAATGACGACCACGAGAGAGAAATACCGGGGAAGCGACTTTTGAACCGATATCCCTTGTCCATCGTTAAACACATAGCGGCGGTTCATCGTAAAGTTAAAGATCGAACTGATCACTCTTGCTCCGATTACCGAGACGAGCAGGCTGGAGGTCATCCACTGCAGGAGGAACAGCAGTACGAAATCGACAACCGCCGAGAAGCCCGATGAGGTGACGAACTTGAGGAACGGGAAATAGATTTTGGCTGAATCCGCAAGCGGACGGAAGTGGGAGGATTTGTTGTTCTCCAGATAGATCGTCTCAATTGGCACCTCCACAAAATTATAACCCGCCTTGGGGGCTTCCAGCAGCATGTTCATCTCGTATTCGAACCGTTCGCCCGGCACTTGGCACAGCCAATCGAGCATCTCGGAGGAGTAGCCGCGCAGGCCGGTCTGCGTATCTTGAATCGGCTTGCCTGTCGCCAGCGCGTAGACCATTCGTGTTGCCGAGTTGCCAAAGCGGCTGCGGAGCGGCACTTTGCCGGTAAATTGCCGGCTTCCGAGCACGATATGATTGCGGTGTTGGCGCACGGCATCGGTAATTCTAAGAATATCCTCCGGCAGATGCTGGCCGTCGCTGTCGGCACAGATTACGCCGTCCGTGCCGCCATGCTGCCGGACATAATTGAAGCCGGTCTTGAGCGCGCTGCCCTTACCCTGGTTAACGGGATGCCGGAGCACTGTGCAGCCTGCCTCTGCGGCCGAATCGAAGATCGGCTTATATTGCTCGCTGCTCCCGTCATCGACAATCAGAATGGAGGCGCCTTCGGTTTCCTCTTTCAGATGATGAATCAGCGTGAGAAGTCTTTCGTCCGGCTCATATGAGGGGATCAGTATAGTCATTGGTTATGCCTCCAATTCTTAAGATTGCGGAATATAGATAATGTCGCTTACGCCGCGTTCATTGCCCTTGCCAAGCGGACTGTTTACGACGCGCCCCATGAAATACATCGTGGACGAGCCGCCGCCGTCGAGGTTATAAGCTTCTGTCGCTCCAAGCTCCTTGAACAGGTCTGCAAATTCGGTCAGCGTCATGCCGCGGCTGTAGCCGTTGCTTCGGCCATCAACAACAACAAACACGTAATGGTTAGGCGAGATCATTCCGATACCGGTCCGCGGGTTCGAGTTCTGGATCGAGCGGTTGCCGAAGTTTTTATCGATCTCTACATGGCTGAAATCGCCGGCGATTTCGCCGTTTGTAACAAGGGTCGGGCCAAAGGAGAAGGCGTTTGTTACCCCTTGCGCGAGCAGGTCGTCGGTTGAGGTTTCTTCCTCGTCGTAGGACTTCATCGTGCCGTCGTTAAATAGGGCTAGACCAATCCGTGCCGGTTCGTCCCGGTACACGGTGCCGTTGCGGATGACAACCCCGTCGCTGCGGAAGCCGTAGTAATCGCCGTTAATAGCGAAGATGGCATTGCTGTTGGCAGCAATGGTTGAGGTGTTCTGGGTGATATTGGTGCCAAAGGAATCTTTGGCAAAAGCGGTAAGCAGGTTCGTTGTACTGTTAAACGTGACGTCGGCGACATAATAAGTGATCATATCCGAGCCGGAGCCGGTCTCCACCTTCTTGATGCTGATCGTCTCGTTGTCATCTTTGTAGTTCCAGTCATCGTATTCGGCATCCGAGGATATCGTTGTGGAAGCGGTAGTGCCGCTGCTTGTGCTGGAGTCTGTGTTAGAGCCGGAGTTGGAGCCAGTATTAGTACCAGTGTTGCTGGTACCCTGCGTGATGGATGTAATAGGCGTTACCTTTACCTCAACATGCTCGATCAGATACCGGTCGGCAAGCTTGTACAGAATGGCTGCTGCGATGAGCAGAATAACCGCTATAGTGGTGAGAATTTTGGATTTACGTGTGCGGAAAATAGTAATCAACTCCTTAGCAGGCATCTGGCCTGATCGTTATGGAGTTATCTTAGAGCGGGAACCTTTAGTCAAACTTAAATGGTGGGGGTGGGGGAGATGAGGGAGGATTTTTGGGATGGCCGAGGGGGAGGAAACGGTAAAGAGTAGGCGGGTGGGGAGCTGGGGTATCGCCTTCGGTCGCTGTTGCCAGCAGGGAATTTCGGTTGGAATCCGCTTGTTACGGGTATTTCCCGCCGGCAAAGGCGAACGCTCCGCTCCTCATGCGCTCCCCCAGCTCCATTACTCCACCTGCAGCCCGGTGATCCTCCCTCATATCTGGGAGGGAGGGCGGGAAGGGTAGCTGCAGGGTTCTTGCGAACCCAGGAACGCCGCAAATAAAAGGACTGACGTCATCTAACGAAACGTCGTATCGCTATTTGATGAAAAACAGCAGTTTTGCGAATCTAACGAAACATCATAACGCTATCGGGCTGATTCGAGGCAAAAAGGCGGGTCAAAGCAGGGAATAATGATATGACGTTTCGTTAGAAATTCCGGTTGGCCTATTTGGGGCAAATAAGAATATGTAGTTTCGTTAGCGGCATAGCCCTGCTCGGAACAGCCACAGAACACGGCGAAAATGAGGGTGAAACAGTAAGTAGAGGTTAGTTAAAAAACAAGCTGCAAAAGTGCAGGTTATCGAGGGAAGAGTAGCCGAGGGGGGAGTGGCGCTGCCCGGCCATACGTGTAAAAACGGCCGTGCAGGTCTGAAGCCTGCACGGCCGTCCTAATCTAGTGACGTTCAGCCGGGAGCTGAACGGTGAACGAGGTGGTCTCGCCCGGCACGCTTTTAGCGTAGATCTTGCCTTTATGCTGCTCCACGATTGCTTTAGCGATGGCCAGGCCAAGGCCGTAGCCGCCGTGCTTGCGGGAGCGGGAGGCATCGGCGCGGTAGAAGCGGTCGAAGATCTTGCCCAGATGCTCGGGCGGGATGCCGTCCCCGGAGTTGGTGACGCTAAGCACCACTTCGCCGCCGTGTTTTTTCAGCGTAAGGTCGATCCTGCCTTTTGTATTGGTATACTTGATCGCGTTATCCAGCAGAATCAGCGCTACCTGCTTCATCTGCTCGACATTGCCGTTGATGGACAGCTCCGGTGAAATATCATAGCTGAGCGCAATGTCCTTCTCGAAGATCACCGCTTCAAGCGTCAGAATAACGCTCTCCACCGCCTCGCTCAAGTCAAACGGAGCGAAAATCACATTTTCCCGCGCATCATCCATTTGGGTCAAGTATAGCAGATCGCTTGTGAGCGTCCGCATCCGCTCTGTCTCCGACTTGATATGCTGCAGCCACTTCTCCTGATTGCGGATAAGGTCATCGCTGTTGGACAGCAACACATCCGCATTCGTATTAATAACGGCGAGCGGCGTCCGCAGCTCATGGGAGGCGTCCGCAATGAATCGCTTCTGCTTATCGAAGGCCTCCTTGACGGGCGCAATCGAACGGTTGGCAAAATAACGGCTCGTGAAATAGATGACGATGAGCATAATGAAGCCTACGGCAAGGAAGGTATACAGAAGCGTCATCAGGAATTGATGCTGATTCGTGACATCCAGGAACACGACCGAATAGCCCTCCATAACCTGCTGCACATCATAAGCCCAGCGGTTGCCGTCGAGATTAAACTCGCCGCGGTTGGAATGACCGTTAGAGGCGGCCTTAATCGCTAATGTATAGAAATCGCTGTCCATATCGAAGCGGGAGTCTGTCTTCGTTATATTCCACTCGGCATCCGTCGCAAGCGCAAAAGATACCGAGCGCTCAGGCGGCGGGCCAGCCTTCATTTTGCCATCGGGAACCATCATATCTCCGCGTCCATGGCCTCCGCCGCCGCCATTGTATTTGCCGCCGTCGGGACCCTCCTGTTTGCGGTAAAACTCCGATATTTGAACAAGATCCTCGTTCATGGTCTTGCGGTTGTTCTGATAGGTAATCGTATAGATCGAAGAAAAGGCCAGTATCATAATAAAACTGATAATCACCATATTGACGATCAGGAATCGATTGCGAAGCCGGTTAAACATCAGGAGGTCGCCTCCAATACGTAGCCAACGCCGCGAATCGTATTGATTTTGACCGAGGATTGGAGGAATACAAGCTTCTTCCGCAGGAAGGAGATGTATACTTCCACATTGTTATGCTCCACGTCCGAATCGAACCCCCACAGCTTCTCTATGATCTGCTCTTTGGATGTCACCGCCGTTTTTCTCACAATGAGCAGCTCCATTAGTTCGCTTTCCTTCAGAATGACCTTTAGTTCCTTCCCTTTGCACATGAGCTTCAGATTTGCCGTACTAAGCTCAATATCTCCGAACTTCAGGCTGTCCTCCGGCACCACTTCGCCCCTTCTTCTTAATGCCGCTCTAATGCGGGCCAGCAGCTCGCCTGTGGAGAATGGTTTCGCAACATAATCATCGGCTCCGTAATCGAGTCCGGTTATCTTATCATTGATCTCTCCTTTAGCTGTGAGCATGATGACCGGGGTTGCAATGCCTTCCTCCCGCAGCCTCTTCAGCACCGTAATTCCGTCCATCTCCGGAAGCATGATATCCAGGAGCAGCAGATCATAAATGCCGCATAAGGCGTTATCCAATCCCGATTGACCGTCATGCACGACGTCCACGGAGTAATTATTCTTTTTCAAAATTTGAGATAAGGCGTCGGCCAGGTTGACCTCGTCTTCTACAATTAGTATTCGCATGAAGCATTCCTCTTTTCGTTAGTGCTGACTTTGTAAACTTATTATAGGTAGGCAACCTTTAATCAATCTTAATTCGAAAAAGCTGACTGAAATACCTTTACAAACATTTAAGATTCATTAAAGGTTGCCGTCTTAAGATACAGTCATGAACAGGCGGCAAGCCGCATGAAAGGAGCTTGAACCATGACGATCGAGGTATTCAACCGACATGAAAACAAGTATTTGATGGATAACCAGTCGTTTCTCGAGATTTATAACCGGCTGCTTGATTATATGGAGCTCGACGAATACAACCAGAACAATCAATTCTACTCCATAAGCAATCTGTACTTTGATACCGATCAGCACTCGATTATCCGCACCAGTCTGGCGAAGCCGAAATATCGGGAGAAGCTCAGGCTTAGAGCTTACGGCGTCCCGAAGCAGGATGCCAAGGTATACCTGGAGCTGAAGAAGAAAGTATTTGGTCTCGTGAACAAACGGAGAACGGGACTGACGCTGGAAGAGGCATATGAATTCGTCCGCACGGGAGTTGAGCCGGAGCTGAGGCCTTATATGAACAAGCAGGTTATTCAGGAAATCAAATATTTCCTTGGCCGTTATGAGCTGCAGCCCAAGGTGTATCTCGCTTATGACCGGATCGCCATGTTTTGCAAAAACAACCGGGATTTGCGGATTACCTTCGATACGAACATCCGCTCAAGGCGTTATGATCTCAGGCTGGAGGCCGGTGACCATGGAGAGCTGCTGATGGCCCAGGGCCAGTGGCTGATGGAAGTCAAAGCCGAGAAGACAGTTCCGGTCTGGCTTGCCCAGCTTCTGTCCGAGCTTGGGATGTTCCGGACGGGCTTCTCGAAATACGGCAATGAATACCGAATGAATATCAGACAAGAAGAACGAATAAAGGAGCGTCTTTTATTATGATCGATTCCCTCTTTTCCACAACAGCATCCGTAACCGAATTAACATTCGGCCAAGCCATGCTGACGCTGTTACTCTCCTTTGCACTTGGTGCAATGATCAGCTTCACCTATATGAAAACACAAACGGTGTACACGCAAAACTTTGCCTTAACCATGATTGTACTGCCAACCATTGTAGCCATTATCATTTTGCTCATTGGCAGCAATATTGCCAGAGCGTTCAGCCTCGCGGGTGCCTTCTCCATTATCCGGTTCCGAAGCGCGCCTGGCGATCCGAAGGATATTGCCTTTGTCCTGTTCACTATGGCGGCCGGTCTGGCCTGCGGCGTTGGGGCTTATGGCTACGCGGTTTTGTTCACTATCGTGCTTTGTCTCCTGATGTTCCTGCTGAAAGCCGTCAAGTTCGGCTCGAAGTCGTCCGCGCAGAAGCTGCTTAAGGTCACCATACCGGAGAACCTTGGTTATGAGGAGGCTTTTGCCGAGATCTTCAACATCTTTAACGTGCAATATGAGCTGAAAAAAGTAAGAACAACCGAGCTTGGCAGTTTGTACGAGCTGGTCTATGCGGTTACGCTGGACCCTTCCGTGAATCAGAAGGAGCTGCTGGATGCCATCCGCTGCCGGAACGGTAATCTTGATATTTCCTTAACGTTGTCCCCTACGGTTGTTGAAGCTTAAACCTGTGAAGTCCATTATAGAGAGGAAGAGAAACGATGAAAAATAATAAAAAAAGATTAAGTAAACTGGCTTTCATTTTATTATTCGCGGCAGCCTTGTCGGCATGCAGTAACAATTCGAATGCATCAACGAGTACGACAGGCACTGCAGCTACCGAAGGGAGCGCCAATACAAGCAACACCGCTGCAGCTGTCCAGACGGCAAGCCTCGAGCTTGACGATACCGTTGAATACGATGAGGATGATACTTATACGGATTGGAGTACATCCGATGCCGCAACGATTACTTTGAACGGAACAACAGCAACGGTTGACGGCTCCGGCGCGGAAGTGAAGGATGGCATCATTACGATTACGGCTGCCGGAACGTACGTAGCCAGCGGCAAGCTGGATGAAGGCCAGATTGTCGTGAACGTAGCGGACAAAGGCGTGGTTCGTCTCGTCCTGAACGGAGCAGAGATCCATTACAGCAAGAGTGCTCCGATCTATGTGGAGGAAGCGGGCAAGCTGATCCTGTCCCTGCCGGAAGGTACTAACAATGTGGTATCCGACGGAACAGACTATGTATTCCCGGATTCGGAGACCGACGAGCCGAATGCCGCTATCTTCAGCAAGGACGATATGACGATTAACGGCACAGGCAAGCTGACCGTGCAAGGCAACTATAACAACGGGATTGCAAGCAAGGATAAGCTGAAAATCACCGGAGGAACGTTTGATATTCAAGCGGCGGATGATGCCGTAATGGGACGTGACCTTGTGGCGGTGAAGGATGGGAACTTCACGCTGAATGCTGATGGGCATGGTATCAAGACGACCAATGATAACGAAGGCGAAGAAGGAGTTATCGTGCTGGAAGGCGGCACGTATAACATTCAGTCCGGCAAGGATGGCTTGCATAGCACAGGCGGTTTGTCCATCTCTGATGGAGATTTGACAATAGCAGCCGGCGATGACGGCATCCATGCCGAGACAACTTTACAGATTGCAGGCGGCAATATTGATATAACGAAGAGTTATGAGGGTATCGAAGCAACCGATATTACCATTGCAGGCGGCGACATCAAGCTGGCGGCGAGCGATGATGGCGTAAATGCGGCAACAGGCGTTGACAGCTCCGGCGGCGAAGGAGCGGCTCCTGGCGGCGGTGGTCAACCGGCAAGCGGTTCATCTTCGCAAGGGCTGATCACCATCAGCGGCGGCAGCCTGTATGTGGATGCGGACGGCGACGGTCTTGATGCAAACGGATCAATTGTTATGACGGGCGGTACGGTCTTGGTAAATGGACCAACTGAGAATGGCAACGGCGCATTGGATTACGACGGCACCTTCAACATGACAGGTGGTACGCTTGTTGCAGCGGGCAGCTCCGGCATGGTGCAGGCGGCATCGGACAGTTCAACGCAAGCCGGCATTCTGATGTTGTTCCCTCAGACTCAGCAAGCGGGCACACTGGTTCATCTGGAAGATGAATCCGGCAAAACGATTGTTACTTATGCACCGTCGAAGAACTATCAGGCGGTCTACATCAGTACGCCGGATCTGGCAAAAGACGCTTCCTACACCCTCTACTCGGGCGGCAAATCGACGGGAACGGCAACGAATGGTCTTTATGCGGACGGTGAATACAGCGGCGGAACAAAAATGGTATCCTTCACGGCTTCTTCCCTCATCACTTGGGTCAATGAATCAGGCGTTACGGAGGCTCAAAGCGGATTTGGCGGCGGTATGGGCGGCGGCCGAGGCGGCCATGGCGGCATGGGTGGCGGCGGCCGGGGCATGGGCGGTCAAATGCCGCAGGATGGTGCCGCTCCTCCAGACGGCGCAGCACCTCCGGATGCTCCTGCAGCTACAACAACAGCGAAATAGGCTTGGTCAAAAAGAGAGGCGTCCAGTTTGCAGAGGACGCCTCTCTTTTTCGCCATTAGACATGACACAGCTCATCTTGATAGGCCTCTATGAAGGCTGATCCTGCGGGCAAGATCAGCAATGCTTCCTCACCTGTCCCGACGGACTTATCTATTTTTACTATGCAGGCGAATCTGAAAAAGCATATATTTAACCGATTTTATAACGGCTATAATGGGGGTGCAAATATACAAGGGAAGACAGGTGTTTATTTGCTGACGCCATGTCTGGAGGATCCGCTTCTGACGAAGGATATATCGGCATAATCCTGTGCCTGAGACTGAAATATAGAGGCTGGAAGAAGGTCTGTTTAGTTACGACTGCCGCGATGATCTGATTCGATATATTAGGGTGTAATTCGACAAAAAACGACGATTTACATATTTTTGTTTTTATCTGTTTTACTACGAATCGGCAGCAAGATGCTTGCTCTTCTGCTTCCGGCCGATGACAGGGCTCAGCTTGGGTTGCTGTAACCCGCAGAAGCTGCTCCCCTTCCCCGAACAATGTTGCCCTTATTATAATGGAGTAAGGTTCATTTCTTGAATAAAAAAAGAAACAAGAGAGGAAACCCGGCTATGCAGGCGATAGAGGTCCATTTTAGCGATTATTCGAAGCATGAGGAACCCTTCCGGCATTATTTTGGGAATGGATTAGACAGCTATATTATCCGGCTTCAAGTAGAAGGAGTGTGCCAGGCGCTGGTCGATGGCAATGTACGTGATATTCGCCCCGGCGATCTATTGCTGTTCAAGCCGGGTGATAGCTATGATCTGCGCATCGGCTTGGATAGGGGCTCTGGCCTGTCCCTCGATTATTATGTCATGAGCAACGGTCCGGGCATGCAGGAATGGTGGGAGAAGAAGAAGCGGCCTGCGCTTGTGAAGATCGCATCGGACAGAAGGCTGAAGGCGGTCTGGCATCAGATCGTGCTGGAGAAAAGAAGGCTCGACGGCGGCAGTCCCGAGATTCTGTCCTCTCTTGTTTGGTCGCTGCTTATGCTGATTGACCGCGCGATTGAAGAGGTGCCTGAGGATCAGTCGCCGCTTGCTTATCATGCCCTGCGCATGCGGCAATATATTGAGGAGCACGCGTCAGAAGCTATAACGCTTCAGCAGGTGGCGCAGCATACGGGGCTAAGCATCTCGCGTGCGGTTCATTTGTTCAAAGCGCATTGCGGCGTATCCATTATCGGTTATGCGCAGCAGCTGAGGTTAAGCCGTGCAATAAATCTGCTTAATCACAGCGGATTGTCGCTAGAGCAGATCGCCGCTGAGACCGGGCTTGGCAGCTACGCTTATTTCCACCGGCTGTTCCGGGAGCGGTACGGCATGTCGCCGGGCGCTTACCGGAAGAAGAGGTAACCTTTCAATAATGTAAGGAAACGTAAGGTTAATCGATAGCAGTGATTTTCCCTCCTTTGTTACGATGAGATTAAATCAACAGGGAGGGCTTATTTATGAGCTTGCGACGGTTTGCTTTCAATAATGTAATCCGCAATCGGAGGATTTACGCGGGGTATTTTCTAAGCAGTGCATTTTCGGTCATGGTATTCTTCGTGTATTCGATGTTTGCTTTCCATCCGGGACTTAAGGATGGCACGATTCACTTCAGTGTGACCGCAGCTATGCAATTTGCCGAATCGGTGATTTATGTATTCTCCTTTTTCTTCGTGCTTTACTCGATGGGGTCGTTCTTGAAGACGCGCAAGAAGGAGTTTGGCATTCTTATCATGCACGGGATGACGAGCATGCAGCTAAGAAGACTTGTTTTTATGGAAAATATCGTGATCGGATTTGGCGCCACTGTAGTTGGCATTGCAGCCGGAATCGGCTTCGCCCAGATTATTCTTATGCTGTCTCAGAAGCTGTTAAGCCTCGATAAGGCGCTGCCGTTTTATTTTCCAGCGAAGGCTATTCTACTAACCGGGGGAGCATTTATGGTGCTGTTCCTGCTTATCTCGTTGTTTACAGTAACGGTATTGCGAAACAACTCGCTTATTGATCTGCTGAAAGGCTCAAATAAGCCGAAGCCGGAACCCAAAGCATCCGCTCTGCTGTCCTGGCTGGCACTCCTGCTTATTGCAGGCGGCTATACCGCAGCCCTGCTGGCCAAAGGAATGATTGTCTTTTATGCGATGGTGCCGGTAACGATTGTGGTGATCATTGGCACATATTTCTTGTTCACGCAGCTGAGCGTCTATGCCGTTCATAAAAGCCGCAAGAGCCGTTCGATCTTCTGGCGAAAAACGAATATCGTTCTGTTCTCGGATCTCGCTTACCGGATGAAGGATAATGCAAGAACATTCTTTATGGTGGCGATCTTATCGACGGTTGCTTTCTCCGCCATCGGATCGTTATTCGGCTTCAAATCGATGTACACGGATGTCATTCAGGACGGAAATCCTTTTCCAGTGAAGTATACGGCCTACGATGAGCCCTCCGATCAGGATATAGGAGTAATTGAGCAGGCTCTGAGGGAAGCTGGACTATCCCATCAGCAGTATGAGCTGATCATCAAAAATGTTGAAACGAAGGACGGCAAGCAAATTCCGGTCGTGTCGCAATCGGCCTTTAATGCACTTGTAACGGCAGCCAAAGGAAATAAGGCCGATGTACAAGGCGATGAAACGGCAATCGTTTATTATGACAGCAACATGATGGGGAAGGGGCAGCCGGAGCTTACGCCCGTCACCCTGAAGGAATCAGCATTGACGCTTAAGCCTGTTCAAACCATTGATACGCCGGCAGTTCAGGCGGGACCGGCATACTATGTGGTGACCGATGAGCGGTTTAATCAATTGAAGCAGACGGAGAGCGTTACTTATCAATATGCCTTTGACATGTCGGGTTCACATGCTGCATTGAAGAAGCTGGGGCAAGAGCTCGACAGCAAGCTTAGCCATTCGGAAGGTTGGTTGATGAGTGTAGATTATGAGCTGTACAAGCAGGATCAGATTTTTGGTCTTGTCTTGTTTATCGGATTTTTTATCGGCATTGTGTTCTTTGTCGGAGCAGGCAGCTTCTTGTACTTCCGGTTGTACACGGACCTTGGCGAGGATAAACGGAAGTTCCAGGCGATTCATAAAATCGGGCTTACCGACCGGGAATTGTCTGCTATTCTGACCAAACAGCTGATGATTCTATTCTTTGCCCCGATTGTTGTGGCTGTCATTCATGGGGCTGTCGCCCTTACGGCAATGCAGAATATGTTCGAGTACAATATGATGAAGCCTTCGCTGACGGTGCTTGGTTCTTTCATCATTATTCAGGCAGTCTACTTCCTGTTTATCCGCACAAAATATATTTCGAATGTAAAAGCAGCATGGGGCTTGCACCTTACGTAACGTCATGTTTTACAATAGAGCTGTCGGGATAAAGCCGGCGCGAGTGAAAGGGCAGAGCATGAATAAGCTTTGGAAAGTCGGAGACCTTGCCAAATTGACGGGACTAACGGTCAGAACCTTGCGTTTTTACGATCAGATCAACTTATTCTCGCCGTCGGGGCAGACCGATTCCGGTCACCGGCTGTACGATGAGTCTGATCTGTCCCGTCTGCATCAGATTCTGACGTTGAAGGAACTGGGCTTGTCGCTGGAGGAGATTAAAGAGTCGTTATCCGCCAAGCAGATTAGTCCGCTGGAGGTGGTAACGCTGCAGAAGCAGCGGATTAAGGAGCAGATCGCAAAGCAGCAGAAGCTGCTTGAACAGCTGGAGCATGCTTCGAAGCTGCTTATTGGCAAAAAGGGCCTGACAGTAGATGATTTCACGGGCCTGCTGCAAGCGATGAAGATGGAATTTGAAAAGCCTGTGCTAGCGAGGCGCGCCAGCTGGGAACAGCATTTGGACAGGCTGGGATCAATGCTCGAGCAGGGCAAGGATGAACCATAGGCGTCATGCTTCGCAATTCATTAGGCCTATGCTTACGAAGCATGAATTGCTTCGCAATTCATTAGGCTTATGCTTACGAAGCATGAATTGCTTCGCAATTCATTAGGCTTATGCTTACGAAGCATGAATTGCTTCGCAATTCATTAGGCTTATGCTTACGAAGCATGAATTGCTTCGCAATTCATTTGAGGAGGATAACTCATGAGCGAAAGATTTGTTAAACATGCGACCTTTGTTGTTGAACGTACTTATAAGGCTGACGCGTGGCGGGTGTTCGAAGCTTGGGCGGACCCCGATGTTAAGGGCAAGTGGTTTTCGAAGCCCGATCAATTTGAATTCCGGGTAGGCGGGCGTGAATACAGCAGCGGCGGACCGCCGGAAGGACCGGTGTTTACGTTTGATGCGATCTATCAGGAGATTATTCAGGATGAGCGTATTGTGTATACCTACACCCTTGATATGAACGGAACGCGGATGTCCGTCTCGACGACAACTATCGAATTGTTTGCCGTAGACGGCGCTACAAAGCTGGTGTTCACCGAGCAGGGAGCATTCTTTGACGGCCATGATACGCCGGAAATCCGCGAGCATGGCACAGGCGAGATGCTGGATGCGCTTGGCAAGCTGTTTGAATAAGGCTGTTCATAAGAGATTGGATTAATAGACTGCAGATACAAAAGAAGCCACTCCATTAATGGAGATGGCTTCTTTTTGGCATTACTCCTCTTCCTGCGGCAGGACAAGCACGGAAGCTTCGGCTTTCTTGAGTGCGGCAAGCTCGGAACGGCCGGATGCTACGTTAAGGACTATGGTATCATCCTCGACCTCGGGTGTAACAAAAGGAGCGCGGATCGTAATAATCGATCCTACCGGGAGCTGCTCCGTCCGAAGGCGGATATCGAGCAGAGGGTCTTCGATGATGAAATCAGCGAGATCAACATTGCCGATATTTTGCACGCGGACGGTGAAGATAACGGTATCGCCGCCAGTTACAACCGGCCGGTCAACCGTTTTGCTGATCGTGAATTCCGGAATGGTGACAACAACGGTTGTTGCCGGCGCCTGCTCAAATGGAGTTTCGTCCGAGAAGGCAGTGGCAGTGTCCGTAAACGATTGTCCGGCTACAGCATTAGACGGAACACGGTACGGGCGGACAAAAACCCGGCTTTCACCCGGAGCAAGCTCGGGAATCGTTACGCTCAGGCCGGTCAGGTTGTCGATGACACGCACATTATGCAAGATGAATGGCCCGATATTCGTGACTGTTATTGTGAAATGAACAAGCGTGCCCGGCGGTACAACAGGCTGATCCACAACGTTCGTCAGCTGCAGGAAAAACTGCGGCAGCGCCACAAAAATATTTTCCTCCGCGGTACGAGGGTCACTCTGCGGCGAGGTGACTGTCGCGACGTTATGAATCGTTGTTCCTTGCTTTGTCTCTGCCGGGACGGTATAGGTGAAAGTGACGACCCTGGACTCCCCTGGTGCAAGGGATGGGATGGTCTGGGCTATACCGGTCAGAGAATCACTGACCGCGATATCGGTTGCTGCCGAAGGTCCGGTATTCAGAACGGTGACCGAGTAGACTACGGTGCTTCCCGGAGATACGAAGTTCCGGTCCGCGGTCTTTGTTACTTGCAGCACGGCAAAGGTCAACTCGCTCTGAACAGGGAGGAAAGCTTCTGCCTGCTGCGGTGTGGATTGATCCGAAGAGCATGTCGCGACGTTATGAATGACCGTTCCGTCTGCGGAAGCCGGAACAACAAACGGGATGACACGGGTTATCGTATCGCCAGCCGCCAGAACAGGAATGACTTCGTTAAGTCCAAGGAACGGATCTGCTAATACGACATTCGTCTGCGGGACATTAAGCAGATTCGTCACCTGCAGCGTGTACAGTACGGTATCACCCGGAATAGCCACGCGCAAATCCGTTGATTTGGCAATCGCAAGTCCTAATCCGACTACGGTTACAACGGCCTGGACCTGAGCCTCGCCGGCCTCAGGGGATGTGGCGGTCAAAATATTGTTAATGATGGAGCCGATCAGCGCATTTTCAGGCACCTGATACTGCACCTGTATGCTCCTGATTTCTCCGACAGCAAGCGCCGGAATGAGACGGTCGACACCAAGCAGCGGATCTACGATCCGGGTTGGACTTAACGGGATATTGCCGAAGTTGGCGACCGTAATTTCATATTCGATCGTTCCGCCCGGCGATACGGTCGTCCGGTCCGGTATTTTACGAACACCAAATGCAGGATTGGTAATAACCCGAACCTCCGCGTTATCCTCGGCAGTTGGGACGGTGCTGGAGCCCGGCGGCGGATCGGATATGGCGGTAATGGTGTTGGTGTATACTTTAGCCGTTGTTTCGAGCGGGATAAGGGACGGGAATAAAATGGTCTTGGTTTCTCCCGCCTGAAGGATCGGCAGAACGGTGCTGAGACCGATAATAGGATCATTAATAGCCACATTGGTCAGCGGCGTGCTTCCGTTATTTGTAACCAGAATAGTGAAATTTACAATCGTTCCCGGCGGTACCTGCGTCTGATCGGGTATTTTCTCAATTTGCAGCCGCGGGACGGCCGCCACGATAACTGATGCCCCTACGGTAATTGGCGGGAGATTATCGGCGACGGTGGTGGCGGTATTCAGAATAACGGAATCAATCGGTGCATCTGCCGGAATCACATAGGGAAAATCGGCCGTAATCGTAGTGCCGACATTAATTCGCGCGATGGTGGTACTGATGCCTAACAGCACATCCGTCACGCGAACATTGATCAAGTCAACGCTCCCGTTATTGGTTGCAGCTAACGTAAAGATGACGGTCTCACCCGGCGCAGCGACTCTTTTGTTCACGACCTTGGTAAACAGCAAAGAAGGCGTCAGCTCGATTAGGATCGTTGCGGTGGAAGTGAGCGGATTATGGAATGCCGGATTTGTGGCGATTGCCGTATTCGTAAACGGCCCTGCAGGTGTTGCGGGTGGAATGGTGAACGGAAAGGTGTTCACGGACGTTTGAAGCGGGTTCAGAACAGGGATTACATAGCTAATGCCAAGGATGGCATCACTCACTGTAATATTAGTAAGTGTCTGAGTACCAGTATTCGTCAGCTGGATCGAGTAATTGACGGTCGCGCCGGGTGCGGCGCTGGTACGGTCCGCCACCTTCAGGAGCGTAAGTCCGGGAACCGGCGTGCAGGTGCAGGCAACAATCGGCGTCTGGAAGAACAGCTCTCTGGCCGGAGTCGAATAATCAATGACTGGAAGAGCAGCTTGCAGATGATTAGGCTCAATAAAAGATACAAACGTCTCATTATCCGTATTCGTATGCAGATGATCTCCATTGGCAAACGGATTGGATTCTACCTGATAAGTCAGCGTGACCGTGGTCAGGCTTCCCGCCGACAACATGCCGAGCGGCATCGTGCCGAAATCAATGATGATGGTACCGTTGACGACCGTGCTGTCATCTACATCCGGAAGCAGCGGCGCTTTTGGATAAATGGTGAAATCCGGATTGGCAGGGTCGGTAATAATGGGCTGGTTGGGTGATCGCAGCTTTAATCCGTCGCGCAAGCCGCGAATCTGAATCGATCCCGGAACATAGCTGAACAGGGCATTGTTGATGACATCCTGCAGGATGAGCTGGCAGCCGACATACAAATGCAGAACATCATTCACCAATACGGTTAATAACGTATTGATCGCGCTCGGGTCTGTCGTATCGGCCTCTCTGAAATAGGAGGGGGCAGATACCCAGCTCTTCATCAGATTAATGACATCCTCGCGCGTATAAGGGCCCGGGGACTGCGCATCAATATCAATCCCTAAGGCGTATAGCTGCGTATTTCCATCTGACGGGTCTTTCAACTGGTCGGAGATAGATTGGGCACGGGTAGAAGCGAGAATGATCTCGTCAAAGGTGGCGGAGCGGGAAGAGATCTCTCTAACCAGCTGTGCCGGCTGAGCTTGGGTTTGCTGCAGATAAGTAAAGTACTTCCATGGCTCGCCCGGTACATCGGGATAAAAGGTTGCGTCCGTATCTCCCGGCTGGACATAGGTAGTCGGGAAATCCGGGTTAATGGAGCGATTCGCCTGGCCGTCCGTAATGAGAATCACAACACGGCGGAATATGTCGTCAGATTGAGCGAATCCCGGTGTTTTGAACAGGTTATAGGCAGCCCTCAGCCCAGCTTCTGTATCGGTATCCTCGCTGTAAGGAATAGCCCAGACCAGATTTTGCAACATCGTATTATTGGCATAGCCGTCATCATCCATGCTGTACTGGAGCCCAATCGGAGTTAGCGGAGTGTTGGCTGCGACATTCACAATCTGGTTGCTTGTGTATGCGGACGGATTCGCATTATAAACGTTTGTAATATAGTCTGGCAGAATGGTATCTGCAAGCGGATTGCCGGCTGGATCATAGATATCGCTGTAAGTAATTTTGTAGTAGCTGTAGAAGTTGTACAGGCTTTGCTCCGTGCTTGCCGCCAGGGGGGTGGTCTGTGCAACGAAATCGGTCAGGACGGTTGTGCTGACATTGGACTGGTTGCGATAACCGAGAATTTGGCCGATATAGTACGTAGAGGACGGAAAGGAAGCAGGCGGAGCAGAGCTGCGCTTCCATTGGAAGAGGGTGCCTACATAATCATAAGCAAATCCGGTGCCGGGGCTGGGAACAGGGACGAAAGCGTCGCGACCGTAAGGAATGATAGTTACGGTAGTGTTCCGGTTTGTCGCCCACAGCTGGTTAATGGTATTGATAAGAGCCCGTTTCGCCTGTACAAATTTCTTGCTTGCGTCTTTCATCATGCTGGAGGTTACGTCAAGCACAAACACAACATCAAGCGGGGTTGGCGGATAATATTGAAAAGGTACTGGCTTGGCTTCAATATCGAGGGTCACAGTAGCGATACAGTCACATTCCTCTGAGGATTGCAGAACAGCCTGTTTGGATATGCGGATCAGGTCGTTAACAACAACATTACCGCCGGCTCCGCTATTTGCGGCAGCAGCATCAAACAAAATGGATTCTCCCGAGCCAATCCAGTAGTTGGGGTCACTTGGATCGTTGGTCGGACGCGGGTTATCATAACCGCCGATAAAGACCGGATTTTGTTTGCCAGGACCTTGGAAAGGACACGGCTCCACGACATCAGCTCCTTTAGTATTCCTTCTACAATAGATATGTCAGCAATTTAAGGCATATACGGCTGCTTCGCGGGTTTAGCAGGTCGACTGCCGGTCAATATAGAAATAAGGAGAAAGTGAAATGATTTGGGAGGTCAGATGCAGTGATAAATCCAGTGATAAATCCAGTGGCAAAAGCGGAAATGCTGATCAGAAGACCAGCAAACGAAGTGTATGAGGCTTTTATCGATCCTGCCATTACTTCGAAGTTCTGGTTCACCAAGGGCAGCGGGAAATTAGAAGCGGGTAAGCAGCTGCAGTGGGATTGGGAAATGTACGGGGCATCAGCGCCAGTTAACGTATTGGAGCTGGAAGAGAACAAACGTATTGTGATTGACTGGGGAACAAGAACAGAATGGTCGTTTACCGCCTTGTCTGATGCAGAAACTTTTGTGGTGATTACAGACTCCGGCTTTCATGGGGATGCAGAGGAGATCGCACAGCGGGCGATTGGCTCCACAGAAGGCTTTACGATTGTTCTATGCGGACTGAAGGCTTTTCTGGAGCATGGGATCCAGCTCAACTTGGTGCATGATAAAGCGCCTTATGCCCATGTAAACAACACGGGGGTCACTCATGAGCAAATCGATCGTGGAGAAGTTGAATTTACTTAAGTATAAAAGACCGGCTGTCCTTGAATTGCCTGAGGGCAGCGCTGTGCTGGCCGGGCTGGAACAGTATGTTACAGAGCTGCAAGCAGGCAGCCGTTATGATCTTATCTTTGCTTTTGCCCTTGATATGGAGTCGCTACAGAAGCTGATGGCTGAAGTCATTGCAAAAGATTATTTGGAAGGGGGAGGCTACCTGTTCGCTGCTTATCCGAAGAAAGGCAACAAGATGTACCCGACTTATATTCATCGGGACAGCTTGTTTGAAGGACTCGGTGCGGATGAAGAAGACGGGTATATCGGCAGCAGCTCTATCAAGTTCGCGCGTATGGCAGGTCTTGATGACGTCTTTACGGTCGTGGGCTTCAAATCGGAGACTCGCAAGGAAGGGGCTTCTGTCTCGAAAAAACCGAGCCAAAGCATAGCTGACTACGCGGCTCAAGTGGCGGATATTGAGGAAGATCTGAAGGAAAGCCATGAGGTGCTTGCTTTCTATCAGTCGCTTACACCGGGATACCGCAAGGATTGGGCCCGCTATGTCTACAGCGCGGTGCAAGAGGAGACGAGGAACAAGCGGAAGGACGAGATGAAGATGATATTGGGCGAAGGCTGCAAGAGTATCGATCTGTATAGGAGAAGGGAGAGCTAAACATGCAAACGCCATTAGGAATTGAAATGCTGGGGAGGGTGCAGGATATTTGCCGGACATTGCCTGAGGTAGATCAGATCGTGGATGGATTTGGTCATGATGTCATGAAGGTACGTGGCAAAACCTTCATTATGATGGGAGAAGGGCATAATAGCAGCTTGCCGCGCCTGTCTATCAAAGCCACGAAGGAGCAGCAGTTTCTGCTGGTTGAGCAGGGCGGTTATGTCAAGACGCCGTATATCGGCCATCACGGGTGGGTATCGGTTGACATGGCTGTTGGCCCGAACTGGGACGAGCTGACCGTGCTTATTCAGGAGGCTTATTTACTGGCGGCTCCTAAGCGGTTAGTGAAGCAGGTGCTGGAGCATGCGGCAAGATAAGCCGCAAACAAAGAAAGTCAAAAGAAAGTAAAAAAGAAAGTAAAAAAAGCTGTCTTCAAAGTCATGAACTGACATTGGGACAGTTTTTTCTCATATAAGAATGATAAGTTTTTCTATACTGTGCTTATATTTCATTCGCGTAACATGCTGCCCCTCCTAAGGATGGCGAGAGCCGTTTCTGAGCTGTTGTCGATCCTAGTGGGCTGATACCGTTGGATAGAATCCCTTATAAGGATAGTTACTGGGGGTTAGCGCATCATTCTGCTGGAGTAAATCCAACGTAGAAGGGTGGCGGGACTTTAACAAACTTGTTACTTGGCTATTCGCCCCGCCCCCCGCTGACTCTTATTCTATCTGACTGACCGCTATCGCTCATGTTCTGCTCCCCTAACTTACGTTGCACGAAATGCAGCATATTGGTCCAGAATGATGGGGGAAGGCGGGATATGCTGCACAGAATGCAGTATATTTCGCCGAAACGAGCCAAAATCGGCTCATTCGTCTGAATATCCTGCATCCCATGCAGGATATTGCTCATTATGGAGCCTAAACGCTTTAATATGCTGCAATAGGTGCAATGTAGAGGAAGAGCGTTAGCCAGCTAGTAGTCAATCCCATACATGAGCTCAAACGCTTCAATATGCTGCATGATGTGCAGCATAGGCGGGAGGCGCGAAAGAGGAGATACCAAGGAAAATAGTCCGTCAGTTGGATGCGATGGATGACGGGCCCCCCTGCTTCCGCGACAATTCCAATGTGAGGCATGCATGGGCGTTAGGACGCCGGAGTATTACAAAAGCGTTCACGGATACGAATACAGAATAGGAGATACAAAAAGCAACGGAACGTAAGGAAACTCCTAACACTCCGTTGCTTTGTATATTCAAAAGCAGCAGTGCGAACTTAAGGACGCCGTGAGGCGTGTTTCTTGTGGAGTGATATAGTTCTTTTACCCCTCTGTGTCCAACAGAGTAGAGCTACATTGGACTCCGTACAGTATAAAGGGGAGTATTGAACGAACAATCGAGCTACATGGGATCGGCTGCAGTATAATCTGATCATTTGGACAATAGTTGGCTCATGCAGGCCCCCTTATACTGGATTGAATCCAGTGTAGCTTCCGGAAGCTTCTCAATTATCCTGATTTCACTGGAGGAAATCCAACGCAGGGTGACTAGACTTGTCCAAAGTTAAACCAGGAATCCTCTTTTTAGTGAGGTAATCTGTGCAAGATGATGCCGGCCATGCCAGTCAAAGCGTTGCAACGCTGTGTTCAGAGTCATCGGGCCATGTGTAGGACTGGTAAACGTTCTTAGGAAATCATATGGCTGCATCCCGTGGAGAAGCAAAACGAACCGGCTGCGGAGCGCTTCGATCAGAACAAGCGAGGTCTCGATGGGAGCTTCATAGTCATTAAGCTCAGCCCACATATTTTGCCGATACGTTGAGGCGGTTGGACTCTCCTCTGTTAATGCTTTCTTAAATCGGATATAAGCATTCATATCGTTATCTGCCAGGTGATGAACTACTTGCCGAATGGTCCAGCCGCCGGGACGGTAAGGGGCAGCAAGCTGCTCGTCGGACAGATTCTCGACTGCTTGCCGAAGCAGTGACGGCATCACCGTCAGCTCGGATATCCATTGGCTGCGCTGTTCGGCTGTTGGTTCGCATACTTCTTCGAAAGGACCGATGGGATAACGCAATTTGTCCATTGTCATACAATAAACCTCCAGTCTGAACGGCTGATAAAATTTTGTTTTTGTTCATTGACAGACTTCCAATAACCCTTTATAGTTATTCATTGTGATATTGAGAATCATTATCGTAATAAATGCCATTTCAAATATAAAGGAGCTAGACCATGAAAAAGTTTATCCCTGCCATTATGCTGCTAGTACTTGTTGTTGTGCTTAGTGCATGCGGCAACAACTCGGGCAACAACGCGAACAAGGCTAACAACGGCGCTGCAGAAGCCACGGCAACACCAGCGCCATCCGAATCCGCAGCAGCAGAGCAGCCTGCTTCCGGTACGGTTACGTACCAAGCGGAGAGCGGCCCTGTTGAGATTCCTGCGAATCCGCAGCGTATCGTAGCTTTGGCTTATGCACCAAATATGATTTCCATGGGCGCTAACATCGTTGGCGTTGACCAATGGACCAATATGAGCCCGCTCTTTACGGATAAGCTGAAAGGCGTAGAAGTCGTATCCGATGAAGATCTGGAGAAGATCATTGAGCTGGACCCGGACCTGATCGTAGTTGGTACGGAGAGCAAGAACATTGATAAGCTGAGCGAGATCGCTCCTACCGTTGCCTTTACATGGGGCAAGCTGGATTACCTGAACCAGCAGGTGGAAATCGGCAAGATTCTTGGCAAAGAGCAAGAAGCAACAGCTTGGGTTGATGACTTCAAATCCCGTGCAGCCGCGCTTGGCGAAGAGGTTAAAGCGAAGATTGGAGAGAACGCAACCGTATCCGTGCTTGAGACCGACTCCAAGAGCTTCTACGTATTTGGCGACCACTGGGCGCGCGGCACAGAAGTATTGTATCAGGCAATGGGTCTGACAATGCCTGAGAAAGTAGCGAAGGATGCTCAAGGACCTGGCTACTACACCTTGTCGCAAGAACTCCTTCCTGATTACTCGGGCGATTGGGTCGTACTGAGCCGAAGCTCCGCAAATGACAATGCCTTCATGAATACAGAGACTTGGAAAAACATCCCTGCTGTGAAAAACAACCATGTTATTGAAATTGATACAGAAGCTTCGAGCTATAGTGACCCAACAACCTTGGAAAGCCTGCTGGCTATCTTCAAAGAAGGCTTCCTTAAATAATCTGTTCTAACAAAAAGCGCCTTTCAGGACAACCTGGAAGGCGCTTTTTCAATGTCTAAAAGTTATAGATGCAGCCGTTCACGCTTGAATTAGTGACTCATGCTTACACGTTCTTGCTTTTCACCCTCAGGCTGATCGCTTTCAGGCGGTTTGGTACGCTTCACGAAGAGACCGATAATAATAGCCGCGATAGCAACAATAAGACCAATCCAGAATGCGTTATGAATGCCTTCAACCATCCCTAGAGCCTGCTCGGCAGGAGAAGCCGGATCTGTGGATGTACTCAGATAATCCTTCGTACCGTTACTCATAATACTGATGAACAGTGCTGTACCAATAGCCCCTGATACTTGCTGCAGTGTATTCAGGATAGCTGTACCATGCGGATACAGGCTGCGCGGCAGCTGGTTCAGACCGGAGGTTTGAGCCGGCATCATTACAAGGGAGATACCAATCATCATAATGATATGGATCAGGATGATATGACCGTTGCTTGCCGTTGCATCGATGCCTGTGAACATCCACAGTGAGATGGCAACGAGAATCAGGCCTGGTGTTACAAGAATGCGTGGACCAAACTTATCGAACAAGACGCCCGAGATTGGAGCCATAATTCCGTTAATAATACTGCCCGGCAGCATAATGAGACCGGAAGCGAATGCCGTCATGAGCAAAGCGCCCTGCAGGAACATCGGAAGCAGTGTCATCGTGGAGAACAACGTCATCATAAGCACGAAGAGGAGGATTGTTACGATTGTAAACATCGGGAATTTGAACGCCCGCAGGTCCAGAATCGGATCCTTCAGCTTCAACTGACGCCAGATGAACAGAATCAAGGCAATGCCGCCAACGGCGATGGACCAGATTACCTCTGGATCCGACCAGCCCTTTTCCCCCGTTGAGCTGAAGCCGTACACAAGTCCGCCAAAGCCGATGGTGGAGAGAAGAATGGACAGGATATCAACCTTAGGTTTTGTAATATCCGATACATTCTTCAGGAATACCAGGGAGAAAATAATCGATAATGCAGCAAGCGGAATAACCAGAATAAAGAGCCAACGCCAGTTCAACGAGTCCATAATAATACCGGATAGTGTTGGGCCTATGGCTGGAGCGGCCATAATGACAAGGCCGATCAGACCCATTGCTCCCCCGCGTTTCTCAGGCGGGAAGATCGCCATAATGGTATTCATCAGCACAGGGAGTAATAATCCTGTTCCGATTGCTTGAACAATACGTCCTACGAGCAGAACGCCAAATTCAGGAGCAACAGCCGAGATGACGGTGCCGGCAAAAAATAAAGTCATCGCACCAATAAACATTTGCCTGGTTGTAAACCATTGCTGCAGCAAAGCTGTTACCGGGACGAGTACGCCAACAACAAGCATATAAGCAGTTGTCAGCCATTGAATGGTTGAGGGTCCAACCTCAAAAGCTTTCATCAGTTCAGGAAGTGCATTGCCAAGCAGCGTTTCATTCAGTATCGCGATAAACGCGCCAATAATAATAGTAGCAATAATGGGCCCGCGCTTAATATGGCTTAAGTCGGGTGCCGAGCTGGAGCCTCCAGCTTGAGAAGCATTCATGGATAATTGCCGTCCTTTCCTTCGTTTGACCAACGAAAAGGTATGTACCTTATTTTGTTTAGGCCCTCTGGACAGTATGCATAAGCCTATTGTCCTTATTTTCCCCTCCACGGATCTTTATTCAAGCCCAGTTTCCACTTTATCACAGGGGGCTAGGCAGAGAAAAGAGCACATGACGGGAAGAAATAAGTATATTTATTTTCGATATTGCTTTCCCTTCATGCTGACTAAGGACAGCCCCCGGGCTGTCCTTAGTTATGCGGTTATTGGTTTAGATAAAAGCATTCGAAGGATCGGATTCGGTATAGATCGAGATCATCACGATAGCTGTGTCTTCGCCGATATTCTTCACGGTATGCGGGGTACAGGCATTCCAGCTGAAGGAGTCGCCGGCATGAAACTCAGCTGCATCCTCGCCTTGCTCGGCGAAGATCGTTCCTTGAATGACGACATGGACCTCTTCCCCTTCATGGGCATGATTGGCGCCTGTTGATGCACCCGGCGGGACCTCCACAAGCATCATATGGACGTTTTTAGTAGAGCTCAAATGGAATACCATCAGCTTGTCCGGCCCGCTTGTCGTGATCCGGCGCTCGTCCTTGCGGACGATTTGCATTTTGTCCTTCTTGTTCAACAGCAAATAGGCTAACGGAACCTTTAGCGCATTTGCGATGTTCTCCAGCGTTGTAATCGAAGGGGAGGTTTTATTCGTTTCGACCTGGCTCATAAAGCCTTGAGACAGGCCGGTTTCTTCGCAGATTTGGGCGATCGTAATGTTCTTCCGTTTCCGGATGGCCCGAATCGTGGAGCCAATATCCATCATGCAGCTCACTCCTCGAAATATTAGTGATACATAAATTATATTTATATTAACAATTTTATCGTTGACAGGCTAGTCCTGGCGGCAGTATATTTCTTATATAAAATAAATATTTAAATTACTAATATATCTGATATGCAATCGAACAAAGGAGTGAATGAAATGCTTCCATCTTATTTTTTCGCGCATGGCGCGCCGTCGCTTGTTCTTGAGGATAACGGCTATACGCAATTTCTGAAGACCTTCGCGGCCAATCATCCAAAGCCCAAGGCGATTGTTCTTTTCTCCGCTCATTGGGAGGAGAATACACAGGCTGTCAGCGCAGTTGATACGTACAGCACGATTTATGATTTTGGAGGATTCCAGGATGAATTGTACCAGATGACCTATCCGGCCAAAGGAGACCGTTCCTTAACGAACCGGATTATCTCCTTGTTGGAGTCGCAAGGTATCGAGGCGGTACGGGATGAGGAGCGCGGCCTTGATCACGGGGCATGGGCGGTACTTAAGCTGCTGTATCCGGATGCGGATATTCCGGTTATTGCTTTATCGGTTAACCGCTATTTGACGAACGAACAGCAATACCAGATCGGTAAAACACTTGCCGGGCTTCGGGAGCAGGACGTGCTTATTATCGGGAGCGGAGGAACCGTTCATAATCTGCGGGCTTTGAACTGGCGTTCGGATGGGGTAGATGCCTGGGCTGGGGCTTTCGATAACTGGCTGCAGGAAAAGCTGGAAGCATGGGATCTTGAATCGCTGTTCCAGTATCAGACTTTGGCACCTTATGCGGCGCAGGCGGTACCAACAAGCGAGCATTTTATTCCCTTGCTGCTGGCGATGGGAGCGGCGGACGGTACCCGGCGGGCTAAGCTGCTGCACCGGAGCTGCCAGTACGGTAATTTAAGCCTTAGCTGCTGGGAGTTCGCATAAGCATAAGCAAGATCAGAATAGCCCTGGACCTTTGCGAGCACAAGGGTCCGGGGCTATTTGTTGCTGCCAATTATGGTTCATCTCCCTCAACGAGGATCCGCACGGTATTAGTAAGCATCCCGGCACGGAAGCAGGAAGCACCGCGGCGGAATTCGAAAAGTACAGCTGCCTGGTTAATAAACATGCCGCCCATCGGCTCAGCCAGTACATTAACCTGGAAGGTCAGGCGCCTTGTTGCTCCCGGTCCAATCGTTCCAAGCGGAATGCCTGCCTGCGGGTCATGCTGAGGAATTCCATCCACGGTCAAGCTTCCCGACACGAATTGAAGCTGGTTGTCGAGCGGATCATAGAAGATAACGTTACCAGCCGTAATATCAGAAGACAGGTTTGTAAGCGTGATATTGTAATGATAATTATCTCCTGCTTTGACGATTTGGGCATCGGCTGTTTTGAGGAAAGAGGCAAAATCTGATGCCCGGATTGTGGAGACCGGATGCGATAACGTGTTGGATTGGAATGTCTGCACCAGGATTTGTTGATTCGGCAGCAGGAACTCAGCCTTTACCTGACTATTGTTCGTCAGCGATCCGCTTTCTCTTAAGAGTACATCAAACTGAATAATGGCGCTTTGATTTGGAGTAAGGGGACCAAGACGGATACCTTCATTCGGATTTGCATCAAGTCGGAGAACCCGATTTACCCGGACAGTGCCTGGAATGAACAAGGCATTAACGGGCAGGGAATCCATGAGTGTTGTCCTTCCTGACACTGTATTGCCGTTGTTGATGACAAAGATGGTGCAGGTGATCCGTTGTCCCACAAATAAGGAGATATCGAGGAGGGCTGTGGAGACGAGCAGATTAGGCATGTTCGGGGCAGATGCCATAGGGACAGTGACAAAGCCGGCCGAGATGATCGGTTGGGGTTGGACGGTACCCGTCAGGACCGATACCGTCAGACCAACAAGCGGTGTGAGCGCAATGCCTGGAACGGTGGCCGATTGATTAAGCATGATCCTTCCGTCTGCAATCGTCAGTGGTCCCCGACTTAGAGCTTGCCCGGGAGCTGGCGTTACACCAGGCTTAAAGACGGGAAGAACGGGGAGCATAAGCCCTGGGACAGGGGTTATGCCTTGCATCGGGTGGATAGACATACCTGTTGCCGGCAGGGTGCCCGGCGGAACAGCGACGATAAAGCCGGCATTTGTGATTTGTCCATTTGGCGGATAACCAGCAACAAATGCATCGAATTGGATGGTCACAACCTGCCCTGCGTTGATGAGACCGATGGCGAGCTGTTCCGTAATGTCTACACCGCTGAGGCGGCTGCCGTCCATAAATAAGCTGGATGGAATGAATTGAACAACCGGCGGGAGGACTTCGACTAACAAGGCTTCTCCTGGAGCGGCTCCTGTATTCGTAACCGTGATGGTATAAGTAATCGTATCCCCGATCTGTACAGTTGTGACATTTGAAGTCTTGGTTGCTGTAATAATCGGCCCTGTAATATCTGCCGATGTCGTCATTGATGAGTTCGTTGTTGAACTTGTCCCTGTTGTATCCTCAGGCAAACAGCCGATAAAGGGGCAGTTATGAGCCTTCAGAGTTCCGCCCACATCCGTAAGGGAATTGGCGACTAGCGTTCCGTTAATATTGCCGAAGCCAATTGCTTCCCAGTGTGCATAAGGAGCCAGCACGGAGCCTACAATCGACAAATTCTGATTAAAGGCCGTGACTGCCTGATAAAAGTTCCAGAGAATGAGACCCCCGTCTTCCTTCGCAGCCGTCACTCCGTTACGACAAATCGTATAGCTGCCGAATCCGACATTATTATCACCAACGTTAATCAATATCGTCGACTCTGCCGGAGCAATAATGTTAATGCTGTCAGCCGCAGCAAGACGGAGCCCGTTACCGTCTGCATTATTGCCATTAAACATAAAGACGTTCAGAAGCGGGTCGCTGCCGGTAAGTACGATCTGGCCGGAGTGATTGGTTACAGTCCCGTTTGCCGTAATGGCGGCAAGATTCAGAGAGAGCTGTGCCAAATCCCGTTCGGCAGCAGCAAAATCGACCGTTGTGCCGGCCAGCGCTGCGGATAGCTTATCGCCTGCCCCGCAGCTGTTATAGGTGGCATTGCCGCCAACCACAACTCGCCCCTCCGCGCCTACATGGGATTGGACAAGATTTCCAAATAAAAATAAATTGAAGTCATTAGCTATTCCAAGATATGTACAGGCCATTTCCTTATCCCCTCCCTGATACCTTAATCAACCCTGCAAAGCACACCTATGATACCTATATTCCTCCCGTTTCAGGCATAGAAGAGAGTATTTCAGCAGAAAAGACAAGTGAGAGCTGTAAAAGCCTCCTCTAATGAGGTTTTTTGCTGCTGAATGAATAATTTGGCAGCCGAAGAGGAAATGTATAACCTATCTTTTCCCTGTACAAGGGATTTCAGGAATGGAATGATCGCTAATGAGCGGAACGGCCAGTAAAATCAATATCGTCCAATTGCTTATGATATTTGCTTTAACGAACGGACTTATCGATCATGTCATTATTAATCCGATGCTGCTGGATGCTTCCGGGCGGGATGCCTGGGTGACCGTCTTTATAACGGGCTCCATGTTTATTGTATGGTGCCTGCTGCTCGCATGGATGATGAAGAAATCCGGCCAGCAGAAATGGCAGAAGTGGATAGCGGACAAGACGCATCCCGTTGTGTCATGGATTCTGATCCTGCCGGTGTGCGTCATCCTATACCTGATCGGGGCAACAACCGTTCTCCATACCGTGAAATGGAATACAACCAACTATTTGCCGGCTTCTCCTGCTCTGGTTCTTGTCCTTGCTCTGGTTATCATCTGCTGTTTCATTACGGTATGGGGCCTCCGCGTCATTGCGGTAACTGCGGGAATCCTGTTTCCCATTGTTTGCGTGCTGGGCGTATTTGTCAGTGTTTTCAACCATTCGGAGAAGGATTATAAGTTACTTACTCCGATTCTGGAGCATGGGTGGGCGCCCGTCGGAGATGGCATCATCTATGCGGCGAGCGGCTATATTGAAGTTGTGTTCCTGCTTCTCTTGCAGCATAGACTTAGCGAAAAGATCAGGGTATGGCAGGTCTTCGGCTATAGTCTCTTTATTGTCGGGATTATGCTGGGTCCAATTATAGGGGCGATTACGGAATTTGGGCCAAGGGAAGCAGCTAACCAAATGACTTCCCCTTACGAGCAGTGGCGTCTGGTGAAGATAGGGGAATATTTCGAACATGTGGATTTCTTCTCGATCTTTCAATGGCTTTCGGGCGCTTGCATCCGGATTAGTCTGGCGGTCTATCTGCTGACGGATGTATTAAAGCTGAGAGGGAATGCCCGCAAATGGGTAACGGCTGTTATTATGGTCAGCTACATCTTTATTGGCGTTATTCGCACGAATGATTATTCCTATTACCAGTGGATGTCCCAAGTGTTCTTGCCCTCTTCGCTTGGCATTCTGTTGATTGTGACCTTGATCTGGATGATGATTACTTTGTTTGCCAAACCATACCGGAAGGATGAGCAACAATGACAGCAGCTGCAGGCAGTATAAGCTGGACCGAGGAACGCTTGAAGCAGCTCTACCGGGGATCGGCCGATGTATTCGTCAGGCCATGCCGGTTTGGAGCAAACGATCATGTTTCCGTTGTGCTGGTATATGCCAACGCTTTGTGCGACACGGGGCAAGTTCATGAGTTCGCGCTTCCTGTCCTTGCCGAATATTACGAGGGAACCGGTAAAATAACCGTCCACGAGATGAATCAGCTGGTGTCCCGGCTGTCGCTGTTCCCTTATAAGGGCATACCGGCCGCCGAAGACATTGATGAAACGATCTTTGAAGGGGGATTATTCCTCTATTTCGTGCAGGAGAAGCGTTATTTCCGGATGGAGATCAGTGACCGTCCGCAACGGATGCCAACGGAATCCAGCACGGAAATTTCCATTAAAGGGCCAAAGGACGGCTTTAATGAGGATATGGCGACCAGTGTGGCGCTTATTCGTAAACGGCTCCGCAGCCATTCGCTCCATGTTCAGGAGTTTACGCTTGGCAGGCGGACGAAGACGAAGCTGTCCCTGCTTTATTTCGAGGATATCATCAGTCCCAAAATCCTAAATGCGGTACAGAAAAGCCTGAACTCGATTGATACCGACGGAATCTACAGCATTAACCAGCTGGAGGAGGGTCTAACCGGCTCCAGATATAAGTTTCTTCCGTTGCTGGATTATACGGGAAGACCTGATTATTGTGTAAACGCCCTGCTCTCGGGCAGATTCCTGATCGTCATGGACGGCAATCCGCTGGTGATCGTAGGGCCCGCCGGATTAAGCCTGCTGCTGAAATCCCCGGAGGATATTCACTTCAACTATACCTATATTGCATTTGCGCGGTTGATCCGGTTGTTTAGCCTGTTTCTTACTGTATTCCTGCCCGGGATTTGGGTCGCGCTTATGGCCTTTCATCAGGATCAGCTGCCGTTCCGGATTATGGCGACCATATCGGTGTCCCGGCTGGGCCTTCCGTTCTCCGCCCAGATTGAGATGTTTATTCTGCTTATGCTGCTGGAGATCTTCCGGGAAGCAGGGGTCCGGCTGCCTACCTCTATCGGCCAGACCTTAACTTCCATTGGCGGACTCATTATTGGCGATGCTGCAATCCGGGCAGGGCTTGTGTCGCCATCGGTTGTCGTAATTGGCGCGATTACGGCGGTCTCTGGCGTAACCCTAGTCAATCAATCGTTAAGTACGGGTGTAAGTATTATCCGGCTGTTCTTCTTCCTGCTGTCTTCTTTCCTTGGTATGTACGGGGTTATACTCGGGATTGTCATTTTTATTGCACTTTTGGGCAGCCAGCAGTCTTTCGGGGTGAACTATCTTGCTCCGCTGTCACCACTTAAGATCAGGGATGTGGTGGCCTCGTTCCTCAGGCTTCCTTGGTTCCTGATGAAACGGCGTCCGGTAAGCCTGCAAGGGCAGGATGAGGAGCGTTAAGGGGTTGAATAGGATGCGTCTTCTTATTGGGAAAATGCTGGTTTGCCTGCTCTCGCTAGGATTGCTGGCAAGCTGCGCAAATTCAAGGGATATTCAAAGTCTGGCCTATGTGACGGCCATTGGCATTGATTACGAGAATGGCGAGTACAAGACCTATATTCAAGTGCTTAACTTCTCGAATATTGCGAGATCCGAGAACACCCAGCTGGGTAAAAAGGTGCCGATCTGGATCGGGACCGGTCATGGCAAAACCCTTGCTCTCTCGCTTGCGGATACAAATGCAACATCGCAGTTTCCGTTGTTCTGGGGCCACCTGAAGGCTGTTGTCTTAAGTGAGAACGTGATGAAGATGGGAAGCAAAGAAACATACAGTACCTTGAACCGTCATAATGAAGTGCGTTATAACGTGCTGGTGTTCGGTACCAAGGAAAAGATGGAGGATGTTCTGACACAAAGATCGATGTTTAACCTGTCACCGCTGGATACGATTATGTATACCAGTACGCAGGCCCGCACTCAGAGTCCCTATATTATGGCTTCTTACGGCAACCGGCTTATTGCCAATATGAACGAGCCCGGTAATTCCTTCTATATGCCGGCCATCAAGATTAACAGGAATGCCTGGCTGGAGGACGAGACCAAGCGGGGAATGTTTGAGCTGGGCGGAGCTTATTTTTTGATAAGGGGCAATTAGTGAACTGGATGTCCTTAAATGAATTGCGGGGCATTCGGTGGGCTTCGGAAAAGATCATCCGGACGACGCTTCAAGTGCCGCTGGATGACGGCAATACGGGGGCTATTACCTTCAGACATCCGAAGATGAGAGTAATCCCGAAGGTACAAAGCAATGGAGAGGCCGTGTTTGAAGTGAAGGTTACCGCAAACGGTACGGTCAGGGAATCCTTCAATGCCTCGATCGATGTGCTGGAGAAGAAGGCAGCGCAGGCGATCGAGAAGGAGATTAGAGAGACATATCTGGCTGGCCTGGCCAAGCATTGCGACCCGTTCCGGCTGGAGGAGACGTTATATCGAAAATATCCCGGCGTGTTTCATAAGCTGACCAAGGGAGGCTTCTTCTTCCTGAATGAGCGTTCCCTTGGCAGCCTGCAGGTTAAAGTACACATTATAAGTACAGGGAAGTATAAGGAAACTGTCAAATAGATTTACATCGTTTGGCCGCTGTCGACGGTAATGATTTGGCCGGTCATCGCTTCCTGCTCGAGTACGGCGCAGATAAGCTGCGCAATATCTTCCGGTGTGGAGAGCTGCTGCAGGAGCAAATTCGGGGCGAGATGCTTCATCTGTTCTTCCCTGCCTGCCCACCATCTGGTCTGGACGGCTCCCGGTACGACGCAGTTGACGCGGATAACGGGAGCCAAAGCGCGGGCGAGTGACTTGGTGAGACCATGGACGGCGGCCTTCGATACGGCATAGGGCAGCGACGAGCCCAAGCCGGTTGTTCCGGCGATGCTGCCGAGATTGACGATAGCGCCCCGTCCCTCTTTGTTCATGTAGGGAGCGACTGCTCGGGCGCAGTAGAACATGCCCTTCACATTGACAGCAAACAGATTATCCCACACCTCTTCAGTGGCGGCCTCCAGATCCGGGAACGGAATGTGGCTCGTTATACTGGCGTTATTCACTAGCAGATCAAGGGTGCCGAAGTGATGGGCGATTTGCCGGGTCATGTCTCTAACCTCGTGATCCTTCGAGACATCCGCCTGCAGGGCGATCGCCTGTCCGCCCAGGCTCCGAATAAGCTGCACGGTCTCCTCGGCTTCTTGCCTGGAGCGTGAATAGTTGACGGCAACCGAAACACCCTTTCCTGCCAATGCCAGACTGGTTGCCCGGCCAATTCCCGTTCCTCCTCCGGTTACTAACGCTGTTTGATGCTGCAAGTTCATGTGATTTCCTCCCCTGATATCTCCTGTAAATCTATTGTAGAAGCAGGATGTCGATTTGTATAATTGAATTAATTGAATAGTTTATTCAAATATATTGAATTGATGACGGCGGGGAGAAGAGGCTGAATGGATCTGAAAACATTAAAGACGCTGCATGCGATTGTACGGCATGGGAGCTTCAATCAGGCGGCGGAAGAGCTCCGTTATGCACAGTCCACAGTGACGATGCAAATCCAGCGGCTGGAGGCGGATCTTGGCGTACAGCTGTTTGAACGGGGGAAGAAGATCCGGCTGACGGAAGCGGGACGGCTGTTCTATGAGCAAAGCCTGGATATTGTGACCCGTATGGAGCAGCTGCAGACCAACATAGCGGATATACATAAGGGAGCGGCGGGCAAAATCCGGCTTGGCGTTACAGAGCCGACCGCAAGCTCGCGGCTGCCGCAGCTGCTAATGGCTTTTATGCAGGAATATCCCAAAATCGAGGTATCGCTTGAAATTGCGAGCACACCTGTACTAGTGAGCAGCCTGCGGCAGGGAGATCTGGATTTTGCCTTATGCTCAGCGCCTGAGGCCGGTGAAGAGCTGTTTTTTCAACCGCTGTTTCAAGAAAAATTTGTGCTGCTGCTGCCGGAAGACCATCCGCTTGCCGGGGCCGGTCAAGTCAGCCTTGCCGATCTGGAAGGATACAGACTGCTTATCACTGCGGCAACCTGCCCATATCGCAAGAAGCTGGACAGAATCCTGCAGGATTACGGTCCAATCTCGGTCAAGACGATGGAGATCGGCAGCATGACGGCGCTGAGGCATTATGTGGCAGGCGGCTTTGGTCTTGCCCTTGTACCGCTGAATGACCTTGATCCCTTGCCCGGCGGCACGACAACAAGGGAGCTTCATGGTATATCGATTGATATGCTGATAGGGCTGATTAGCCGAACCGCACCGTTATCTGCGGCTTCATCCAAACTTTACGATAAATTAAGGCAAGCTCTTGAAAGGATTTGAGCCCTTGCATAGAGAAGGAATGATATGGAAACGATAGGGCAAGGTTCGATCGTTCATCTATCCTGGAGAAAGAAGGTATACCATGTCTAAACTGAATATCGGTATTATTTTGGGAAGCACACGTCAAGGCCGTGTAAGTCCGCAGGTTGGTGAATGGGTGAAGGGGGTTGCCGACAAGCGCGGTGATGCCAATTATGAGATTGTTGATATCGCGGACTTCAAGCTGCCGATGTTTGGAGAGGTAGATGCATCGGAGCAGGCAGCAGCCTGGAATGCAAAATTGGCGGAACTGGATGGCTTTGTATTTATCGTGCAGGAGTATAATCACAGCATTACAGCCTCACTTAAAAATGCGCTCGATTTCGCGCGTGAAGCATGGAACAATAAAGCAGCCGGCATCGTGAGCTACGGCTCGGTTGGCGGTGCCCGCGCGGCTGAGCATCTTCGCGGCATTCTTGGCGAGCTGTCGGTAGCCGACGTACGTATTCATGCGGCATTATCGCTGTTTACAGATTTTGAGAACGGTTCGGTATTCAAGCCGGCTGATCTGCATCTGACCAATGTAAACGGTATGCTTGATCAGGTTCTCGCTTGGAGCGGGGCGCTTAAGACGTTAAGACAATAGATTATTGTGTAATGAGGCTGTCCCAAGCAGTAATCTTCGAATATGCAGGGAAGTCTATGGCGGAGAATTGAATTGAACTATCAAACGAACAAAGGGAGCTAAGCGGTATGTACCTGCTTAGCTCCCTTTGCTTTTGGCAGCGCCTGCCGCTTCTTCAGAAAGTTCCGATTATGGGCGAGCGGATGCCATCCGATCCTGAATCTTACTTGAGGCATGCCTCGAAGCAGAGAACTTCTGAATCCCCGGCTCGTATTAGGGTACGTTGGATTTCCTCCAATGAAAGCTGGCTGATAGAAGGATTACGGGGGCTACGTTGGATTTACTCCAGCAAAAACCCCCAGAATGAGCCTTCTTGATCCAAATGCTCTGATTATACTGTACACAATCCAACATGGATCGAGCTGCCGGGCAACAACGCCCCGTTACGCTGTACGAACTCCAGTGCAGCCATACTTTAAGGGGCACAGATGCATACATAGGATAGGTAACTATAATATCGCCTATATAAAGGGCTATTCCATCGGCAATTCATGACTGCTGGCACAAGTACAGCCTTGTCTCTATTGGGCTGGAGCGAGAACAAGCGCTTTAAGATTGTCATTCTGAAGCTTATCCATGCCGATAAAAGCAGCCAGGTAATAGATATCTTCATGCTTCCAGACATAATAGGTCTGGGTCTTGAACTTTGCAATATCTTCGTCGGAATTGACAGGTCCCATATAGATATGATCCGGGTCTTCGTAAGCAGATACTTCAATTCCTCCTGTCTCCAAGGTCCGAAAATTTACACGCGTAAACGAAAAAAGTCAACCGTTTTAGACGCGCTGTGCACTGGTGAAATGATGTTAATTCATGGCATGGTGTAACCTTCTTGTCCTAGTTATCGTCAGTAGCACTGTCTGAATTCGACATTATTACCCTACATCAAGGAGAGTGCCTGACGTGAAACCACCAATGTCCATCAAGATCCCTCTGATAAACGTGAAGCCGCATGAAGCCGCGGTAACCGCCTTTAACGAATTATTCACTGCGGAGTAACCGGCTATGGTATTCAGCAGCCTGTTATTCCTGTTTGTTTTTCTGCCGGCGGTATTTCTGCTCTACTGGCTGTCTCCGCGCAGAGGGAAGAATCTGATTCTGTTTCTGGCAAGCCTCGTATTTTATGCCTGGGGTGAGCCGGTTTACATTGTTATTATGCTGATCTCGACGGTGACGGACTATAGCTTTGGTCTCTTGTTAAGCAAGCCGGAGTGGGGGGCAGGGCGGCGGAAAGCGATTGTGGTTGCCTCGGTTATTGTGAATCTGGCGCTGCTGTCTTATTTCAAATATGCCGACTTTGCGATTCGCAACGTTAATGCCATGCTTGGCACGGATATTCCGCTGACGGAGCTGGCTTTGCCGATTGGCATCTCGTTCTATACCTTTCAGTCGATGTCCTACATTATCGATGTGTATCGGGGAACGGCCAAGGCGCAGCGCAACTGGATTGACTTCGGGACATTTGTCGCGTTATTCCCGCAGCTTGTTGCAGGACCCATCGTGCAGTACAACACGCTGGCCGGACAGTTGAAGGAACGCCGCGTGACGATAGAGATGTTCGCCGAGGGTGTAAAGCGCTTTATTATTGGATTGTCCAAGAAGGTGCTGCTAGCCAATAATATCGGATTGCTCTGGCATTCGATCTCGGCTGCGGACGCCGGCACGCTGCCGGTACTGACCGCATGGCTTGGCATTATCGCTTTTGCGTTCCAGATCTATTTTGATTTCAGCGGCTATTCGGACATGGCTATCGGGCTGGGGTTGATGTTTGGCTTTCGGCTGAACGAGAATTTCAATAAGCCGTATACGGCGCAGAGCATTACGGATTTCTGGCGGAGATGGCATATCTCGCTCAGCAGCTGGTTCCGGGATTATGTTTATATTCCGCTTGGCGGCAACCGGAAGGGACTGGCCAAGCAGCTCCGCAATATTCTGATCGTCTGGATTCTGACCGGAATCTGGCATGGAGCGGCGTGGAATTTTATGCTGTGGGGCCTCTACTTCGGGGTCATTCTTATTTTCGAAAAATGGGCCGGTCTTCGTTTGCTTGCCCGCGCACCGCGCTGGATCCGGCATGTCTATGCCAGCCTGCTGATTCTGATCGGGTGGGTGCTGTTCGCTTTTGACGAGCTGCCGAAGGCAGGCGGCTATCTGAAAGCCATGTTTGGCCTAAGCGGCCAGCCGTTCTGGAATGACGGAACGCTGTACTTTTTGTACACAAACGCAGGTTTGCTCGCGGTGCTTGTTCTGGCTTCAGTCGCCTGGAGCAGGACGGTGCCTGCGGGAGAGGGAGGCGAAGGCGGGTTATCAGCTGTCCGGGCGCTGGCTGGCTTTGCAGGGCTGCTTGCCTTGTTCCTGCTGTCCGTCTCTTATCTCGTCGATGCAACATTTAATCCGTTCCTGTATTTCCGTTTCTGACAGCAAGGAGGACTTTCATCATGAAAAAACAAACCGACCGGCTGCTCGCCATCTGGTTCGTTGTCACCATCTTTGTGCTGGCCGTGGTTTTCCTCTTCTCGCCAGCCGGCAAGTTTTCCGAACTGGAGAACCGTTATTTGCAGGCAGAGCCCAAGCTGACCTGGGACAATCTGATCTCCAAGCAGTTTGCGGAGGAAGCGGAGACTTTCGTTACAGATCATTTTCCGCTGCGCGGGAAATGGGTATGGGTGAAGTCGCTGTCGGAACAGCTGAGGCTTCAGCAGGAGAACAACGGGATCTATAAGGGGAAGGACGGCTATCTGTTCGAGAAGTTTACGAAGCCTGATCTGGCGCTGCTTGCCCGGTATACGGCTGCGGTGAAGGCATTTGCCGCTGCAAATCCGGACGAGCATATGACGTTCCTGCTGGCGCCGACCTCGATTGGTCTCTATCCGGACAAGCTTCCCTGGAAGGCGCCGCATGATTCGCAGGAGCAGGTGAACGAAGCGGTTGGGGAACAGCTGCAGAGTCTTGCGAATCTGACGTTTATGAACGGGTTCAACTTTCTGATGCCGCATGCCTCTGAGGATATCTATTACCGGACCGATCATCACTGGACGACACTGGGCGCTTATTACGCGTATGTGGCGTATGCGAAGCAGATGGGCTGGACCCCGCATTCTATATCAGACTATACGGTTGAGACGGTCAGTCATTCATTCCTTGGCAGCTACCATACGCGCGGGCAGTTCAGTCTGATTAAGCCGGATTTGCTTCAGGTATTTGTGCCGAAGCAGCCTGTTGCGACGTCAATGTATATAGCGGATACGAATACGACGGCAGATAGTCTGTACGACGAGAGCTATTTAACGAAAAAAGATAAATATTCCTATTTCCTCGGCGGGGTTCATGCGCTTATGACGCTGACAAGCCATATCCCTGGTGGTGAAGAGGATCTGGACAAGCTGCTGGTGATCAAAGATTCATACGCCCACAGCGTCCTGCCATTCCTGACGCAGCATGTGAAGGAAATTCATGTGATCGATATGCGCTATTACAATGGCAGCATCAGCGAATATATGAGGGATAACGGCATCAGTCAAGCGCTGCTGCTGTTTAACACGGCGACGTTCGCCGAGAACAACGAGATTCTGAAGCTTAGCAAATAAACAATATGATAATAGGGAGAGTTCTTTTATGAGAAAACGTGCCATCATCCTGCTTCTGTCAACTATGATTCTGGGCGGCGTACTAAGCGCATGCGGCAGCAATAACAACAATACCAGCAATAATAATACTGCAAATATTTCGCCAAGCCATACGGCTTCTGCTCCTGCTCCAACGGACGAAACGCCGTCGGTCAGCCCCGATGCGGAGCCAAGCGGGGAGGCAACGGAGACCCCGGCTGAAACTCCTTTGCCGAGCCCAAGCGCCAGCCCGGCTCCAGAACAGAGCGCAGCCCCGGAGCCAAGCAAGACGCCGGCGCCAACGAAGGAGCCTGCAGCAACGAAGCAGCCGGCTGCAAGCAGCAAGCCGTCTGAGCCGGCGAAGAAGCCTTCGGCTACACCATCGCCAAGCGCCAAGCCGTCCGCTGCGCCAAAGCCAACACCTACACCAACGCCAAAACCAACCATCAAGCCAAGCCCAGCTCCGGCTGCGGATATGGCGGCGAATGATGTGATTGAAGCGATGCTGAAGGCAGTCGATCAGCCTGCCCTGATGGCGATGACCGCAGATGATGTGAAGAACCAGTATGGTATCGATACCTCTACACTTGCTGATTTCTCCGGTCGTATGCCGCTTATGAACGTGAAGACGAATGAGATTGCCGTATTCAAAGTGAAGAAAGAGAAAGATATCGACGCCGTCAAGAAAGGCATGGCCAAGCGTGCAGAAGCAGTTCAGAAGCAATTCGAGCAGTATTTGCAGGATCAGTACGAGAATGCCAAGAACTACAAGATTGTTGCGGAAGGCAACTACGTTCTCTTCGTCATCTCGGAAAGCGCGGATGATCTGGTGAAAGCATTCAAAGCCGCATTGAAAAAGTAAGAAATGAGCATGACCGCAGCAGAAATGCGTCTGTATAATTTGGCGCCCTGGATTCATCCTATTTGGGTAAGAGCTGGTGTAAGGAGGTTACCCAAATGAGTGAAAATACGGTGCATCTGCTTTATATTATTCTGCTAGGCGGGCTGCTGGCGTTTGTTCTCGTGGGCACAGGATGGTTTGTGTACCATCGGAGAAAGCGGAAAATAAGATAATGAAAAGGGGTTATCCCAGGAGTCTGAGACATGACTTTTAGGATAACCCCTTTTCCATTTCACTTTAGCCGCTTATGTCCGGCTCCAGGCGTTTTTATAAGGACCGTCTATTACAGCCGGCTGCTCCTCAAAAGTAGACCACTGGGCTCCGTCATTAAGTATGACGTACTTAATTATGCCATGTCCGTTTACATCCGCCAGCGCATTCAGCACCAGTTGCTCTACCGCCGTATCCTCGCTTAAATTCAAAGTCAGCGGGGTATCTGCTGTCAGCTGTCCGATAGAGATTTCGTCTTCAGCTGTTAGGACAGCGCCCTCCACCGTCTGCACCGCCGCTTCATGGAGCGAGGAATCGGACACATAAATGGCTGGTGAGCCTTCGCCGCGAATAATCGTATGGCCGTCCACAATGATATGGATGAGATGGTAGTCTCCGCTTCCGCCTTCTATAATCAGATCCCCTTTGATATGCATATTCCGCAAAGTAATATCGGGAGTCGTTAACGTGACATTTCCATACGCCGTCTCAATTGCTGAGTCCAAGCCATAAGCGCCTGGGGCGAACAAGCTGCGGTTCACGACGCCTGACTTCAGCAGCGTATCAATCATCACGACAGCGCTTGCACGGGTAATCGGTTCATTGGGACGGAAGGTACCGTCCGGGTAGCCTTTGATGATCCCCTTTTCCGCTAAAGTCGCAATGGCTCCCCAATCTGCTTCCTGAATCAAATCTTTATCCTGGAACGGAGGTATCTTCTCTCTAGGAAGGTCCAAATGAACAATGGAGGCCAGCATGAGAGCCGCTTCCTCGCGGGTAATGATCTGCTCAGGCTTTAACATGCCGCTCCCGTCATTTATATAGCCAGCTTTGACAGCTTTGGTGATATCGGTATAGAACCAGTCGGCTGTATTCACATCTTGAAACGAAAGAGGGGCTGTGTCAGATAATTCGAAAGCCCTGTTCATCAACGAAATCATCTCTGCCCGCGTCACGGGCTGATCCGGTTTAATCGTGCCGTCGAGATAGCCCTGCAGCCATCCGAGATCCAGCCATTCCTTTAATGCCGGGGCGGCCCAGGATTGGTCCGCTTCTTCATATGCCGCTCTGGTGGCGGCATAGCCTGTTATCGCAAAGGTCAGGATACAACATCCGATCAGCAGCGCAAGCAGTTTCCATCGTCTCATCAGCATCACACCCCTTCAAAAAGTGCCTCCTATTTGAATTGTACAGGGTCGCAAATGCAATAGCTGTCGAATGGAAGTGGAGGGCCGAGGAAACAATAGGGGCACGATGAATGACAGATAAAGGATGGATCTCAATTGGCTAATCCGTTTCATGTGTTTAAGAAGGATGTAGGTTATTTTCTGAAAAACAGGATGCTGATCATTACGTTTCTTGGCGTTTCGATTGTTCCGATGCTGTATGGCGGATTTCTGATCAAGGGGAATTGGGACCCGTACGGCCAGCTTCAGGAGCTGCCGGTTGCCGTTGTCAATCTGGATAAAGGCGCGGATTATCAAGGGAAGGCGATGAATGTCGGCGAGGATTTTGTGAGGGAGCTGAAGGAAAACGAAACCTTCGACTGGCGGTTTGTTAGTAGGCAGGCGGCTCAGGAGGGGATGGTCAGCAACCGTTATTATGCGACGATTACCATTCCGGAGGAATTCTCCGAGAATGCGGCATCTCTAACGGGAGAGTCACCAAAGAAGGCGGATATTATCTTTGAATCGAACAGCTTTTATAATTTTATATCCGGGCAGATTAGCGAAAATGCGACAAAGGAGCTGCGAAACAAGCTGTCGCAAAATCTGACCGAGGCATATTCGAGAAGCATGCTGTCTCAATTCTCGGAGCTTTCGAGCGGTCTATCCCGGCTGGCGTCAGGGGCTGCGGATCTGCATGACGGTTCGGTGCAATTAAAGGATGGAGCGGGAACGCTCAGCAGCAAGCTGCAAGAGCTGGCAAGCGGTGCTTCCAAGCTGCACGCCAGTGTCGGCCAGCTGGAAAATGGGGCATCGGAGCTCAATACGGGACTGTCCAAGCTTAGCAGCAGCGCAGGGACTTTATCATCCGGGGCCTCGCAGCTGGGCGCAGCATCCACGCAGCTGAAGCAGGGAGCAGATAAGCTGGCGGATGGAGCGGGGCTGCTGAAGAACGGCGTTCAGTCCGCCAAGAATGGCGCGGATGAGCTATATGCCGGTCTTCAGCAGACAGCGTCCGGCAGCAAGCAGCTGGAGACGGGGCTGACCGCATCGGCTGCCGCCAGCGATGCGCTGGAGGGCGGCAGCGCCCAGGTAGCTGCGGGCCTCCAGCAGCTGGCAGACAGCAATGCCGAGCTGGCTGCCGATCCGGCAGTGCAGAAGCTGCTGGCGGCTAGCCAGGCGGTAGCAGACGGAGCGAAGGAGCTGAGCAAAGGTCAACAGCAGCTGCTCGCGGGCAGCCGCACTTTAAACGCCGGGCAGCAGAAGCTGCTAACCGGCAGCAAGCAGCTGAGCGATGGCCAGAGCAAGCTGCTGCAAAGCGCTTCGCAGCTTGCTGCGGCGCAGGATCAGCTGCGTGACGGCCTGTCGCAGATGGCCGGTAAATTCCCGGCTTTAGTATCGGGCAGCAAGCAGCTCGGACAAGGTGCAGCGCAGTTGGCGCAAGGCGCGGAGAAGCTGAAGAATGGTGTTTCGCAGTTTGAGACAGGCGGAGCAGCTCTCGCAAGCGGAGCGTCCCAGCTGGCGACAGGAGCAGGGGAGCTGAAGACTGGTGCAGACAAGCTGTCATCCGGCTCGCTGCAGCTGGCGGATCATCTGGCAGATGCTGCCGAGCAGACGGCAAGTCTCAAGGCGGACGAGAAGACGATTCAGATGATCGCCGAACCGGTTACGATTGTGGCCAATGATGACCGAAAGGTGCGGCTGTATGCGAGCGGAATCGCGCCGTATTTTCTATCCATGGCCTTGTTCGCCGGTTCGCTTGTCTTTACGACGATGTTCTCGGCAAGGCAGTCATCGGCAGCCGCCGCGAACGGCTATCCCTTGTTCCTGAGCAAGCTGCTTACCTTCGGGCTTATGAGTCTGGCACAGTCTCTTATTCTGAGTACAGTTATTCTCTATGTGCTTGGCTTGAAGGTGCAGAGTGTCCCGCTGTTCTATCTGTACACCGTTATAACCGGCTTTACGTTTATGTTTACCGTCCAGGCGTTTGTCACTTGGCTCGATAATCCGGGCCGGTTCGTCGTGCTGCTGCTGATGATCTTCCAGCTTGTCTCGAGCGCGGGCACATTCCCTTATGAGCTTCTGCCAGGCTGGGCGCAGGCGATGAATCCATGGCTGCCGATGACCTACAGCATCCGCGGCTACAGAGATGTCATCTCAAGCGGCGACTTCAGCCATATGTGGGCGCAGGTCGGGCATCTGGCCGTCTACATTGTCATCTTCATCATCCTGACGGCGCTGTATTTCGTAGTGACGAAGAAGAGACAAAGAGATGAACAGCTTATGCCGGTGAAAATATGAATGAAGATGTAAAAAAGCAAGCTGCCGGTCGCCAAGGACCGGCAGCTTGCTTCACTACAATCGAAATACTTGGGTTGGGGCAGCAAAATTTTTGAACGAGTTACTGCTTGCCGGCAATCACACTGTCCAGGAAGATATCCGCGTCACTGTTGAACTTCCAAGCTACCCCGAATTTATCAACCAGCATTCCGAAGCACGATGACCAAGGCATATTGCCTAACGGCATGATCACGTGGCCGCCAACGGACAAATTGTTGAAGTAGTCCTGCAATTTTGGTTTGTTGTCCATAACCAGCGTAATCAGCATGTTATTGCCTTGAACGACTTCCCCCGTTATTCTCTTCATCGAAGGCAGGACATCCGACATCATGATTTTTCCGCCTTCGAATGCTACGGCGGACTCCATGACCATGTTCAACTCATTTTCCGGCAACGGATAGTTCGGGTCTTGAGGAATATCCTTGAATTTCACTTGTTTCACTTCACTGGCGCTCAAAGCCTCTGCATAAAACGCAATTGCTTGTTCAGCAACCCCATCGAAATTGACATACACAACTGCTGCCATACAATTGATACCTCCTTCTTGTTATAGCTACATATTAAGCTATAATAGGTGACATCTTATATGTCGCCTATTCATATTGAGTTAAAATGAAATTTATGGTTGAGCGGAAGCAAACGGAGGGCTTTACATGAACAAAGTGGAGCGGCTTATTTCTATTGTGATGATTTTGCTGCAAAAAGAGGTCATGTCCGCGGGATCATTTGCCGGTCTTTTTGGCGTTAGCAAAAGAACCATTCTGCGCGACATGGAAACGCTTGGACTCTCCAACATTCCAATCTATGCGGTTCACGGGGTTCATGGCGGCTACGCGATTATGGATACATACAAATTGGACAAACGTCTTTTGAATCAAACGGACTTGGAAAATGTGTTGACAGCTCTGAGCGGACTGGAGCAACTATTGGTAAGCAAAGAGGTGGAGGCCACGATCCAAAAAATATCGTCCATGGTCGGCGCCGCATCTCGCATTAGCATGATTCAACTTTCGTTTTACGATTGGGAAGGGCGCTCGGATCTCCTCCCCGTCTTGAATGGATGCCAGCAGGCCATTATGCACAACAGGCTGGTTACCTTCGACTATCTGGATCGCAGGGGGTTCTCCACAAACCGAAGAGTGGAGCCGTATCGCCTTCATTTTAGTGAAAGAAGCTGGTATCTGAAAGGGTTCTGTTTGGAACGCAAAGCTTATCGAACCTTCAAGTTGTCCAGGACAGACCGGTTCAGGGTGGAGGAGGTCCGGTTTGTGCCCAGAGATGATATCGGGGAACACATGACGGAAGTCGGGTATCATAGCCCGCTTGTTGCGATCAAAGCACGGGTCTCTCCCCGCGTGAAGGAACAATTCATTGAACGTTATGGCCGCAAGTGCATCGACGCCTCTATTCCGGAATACTTGGTTGCTTCGATCAGCATTCCTCAAAACGAGGACGGTTTTCGTTTTTTGGCCGGTTTTGGTACGGATGTGAGGATTATGGAGCCTTCGTCGTATGTTGAACAATACAAAGCTTTTTTGGCTGCTGTGATGGATGCCTACTCGTAACCATTATAAATGGTTGATCTTACCCGTTTGTTCATCCAAGCAATGTCCAAAAAGCATGATTTATCGACAAATAATCCGGATGATTTCCAGTATCATGACTCCGCTTTTGTCGTCTATAACGGTCCGTTTCAAGAGTCGCCATGGCTTGCGGCAGCCTTTTGGATGGCCATCATTTTTGTCGCTTCTATTATAGCGCTTACAGTTGTGAAATTTTTCTGGTTTGCCCTTCGCAAACGGGGCTTGACCTCCAATAGGTAGTCTTATGCCGAATTTTGTGATAACATATTGACTTAAAGAGAACGTGAACGAGTACATACGCCCATTCCGTTCGGGCCGATAGATCTGCCGGTTGGAACCGCATAACAGCAGTTGAATTGGGTATGATTGAAAGGTCTAGTCATTTATCTGAGGAGGATTTAACAATGGCATTGGAATCAATGAAAGACATGCTGAACAAAGCTTTGCAAGGCGGTTACGCTGTTGGTCAATTCAACATCAATAACCTGGAATGGACACAAGCGATCCTTGACGCTGCACAAACAGAGCAATCCCCGGTAATCTTGGGCGTATCTGAAGGCGCAGCTCGTTATATGGGCGGCTTCAAAGTGGTTACGAACATCGTATCGGCTTTGATCGAAGAAATGAAAATCACGGTTCCAGTTGCAATCCACCTGGACCATGGCTCCAGCTTTGACAAATGTAAAGCAGCGATCGACGCTGGCTTCACTTCCGTTATGATCGATGCTTCGCATGATCCATTCGAAGAAAACGTTCGTATCACTAGCGAGGTTGTTGCTTACGCTCATGAGCGCGGCGTTTCCGTTGAGGCTGAACTGGGTACAGTTGGCGGCCAAGAAGATGACGTTGTTGCTGAAGGCGTAATCTACGCTGATCCTAAAGAGTGCCAAGAGCTGGTTAAACGTACGGGTATCGACTGCCTGGCTCCAGCATTGGGTTCCGTTCATGGCCCTTACAAAGGCGAGCCTAAACTGGGCTTCAAAGAAATGGAAGAAATCTGCCAAACAATCAAATTGCCACTCGTATTGCATGGCGGCACAGGTATTCCTACTGAGCACATCAAACGCGCTGTATCCCTGGGTACTGCAAAAATCAACGTGAACACAGAGAACCAAATTGCGTTCACTAAAGTTGCTCGCGAGATCTTGACTAAAGACTCCGATGTATACGATCCGCGTAAATTCCTGGCTCCAGGCCGCGAAGCGATCAAACAAACCGTTATCGGTAAAATCCGCGAGTTCGGTTCCTCGAACAAAGCGTAAGCATCTATATGAAAAGGCTGAACGGCTGCCTCTTGCAGCTGCTCAGCCTTTTTTTAATTCTAAGAATTTATAAGTATTTTCTTATAAACATGACTTAGAATTCTCCGGATTGAAACGCGCTTCGCCAAGGACGGCGAGAGCCGTTTCACCTTGTGTGGTTGAAAGTCCTTTTTTCTCCGTAGGCAAATAAGAGGGAAAGACCTTCATCGTGACAAAAACGTCACTTAGGAGCATCTTACTTCGATGGATGCCCCACTCCGAACTGTCTATATTAAGAGTATAAAGAGGAGGGGCATACCATGGAGACGGTAATCCAGACCAAAAACTTATCAAAGAGCTACGGGGCAACACCTGTCCTGAAAAACATTGATCTTACCATACAGCCAGGCGAGCTTACGGCGATTATGGGTCCTTCGGGATCGGGGAAATCAACGCTGATGAATGTGTTATCGACAATTGATCAGCTCAGCGGCGGCGAGGTATGGATAGAGGGGAAATCGCTGCTCGACATGAAGAAGAAGTCGCTCAGACAATTCCGGCAGGAGCGAATGGGTTTTATCTTTCAGGATTATAATCTCCTCGACACGTTGACGGTCAAAGAGAATATTCTGCTGCCGCTGTCGCTGCGCCAATTCAAGGCGCCCGAGATGGAGGCGCGGCTTATGCCGATCATCCAAGCGCTTCATATTGAAGGGCTGCTGGCGAAGTATCCGAATGAGATTTCGGGCGGGCAAAAGCAGCGGGTAGCATCGGCGCGGGCCATTATCACTAAACCGGCAATCGTGTTTGCCGATGAACCTACGGGTGCGCTTGATTCCCGTTCGGCCACTCAATTGCTCGAGCAACTCGTGTCTCTTAACTCGACATTTAACACAACAATTATGATGGTCACGCATGACAGCTATGCGGCGAGCTACTGCAAGCGGGTTATTTTCTTAAGAGATGGAGCAATCGTGAGCGAGATTTACGCGGGTGAGCAGAGCCAGAAGGCATTCTATGAGCGTATTCTGGAGACGCAAAGCCTCATAGGGGGCAAGCTGCGATGAGCCTGTTCGATCTGACGATCCGCAATGTAAAACGCAACTTCCGACTGTATTCCATCTATCTCATGTCGATGATTATTGGTGTCATTATTCAATATACGTTTTCGTCGCTCATGTACAATGAGGACATTATCGACGCGTTGCAGAACCGGGAGCTGTTCCAGACGGGGGTAGCCATTGCGTCCGTCGTTATTTTTCTATTTATTATTTTCTTCATCCTATATGCAAATTCGTTCTTTATGCGGCAGCGAAAAAAAGAGTTCGGTATGTACCTTCTCTATGGACTAAACGAGCGGCAGCTAGTGCGGATGGTCTTCTACGAAACACTGGTAATGGGCGTCATCTCGCTAGTTGTCGGAATTCTGCTTGGCGGGCTGCTATCGAAGCTGTTTGGCATGCTGCTGATGAATCTGATGCAATATGATCAGGTGATCTCGTTGTCCTTCCCGATTGGAGCCATGGCTACGGCGGCTGGCGTTATCCTGCTAATTGCGCTGATCGTAAGCGCACAAAGCTATATTCTGGTCAATCGGGTGCAACTGACAGAGCTATTCCATGCCAAGCAAAAAGCGGAAAAGCCGGTCCGCGTATCGCCCGTGATGGCGATTCTGGCTGTTCTTCTAATTGGCCTGGCCTTCTTTCTGATCTGCAGCGGTCAATATTCGGCCGTCTGGCAAGATTACGGAACGTATAGCCTGATTGCCACGGCAATCGGCATTGTTGGAGGGACGTATCTGTTCTTCCGCCAATTCGCCGGGTGGCTGCTTCAATTGATCAGCCGCGGACGCAAGTATCATGAAGGCAATACGGTGCTGTGGACATCCTCGCTTCGTTTTCAAATCAGGGGCAATACGCTCAACCTGACGTTTATCTCCTTGTTCAGCGCGGTAATTGTGATGCTGCTCTGTTTTGTGACGATCAACTACAAGGTGCAGTTCGAAGCGGTGGGCAGGAATATACCGAATCACATTGCGTATGAATCGCCAGATGCAGCAACTAATCAACAGATCGATGAAATGATTAGAAGCTCGGATCATGAGATCCGGTATCATCTGAAGCCGCAAGCTTTGGTTGTAGAACCGGTGACGGATCGTGATGTTGCTTTTGACAATCCGGAGTATTATGTTCCCGGACTTTGGCTGATCTCGGAGAAGGATTACAATGAATTAATTGGTCTGCGGGGAGATAAGCAAAAGATAGAACTGAAGGGAATGGAGGCTGTCGCCCTCTCTCAAGGCTCGGATTTTCCGAAGCATTATGCTGCCGGAGAGACGCCAAGCTTTATTATAAAGGCAGATGAAGAGAAGACGCTTACGCTTGTCGAGAAGAAGGACTATGCTTACCTCGGCTGGGCCACCGATCCGGTGATGTCCATGGATAAGAAGCCGCCGGTATTTGTCATCTCGGATGAGGCCTACGGGCAATTAAGCGGGCATACGGAGAAGAAAAGCTTTGAAATTTACGGGCTGACTGATGCAAAAAATGCCGAGGAGCTGTCAAAGCAGGTCTTTGCGGTGATCTCCCAAACGAATGGGGCTTATTATTCCGCGTTCGCCGATGTGTATTCCAAGCAGATCGAGAGCTCGTCGCTCCTGCTGTTTGCTGCCGGCTTCCTGGCTCTTATCGCTACCTTTGCGCTCGCGAGCGTCATCTACTTCAAGCAGCTGCGGGAAGCAACCGACGAGAGACTGCAGTATGCCATCCTGCGCAAGATGGGAGTAGAGAACCGTCAGTTCCGAAGCGTTATCCGCAAGCAGCTGCTGTTTGTCTTTTTGCCGCCAATCATCCTTGGGCTTATGTACAGCTGGACAATCATCAAGTATTACATTCTGGATTCGGTAACGGATTTCCCGGAGCTGCCGGGCATCGTGTGGAGCATTATGGGGATATTTTTCTTCATCTATCTGGTGTTCTACATGTCGTCAGCCAATCTGTATTACCGGATTATTAACCAGAATCCTTAAACGAATCAGCCCGTCCTTCAGGACGGGCTTTTGTCGTTCATAAGTTTATTCCTGCAAACAATCACTGTACGTTGGATTTCCTCCAGCGAAATCCGGTCAACGGAAGAATTGAGGAGACCCACGTTGGATCTCATCCACTAAAATCAGCAATTTGAGCCACTATCGTCCAAATTGAGCTGATTAGACTGTACAAAATCCAGTGTAGATCGAGTTGCTGGGCAACAACGCCCCGTTATGCTGTACAAAATCCAGTGTAGCAATACTCTGTTTGGCGTTGACGGGAGGGGAGAGAGAGGGAGTTCCTCCTACTCCCTCCGCTGCAGTGTATCTAGATAAGGATCATGATGCTTGGGAAAATGGATCGTAAACTCCGTGCCTTCCCCCGGCGCTGATTCACAGGTGATGTAATGCCCCAGCTTCTTCGACAGCTCCTGGGCCAGATACAGGCCCATTCCGGTTGACTTCGCATGTGTGCGGCCGTTCATCCCGGTAAATCCCCGATTGAAGATGCGGGGCAGGTCCTTCGCATCGATGCCGATGCCATTATCGCGAAGGATAAGCAGCTTCTCGTCCGGCGTGGACATCGCCTTTACGCTGATCTCTCCATGTTCTCCCGTGTATTGCAGGCTGTTCGTAGTGATCTGGTTGATGATGAACAGAAGCCATTTGGAATCGCTTTGGACGATTGTGGGCGGGAGCTCCAGCTGAACACGGATTCTTTTCGAGATGAACGCTTTGGAATGGGCTTTGATGATATCCTTCACAAGCGGCTCCAGATCACAGTTCACAATCTCGTAATCCTGATTGAAGCTGTCGAGCTTCGCATAATACAGGGCCTGATCGACATAATGCTCGATGCGCGACAGCTCCTCGTTCAAGCTCTGCGGATCAATCTCTGTCTGCTGCATCAAGCGCAGAACGGAGATAGGCGTCTTGATCTCATGGAACCAGGAAATAATGAAATCATAATATTCTTTCTGCCGCGCATGAACCTCGTTTAACGAGCGGATATGGGCAATGCCCGACTCCTCCAGCGTATCCCGGTAAGCCTCCGCCTCCAGCGACAAAGGCTCTGTGTCCTCGCTTTGCAGCCTGCGGATTGCCTGCAGATTCCGTGTATAGCGGTAGGCGGCGAAAGCGGCAAGCCAGATCAGAACAAGCACCAGCGCGTAGAAGAAAGTTGGCCAATGCCAGGAGGATTGCGGATCCGTTGCGAACACGGCAACAGTCAGCAGGAAGGCAGCCCCATACCATATATAATAAGGCCGTTCATATTTCAGGAAACGCCAGAAGCTCATTCGATGATATACCCCATTCCTTTGCGCGTGACGATAAAATCCTCCAGTCCGAGCATCGCGATTTTGCGCCGGAGCCGGTTGACGTTAACAGTCAAGGTATTGTCATCGATGAATTGCTCATCATTCCACAGCACCTGCATAAGGTCATCGCGTGACACAATCTTCCCGATGCTGCGCATCATCGTCTGTAGAATAATGAACTCATTGCGCGACAGCTCGGCGCTGCGATCCCCGTACTGAACGGAGGAATTCGACAGGTGAAAAATGAGCTGCCGGTGCGACAGCTGCAGGCTGTCATCCTGATAAGTATAATTGCGGCGGAGCAGCGCGCTGACCTTCGCTACCAGTACTCCGAGGTCAAACGGCTTCTGCACGAAGTCGTCCCCGCCCATATTAATCGCCATAATGACATCCATATTCTGATTGCGGGAAGAGATGAAAATAATCGGTACCTTCGAGACCAAGCGGATTTGTTGACACCAGTAAAACCCGTCAAACACCGGTAAATTGACATCCAGCAGCACGAGATGGGGCTGCAGCTCTTCGAATTCTCCCCGTATATTCTCGAAAGAGGTCAGCTCCAGCACCTCATACTGCCATTTGCGCAAAGCATCAGCGACGATTCTGCGAATCTTCTCGTCATCTTCGATGATCATAATCCGAAACAATTGCTTTACCTCCTGCTCCAGGCTGGCCAATATATAAGGTGAATTATATCATTTCCAACCGCTGAAAGCCCCTTCTCTATGTGAGCAGAAGGGGCTTTCAGCGGGATTTCCGTGATTACAGTTTGGACACTTTAGGGACGGATGTTTTGCTGCGGGAGCTCAGAATAAGGATAAACGGTATGGCAATAACCGTGACGATACAGGCCGCAATAAACGTATCGTTCATGGCAAGGACGGAAGCGGTCTCCTGCAAGGAGGCTTTAACCGAACCAGTAGAGCTCAGCTCCGCCAAATGCGATTGCGTCCTGACGGAATAGATCGAGCTGAATATGCCGATTGCGAAGGAAGCAATGACCTGACGAAGCCAATTCGTAATGGCAGAAGCATGCCCGGTAGACTCTCTTGGAATAGCGCTCATTGACAGAGTCATAATGTTCGGGGATGAGAAGCCAAGCCCGATATAACGGCAGATCATCCAGCCGATAATGAACGCATACGAAGTTGCCAAGGATAAATGGCTAAACGCCCATGTCGCGATAATCAGCAGGAAGGAGCCTGCGAGCAGCGGATAGACCGGACGAATTTTGCCGTGAAGCCGCCCCGATAGGAGGGAGGCGCCTATCATTAATAAAGCGCCGGGCAGCATCGCAAGTCCTACCGTTAAGGAAGAGGAGCCGAGAGCATTTTCCATAAAGATCGGCAATAAGAAAGCACCCGCGTACAAACCGATGGTTAATATGCAGTTGACGATAATCCCAAAGGTGAAGGTCGTGTACTGGAATACCCGTATATTGAGGAGTGGTTCTTTTGCCGTCAGCTCCCGCCATATGAACAGGGAGATGCTGATCACGCCAAGCGAAATCCACATTAGTCCCCAGCCGGAAAACCAGCCGATTTTATTCCCTTGCGTGAAATACATCATAAGGGAGGTGCTGCCTGTCACAACGGTTAGCAGGCCGGCATAATCGAGTGAACCGCCCTTTTTCCCTTGCTGCATCGGCAGATAGCGGGAAGCCAGTACGATAGCCAATATCGCAAGCGGGATGTTCATGAAGAAGATCGCCTTCCAGCCGTAATACTCCGTCAGCAGTCCGCCCAGGGTTGGGCCGATGGCAGGAGCAAACATACTGGCTACACTCCACAGGCTGATGCCAAGCGCTTGCTTTTCCGCCGGAACGGCTTGATAAACGATGGTCAGCGTTGCAGGCAGAATTGCTCCGCAGAACAAGCCTTGCAGAATCCGGAAGCCAATGAGCGACCCGATATTCCAGGAGAAGCCGCATAAGACGGAACAAATCAGAAAGCCTGCTAATGAATACATATAAAGCCGTTTATAGCTGATCTTATCCCCTAAATAACCAACGATAGGGGCAATAGATCCCATAGCAAGCATAAAGCCTGTCGTCACCCACTGCGTATCATTCAGATCCGCATGAAGATCCTTCATCATAAAGGGAAGGGCGACGGTTACCGTTCCCGAGTTCAGGATGGATGAAAAGTTGCCAAAGAAGATGGCTAATATAACGAACCAGAACCGATTATTATCTTGCTGCGCATTCATAAATGTCTCACACTCCACCTATTTCCGTGAGGTCGATTATAATATAATGGATTCAGATGGCATAACATCAATTGTTGATGGTTATATAAGCAACGCTAATATAAAGAGCAGAGGTCGTCCATGAATATCGAACAATTGGAATATGTAAAGGAAGTATTCGAGACGAATTCCATGTCGCTGGCTGCGCAAAACCTCCATGTCTCGCAGTCTGCCATCAGCCAGTCTATCTCGCTCTTGGAGAAGGAAATTGGCATTCCGCTCTTCAAGCGATCCCGATATGGAACCGTACCGACCGAAGACGGCCGGACAATTATCAAGAAAGTGCTCGAAATTCTAATGAAAGTGGATGAGATCAAAGACGAGGTGCAATCGATCACTTCTATTTATAAGGGGGAGCTGATCATTGCCACAATCCCCAGCCTGAGCATGACCTTTTTGCCTAAGGCGTTAGCCAGGTTCAAGAAGGATTTTCCTCAAATCAAAGTGATGATTATTGAGCTGGAGAGCCGGATTGTTATTGATAAAATCGTCCATGACAAAGCTCAGCTGGGTTTGATTTCCCTTAATCAATACACAAGTGACGGGCTGCCGGAATCGATTGCTTTCCACTCCTTCCAATATAAAGGGGAGCTTCAGGTAATTGTTCCTCATGATTCCGTATTGGCTTTAAACAAGGAGCTTATGCTGAAGGATCTGGCCGATTATGCGTTTATTATGTCGGCAAGCAGCTTCTGGGACGGGGTGACGGAAGATATTAAGCAGGTATGCGGCGGGATTAACGTCATCTTTACAACGACCAATCCCGAAGTGATCAAACGAAGCGTTGCGGAGGGTCTTGGCATCAGTCTGATGTCCAGCCTTATGCTGAGGGATGATCCTTATGTGGAGAGCGGCCGGATTGTTTCGGTTCCTCTTGCCGGATACCGATTGGATGCAAGCGGCACATTTGGAGGCATTTACTCGAAGAAAGGCAGCCAGCATCGGCTTGCCCGCAAATTCCTGGAATATATCGAAGTGTAGATCAGGGTTCACCAAGCCAGTAAAATTCCGATAGATAAAAGGAGAGCAAAACAAGCATGAAACAAAATAAATATGATGATCCCGATTTTTTCGAAAAATACAGCCAGATGGCGCGCTCGATTGGAGGTCTGGATGCTGCCGGAGAATGGCATGTCCTTCGCAACATGCTCCCAAGCCTTCAGGATAAGAAGGTGCTGGATCTTGGCTGCGGCTATGGCTGGCATTGCCGTTACGCCCGGGAGCAAGGGGCCCGCACCGTGCTCGGCATTGATATCTCGGAGAAAATGATTGCACGAGCCAAATCGTTTAACGAGGACGATGCAATTACGTACCGCCAGGCGGCCATTGAAGACATTATCTTTGAGCCGGAGCAGTTTGATGTCGTTATCAGCTCCCTGGCTCTCCATTATGTGGAGGATTTTGAAGGCGCCTGCCGTAAAATCTATGACAGCCTGACGCCGGGAGGCTGCTTGGTTCTGTCCATGGAGCATCCGGTCTTTACGGCCATAGCCGCCCAGGATTGGCATTACGGTCCGGCAGGGGAGAGACTGCACTGGCCGGTCGACAATTATCAGGATGAAGGCTCGCGTGTGGCCCGGTTCCTCGATGCGGATGTCGTCAAGTACCACCGTACAGTATCAACTATTATGAATGCTCTCCTGCATGCCGGCTTCCGGATCACTGAAGTGGCAGAACCCGGCCCGTCCCAGGAGGCATTAGAGAAATACCCTGACATGATGGATGAGACACGTCGTCCGATCTTCCTGATGCTCGCTGTAATAAAATAGAAATTAAAGGAACCCCCCACATTTGTTGTTATTTGTGTTACGATCAGTTGCAGAGTTCAACTTATAAAACGGAGTGTTGTACCAAGTATGGGAACACCTTATTCTGCTGTCTTGACCCTGATGGTTACAGCCGGTGTTATTAATATCATAATGGGTATTTATGTGGTCACGAACCGTTCCAAGCAGGCGATGGCTAAGACCTTTATTGCGATGTGCTTTCTATCGGCCATCTACATATTTGGTTCTGCCTTAGAGCTGTCAGCCGGCACGTTGAAGGAAGTGAAATTCTGGATTGCGGCAGAGTACTTTGGCCTGCCTTTTATTCCGCCGGTCAGTCTGATGCTGATCATGTATTTTCTTGGAATGGAACGGTTTTTGAAAAGGCGCATGCGCTATCTGATGTACTTGATGCCGCTGATTACGCTGGTTCTTGTCATCACGAATGATTTGCATCACTTCTATTACCGATCAATCGAGCTGCAAATATCTGCTGGTATCCATAGGGTTGAATTAAATGCAGGGCCCTGGTACATCATCCAAGGCGGCTATACATTCGGCTGTATGGTGGGCAGCGTGGTCTTGCTGCTGCTGTATTGGAACAGAATGAGGTCTTCTTACCGTCTCCAGCATATTACAATGCTTATCGGGATGTTGCTTCCGATCATCGGCGACTTTCTCTATCTGGGCAACCTGACACCAGCCGGGATTGATCCGATTCCCGTCATTATGGCGATTACCGCTGCCTTATATATGTGGGCCTTAGTATCGAAGGGCATGCTGAATGTCGCACCGGTCGCGAGGGATACGCTGTTTGAGAGCATGAATGATGCGGTATTGGTGCTGGACCGGAATAACCGGCTGGTCGATTTCAATCCGGCAGCTGCAGCGGTTCTGCCTGAGCTTACATCTTCTGCGCTAGGCCAGCCTATCGATCCGCTCCTGGGGCTGCATACGGATCTGTCCCTGCTTGATTTCAATGCTAAAGCCGGTGAAGATTTTCCCCGTATCTATGATGAGATCAAATGGACGGTTGGCGAGCATTCCTACTATTATCAAATTCGTTCGTCCTACATCCGGAAGAAGGGCGGTCCGGAGACGAGCAAGCTGATTGTTATGATTGATGTGACCGAGCGGGTAAGGCTTCAGGAGCAGCTTCGGGTGCTGGCATATCATGACGGCTTGACCGGTATCTTCAACCGGCGTCATTTTATCCATCTGAGTGAGGCGCTCCTGCATCAAACACTTGAACAGGACGAGCCGCTTGCCCTGATGTTATTTGATATCGATCATTTCAAGCAAATTAATGATACCTTTGGTCATGACGCCGGGGACCATGCTCTGCTGCATGTCGTAGAGGTCTGTCGGCAGCTGCTCCGTCCTGAGGATGTGTTCGGCCGTTACGGAGGCGAAGAATTTGTAGTCGCGATGCCGGGTTTGAGCCGTGAGGAGGCTGCGGCTGCGGCACAGCGGATTCGCAGCGAGATTGCCGCGCAGACGATTTCGGCGGCAGCTTCCGAGCATCCTTTGTCTGTGACGGCCAGCTTTGGCATTGTGATCGCCGGAGCGGGCTGTATGGAAGCGGGAGGGAGCATCAATCAGCTTCTGAAGGCGGCGGATAATGCCCTGTACGAAGCCAAGAACAGCGGGCGGAACACGGTTAGACTGGCAGATATGCAAACCAGCAAAGAAGCGCTTCTCCGATAAGGAGAAGTGCTTCTTTGGCATATCCGGATGTCGAAAAATAGCGAAATTATAGAAGTCTTGTCTGAATTGGAGGAATAAGGAGGATTTTAATAACTGAGATGGTATTATAGGAAATAAAGGAAAATAAACAGAAATTGTTGTAAGAGGGCGAAGGGAGGACCATGATTGTTCCGCGGCAGGAGCTTTTCGTTTTACATAGGAATGATTTTGTTACTGGTTTGTGCCGGCTGGCTTCTATTGCTGCGCAGAGAATCATTTGCCGGGTTAGCTGTCAGCAACATCCTTCAGATGTTGTCTTCTCTGTATGCGGCTATTCTATTGATCAGGGCATCCAGCAAAGGGACAAAATACTGGTTTTATTACGGTTTAGGGCTCCTGTCTTATTTTGCCGCCCAACTGATCTGGACCATTGTTACGCTCATGAGAGGCTCTGAGCCTGATTACATGGGAATTCCGGAGCTGTTATGGAGACTTCAGTATATTTTCTATCTCATTGCGCTTTATATGCAGTACCAGCAGCGCCAATCGAATCTTGCTTTACGCTTTATTCTTGATATTTTATTGTACGGCACAATGGCTTCAACTCTTTATTGGAACTTTCAAATCAAGCCTATTCTGTCTGATCATTATATTGACGGTGATGTGGCCGGCTACAATATGTTTAACTCCTCCTTTAGCGCCGTTATTGTTTTCCTCCTGCTGTTCTTCAGCTGGTACGGCAAGAAAACGATCTCCAGCTGGGCGAGTGTCTTTCTGGTTGCTGGTTTTTCGATCAAATTATTAGGCAATACAGCTTATGTATATTTGCTTTCCTATGATGCAGTCGGCGAGCATATGTCATGGATCTCGGATTTCTGCTGGTTCCTCAGCATGATGCTCATTGGTTTCGCGGCTTTGCCGGATAAGGAACTACAGGCCGCCTCCCTTCGTCCGGGCAATGAATCCAGGCAAACCTTCATGAAACGGTATGCCCTTATTATCTTTGTTTGCGCAGCCTTAATCGCAGTGATCTGCAGGCTTGGCGATTTCTCCATTATAAGCGCGGGCGCCATAGTAACCGTGGTGCTGCTGGGCATCCGGCTTTCCGTAGGTATCTACGAGCTGGAATCGGCAGGAGCAGCCTTAATGCAGTCGCGGGTGAATTACGATAATTTTGTAGAAAGCTCGTTGTTTGGCGTATTTATTGAGCAGGATGACAGGCTGGTCTATATGAATCCATATGGAGAGAATTTGTTTGGCTGTCAGCCTGGACAGATGCTGGGGCAGCCGCTGGCAAGCTTCCTGCTGGAGGAAGATCGGGATCGCTTGAAGCAGGAGTTTAGTACAATCTGCCGATTGCATCATACCTCGAGGATTGCTATCGCAGGGAGAAAGGCCAACCAGACAGATCTGTTCCTTGAGATGCAGGCTGCTCCGGCGTTCTTCAAAGGCAAACCGGCTATATCCGGCCTGCTGCTGGATGTAACGGAGAGCAAGCTGTCAGAGCAGCATTTGATTCGGTCGGAGAAGCTGTCGGTGATTGGTCAGCTGGCAGCGGGTGTTGCCCACGAAATCCGTAATCCGCTGACGGCACTCAAAGGCTTTACCCAGCTTCTCCACAGGAGGACCGCCGATCAGAATCGCGAATATTTCGATATGATGTTGACGGAGCTTGAACGGATTAACTATATTGTCGGCGAGTTTATGCTGCTCTCGAAGCCGCATCAGTGGCAGCAGATGAACCGCTGTGACATGGGCTCGCTGCTGGACGACATTATACCGATCATGCAATCGCAGGCGATTATTACGAATGTCAGCATTGCGGCAGAGAAAAGCTTGGATCTGCCGACTGTTTTATGCGATGCCAACCAGATCAAGCAGGTGCTTATTAATTTGATGAAAAACGCGATTGAAGCGATGCCGGATGGCGGCGAGCTTCATGTGCATATGAAGAAAGACCATAAAGGTCATATTATCATTGATATTATCGATAAGGGCATCGGCATTCCCCAGCATGTGATCGATCGGTTAGGCGAACCCTTCTATACAACCAAGGATACGGGAACCGGATTGGGACTTACCGTATGCTTCAAGATCATTCAATCGCATGGCGGCACATTAGCTATCAGCAGTGAGCCAAATGTCGGAACAACGGCTACGATCCGGCTGCCGGCTTAGATGGCCGAATTCACCGTAATCAAATTCACCGTAATCAAAAAAAATCCCCCGGATGTTCATTGAATCATCAATGATAGTCCAGGGGATTAGTCATATCCGTTAAATGCGGATATCAATCGTATTGCCGGTGGTGCCATTAAGCGCTTGGTTGTTCCGGCTGGTGTTTACGCCAAGCTGGGGCTGGTTCTTGACAGCCGTTTGCTGGTTCAAGCTTTGCTGATTATCCGCTTGATTATCTGCCTGCGATTTCTTCTGTGCAATTTGCAGCTGAATTTGCTGAATCTGCTGCTGCAACTGCTGGGTTTTGGTTTCTTTGGTCTTGGCATCATCTTTGCTCTGAGCGACTTCTTTTAACTGCTTCTCGAGGCTTTCCAGCTGTTTCTCAAGAGAGGCCGTGTCCGAAGCGCTGCTTTGCGAGGTATATGAGGTGCTCTGCGATTGCGAGACCGATGAAATGTTCATCCCTGTTCACTCCTTCCCTTATACGATTTACATTCACATAAAGGTTATCGGTTGCGAACATGAACGGAGGATGAACACAGCCTGAAAGTTAGCTGAATGTGTTATTGGGCCTTACGATCCGTACGGTAGCTGAGCAGGCCTAGCGCTAAAGCGAGGCCAACTAGAATGGCACCTACCCAAGGCAGCGCGCCTAGCGCAAGATGGGTAATAACCCAGCCGCCGATGAACGCACCGGTTGCATTGCCGAGGTTGCCGGCCGAATGGCTGGAAGTCGAGGCAAGCGCAGGGGCTGCCTGCGCCAGACTCATGATGCGAACCTGAAGTCCCGGGAAGACGGCAAAGGATGCTGCGCCCCACAGGAAGATCGTGATGACCGCGGTGATTTCGTTATGCACCGTAAAGGTGAAGATTGTCAGGGCAACCGCAATCGTCAGATAGAGGCCTAGAATGGAAGGCATCAGCTTCCAATCCGCCAGCTTGCCGCCGACAATATTGCCAACCGTTACCCCAATCCCGAATAGAATCAGAATCCAGGTGACATGATGTTCCGCAAAGCCGGTAATGTCCGTCAAGAGCGGTGTAATATACGTAAATACGGCGAACAGGCCGGCGTTGCCAAGTGCTGTAATCAGCAGGTAGATAAGCAGCTTGGGTCTGGCAAGCGCGGATATTTGCTTAAGGACGCTGACCTGCTTGCTGAGCTTGAGCTTTGGAATAAAGATCATAATGCCGATGAGGGCGAGTACGCCCATGATGGCAATCGCGCCAAAGGAAGCGCGCCAGCCCCAGTTCTGGCCGATATAAGTCCCGATTGGCACGCCGATAATATTAGCGATGGTCAAGCCGGCCATCATAATGGACACGGCGCCAGCCTGCTTGTCGGCCCTTACCAGATTGGATGCAATAACCGCGCCAACTCCAAAGAACGTACCGTGGGTCAAGGCGGTAATCATCCGGGCAATCATCAGAACGGCATAGCTTGGCGCAATAACGGCCAGGCCATTGCCGAGAATGAAGAGCAGCATAAGAATGCAAAGCAGCTGTTTCTGCGGAATACGGCTTGTTAGAATGGTCATGATGGGAGCGCCAACAGCTACCCCAAGGGCATACATGGTAATCAGCTGGCCCGCTGCCGAGATGCTGACGTTCAGATCAGTCGCGACATTCGGCAGAATGCCCATAATAACAAATTCCGTCATGCCGATTGCGAAGGCGCCGACGGTAAGCGACAGGACAGAGATCGGAAAAGGCTCCTTGGAGGTTTTTCCTTTCATGATTTGCTTGCTGTTTAATCGTTGCTGCGAGACTTCCATATGGTAAAGCCAACCTTTCTGCTATACATTCGTCATGCTGAATAATAACCCCTATTATTTCGCTTCAGAGGCATATAAGCAAGAACATTTTTTGTGCTGGGCAGCAGAAATTGCTGGTATGATAAGAAGTAAGGGCTTACATGATTTAACCGAAAGGGACGGGGGATCAAATGGGCAAAAAAGGGCTCTACCGCGACTATTTTTTGCATATGGATATTCTCATAATGACTGCGGTTCTAATTGGATTATGTGCATGGGCTGCCATCGAGAACCCCACGCTTTACAGCTTGCTATTCTTCGTTGCCGGCCTTGTCGGGTTTATGTTCAGTGAATATTTGACGCATCGGTTCTTCTTCCATCTGAAGGCGCCGAAGAATCGCTTGTTCCTCAAATTTCTGAAGCGTCTGCATTATGATCATCATACGGACCCGCATGATCTGAAGCTGCTCTTTCTGCCGGTCTGGTACAGTCTGCCGAACCTCGGACTATTTGTCCTGATATTTTATCTGATAACGGGTATGCCTGGTGCTGCCCTTGCTTTTGCCGCAGGTCTTGTTGCGATGCTGCTTGTCTATGAATGGAAGCATTATGTCGCGCACCGGCCGATTCAGCCAAAGTCGAAATTCTGGAAATGGAATAAGCGGATGCATCTCCTGCATCATTTCAAGAACGAGAATTATTGGTACGGCGTATCAACTCCGCTAGTGGATGCGATCTTCGGAACGCTTAAGGATGAGAAGGACGTACCAACAAGCGCTACAGCCAAAAATCTAGAGAAGCGCGGGCAGACGTTGTCTTCCTGAAGCTATAACAAATCCTCAATCGGTACAAGAAAGGAGGGGCAGGCATGTCAAAAGGTTCTCTGATGGGCAAAGGGATGACAGCTGAAGTCTATGAATGGGGCGAAAAGCAAGCTCTGAAGTTATATTACGAAGGGATTCCGAGGGATTGGGTCCAATACGAGGCTGAGATCGGAAGGACTGTGTTTGAGGCGGGTGTTCCGGCGCCTGAGGTCTATGAACAGGTAGAAGCAGACGGGCGCAGCGGGCTGCTGTACGAGAGGATAGCAGGCCGTTCATTGCTGATGAATATGCTTCATCATCTTGATCGGGCAGAGCTATACGCGGCATTGCTGGCTCGTTTGCATGCGGACATTCACTGCTGCAGGACTTCCCGGCTGCCCAGGCAGAAGGATCGGCTGGCTATGTTTATCCGCCAATCCTCCCCTTACCTGGGAGAGCGGGTGCAGCCGGTTCTGGATGAGCTGGAGCGATTGCCGGAAGGAGATTCCATCTGTCACGGCGACCTGCATCCGGATAATGTTCTTCAGTCGGAGTCGGAAGAGACACTGACCGCGATTGACTGGATGGATGCCAGCAGCGGAGATCCGCTATGCGATGTGGCAAGGACCTCCATGATATTCCTGTCGCCGTTTATTTCAATGCCTCCGCTGTCCATTAGTCCGGCGGTTGGTAAACGGTTGAACGAGGCCTATTTGACCGAATACATCAGGCTGACGGGAGCCGAGGCAGCGGGAATTGACCGCTGGAGACTGCCGGTTGCGGCGGCACGGCTCCGTGAGCAGGTGCCGGGCGAGCAAGAGTGGCTGTTAGCGTATATTGACCGTCAGCTGGAAGCCCGCAAAGGACAATAAGTCCTTCATTCCGCGGAACTGTAGAAGAGCGGGACGGCAATAGCGAATGAGCTGATGATCTGTTAATAAAAAAATGCGAGCCGTCAGCCGGCCCGCATTTTTGTGCGAATATAAGAAAGCACGGCGAAACGCAGTCGGCTCCTCGTATGGACGGGAGAGCCGTGTATGTTTGCCTTATTTCGAAGCAGCTGCGGCAATTTCCTTGCGGACAATAGGCGCTACCTTGGTGCCGAGCAGCTCAATTGCACGAAGCATATCCTTATGCGGAATCGAGCTGGTATCGACATGCAGGAAGAAGCGGGTCAAGCCAAGGTTCTTATGCAGCAAAATAATTTTCTCCGCAACATATTCCGCTTCGCCTACATAGAGCGCTCCGCGCAGGCTGCGTGCAGCGTCGAAAGCTTCGAAGGTGTATGGCGGCCATCCGCGTTCACGGCCGATTACATTCATCATCGCCTGCTGGGCCGGATAGAAGAGCTCGGCCGCTCTTGCCTCCGTATCGCTGATGAAACCATGCGAGTGCGTGCCGATCTGCATTTTTTTCGGATCATGGCCGGCACGGGTATACGCTTCTTTGTACAGTTCAACAAGCGGAGCAAATCGCTCCGGCATACCGCCGATAATAGCAAAGCAGACAGGAAGGCCAAGAACGCCCGCGCGGATTGCCGACTGCGGGTTGCCGCCTGTCGCAATCCAGACGGGAAGCGGGTCCTGAACCGCGCGCGGATAGATCGCGAGATTCTCAAGGGCGGCGCGGTGATTGCCTTGCCAGGTCACTTTCTCTTCTTTCGTAATTTGAAGCAGCAGCTCCAGCTTCTCGTCGAACAGCTCATCGTAATCTTCCAGGCTGTAACCAAACAGCGGGAACGATTCAATAAACGAGCCCCTGCCTGCCATAATTTCGGCGCGGCCGTTCGAGATCGCATCTACCGTGGAGAAGCCCTGGTAGACACGGACCGGATCATCGGAGGATAATACGGTCACGGCGCTTGTCAGGCGAAGATGCTTCGTCTGTGCGGCTGCTGCTGCCAGAATGACATGCGGTGCGCTTGCGGCATAATCCGCCCGGTGATGCTCGCCAATACCGTATACATCAAGTCCGACCTGATCGGCCAGAATCATCTCTTCTACACTGTTGCGGATTCGTTCCGCATGGCTGTAGGCCCCGCCCATGCCGGGATAAGGTTTTGCTTCCAAAAAGGTACTAATGCCAAGTTCAAAATGTGCTGCCGATTCGGTCATATAAGTCCGCCTCCTTCATTTCCTTTAGTGTACTCAATTTTTATAAGTTTCTCAAATATAGTAAGCAGTTTTGTTGAAAGAATGATATTTCTTATTGTTCGCCAAGCAGGGCTGATCCATGTTATTGGCGTAGCTATAATAAGTCTTTTGGAGCAACTTTCCTCGCTATTTCACGTATCTTTTGTATGGAAAAGGGGTGTTTCTTTGCTCGTTACGATAAGCAGGAAGTTATTTGAAGTACTTGGCGATGATGAATTAAGGCAGATATGTGTCAGGCAGGCGGCCGACCAGATTCGCGGCAAGAGCTTTGCTATGAAATCGCAGACTCTGGCGGGGCTGAATCAATCGCAGCAAGCCCTGTTCATGTATGGCGTCTGGTATGACCATGCCAAGCAATCACCGATGGAGCTGTATTGCTGGACGGCTTATATACTCAGCCAGCCAGGCTATTGGGAGGGTGTTACGAGAGCGTTCCGTTACTTCGAGGAAGGGGCGATTTCGGATATTCTGGAGGAGCTCCGGACCATACTCGATACCTATGTCTTGCAGCAAGGCCGTGCTTTAAGCGAAGTAACGTTCAAAGATTTGGAGCTGCGGGAGGATCTGCGCAGGCAGGTTGAGGAGTGTTATGAACGATTTCAGTCAGCGGTTCCGGCCAGTTTACACCGCTTGGCCCAATATATCCGTGCTCATGCGGAGCAATTCTTTATCTTTTTACCGGAAGAGGGGGACGGGCATGAATGATTTACTCGCATTAATACCCGCGCTTCAAGGCTGCTGTAAACAGCTGGAGCTTATTCCTAAAGGCTATTCAAGCGACAGCAAATATATCGCCTATGACGGGCAGGGCAAGGCGTCGTATTTGCTTCGGACCTATGCGTTCGAAGAGGATGCGAGGAAGCAGCAGGAATTCCGGGTGCTTGAACAACTGCAGCAACAAGGTGTCCTGTGCTCAAAGCCAATTGCCATGGGGAAGCTGGATGAGCTGGGGCTTGGTTATATGCTGTTGTCTTATGTCGATGGCGGCGATGCTTTAGATGAACTGCCACTCCTCAGCAACAGCAAGCAGTATGAGATTGGTGTTCAGGCTGGAGCTGAGCTGCGCAAAATCCATCAGATTCATGCACCGAATGATGTCGAACCCTGGGAGGCTCGAGTTGTTGCGAAATATAGACGGTACCGGGAGGGCTATGAGCAGAGCGGAGTCACTATTGCTTATGAGGACAAGCTGTTCTCATTCATTGAAGCAAATCTCGGCCTGCTGAAAGGCCGCCCCAATAGGCTGCAGCATGATGATTTTCATATCGGCAATCTGATCGTGAAGGATGGAAGGCTGTCCGGCGTGATTGATGTGAACCGGTTTGATTGGGGAGACCCCATACATGAGTTTTTGAAGGCAGGCTTCTTCAGCGCGGAGGTCAGCATTCCGTTTGCGGTTGGTCAAATCGACGGTTATTACGCGGACGGGAAGCCTGAGGATTCTTTCTGGACTTTATATTCGCTCTATATTGCGCTGACGATTCTGTCGTCGGTGGTCTGGATTCTTCGCGTACGTCCAGAGGAGCTGGATGATATGCTAGAAAGAATAAACAGGGTATGGGAGGACCATGACGGCTTTGAACGTCTTGCGCCGAGATGGTATACCGAATATCGAAGAGGAACACAATAGACAGCAAAGAGCCTCCATGCGAGCGTGTACGAAGTCCCTTTGCTGTCTGTTGATTTGGTTTACAGCTTGGCAGGGGGCATTTCTCTAAACCCAAAGGATACCAAGGGGCCGAAGTTGATGATATTCATCATAATAAATGCCATCTGCTGTGGCGTCTGATCCATACCGCATTCAAGCCAATGCATCAGCATGCCAAAATGTGCCGAGGTCATATAAGCGACAACATAGTCACGCCGAATGTTCAGCTTATTGGCTTCGGGAATATCTATCTTCTGGTAGATATTCTGGGTCATCAGCTTGCGGAACTGGATGGTGTAGGAGGGATCGCCTTTGGGTCCAAACATGGCCTTCAGGAAATTCGCATGCTTTGCAAACTCCTCGAAAATCTGGATCCCAAGCGGGTACGGCTCCCTGCGGTCGGCATGCTCCATGGCTACACGAAAATCCAGCTTGAGCACATATTGCTCAATACTTTTGAATACATGCTCCTTCAACTGCTGCAGCATATCGGGGACATCCCGGTAATGCAGATAAAAGGTCCCTCGATTCAGATTGGCATGATTCGTAATATCGGTAACCGTTACATGCTCCACGCCTTTTTCCTCGATCAGAATCATAAGCGACTCATAGATTTGCTGTCTGGTCTTTGCCTTTCTCCTGTCTATCTTCTCGGACATACAGCGTCTCCTTTATAATTTGCGGCGTTAATGTACACAGTCTTGCCGATGTGATGAGTAATGAACAGTCCGGTGAGGAATGATTATTGTATTTCCTTTGTCTCTCATTATAATTAACAACGTGATCAATAATCAACACGATGTTTATTTATAGAGACAGGGGATGTGAGTGGAGATGGCTATTTTTAAGCAGAAAATATTATGGATTGGTGTTCTAATCATTACGCTTGTACTCTCTGTGTTTGGTCTTGCCATGATGGGCTCCGTATTGGGTACGAAACCTCATGATGTGCCGGTGGCACTCGTAGTGCTTGATACGCCCGTTGATCTGCCGAACGGCGATAAGCTGGCCGTAGGCGAGATGATCAAGCAACAGGTAACTTCGAATACACAGCTTCCGATCAGCTGGAAGATCGTCGGCTCGGAAGAAGAAGCCCGCGAGGGACTGAATTCGCGTGACTATTACGGGGCGCTGGTGCTGCCGAAGGATTTGAGCGCTGGCGTAGCTTCGTTGATGGGACCGGCGCCGGCACCTGCAACCGTGCAAATCATTAGCAATGAAGGCATGAACTCGCAGGCGGCCACCGTTGTGAAGCAAGGCCTTGGCCAAGTGATGAAGATGGTGTCTATGGAGCTGTCGAAATCAGTGCTTGAGCAAATGTCCCAGCGTTCGGAGCAAATTCCGGCTGCTGCTGCATCGGCGTTGCTGTCTCCGATTCAAGTGACGGATGAGACCGTCCATCCGGTCGGCGTCAATAATGCGAGCGGCAATGCGCCGGGACTGATGACACAAATCATGTGGATGGGCAGCCTGGTGACCGCTATGATGCTGTTCCTGGCAAGTAATAATGCGAAGAAAGCGGCTGGCCGCAAATGGGGCATTCACCTGCTGCAGCCGGTTCTCGGAATTGTTCTCGTTGGCGCCGCATCCGGCTTCCTGGTCTGGATGGCTAATTCCTGGTACGGTATGGAGCTGACCTCTGCTGTAGATACATGGTTGTTCCTCTGGCTTGGCGGCTCCATGTTCTATCTGCTGCAGTCGATGCTGCTGAACTGGATCGGCTTCCCGGCAATGGCGATTCTCGTGCTGCTCATGTTCTTCTCGATGCCGATTCTGAACATGCCGGTAGAGTTTCTGTCGAGCACTACGCATGACTTGCTGTACTCCTGGACGCCGCTGCGCTTTGTAGCGGGCGGACTGCGCGAGATCATGTACTTCGGAGGCATGGATGCCGTCAGCACGAATGCTGCTGTATTGTGGAGCATTGCGGGCGGCTGCCTGGTCCTGCTGCTTGCCGCAGGCGTAAAAAAAGGGAAAGCTGCTGCTGCGGGGCAATATGCTGCAGCATAATTCAAAGGCTGTCCCATTGGGAGACAGTTGAAAAAGTATCTGTTCTGAATATGAAACGAGCCTTCGACTCCGGAGGCTCGTTTTTTCTTTTCCCATGCTCCCAAGCAGACTTTGGCAGGTTCCTCAACAGTCATAATACGAAAACCGTCCCTGCAGAGGTTGGAGCCCGGTGGCGAGGTGGGGGAGGGGCGAATAAGAGGAAAAATCCGTGTTGCAGAGGCCGGAGCAGGGTGGTGTGAGAGTAAAGTAGCTAAATAAGAGGAAAAATCCGTGTTACAGAGGCCGGAGCCCGGTGTCGTGGGAGTGAAGTAGGCGAATAAGAGGAAAAATCCGTGTTGCAGAGGCCGGAGCCCGGTAGCGTGAGATAAAGTGGTCAAAATAAGAGGTCCATTGTATTGCTGCTGAACAGAGGTCCGGCATACTTTTTTGTGTAACGCCCGGTTAAGAGGTTACAATAAGAGTTGGAATAAATAAGAAATGACAAGGAATGATTTGCAATGGGGATGCAGCGAACGACAATCTTGATTGCGGAGGATGATCCGGATATTGCTGAGCTGATCGCTCTTCATCTGGGCAAGGAGGGCTACCAGCTGCTGAAGGCCGCTGACGGGAGAGAAGCTGTCCGTCTCGTTCAGACGAATACGATTGATCTGATTATTCTCGACATCATGATGCCGCATATGGACGGCTATGAAGTGATTCGGGTGATTCGGGAGCAGCAGCACCGGATGCCGATTATTTTCTTGAGCGCCAAGACTTCCGACTTTGATAAAATAACCGGCCTCGTGATGGGAGCCGACGATTATATGACCAAGCCGTTTAATCCGATGGAGCTGCTCGCGAGAGTGAACGCCCAGCTGAGGCGCTTCAAGCAGCTTAATCAGCCGGTATCCTCTGTGCATCAGCCAGCTCTAATTACAGGGGGACTAACGATTGATCAGGAGCAGCGCACGGTTACTTTGTACAATGACCGGATCGAGCTGACGCCGAAGGAATTTGATATCCTGTATCTGCTTGCAAGCCATCCGAAGAAGGTGTTCAGCGCGGAGCATATTTTTCAGCAGGTATGGGGCGAGGCCTATTATGAGAGCGGCGGCAATACGGTGATGGTTCATATCCGGACGCTTCGCAAGAAGCTTGGCGAGGACAAGCAGGACAAGAAGCATCAGCAATGGATCAAGACCGTATGGGGGGTCGGCTATGCTTTCCAAGGTTAAAAAAACGCGCAGCTTCCGGACCCGGATGATCGAGTTGTTCGTTATGAGCCTGCTTGTCTCCGGAGCGGTTACCTATCTGCTCTACAGGCTGCTGCAATCGTATTATAACCAGAGAATTCGTTATGCGAGTGATCCGATTGCCCAGGCTCGCAGCTGGATCTACGACATTGGCGATTTGAACTTTTTCCTGATTGTCTTTCTGCCGTTATCGTTCTTCTTTTTTTATATGTTCACCAAGCCGTACGTCACCTACTTCAAGGAAATATCAAGCGGTATTCACCGGCTGGCTAACGGGGATTTCAACGGGCGGGTTCTCGTCTCCTCGGATGATGAGTTTGGCGTCATTGCAAGCGACCTTAATCTGGCGGGCGAGATGCTTCAGAAAGCGGTGGAACGGGGAGATTTTGCCGAGACCAGCAAGGATCAGCTGGTGCTCAATCTTGCGCATGATCTGCGGACGCCTCTTACCTCGGTGCTCGGCTACCTGGATTTTATTTTGCGGGATGAGCAGCTGACGATTGATCAGGTGAAGCATTTTGCCAATATTGCCTTTAACAAATCACAGCGTCTGGAGAGGCTTGTTGATGAGCTGTTTGAGGTGACCCGGATGAACTACGGCATGCTTACGCTTGAGAAGCGGGAGATCGACCTGTCCGAGCTGCTGATGCAGATGAGTGAAGAGTTGTATCCGCTCTTTGTGAAGAGCCGCCTGACGGCTAGAATGGACCTCCCTCCCCATCTCATGATGGTGGCGGACGGCGAGCTGCTGGCAAGAGTATTCGAGAATTTGCTGACGAACGCCGCCCGTTACGGCCAGGATGGACAATATGTCGACGTCAAAGGACGGATAGAGGATGGCGAAGCCATCCTTGAGGTTATCAATTACGGCGATTCGATTAAGCCGGATGATCTGCCGCATCTGTTCGATATGTTCTACACCGGTGACCGTGCCCGTTCTCCCGAGGGAAGCACCGGACTAGGCCTCTTTATCGTCAAAAATATCGTGGAGCAGCATGAGGGCACCATTACCGCGGAGAGCAGCACAATCCGTACCGTTTTTACCGTTAAATTGCCGATTTAAGAAAAATTTTAACTTTTTCCCCACTTCTTTTTAAAAAGTGTGCCGTATCCTTAGTTGCATGAACAAGCAAAGGAGAATGGTACATGAGGAAATGGGTTTTTGCGTTTATCCTTGTTATTCTGCTTAGTTACGGAATCTCGCAGCTTAATGTAAAAAGCGTCGGGGAAGACAAGGTTCATATAGAAAACGGGTCGCTTCAGACGAAAGACAGCCAGATGATTACCGTAAGCAAGGAGCAGATGTATCAGGGGGATCTGCTCCTTGTGAATAACGACTATGCTCTGCATCCGGAAGGAATACGTTCGGATATCGTCTCGCTGTCCAAGCGTCAGGATCTGATCCAAGGCTACGGCGTGCTTGATCCGTCCATTCAGTTGTCGCAGTCGGTTGCGAAGTCATTTGGCGAAATGGTGGAAGGAGCGAAAAAAGACGGTGTGGAGCATTTTCTCATCAGCAGCGGCTACCGTGACGCGGATAAGCAGGATCAGCTGTATCGCGATATGGGACATGACTATGCGCTTCCGGCCTATCATAGCGAGCATAATCTCGGAGTATCGCTGGATATCGGTTCAACCACAGCGAAGATGGAAGAGGCAGAGGAAGGCAAATGGCTGAAGAAGCATGCCTGGGAGTATGGATTTATTTTGCGCTATCCGAAGGGAAAAGAAGACATTACAGGCATTCAGTATGAGCCATGGCATTTCCGTTATGTCGGGCAGCCGCATAGCGCCATCATGTATAAGCAGGATCTGACGCTGGAGCAGTATCTGGACAAGCTGAAGGAGACAAAGGGGATTTCCATCACCGTAGATGATCAAAAATATATCGTGACCTACTATCCGATGGTTGGAGACAGCGCAACCGTACAAGTTCCGAATGGCGGTCAGTATGATATCTCCGGCAATAATTATGACGGGGTTATTGTAACGGTAAGCGTATAGAGGAGCAATGAAGTGCATCGCTGGAGGATGCGCTTTTTCTTGTTATCCGGGTATACTACTCCTTACCGGTTGACAAAGGCAGCAACAAGGAACATAATAGTCACTAGAATGAACGTTCTATCTAATGGATCTTAACGGGTTGGAGGAAGCAGCGTGTTTGAACAATATAACAAAGTGCAGAAGGCCGTACTGGAGACGACACTCTCGATCATTATCCGCAAAGAGCTGCAGGCCACCTCGATGGCGTTGATTGCGAAGGAGTCCAAGGTATCGACAGGCAGTATTTATCATTATTTCAGCAGCAAAGAAGCGATTATTAATGAGCTGTACACAGCTATCGTCACCTATAACGGTCAGTTCGTGCAGGAAGGTCTGAACCGGGAAGGCACGCTCCGCGAACGTTTTACATGGGGATGGGAGAGGGTCATTGAGATCAGCCGGCAGTATCCGGAGGGCTTCCAGTTCATTGAGCAGTATTCCTTCTCGCCATACATCTATGAGGATGTGAAGAAGAAGGCTTATAACGGCGGCTGGTGCGCGCCGATGAACAAGCTTTACGCAGAGGCGATGGAGCAGAAGCTGTTCAAGGAGATGGACCCAAGGCTGCTTGTTCAGATGCATTATGGCTCCATCGTCTATATGTTGAAGAGTTATCTGCAGGGCAATTCGGAGTTATCCGATGCCGGTATTAAGCAGGCAATTGAGGTATGCTGGCAAGGAGCAAGCAAAGAATAACGCGAAGTGGACAGTAAGTATGCTTCCTCGGCAATCCGGTCTGAAGGCCGGCTTTTAAGTAAATTAGAATGAACGTTCGATACAAATTATCGATAGAGGAGAGAATCATAATGAATAAAACAATCTTAATTACCGGAACAAGCAGCGGATTAGGTAAGCTTACAGCGATCCATTTTGCCAAGCTGGGCTGGAATGTGGCTGCAACCATGCGGACTCCGGAGCTGGAGACGGAACTGACACAGTACAGCAATATTAAACTGTTTAAGCTGGATGTAACGGATGTAGAGCAGGTTAAGGCAGCAGTGAACGCTGCAATTGAAGCTTTCGGGCGGCTTGATGTCGTGGTGAACAATGCAGGAGTTGGAGCGTACGGTGCATTGGAGCTTGCACAGGAGGAGACGATCGACTGGCAGTTTGGCGTCAATGTACGCGGTCCTATTAATGTAATCCGTGCGGTGCTTCCTCATTTTCGCGCGAATAAGTCCGGTATGTTTATTACGATCAGCTCATTTATGGGGGTGACGACCGCAGTGCCAACCGGTTCCCTCTATAATATGTCCAAGTTTGCCCTGGAAGGATTAATCGAAGGCTTGTATTACGAGCTGAAGCCGCTTGGCATTGAACTGAGACTGGTGGAGCAGGGCGGTTCTTCGGGCAATAATTTCGTGGACAAAATTAGATGGGGGCACAGCGAAGAGATTACCGAGTATGATGAGATTACCGCAAAGGTAAAAGCGATGATGGCCAAAGCCGCTGACGGCGGAGTGGATGATCCGCAAATCATTGTGGATGCAATTGCCCGGCTTGCCCTTGGAGAGAGCAATCAATTCCGCACGTTGGTGGGCGAAGCCGCTTATCAATTGACGGATATGAGAAAATCATTGCCGATTGAGGACTATTTGGAACGGATTGCGGCGCAGTATCATTAATATAAGGGCACAAAGCCGGTCATCGTCTTAGGACGTGACCGGCTTTGTGCTGTTCCAGTGAGCGGGACGGTTAAGCGATGGAGGAAGCTTGGTGTCTGCGTTGCCTTTTGCCGCTTGCAGCTGGACTTGGGTAAGGAACAGGCTTTCACTTAAGTCTGCGCCGCTCAGGTCGGTATCCCGCATATCCGCTCCAATCAAATCGGCAAAGCGGAGGTCGGCTCCCCGAAGATCAGCAGCAATGAGAAAAGCGCCGCGCAGGTTAGCTCCCCGAAGATCGGCATTTTGCAGCTTGGCCCCCATTAGATCGGCACCACGCCCGATGATTTTCTTCCCGCGACTGCGAGCGTTCGCCTTGACCGAAGGTGCTTCCGCCCGGACAAGTTCACTTGTCTTCAGCAGCAGAGTATTCACTGTGGCACGGTGGGCGGCTACATCCAGCTCCAGTAAGGCATCGGCGTTCAGGCAGGTAAGATGTTCCGTCTCCTCCAAAGCTGTTTGCAGCTCATGGCGAATAGACCGGGCGGCTTGATGCTCCGCCGCTTCGATCAAATACCAGAGCAGCTCATGAAGATGCCACATGGCGGGGAATACCTCAAATATTTGCTTGGCCGTTTGAGGTGCTTCCCGCCAGTTACGGCCGCCGAAGGTGAACTGCGACAGCTTTTGCCCGGCTCCAAAACAGTCATACACCGTGCAGCCGCGGAAGCCTTGCTGCCGCAGTTTGTTATGGATGCCGCACCGGAAATCCTCCTGCAGATTACGGCATGGCTGTCCGCTGTTTTTATCTATAGCAAAGTCCGCAGAAGCGGCAAAAGGAAGTGCGACACAACATAAGCCAAAGCAGCTTGTACAATCTCCTTGCAGATGTTTGCGGTCGGGGAGCATCGTGTTCCCTCCTTGCAGGATCTGTTTTCTTTATTTTAAACGAAGCGGGACTAACGAGAAATGGAAAAAACAATTAAATTCCTTTATGTGGAAGTTGTGCTCGATTATGATAGAGGTAAAGCAAGAAAAAGGGGATCTGGCTATGGATCAGGTTCAGCTTGAACTGCCTGGACGCGAGCTTGATGCTGAGTTCCTCATCGGACGACCGCTGGAGCAGATTCTTCGTTATATTGGTACGGATCATGAAGCATCAGCCTTTCTTCGTAATTATGCGGATGCCCTTAGGGAGAAGGTTGCCGCGGTCGCAGCAGTTGGGCTGGACTGGGGAATTTGCCACGGCGATATGCACGGCAACAATAATGCGGTGGAGACGGATCTTCGATTCACGCATTTTGATTTTGAATGGTCCGCGCCAGGCTGGCGCGCCTATGATCTTGCCCAGGTCCGGATTCGAAAACGGCAGTCCGCAGAGAAGAAGGAGGAGCTGTGGCGTACGTTTTTGGCGGGTTACCGCTCTGTCCGGTCCTTCTCGGAAGCAGATGAACAGGCAGTAGAGCTGTTTGTACTCGTCCGGAGATTTTGGATTATGAGTCTGGATGTATGCTTTATTCCAAGCCAATTCGGGGTGCTCGACTTCGGCGAGGATTGGTTGAACGGCTACCTGGAGGAGTTTCGCGGGGCGGGATTAGTGGAATATGTTCAAAAAAAATGAAGTTTGATGAACTGTCGTTCGACATAGTAATTGAAAGAACGGAGTCATATAAAAGTCTGTCCAAGTATAAGAGAGCGCGTGTTCCTGTAATTGACGCAAGGATAAACATTTTGGTGAATGGCATTAGGTTGGACGAAGATGAGGATGAAGTGTTTGTAGTCGAGCAATTAAGTAAACGGGATAGTAATTGAGTTTAAGAGGAGGCGCGAAGGATGTCCCCCAGCAAAGAACTAAATCTTATATGGGTCAAGTGGATTTGCATTGTCCTAGCCTGCTTGTTAATGTTTGTTGGCTTTGTCTACGCCTATGACAAGCCTGGCGGGATCGCCGACTGGAGATATTCTCGTGCAGCTGGTTACCCGGGAACAATACATATTCCGCTTGGGGACACCCCGGAGCAGGCAGTGCTGAAGTTCAGGCAATCCGATAAGTTAAAGGTTGTCCATAAGGAAGCGGTCCATGGCGGAGTCTTGTTGTTTGTGAAGCAGAATGAGATTAAAGAAGGCGCCGATCTGGGAATTGAATATGTAATAAAAACATGGATGGGCTGGAAATGGAGGTATGGCGGAGCATATGGGCTGTCAACTCCAACCGTTCAGAATGAAGCATTAAACTTTATGAGTTTGCCAAAATATAAAGGGATAGATGGGCCGCTTCCAATTATGTTTGGCCAGCTTACTGATAGCTCCATTACATCGGTAAAGGTTACGGTCAGCGGACAAGAGGCAGGAAGCTATAGTGCGACCATTATCGAATATGGTCCAGAGCAGCACAGACTCTGGTATGTCGTGCTGCCGGTCTCCTCGAATAAGCCGTATAAGCTCGAAGCCTTTAATGATAACGAAGAGGTCCTCGCAAGCAAAACCTTTGATAACCCGACGGATTTCGGGAGTATTCTGATGTTCAACAAGGAATGATAAAGCGGCCGTTGCGTAACGGAATGAATCGGCTGGTATGCTGGAGTTTGCTCGTCAGAGCTACGTTGGAATTGATGCAGCATAATGCGGATTTTGGCGGGGTAACTTGAGCTGCGTTGGAGTTAATGCAGTATAATTCTGAAAATGCCCGCTATAGGAGCCTAGCCAGGCGACTTTTGCTGTATAAAATCCAATGTAGCATGGGATTACCTTCATTTAAACGTAATTTAAATGGAAAGAATCCAATGTAACGGCCTCGCTCAGGCAGGCACGCAATTTCTCATTCCATAGTTGATTGATCCATCCGCTAAGCCGTAGGATTCCTGTTTACAGGAGCTTCCCCGGCTTTTTTGCGCGTGAATGGCTTCCTCATGAGAAGGACATCTTATCTATGGAGGAAGATGGACCCAACAATGTTATTTTTCTAAAGTTAACGTTGACGTTAACGTATAATCGGAGTATCGTAGATAACAGAGAGCAACGGAAAGAGGCGATGGACATTTTTTACAAGATTGAGGATGTTGCGAAGATGGTTGGCTTGACGAAACGCACGCTTCGTTATTATGAGGAGCTTGGGCTGCTGACTCCCCCGGAGCGCAGTGAAGGCGGCTTCCGATTGTACACCGATGCTCATATCGAGCGGCTGAAGAAGCTGATTAATGCGCGTGATGTGCTTGGCTTCTCGCTGCAGGAGCTGCAGCAATACGTGACAATGAGCGAGGAGTTCATTAATCAGCGTGATGAGATCAGGCAGACGGAAGATATCGAGCTGCGTCTGCAGAAGATTAACGAGCTCGAACAGACGGTAGATAAGCAGCTGGAGCTGATCGATCTGAAGCTGGAGAAGATGAAGAGCATGCGGTCGGAGATCCATATCCTCAAAGACAGAATTATCGAAGCCAAAAAGAAATATAAACAGGAGTGAGAATGAGCGTGGCAAATTCATCTCAAACAACATCAAATTCATTAACGAATGAGAAAAGCGGATTTTTCAGCCAGCCCCGTGCGGTCTGGGCAGTTTTCTTCGCGGGGATTATCGCCTTTATGGGGATTGGCCTTGTTGACCCGATTCTGAAAGCTATTGCGGAGGAAATGCATGCTTCAGCCAGCGAAGTCAGCTTATTGTTCACCAGCTATAATGCCGTTATGGCAGTAGCGATGCTGATTACCGGCGTTGTTACCTCGCGGCTGGGAATCAAATGGACCCTTCTGCTTGGCGTCGTTATTATTGCGGTTTTCTCGCTGCTTGGCGGGTTATCGAATGATATTTGGGCGCTTGTCGGCTATCGGGCCGGCTGGGGTCTTGGCAATGCTTTCTTTGTAGCAACGGCATTAACGGCAATCGTATCCTTGTCCAAAAGCGGCGTGACCAAAGCGATCATCCTCTACGAGGCTGCTATTGGCATCGGGATTTCGGTAGGCCCGCTGCTGGGCGGCGAGCTTGGCTCAATCTCTTGGAGAGGACCGTTTATCGGGGTTGCCGGTCTGATGGTTATTGCTTTCCTAGCGATTATCTTCATGATGCCAAAGGCAGCAGGAGCGCCAAAAGCTGCCGCAGCTCCAGCTAAGAAAACATCGCTGCTTGATCCGTTCCGGGCATTGCGGCATCGTCCGCTAGTTGTCTTTGGTCTAACAGCATGCTTCTATAACTTCGGCTTCTTTACGCTGATGGCTTATGCGCCCTTCGTCATGGGGCTGGGCATCCATCAGCTGGGTTATGTGTTCCTCGGCTGGGGCATCCTGCTTGCTGTAACCTCGGTCTTTATGGCTCCATGGCTGCAGCGCAAGTTCGGCACGGTCAAATCGATGGCCGTTATGCTGACGCTGTTTGGTCTAACCCTGCTTGCGATGGCGATCTGGACCGATACCCAATGGGTCATTATCGCCAGTGTTATCTTCGCCGGCGCATTGCTTGGCAACAATAATACCTTAATTACGACAGGTGTGATGAATGCTGCACCGGTTGAGCGTTCGACGGCTTCTGCGGCATACAGCTTCCTTCGTTTTATCGGCGGCGCAATTGCGCCTTACTTCGCCGGCAAGCTGGCCGAATGGTTCAACCCTCATATTCCTTTCTATGTAGGTGCAGGCTTTGTCATTCTGTCGGTCCTGTTCATCTTGGCAAACCATAAATATGTGAAGCATGTCGATCAAGCAAGCGGCCATTAATTCATCTTTTTTCTATCCTATTCACGAGAGCTGTTCTCCCGGATTTAACAACCGGTTGAACGGCTTTTTCTTTATTTTCGGAAGGAAGGTATTTACTCTGTTTGCGGCAAATAGATGTATGATGATGCTCAGAGCTTCTATTTTAAAGGGAAGGATGTGCTGATTTGCCTATTCGCAACGGACAATATATCAGCCCGGCCGACTTGCCGCTTAAGCAGGAGCTGCCGGATCCATTTACGTTTCAGGACGGCCGCCGTGTGCTCACAGCATCGGACTGGGAAGAACGCTCGCAGGAATTGCAGGATCTGTTTCATTATTATATGTACGGCTATAAGCCCGATACGGCCGGGGAACAGGTATCTTATGAGAAAACAGAGCTGGGCCTGCAGGTTCAAGTTGCCCGTGACGGCCTGCAATCTGCCTTTACCGCAAGAATCAGCTTGCCGCCGGAGGATTGCGTAATAGAAGGACCGTATCCGGTTATCTTCACGATCGGATCGCTTGAGGGATGGCGGCCGGAAGGCCAAGCCGCGACGAATCATGTCGAACAGGTCAATCAACGCGGCTACGCCGTAGTCACGCTGCTTCCGCAGGAGATTGCATCAGATAATGCCGAGAGAACCGGCGCATTCTTTACGCTGTATCCCTATTCACCGGATAAATATGATACCGGCATATTTGTTGCGCTTGGCTGGGCAGCAAGCAAGGTGCTGGATGCTTTTGAGAATCAGCTCTACCCAGGCATTGATGCGGCCCGGGCCGCCGTGACCGGCTTCTCCCGATGGGGAAAGGCAAGCCTGGTGATCGGGATGCTGGACAAGCGGTTTGCCTTAGTGAATCCCCACGCCTCAGGGGCAGGCGGTATGGCCTCCTTCCGTTATTCGTTCGAAGGCAAAGTGTATCCTTGGGGGACAGCCGGGCGAAGCGAGCCGCTTGAAGCGCTGCATAGCGACAGCTTGGCTCATTGGTTCAACTCGGTTTTTCTGGAGTTCAACGACCCGACGGCGTTGCCGTTCGACCAGCATGAGCTGGCCGCGCTGATTGCGCCAAGAGCACTGCTCTTAACCGGCGGTTACGAAGATGACTGGGTGAATCCCGAAGGGATGTATGTTTCCTATGCCGAGGCCGAGAAGGTTTACCGGTTCCTTGGAGCGGAAGAGCGGATTGGCATTGCCTACCGCCCGGGCGGGCATAACCGGACCCAGAAGGATATCGATCACCTGCTCGACTATTGCGATTGGCGCATGAGAGGAATTCAGCCGCTTCATACAGATTTCAAGTCCAGCTTGTATGAGCCGTGGAGACAAGGCATAGACTAAGAATAAGCCGCTTGCAGAAGCCTGATTCTGCGAGCGGCTTCCTTTTTGTACCGTGAAACATATACTCTTTCTCGAAGGAATAGAGCATACGTTTATGCTTGCTTCAACAACGTAACAATGTTATGTTATATGTGAAGAAAAGGAGGCCATATCATGGAGGAAGAACTGATATCCAAGAAGGATTTGCTGGAGCTTACCGGCATTTCATACGGGCAGCTGTATCGCTGGAAGCGTAAAAATCTGCTGCCGGAGGAATGGTTTATCCGCAAATCGGCTTTTACCGGGCAAGAAACCTTTTTTCCAAAGCAGAGGATTTTAGACAGAATTGATAAAATCCTTCATATGAAGGATGATCTTTCCTTGGATGAGCTGGCAGATATGTTCTCGCCGGCATCGCAGGCGATTTCAATTCCGATGAAGGAATTAATAGAACGAAACATTGTTTCAACAAATGCGGCAAAAGCAGCCGAGACCTATATCGGGAAGTCGGAGCTTTATACGTTCGAGCAGACATTATGTGTCTATATTCTTGATTATTGTCTTCAGACGGGGGAGATCAGTCTTGAGGAAGGCAGAACGATGCTGCCGACTTTTCTTGAGTATTATAAGAAATTCAAAGAGCAGCAATGCGATCTGATCCTGCTGCGCAAGATGGGGGTATCGGTATTCCTTCTTGTTCCTGCAGGCGGTGAAATTCATTTCGAAAGCGGAGTAAAGATCATCCTCCGAGTGGATGTGCCGGGTATGATCGAGCAATTAAAATTGAAGTTAATCGCGATATGACGGAGGTACGCAAATCAATGGGAGATAAACGGAATCTGATTATTACCGGAATCGGAAAGTCGAATGGCGGCGATGTTCATCTGGCGAAGATCGAAGGAGTAGGCACAATCGAAGGTGATGTCAGCTGCTCCGAATTCAAGGTAGACGGCAAGGGCGAGCTGCAGGGCAGCCTGAAGGCAGCAACTGCCGCTATTAATGGAATTTTCAACATCCGCGGCAACCTTCAGGCCGATCAGTTCAGTATAGACGGCAAGATGACAGTAGACGGCTTTATAACGGGTGAGCATATCCGGATGAATGGCATGGTGACCGTGAAGGGCGGCTGCGAGACAGAAAAGTTTGATGCAAACGGAAGAATGAATATCGAGATGTTAAATGCGGGGCAGATTAAGCTGATCTTGCAGGGCAGCAGTTCTATCAATGAGATTGGCGGCGAGGAGATTGAGATCCGCAGGCAGCCGGGCTCTATTCTCGCAAAGTGGCTGAAATCTGTTCCAGGACCGTTTGGCAATAAACTGAATGCCGGGGTGATTGAGGGCGACACGATTTATCTCGAGCATACAACGGCAGATATTGTACGCGGCGGGGAAGTCAAGATTGGTCCGGGCTGTACAATCGGCAATATTGAATATAAGCAAAGTCTTGATGTTCACAGCAGCTCCAAGATCATCAAGCATGTAAAGAGATAATAAGGACGGAGGCGATCCTATGAATCAACTTACAAGTGACAAGCTGAGAAGAAACTTAACGATTACAGGCAGCTCAAGTGTCATGGGCGGCATTTATAATCATGTCAAAATCGTTGGGGAAGGCGTTATTGAGGGAGATACGGACTGCAACAGGCTGAAATGTGTCGGGACGCTGGAAGTGAACGGTTCGGTAGCAGCAGAGCAGATGAGCATTGTTGGTACCAGCGATATTAAAGGCAGACTGCAGGGCGGCACGCTCAAGACATCCGGCACCGTTACAATTGGCGGGACTACACGTCTTCGGGAACTGAATATAGCGGGAGCAATTGAGTCGAAGGATGATGTATACAGCGAGCAGATCAAGCTTAAAGGCATGCTTCAAACAGCGGGAGACTGTGAAGCCGAGACGTTCACGGCACGGGGCATCTTTCAGATCGGGGGTCTGCTGAATGCCGGTCAACTCACTGTTCGTCTGTACCGCGATTGCAGCGCGCATGAAATTGGCGGCGGACAGATTATCATTCGGAAAGCCAGATTGCTGCATCCGCTCAGTTTGTTTTTCAAACCTTTTTCCAGCGCTAGATTAAAGGTCTCAATTCTGGAAGGAGATCATATCTATTTGGAAAACACAATTGCTGATATAGTAAGAGGGAAGCATATTGTGATCGGTCCGGGCTGCGAGATTGGACTTGTCGAATATAAGGAGCATTTGGAACAAAGAAAAGACGCCGTCGTAAGAGAAAAACGAAAAGTTTAGGCGATTTTGTGATGTTTTGTCAGATCGATTGACATCGCATCGGCCTTGCGCTAAAATTTCGCTGTGCGATCGTTCAGTGAAATTTATGATATAAAGTAAGAATTGTCGCCATAAGCATATACTTACGAAGCAAGAATTGTTGCCGAGAGCAGCAATAATTCGTTTAAGCAGCAATCATTCTTTTAAGGAGGTGGCGACGATGTCTCGCAACATCCGAAAAGAGCAAGCGGCTGAAACGCGTGAGAAAATACTAGAAGCTGCAAAATCATTATTTGCGGAAAAAGGATACCATGGCACCCCAGTACGAGAAATCACGAGGAAGATCGGGATGGGCGACGGTATCCTTTATCATTATTTTCCGGGCGGTAAGCGCGAAATTATGTCGGTGTTGCTACGTGAGAGCTTCGAGCACCGTAGACAAGAAATACAGCAGATTCATCGCGTTATCGAAGAGCTTGATCTAAAAGATGCTATGATGACTATTAAGCGCCGGATTTACGAGTTGTTTACGGCAGACATGGATTTGATGCGGATTTTGTTCCGTGAGAACGATTTGCTTGGTTTTGAAGAAGCTGAGCAATTAACAACGCTGCTCCGCGAGCAGAGCGCCATCTTTGAAGCATTTCTTAAAGACCGGCATGAGAGAGGCGAAATTCGTGATCTCGATTTCCGGATAGCGTCCAGACAATTCTTGTCCACAAGCTTGCATGCGATTATGAGCAAATCGGTTGGCATTCAGCTTCTGAACGAACCGGATGTTTATAAATACATGGAAGAAAATGTGGATTTCACGATAGATCTATGGAAGAATCCTTGAGCTACACAGAGAAGGCTGAAGGTTCTTTTGTTTGATTACAAAGAAAGGTGATGACTAGGGTGTCTTTAGTAACCAGATTTCTAAATAGAAGATTTTATTATTTCACGCTTATCCTGTTGATTAAAAGTATCGTAGCCCGTGATGTGGTGTTTGACAATGGCTTCTCATGGCTGACGCTTCTGACCGAACTTCCGTTTTTCTTTGCGGTATTCTGTTTGATCGAGTTTTTTGCAAGCAAGCGCAAGATGATTTACTACCTAATCGTCAATCTGCTGTTTACGGTCTTATATTTCTCCATTCTAATGTACTATAAGTATTACGGTATTATTGTTACGGCGGACGCTTTAAGCCAAGCAGATAAAGTGACTCAGGTCGGGGAAAGCACCTACTCCCTGATGGACCCTTATTATTTGTTGATTTTCCTGGATATTATCGTTATTGCCGTTGTACTGCTGCTGCCAAAATTCAAGAAGGCCCGTCAATCGGTTGATATGCGTCCGAAAAGAAGCAAGCTTTGGATGGCTGCATTTGCTTTGTCGATTACCGTATGTCTAGTGAATGTATGGCCAAACCGCGCAAGCATGAACGAGAACAAGCAGGCTGAAGAAATGGGCTTGCTCGATTATGAAGTATACAACATTGTTGATAAAATGATGGAAAACGAAGCAGTAACACCAATGAATGAAATAACGCAAGCAAAGATTAATGAGCTCAAAGGCATTACAGAGCCTGCAGCGCCGAAATACTTTGGCGCAGCCAAAGGCAAGAACGTTATTATTCTTCAAATGGAATCCTACCAGGACTTCTTGATTGGTCTTAAAGTAGGCGGCGTAGAAATAACGCCAAATATGAATAAGCTGGTACAAGAGACAGCTCACTACAAAAACTTCTATACGATGGTTGGTCAAGGTACAACATCCGATGCCGAGTATGTGGTGAACACATCGCTTTATGTTCCGAAGCATAAAGCGGCAACTGACGTAAACGTTGATAAGGCGTTGCCAAGCTTGCCGAAGCTGATGAAGGAAAACGGCTACGCAACAGCTACCTTCCATACGAATGCCGTTGATTTCTGGAATCGCAGAGAGCTGTATTCGGCAATCGGTTGGGATAAATTCTATGATCAGGCCTTCTATGGCGATGAAGACCATATTGCCTTTGGCGCTTCGGACGAAGTGCTGTATTCGAAAACGATTCCTGAGCTTATGAAGATGGACCAGGCCGATGAGCCATTCTACGCACAAGTGATCTCGATGAGCGCGCATCATCCTTACAACATTCCGACTTCGAAATACCGGATTGAGCTTCCTGCGGAGTTCAAGGATGACAGCCTTGTTACCCGTTATCTGAAAGCACAAAATTATGCCGACTATGCACTTGGTCAATTCATCGACGGTTTGAAATCAAGCGGTCTGTGGGATGACAGCATCGTCCTCATGTACGGTGACCATCAGGGATTGCCGCTGTACTCGCTGAGCGATGATGAGAAGGCATTGATGAAAGAAATGCTGGGTACAGATTATGGTCATACCGAGATGTTTAATATCCCGCTTATTATGCACGTTCCAGGCGTAACTCAACCATCCGAAATTGATCAAGTTGGCGGGCAAATTGATATCCTGCCTACGGTTGCCAACCTGGTGGGCGCATCCCTGCAAAACCAGATTCACTTTGGCGAGGACCTGCTGAACCAAAGCTCGGAGCTGATTCCGATGCGTCACTTCCTGCCTAGCGGATCGGTTATCGATGATACGAACCTGTATATTCCGGGTATCGGCTATGAGGACGGTACAAATCATAAAGTGTCTGACGGCACAGAGACAACAGAAGGCGGCGTAACTGAGGACGAATACAATAGAGCGCTTGAACTGCTGCATCTGTCCGACAGCTATGTGCAGCAGCTTCCTCTGAAATAAATGTGCGAAGTTAGTAGGAGTTAATAAACAATTACAAACAAGCGGTACAGGGGCAGCCCTGTACCGCTTGTTTTAATTCTAAGAATTGATAAGCTTCCGAGCAAGTCGGAAGAACAAATGCTTATTGGCGATTAAACCTGCCTCTAAACGCGGTCGCCTTTCTTGAAAAGCCCTCGACAGAGGTTTTCTCACCATTTAGGAATTTATAAGTATTTTCTTATAAACATGGCTTAGAATTCTCCCGATTGAAACGCGCTCCGCCAAGGACGGCGAGAGCCGTTTCGGAGCTGTTGTCGATCCCAGTGGGCTGATACCGTTGGATGGAACCCTTATAAGGATAGTTACTGGGGGTTAGCGCATCATTCTGCTGGAGTAAACTCCAACGTAGAAGGGTGGTGAGACTTTAACTAACTGGTTACTTGGCTATTCGCCCCGCCCCCTGCTGACTCTTATTCTATCTGACTGACCGCTATCGCTCACGTTCTGCTCCCCTAACTTACGTTGCACGAAATGCAGCATATTGGTCCAGAATGATGGGTGAAGGCGGGATATGCTGCACAGAATGCAGTATACTTCGCCGAAACGAGCGAAAATCGGCTAATTCGTCTGAATATCCTGCATTCCATACAGGATATTTCTCATTATTGAGCCTAAATGCTTCAATATGCTGCAATAGGTGCAATGTAGAGGAGGGAGGAACGTTAGCCAGCTAGTAGTCAATCCCATACATGAGCTCAAACGCTTCATTATGTTGCATGATGTGCAGCATTGCAGCATAGGCGGGAGGCGCGAAAGAGGAGATACCAAGGAAAAATAGTCCGTCAGTTGGATGCGATGGATGACGGGGCCCCCCTGCTTCCGCCACAATTCCAATGTGAGGCAGGCATGGGCGTTATGACGCCGGAGTATTACAAAAGCGTTCACGGATACGAATACAGAATAGAAGATACAAAAAGCAACGGAACGTAAGGAAACTCCTAACACTCCGTTGCTTCGTATATTCAAAAGTAGCAGTGCGAACTTAAAGGACGCCGTGAGGCGTTTTTCTTATAAGTTTGGAGTCAACCTATCCTTTAGTGATCTCCGTTGGATTTCATCCAGTGAAATCAGGTTGAATCTCTTAGGCAGGATTACGGAGGCTACGTTGGAGCTCATCCAGTAAAAGTGTCCAGGGAGGGGCCTCTTTTAGCCAAATGAGCTGATTATGCTGTAGATAATCCAACGTAGATGAAGTCGCCGGATAAAAGCACCGCATTATGCTGTACGAAATCCAATACCGCTCTCCTTTGTTGGGTTTAGAGGGATAGGGAGGAGAACCAGTTTATTATTTTGTACGGATACGGCAACGCCAGCCTGAAGTCGAGAAGACCTGAATGGCAGCTGCGAGGCAGAAGGGTAATATATGCTCGCCCTCATCCAGCATTCTTCCGAATGCTCCAGGCCACAGGATGGCTCCAAGCCGGATGACAAACGATGCCAGGCGCGAGGACCATGAGCGTTTGCTGCCCGCTGGCTGTGAGTTCATGACAGCATAGCGGCTTCCGCGTGTCCCCAGGTTGAACATGCTGCAGAGAGCATACAGGAAGGCAGCTGTGCCGAAGGACGGCGACCATGGCATCAGGAGGACACAAGCAGCCCCGGCCAACTGCATATAGACAACAGGTCGGCTTGGTCCGAAGCGTTCGGCTGCTTGCATCAAGACGAGGGACATTGCCCCGGCCAGAAAATAGGACAGCGCAATAATCAGGCCAACTTCGCCGGCAGCGGCATTGAACTGGACGGAGAACCAATAGGCACTCATGGTGCTGGTCAGCGTAACGGCAACGGACTGAAGAATGTTCATGATGCCGGCCAGTTCTTCTCGGGAGCCTCCTGAGACCCGTACGATTGCTGCTGCAATGAGCAGCAGGAAGAGCAGAACAGGCATAGTTGCCGAGAGAAGAGGAAGGTCAAATTTCCATCCAGCCAACAGGATGAAGATAGCGACTAGAATGATTCCGCCTGTCAGCAGGATGGATGAACGTCCGCTCCTATGAGGCACAGTCTTTAAAGATGCCGCTTGTTCCCTTGTCAACATCTCGCCAGTCGGTGTGTTGCGGCGTTTCGCTCCGCCTTGGATGGTGAGAAGGAGCGCCGCGCCTGCTATAGCACACAAGGCAGGCACGGCAAACAGCAAGCGATAAGCTTCTTCGCCTGGCAGCCATGGCTTGAGCAGAGGGGTTAAGGAAGCAAATAAAGCTCCTGTACCCATGCCCACATAGCTGAGCATCGCATGCTTGCCGAATAGACTGCTGCCTGATCGTCGGGAGAAGGCGCCGAGCCATCGCCTCTCTACCGGGGCGGCTGGTCCGCCTGAGCCGCTATGACCCATGCCAAATCCGGCAGCGATAACCGCTATGCCCAGCGGAATACTGCCGCTTGACGTGACCAGAAGCAGTGCTGCCGCCGCCGTTAAGCATTCATGCAGCAGCAAATAATTTTTGGGGCCTAATAAGGCATTCCATTCTGCAGCAAAGGTTGTATTTAACGTTCGGAACAGGCCTGCTGCGACCAATAATGCTCCTATGGAAGTTCCGCTCCAGCCAAGCTCCTTCAGGTAAAGGCTTGTCTCTACGGCAGCAAATCCCTGCCCTGTGCTTCGGAGCAAAGCGATCAGCTGCAGTCTTCTTAGCGTGGGATGATGGCCAAGCCAATTGTTCCATTTCTTTATCATGACAGCTCCCCATTTTCCATCGGGTATTTATGCCGTCATTGTACAACATCATTCTTGACATCATTGTCAGTGATTAATAATAAGATCAAGATCATTTTGGAATAAGGAGATTAGGGAGATATGAGGGCTGACCGGCTTATTTCGATTCTGATGCTGCTTCAGCTGGAAGGGAAGAAGACTGCAGCGGAGCTGGCACGGCGGCTGGAGGTATCGGAGCGGACTATTTATCGGGATATGGATGCGCTTAGCCTGTCGGGTGTTCCGGTCTATGCGGATTCCGGAGCCGGAGGAGGGTTCGCCCTGCCGCCTAATTACAAAAGCCCGATGGACGGCTTGACGACACCGGAGATTCAGGCATTATTCCTGTATGCAGCGGAAGGCTCGATGGATCAGCTTGGGATAGGGGCGGCTCTTCGTTCCGCGCTGCTCAAGCTGATGCAGGCCCTGCCGGTGCAAAGCCGCGAGGATGCAGCCTGGATTCAGCAGCGCATTCACTTTGATCCGGATTCATGGCAGCAGGGCGAGAAAGCATTGCCTTACTTTGCTGCAGCCCAAGAGGCGATATGGCAGCAATGTACGGTGGAGATAAGTTACCGGAGCCGTGAAGGTACGGAGATGAATCTGACAGTTAAGCCCTACGGTCTTGTTGCCAAGGCTGGTATCTGGTTTCTTATTAGCGAAGGAGCAAGTGGTATTCACGCCTACCGGCTCTCGCGCATTCAAGCTTTATCCGTAACGGAGGAACGGTTCGAACGCCCTGAACACTTTGATCTGCAAGCTTTTTGGAAGCTGTGGGTTCTTCATTATGAAGCGAGAGCAACAACCGGCAGGACGATAACCTGAGCAATCATTGGCATTATGCCAAAAAGAGGCTGCCTGCTTCCCATTAGCCATTGGCTTGTGGGAAGCAGGCAGCCTCTTTGCGTTTATTTCTTCAGCAGCAGGTACAGGAAGTACGGTGCGCCGATCAGGGATACAACGATCCCGGCCGGCAAGCCGCCGGCAATGTCGATCTGGCGGCCGATTGTATCGGCGAGCACGAGCAGCCAACCGCCAAACAGGATGGAAATCGGGATAAACAATTGGTTCCGCGGCCCGACCAGGGCTTTGGCAATATGCGGCGAGAGCAGTCCGATGAAGGCGATTCCGCCCGTGACGGATACGGCAGATGCCGCCAGGGCAACCGCCGAGAAGAGCAGCACAAGGCGCTCCTTCGTCAGCGAGATGCCGACGCCAACTGCTACCGGCTCATTTAACGCCAGAATGTTGAGGCGGTTCGCCTTATATAGCGTAAACGGAATAAAGATGACAAGCCATGGCCACATGGCATTAATAAACGGCCAATCCGTTCCCCAGATGCCGCCGGCAATCCATTTGGCGATAAAATCAACCTTTTGGCGGTCAGCCGAGGATATCAGTACGATCATAACGCCGCTAAGCGCCATTTGGAAGCCGATGCCCGTCAGTACCATATTAATCGGCTGGATGCCGACATGCCTTTTCCAGGAGAACAGAGCAATCAGGCATGCGGTCGCCAGGGCGCCGATAAAGGCAACAACCGGCAGAGCATACACGAATGGACCAGCTTCCGTCGGGAAGAACAGGAAGAATACCGTAATCGCAACGCCTGCCCCCGAGTTGATGCCAACAATGCCGGGATCCGCCAGATCATTGCGCGACACGCCCTGCAGAATCGAACCGGACAAGGCAAGTGCCATGCCGGCCAGCAAGGTAATGATAACGCGCGGCATCCGGATGTCGAACAGGATAAAGTTTTCTTTTTTCGTACCGTCGCCAAACAGAACAGGAATGAGCCTTTTAAAGGTCAAGGTTGAATAACCAAGGCTAAGGCTGACAATGACGGTTGCGATGATAAGCAGCAGCAGGACGCCAAGGATAATACGTTGTTTTCGAACCATATGCGATAAAATCATTTCAGTGCTTTGCCTCCTCTTCTAACGATAATGAGGAAGAAAGGCAGACCTACGACCGCAATAATGGCTGCTATCGGCGTTTCGAACGGCGCATTGATGGTCCGGCCGATCAGATCTGCGAGCAGCATGAAGGAAGCGCCTGCAATAGCCGACATGGGAATAGAATAACGATAGTCCTGGCCGACAATAGGACGGACCATATGCGGAATCATCAGGCCAAGGAACGCCAGGTTGCCGACCAGCGCAACAGAAGCGCCTGCCAGCAGAATCGTAACGGTGAACAAAATTCCTTTGATAAGACCGGTTTTTTGCCCAAGGCTGGTTGCCACGTCTTCACTCAGGCTAAGTACGGTCAACTGCTTCGACATCGCTATCGCAATGAGAATGCCAACCACGATAAACGGGACAATCGTTTGAAGCTGTACCCAGGATGTTCCGATCAGACCGCCGGATGTCCACATGTTAACGTCTTTGGATACTTTGAACGTTAGGCCGATGCCTTCTGCAACGGCAAATAAAAAGGTAGAAACAGCCGCGCCCGCCAATACGATGCGAATAGGGGAGAAGCCGCCTCGTTTGGCCGCACCGATCCCGATCACAAGAATCGAACCAAGGGCAGCACCGATGAAGCATGCAATCATAATGCCGAAGTAATTAATACTAGGGAAAAAGGCAACCGTAGCTGCAAGGGCAGCATTCGCCCCGGCAGATAAGCCGAGCAGCCCCGGATCTGCCAGTGCATTCCGGGTTACACCTTGCATGATGGCGCCGGATACGGCTAGTGCCGCACCAACAAAGATTGCCGCGAGCTCTCGAGGCAGCCTGATTTCGCGCAAAAGCGTCACCTTCTCACTTGTATCGTGAGGTGACGTCAGCGCGAGCCATGTTTCATGGACCGTGGTGTCGGCAGCGCCGAACACCATGGCCAGGAAGAAGATTGCGATAAAGAACACGATCCCTGTACTCAATTTAATAACAAAAGGGATAGGTCGTTTCGTTTCTTGTGTCATTAGCTTACTTACCCAGGAACTGCTCTTTGAAGAAGTTCAATTGATAATCAAGCGTAAATGCATCGTTGAAGTAGAAGCCTCTGGCATCCGCTACGATGACATGATTGTTTTTTACAGCAGGGATGTTCTTGTAAGTCTCGGTATCTGTAATAGCGCCTGCTGTATCTTTGCTTTGGCTGAAGACGATGTAGTCGCCTGCGTATTCAGGAAGAACTTCCAGGGATAAAGAATACCAGCCATCTTTCGAGGTCATTTCTTTTACTTTCTCAGGCATCTTCAGGCCCATCGCCTGGTATAGAATTTCGGTGCCGCGGCCCCAGGCATCTCCGAACATATACAATTCCTTGTCGTAGTTCTCAATGACGGTAACCGTAGAGTCTTCACCGATTTTCGCTTTAATATCTTTGCCGATTTGAGTGGCGCGTGCTTTGAAGTCTTCTACCCAAGCCGTTGCTTCTTTTTCCTTGTTAACGGCTTTGCCGACTTCGATATGCTGCTGCAAGTAATCGACTTTATTATAAGTAAAAATAACGGTTGGCGCGATTTCCTTCAGTTTATCTACATTTTTTGTTGTTTCGGTGCCAATGATCAGATCCGGGTCCAGTTCGAGAATTTTCTCGAGATCGTCTTCGGATACTTCGGCTACATCCTTCAGCTGCTCAGTGAAGTTAGGATTGTCTTTCGCCCAGGAGGTGACGCCAATAGGGGTGAGGCCCAGGGATATCAAGCTGCCTGTATAAGAAGAAAGGTCAACAATACGCTGCGGATTAGCAGGTACCTCCATAGGACCGCTTTCCGATTGGAATGTGATGGTGCCTGTTGCTTCAGCAGCTGTGTCTGCAGATGGAGAAGCATTTGCTGCCCCGGCATTGTTAGTTGCTGTGTTGTCTGGGGTATTGCCTGAGTTGTTGTTTCCGCATGCGCTCAGAATAATGACGACGAGCATCATGAGGGAGACGAGAGCTTTTTTCATGGATGTGTAATCTCCTTATAATAGAGTGGAATACATAAACGACGAAGGGAATATAAATAAATCCAACACATAGTGATAATGATTATCATTTCCTAGTGCCATCTATTAAATTATAGGGATTTGGTCGGATTGTCAACCGCTTATTGAAAAATGTTCTCAAAAGCCGTATACTATTGATAATGATAATCAATGCTAATAAACGCTAGTGGGTTTCCGAGGAGGATGTTCATGCTGCAAGAAGAATTGTTTGATGTTACCGTCATTGGAGGAGGTCCAGCCGGACTTTACTCGACTTTTTATAGCGGACTTAGAGAAATGAAAACAAAGCTGATCGAATTCCAGCCGTTCTTGGGCGGCAAGGTGCATGTATATCCGGAGAAAATGATTTGGGATATCGGCGGTCTAACTCCAACACCGGGAGCGCAGCTGATCGAGCAGCTGGTCAAGCAAGGGCTGACCTTTGATCCAGAGGTTGTCTTGAATGAGAAGATTGAATCCATTACGCGCAATGACGACAATATCTTTGAACTGCATGGCTCTTCAGGACGTATCCACTATTCGAAGACCGTTATTATTGCAGTTGGCGGCGGCATTCTGAATCCGACGAAACTTGCGATCGAGGGCGCGGAGAAGTTTGAAGTGACAAACCTTCATTATACCGTGAAATCGTTGAAGAGATTTAAGGATAAGAATGTGGTTATCTCCGGCGGCGGCAACTCGGCCGTAGACTGGGCGATGGAGCTTCTGCCATTCGCGAAGAAGATCTACATTACTTACCGTAAAGAAGCCTTATCCGGACATGAAGCAAATGTGACGGCGCTGATGGACAGCTCGAAGGTCGAGTGCTTGTTCCATACCGAAATTACGAAGCTGCTCGCGAGCTCCGGCCAAGAGGTCGTTGAACATGTCGAGCTTACCAATAGCAAGACTGGCGAAGTATCTCAGCTCGCCATTGATGAAGTGGTTATCAATCACGGTTATGATCGGGATTCCTCGCTGCTTGAGAACAGCAAGCTTAACATTGAGATGGTGGAGAACTGGTATGTGAAAGGCAGCCCGGGCGGCGAGTCGTCCGTGCCGGGTCTTTATGCCGCAGGTGATATTCTCATGCATGACGGCAAGCTTCATCTGATTGCAGGCTGTTTCCAGGATGCAGCCAATGCGGTTAACAGCGCGAAATCCTTTATTCAACCGGATGCTAATAAGTACGGAATGGTCTCATCCCATAATGAATTATTCAAGGAACGGAACCGTGAACTGGTGAAGCAGTTGATGGCTTAATAGAGGGGAAGGACGAAGCAGCGGTGAAGCTGTTCCGTCCTTTTTTTGTCTGCTGGTGCGGTTGTGAGTGGTTTGAGGCCTATGCCATAATGACTGTAGTGCCTTTTAATAAGGGAGAGATGCGAGTATGGAAGTTAGGCCGCAGAAACAGAAAATTAAAGCGATTGTTACTGGCGCAACGGGCATGGTGGGGGAAGGCGTGCTGCTGGAATGTCTGCTTCATCCCGATGTCGAACAGGTATTGGTTATTACCCGTCGGCCCAGCGGGGTTACGCACCCGAAGCTGAAGGAAATTATACATAAGGATTTCTATGATTTAACCCCGATTCAAGATGAGCTCAAAGGCTATAATGCTTGCTATTTCTGCCTGGGCGTCTCATCGGTTGGCATGTCGGAAGCAGACTATACCCGCGTCACTTATGATCTGACCATGCATGCGGCAAAGCTGCTCTCCAGCTTGAACCCGGACATGGTGTTCTGTTATGTGACGGGGGGCGGGACGGACAGCACGGAGAAGGGCCGCGTGATGTGGGCGAGAGTGAAGGGCAGAACAGAGAATCATCTGCTTCAGCTGCCGTTCCGGCGGGCGTTTATGTTCCGTCCCGGCTATATGCATCCGACGAAGGGGCAGACAAGAGTTCCGAAGTGGGCGAGGGCATTGACATGGCTGTATCCGGTCCTGCGGCCGATTTTCCCGAACCATCTCATTACGCTCCGGCAGGTTGGCCTCGCCATGATTCAAACCTCTTATACCGATTATGGCCCTCATATCCTTGATCCGAAGGATATTATCGCTCTTGCGAAGGAAGGCAGCTGAAGGTCGGAATATTCTCGCGGCGGGGCAGAAGCAGCCAAATAAGAGGAAAAACCCGAGTTGCAGCGGGGAAGGGACCGAGTGTGCGGCTAGGGATACCAAATGCCGTGGATGGACGAGTGGCCTAACTGGAGCAGCCGTTTAATTGGAGTTAATCCCCCCTTGTTTTCGGCTGCCAATTTTGGGACAATACAAGTAACTGTCTTGAAAAGAGGATAAACGATGAGTACACCATCCATTTATGGATTTACTTTAGATCAATTAACGGCATGGCTGGGCGAGCACGGGCATAAAAGGTTCCGGGCTGCGCAGGTATGGGATTATTTATACCGGAAGCGTGTGACGAGTTTTGCAGATATGAGCGAGGTCCATGCGGACTGCGTGAAGCTGCTGGAGGAGAACTTCGCGATCCAGACATTGGCTGAGCACACGAAGCAGGTGTCGAAAGACGGCACGGTTAAGCTGCTGCTCAAGCTTGATGACGGCAACTTGATCGAGACGGTCATGATGCGGCATAAATTTGGCCTATCGGTCTGCGTAACAACGCAGGTTGGCTGTAATATCGGCTGCAGCTTCTGTGCGAGCGGCTTGCTCAAGAAGAGCAGAGATCTCACGAGCGGTGAGATCGTCGAGCAGATTATGAAGATTCAGCTTCATCTTGATGAAGCGGGTCAAGGCGAGAAGGTCAGCCATATCGTCGTGATGGGTATCGGCGAGCCGTTCGATAACTTCACGCATCTTAATGACTTCCTGACAACCGTGAAGGATCATAAAGGTTTGGCAATTGGACCGCGTCATATTACCGTATCGACGAGTGGTCTTGCGGACAAAATCAGAGAATTTGCCGACAAAGACCAAGGGGTTAACCTTGCCGTATCGCTGCATGCGCCTAATAATGAACTGCGGACCCGCATTATGAAGATCAACCGCGCGATTCCGATTGAGAAGCTGATGGAGGCTATTGATTATTACCTGGAGCAGACGAACCGCCGGATTACGCTGGAATATATTCTGCTGAAGGATGTTAACGACCAGCATGAGCATGCTCTTGAGCTTGCTGAGCTGGTGGGCGACCGCCGCCGTTCGCTCGTGAACGTGAACCTGATTCCTTACAATCCGGTTGACGAGCATAGCCAATATCAGCGAAGCGAGAATGATTCAATCAAAGGCTTCTACGATACGCTCAAAAAGCAAGGCGTCAGCGTCAGCGTCCGTCTTGAGCATGGCGCCGACATCGACGCGGCTTGCGGCCAACTGCGTAGCAAGCAGATGAACAAGGAAAAAGCAGGATGAGGATGTAAAGGAAAGAGCTGTCTCCAACGTCATTGAGAATGACTTGGGACAGCTCTTTTGTTTGGAGACAACGCTTTGTCCGCTCTGCTCCGCAAATTGAATTTTATCCTGTGTAGCCCGCACCCCTGCTTAGGTGAGGCAGACGAACGGCATCCCCTCGTCATCCAGGATGATCTATACAGCAGCTCCTGTCTCCTTAGGAACTGATCGCGATGGGGCGCCGATACAGGCGGCGATGCAAAACTGCGCGGCATAATAGGTGGTCATAATGAGGATATCCGAACCTGCCACCTCTGAGATGAACTTGTTCCAGGCTAGAATGGAGTCGGATGCCATGAACAGCAATGCGCCTGCAATCGCCCAGCTGTTGCCGGACATGATGGCCGACCAGCCCATCAGCGCAATCGCGGTTACATACACAAGCACGGGGCCCTTCAGACTTCCGTCTCCCGACTTTGTGAGCGCATCGAGCAGCTCGCCGCCCATATAGACAGCATAAGCCCCAATGGGAACGATAGTGACAAGCCGCCAGACAGAAAACGTCCACTGACTGAAAAATCCGCTCAAGTAGAACAGATGTCCAATCAAAAAGGCGGACAGGCCCAAGATGAAATGGTCGAGGGTGACATCTCCGATGATGCAGAAGACAAGACCTGCAAGCAGGATCTGCTGGAACCGCTTACGATTTTTGGCAGGCTGGAAGTATGCATAGACGATGATGAGGATCATTGGGATGGCTTTGAAAAATAGCTTGACGGCATGCGGTTCAGCAGGAATGATAAAAATGTAAAGCAGGCCCATCAGCAGAATGAGTGCAGGCATCATTTTATTCAATCGTCATCGCTCCTTTTGCTCCTACTATAGCACAGATATTTACTTTTATTAGGGAGAAATACATAGACGTAATCGAAAAGGCGGGGTATACAATGAACGGATCATTATGGCTCGAGAAACAGCAGATTTATTACCGCACCGGTGCAACCCGGAGCCTCGAATTCCGCTTGGCGCAGCTGGCTAAGCTGCGTCAGGCTATTGTGGAACGAGAGGACGCTATTATGCAGGCGCTTCGTGAAGACCTGAACCGGAGCAAGCAGGAATCTTTTATGCTCGAGATCGGGCTGGTGCTGAAGGAAATCTCATTTGTGCAAAAGCGGCTGAAGCGGTGGATGAAGCCCGCCAAAGTAAAGACGGCGCTCACCCATACCGGCAGCAAAGGGTATATTGTGCCTGAGCCGCTTGGTACAGCACTCATTATCGCGCCGTGGAACTATCCGTTTCAGCTGGCGGTTGCGCCGCTTGTTGGTGCGATTGCAGCGGGCAATACGGCAGTATTGAAGCCATCGGAGCTGTCGCCGGCGGTGTCCGAAGCTATATCTTCGCTTATTCAGGACACGTTTGATCCTTCGTATATTGCTGTCATGGAAGGCGGCGTTGAAGTAAGCCAAGAGCTGCTGGAGCTCCCGTTCGATAAAATATTTTTCACTGGCAGTGTAAATGTCGGCAAGCAGGTGATGGCCGCAGCGGCCAAGCATCTGACGCCCGTTACGCTGGAGCTGGGGGGCAAAAGCCCGGCTATCGTTCACCATGATGCCAACCTCAAGCTGGCTGCGAGACGTCTTGCCTTTGGCAAGTTCATCAATGCAGGGCAGACCTGTATCGCACCCGATTATGTGCTTGTGCACCGCAGCGTAGAAGAGGCGTTTGTGGAGCAGGTGCATAAGGCGGTTGCGAAGTTCTATGGTGCTGAGCCGCTGGAGCATCCGGACTACGGCAAAATTATCTCGGAGCGGCATTTCCAGCGGCTCATCGGTTTCCTTCAGGACGGGGAGATTGTGATGGGCGGCCGCGCTGATGAGTTATCGCTTCGGATCGAGCCAACGGTTCTTGCTAAGGTAGACTGGAACATGCCGGTCATGCAGGAGGAGATTTTTGGTCCCATTCTGCCGTTGCTCGTTTATGACGAGCTGCAGGAAGCCATTGATCTGATTAATAGGCGGCCTAAGCCGCTTGCCCTCTATTTGTTCAGTGAGAATCCGGCTATCCAGAAGCGGGTGACAGAAGCAGTACCGTTTGGCGGCGGATGCATCAATGATACTCTTATGCATTTGGCGACACCTTATTTGCCGTTTGGCGGGGTAGGCGAAAGCGGGACCGGGGCTTATCATGGCGAGTACAGCTTCAAGACCTTCTCCCATATGAAGAGTGTCTTGAAACAAACGACCAAATTTGATTTCGCGTTCCGTTATCCTTCGGCGAAGGGCGGCCTTTCTATCATTCGGAGGCTGATGAAATAGCAACTGAAGACTGAAAATGTTTTATCTATTTTTTACCAAAATTTTGATTGACTTATGCCCGGCTTGCTCAGTAACATGGGATAGCACAGAACCATTACTAGACAGCCGTTGTCCCTCACATCCTTGGTGTAATGGTGTATTCCATATAGGAGGTCAATCAGATGGAACAACGGTTAAATGATAACCCGCGGGAGCAGGAATTCCGGCTGAAAAGCATTCTGCTTCCGCTTGTCGCGATTATTCTCGGCTGTTTTATGGTTATTCTCGACACTACGGCCATGAACGTTGCCTTGTCGAAGCTCGTAGAGGACTTCCATACGCAGCTTCCTACTCTGCAGTGGACGGTAACGGGCTATATGCTTGCACAAGCCGCTGTTATCCCGCTTGCGGGCTGGCTGTCCGACCGGTTCGGCGCCAAGACGGTCTTCCTGACCTCGGTCGTTCTTTTCACAATCGGCTCGCTATTATGCTCGCTGCCAAACGACCCGCAGATGCTCATTATGTTCCGCGTTATTCAAGGGCTCGGCGGCGGCTTCGTGCTGCCGGTTGCGATGGCCTATGTCTACCGGCTGAGCCCGCCCAACAAGGTCGGGCAGGTTATGGGTCTGCTTGGCGTGCCGATTCTGCTGGCTCCGGCCATTGGTCCGATTCTCTCGGGCTGGCTGGTTGAGTATCATTCCTGGCGCTGGATCTTCCTAATTAATCTGCCGGTAGGGATTATCAGCGTATTGTTTGGAATGTGGAGCCTGCCGAAGCTGTCGACTAAGAAGCTTGCCGGATTCGATATTCCGGGCATGATTCTGGGACCGCTCGCCTTCGCCGCGTTGTCTTATGGCGTTAATCAGGGTGCTGAAAGCTGGACTTCGAACAAGACGTTAGCCGGTCTGATCATAGGCGGCATCGCGCTCATCATTTTTATCTTCGTAGAGCTGCGTGCGAAGCATCCGCTGCTTGATCTAAGGGTGTTCCGCTCGGTCGATTTTTCATTTGGCATCGTTGTGCAGTGGATTGTTCAATTCTCGCTGTTTGGCGCGATCTTCCTCTTGCCGCAGTTCCTGCAGCAAGGCCGCGGATACGGTGCCTTCGATACCGGACTCACCTTGTTCCCGCAAGCGCTCGCTTCAGCCTGTATGATGCCGATCGGCGGTTATTTATTCGATCGGATCGGGGTCCGCTGGCTGGTCGTCATTGGGCTTAGCCTTGTATCGGGGGCGATCTTCCAGTATTCGAATCTCGATATTCATACGGGCAGGGAGGATCTGCTGCTTCCGCTCATAATGGCAGGCTCGGGCATGGGATTGATGATGATGCCGCTTAACTCTCATCTGATTAATAAAACGCCGCGCGAGCTGGTCAGCCGGGTAACCTCACTCACCAGCGCGATGCAGCAGGTTATTAGCTCTCTTGCAGTAGCTTTGCTTGTGACGATCCTGACGAAACGGATTTCAAAGCTGATGACGGAGGCGAATGTGCGGCCAGAGGTACTGGCCAACCAAACCTCGGGTAATGCAGCCCAGGCCAATCCGGAGCAGATGCAGCAGCTTCTGGCGCTTGCGGTAGATGCTTTCGACTATACGTTTGGCATTATGCTGTTTGTGGCCATTACCGGTGCCGTATTAGGCCTGCTTCTCCGCAGAGGCAAGAAAAGCTCCGGTGAGAGCACATCAGCCGAGAAGCCGGAGACGGCTCTCGAAGGACTTCATATGGGGTAGGGGTAGTTCGATTAAGCACTCGCACTCGGCTTTTCAATTGCCGGGTGCTTTTTTTTTACTTTGATCATTCAGCATCTTGTGATTTTCCGCGCTAACGAATCGTCAGAAGCTTATTGGAAAGGAATGAAGGTTTACGGAATTCTAACGAATCATAAACACGTTATTTCCATAAAAAAGCCTATCCGAACCGCTTAAATCGTCCAATAGCGATATAGCGATTCGTTAGAATCTGAAAACAGCTTAAATCGGGCAAATAAGAATATGGCGTTTCGTTAGCAGTTATCAGTTATCGGTTAGTACTCAACTGCAGTTAACAAGGCGCCGTATACAATGCGGTGAAGAGGAAACGGTTTACTTTTCATTGTATGATAGAGAAAAGGACAGATCGTAAACAGCGGAGAAAGGATGGGGCGCAGATGTTACAGCCGTATACACAGAGAGTAGTCGATATTATTAAGCAAATCCCGGAAGGGAAAGTGATGACCTACGGGCAAATTGCCGCACTTGCCGGGAGCAGCAGAGGAGCAAGGCAGGTCGTGCGGATTCTGCATTCGTTGAGCAGCATTCATCAGCTGCCTTGGCACCGGGTTGTAAATGCAAAAGGGGAAATTGCCATTCAGGATGATGAATCCCGGATGCTGCAGCAGCATCTGCTTGAGGCTGAAGAAGTGTATGTGGGAATAAACGGACGTATTGAGCTTGATCTGTTTCGTTATGAGCCGGACATGCCCCCGGACAGATAGGGCTCCTCGTATGTTAACCAATATGATAATATGAAGTTAACATACCTGTGGAGAGGAGAATCCCAAATGCAATGCATAAGGTTAAGAGGGCATCATTTGTTTTGTCTGTTAGGGTATCGGGGCAAGGGTTATTCAGAAGGCTTCTGTACGAATATGACCGCGATATACGAAACCCTGCGTTTGCAGCCGCAAACCATAATAGAGATTATGGAGGGACCTGATGTTATCTGTGCAGCGTTCCCTGCTGACCAGCCCAATCACTGTCATAATGCAAGCGTTTATCGCAAAGACCAAGAAATATTGGGCGAGCTTGGACTAGCGGTCGGCAACCGCCTTAGCTGGGAGGATCTATGCCGCCTTGTAGCCGATGCGATTCAGCCAAGCGATATTCATCGGTTATGCCATGACTGCCCTTGGGAGCCGTATGGCTTATGCCAAGAGGGTGTAGCCCATATCCGGCAGGCTAAAGCTCTCCGGGCATTGCCTTAACGAACCTCAATCAATAAAGCGAAAGCGACAGCCTACGGCTGCCGCTTTGCAAGCTTCTCCTGTGCCATCCGAATCATCTCACGAATCATCGCACCGCCGATTCTTCCGCCTACATGCCCGGCATCCTCGGTCTTCATATCGCCATTGCTTCCTCCGCGGTTCATCCGGATACCCAACTCGCCTGCTACTTCATATTTCACATCATCTGGTCTATTCTCATCAACCGCAAATCCTTCCTGCCGCATGACATTCGCCTTTAGGGTTTGCATTGCTGCGCCTGCTTCAGGAACCAGTAGTCTTCTGCTGCGTCTTCCCATTTCGCTGCACCGCCTCGTCGAATTTGTACGGCTTTATTTTCCCCTGCGGGCCCTGCAATTATGAAGCGCATCAAGCTAAATGAACTGGTTAAGAATGGCATCGACCTTTGCCTTATTAGCGATAAAGGTATGCTGGTTCAACAGCCGCTGATTAAGCGTATTACGATTATGGACAACAACCATATAGTTGCGTTTGCCGGCTGTTGTCAGAATTTCATGCTTATGCTTGATGACACCGCTATGCCCGTCCACTGTTTTGTAACGAAGCCCTCCGAAATACAGCTCTGACTTGTAGATCCATGTATAGAACGGCGGCGAGGATTTGCTTACGGTAGCGATCCGGTGTTTAACACTGTCGTAAATATATCCGTCCTGGTTAATAAGCGCTCGGGTTCCGGCCTTTGGCTTATATTTATGAAGCTGGTCGATCAAGCTGTGATGGTAAGTATCGTCGCAATCGAGTCGGACAAGATACAGATAGGGGGTGCCGCCCACGGTTTTGCGCAGCTTGTCTTCATACTTGTTCTCTGCGACAAAGCGAATGTTTGCCGGCAGCTTTGGATATTTCGCCAACTCCGCTTTGATAATCCCTTCGGTTCGCTCCGTATAGCGGATGAAGGCATGGAAGCCTTGATTCGTTTGTTTAAGCAAGCTTTGGAGAGTATATTTCATAAAGATAGCCATCCGGTATTTAATCCATTGGGGAGTGAGTCCAATCTTATAGACGCCTCCTCTGTTCGACCGGTTGTTAAACTCGATTTCCACCACAATCGCTTTTGTCATCTCGTCCACCTTCCTATAGAATTGCCATTCGCTTGGCGTATCTCCAGGCATATGCCATTCTATCTTCATAAGCTCTTGCTAACTTCTGAAATAATATATTCGGACGAGAAGTTTTGGATATAGGCGGCATTCATCCCCGGCTAAAAATATGGCAGAATATCCGCGACCTCCGCATAGCACACTGAAGGGTGTACCAAATACACAAGGGAGGTCTTCGCCAATGAAAAAGAAGTTGTTCTCCACGTTGTTTGCAGCTACGATTTTGTTGTCCGCCACTTCAGCTTCCGCTTTTGCCGCAAATGCCAATGATGAGGTAGCGGCGGATAACTTCCGATCGACCCATTACGGCACAACCCAATACGGAAGTTACGGTGCTGATGGCTATGGAACAACAACGAACCGTACAAACGACTACAATGCAACAACAAACGGTATGTACAGGTACGGCGCTTACGGCACAAACGGTACAGACCGGATAAATTCCAATACCTTTAATCCAAATGGTACAAGAGGAATAGGGAACTACAGCACAACAAATCAAATGAACAGCTACAGCACAAATCGTACGGGAACCGTTACAAATGGCAATTACCGAACACTGGCTAATACGACCGACAATGATTTCAATTGGGGCTGGCTTGGTTTGCTTGGTCTGGCCGGATTGTTTGGCTTAAGAAGCCGCGATCGCGAACGCACCTGACCGAGGCGGAATTATTCCATCCTAAATCATAAAATTCATGAAGGCCCTGCTCCCGGAGCAGGGCTTTTTGCAGGATTGACGAATATTTGAGTTACATATAGACTGGGGGGAACTTTCTATGTCCACATACCGTTGACGAAAGGGGGATTGTCATGTGGAAGAGGCTGCTGCCTGGCGATCAGGCCATGCAAGCACTGGATTCGCCATTATTTATTGCAGATGAAGTGAAGATGAACCTGCTGCACCGGATATGCGAAATGAGCCAGTCGGTTGTCTACAGGTACAAAGACGGCTCAGCAATATTCGCAGGCTCCCCGGGCCATAATGCCTGGTTGTGGATGGACGGTACAGTTGGCGAAGAAGAGCGGCTGTTCATCATGAAGGGGCTGGTGAAGCTTGCCGGACATACCCTTCGCGGAATAACGGCAGAGCCAAGACAGGCCAAGCTTTTTGCAGAGCTGTACGCTTCGCGTTACCGGGTACGCCCCGAGTACAAAATGGGGATGGAGGCCTATTATTGCCAGCAGATTCTGTTCCCTTCAGCCGTTGCAGGAGCGCTTAGACCAACCCGGCCTTCCGATGTACCGCTGGTTGCGGATTTTATGGCAGGCTTTGCCGAGAGCGCGTACGGATATAAGGTTCATCCGGCCAGCCAAATACCTGCAGCGGAAAATACGATTGCATCGGGCAATCTATTTTTGTGGATTGTTGATGAGAACCCTGTGTCGATGGCACATATCGCTCATCGCTCCCCAAGACATGCCCGAATTAATTATGTCTATACGCCTGCCGCTTTGCGCAAGCAGGGATATGCAAGTGCAGCGGTTGCCGCCTGCTGCGGTCTAATCGTGCAGGAGGGCAGGGTGCCCATGCTGTATGCCGATCTGACCAATCCGGATTCCAACAAGGTCTATCAGAATATTGGATTTGTGGAAAGCGGCAAGGTGGCGGACGTAAAGTTTGGAGCTTGATTGATTATACTGCAGACAATCCAACGTAGGATTACGTGAGCCGATATCATGCTCTATTATGCTGTATGAAATCCAGTGCAGCGCTATTTTGCTTGGTGCAGAGCCAGAGTATAAGATCCCAAATATAAAAGGGTTATCCCATGGTCATTTGATGACTTCTGGGATAACCCTTTTGCTGTTAGTTACTTCGTACCCCGATAGCTCTCCGGCGGTCCAAGGTAGCTGGGCTTCAGGCCGCCGGTGTCGATAATCATTTTTTGCAGGACGACGATTGGGTCAACCATCCATATTTTTAAAGTATGATAGCCGGTTTCAGGCAATGTATGCTTCGATACGGCTGTACGGATGTTCAGGATGACGCTTTGCTCCCAGTCTGCTTCGGAGTAGCTGCCGTCTTTGGCTAAGCCGATTGCGCTGACAACCTGAACCGGGTCCTCATCAAACGATACGCCAAGGCGCAAACCCTGCCCGGGAATAAAGTCGATTGTTGGAGCGATCAAGACGGATACAGTCAGTTCGCCCGGCGTCATCAGATAAACCTCGTACTCCAGGCAAGGTGATACATCCGTTGCAGGTTCAGGAGTTGAAGGGACAGTTACCGGGAATACAGCCATGGAGGACAAGGTTCTGCCGTAGTTGGGAATGACCTGCCAGCTTGCGCCCGCTGCTTCCTTGTTTGTGCTGTAATGCTCGGCCTCTATGGCAATGTATCCGTTTGTTTCGATAAAGCCGGATAAAGCTTCACGGGGTGGTGCTGCCGGATTGGTCACTTTGATCATCACGGTGAAGGCTTTGCTGGTCAGCAAATCAACTAACGTTATGCTGCCGCAAATCTTATCGCCTTGAGGTACTCTATTCCAGTCGATCTCCACCCAAATACGCTCTTCAATCTCTATGCTGCCTGTCGTACTGCTCAGTTTGATCCATGGCTGGTCAGCTTGCACGCAGAAGGTGAACGCATCTGTTCCTTGATTGAACAGGTCGATATAACGGCTCTCGCGTGTGTAGTTATCGAATGGGAGAGCCGGGAGCTGAGGGTCGCGAGGCCATGCCAGCTCCGAGCCTTCGATCGCAACACCCATGCCGGAGCCTTCGCTCGTCAGCTTGACGGTTCCCGTCTCCGGCATGATATGCTCCTCCGGCTGGTTCCAATAGGTGTAGCCGATATGCAGCTGATCCATCATATGATTCCATTTGCCGTTTGCTATTTCGTGATTATATCTGTAGGTCAAGGCGGCATCGGCCTTGAACAGCTTTCCGGCCAGAGCGGCCTCCATATTGGCAGAAGCTCTTCCTTGCGCTGCGTAGAGCTTGCTTCTGGCTGCACGGATATACATCTCCAGCACCTGTGCGGAAGCTTTTGCGGGATAGAGAACCGTCTGGAAAAAAGCATCCTTCGTCTCTTCATTCAGTTCATTATAAATATGCTCGGCCAGCCCAACAGTCTCATGCAGCTCGGCCAGAAGATGATCCGCCTCTTTATAATGGACAGAGCTATAGAGCGGTACGGCATTCAGCAGCTCCGGCTTCAGCCTTCCATTCCATTTGGAGTAACGGTTAATAATCAGCGCCGCTTGTTCGGCATACAAAGGACCAAATTGCTGCTCCGCCCACCGTATGCTGTACTCTCCAATATTGTCTTTGTGGTAGGCATCCATATTCCAGGCAATCCGCAGGAAGAATTCCAGCTGGCATTCCATCGGCTTCAAATCCCCGACATTCAGCACCCAGATCCGGTCTGCACCATATTCGTAAGCTTTGTGCATCTGCTCCCAGATCTTCTCGAGGGGCACTGTATTAACCCACTTATAAGAACGCGGACCGCCCACATAGTCAAGATGGTAGTAGATGCCGGCTCCGCCGGAACGGCTTCGCTCATCAGCAGTAGGCACTCTTCGGAGATTGCCGTGATTGTCATCGGACCATAGGAGCGTAATATCTTCCGGCACGCGCATGCCATTGTCATAGTAGTCCTGAACTTCTTTATATAACGCCCATAGCTGAGGAACTTCGGATGGCTCGGCCTTCATCTGCTCGCTGATAATTTGGCGCTGGTCCTGGACGATCCGCTGGAGCAGCTCGATTTTTTCCTGGAATGACAACTGTCCTCCCATTGCCTCATCGCCATCTCCACGCATCCCCAGCGAAATGATATTCTCGTAGCTTGCGCTTCTGCGGATGCCCTCCTCCCAGAACTTGTACAATACGTCCTCGTTGACGGAGTAATCCCAAGGCCCCTGTTTATGCTTCTTCCAATCACCATGGGGACGCTGCATGGGCTCGTGATGGGAGGTGCTGATAACAATGCCATACATATCAGCTACAGCCGGGTTTAATTCATCATCCTCGTAGAAGGTATTATCCCACATTGCCGGCCATAGATAGTTCGCCTTGAGGCGAAGCAGAAGCTCGAATACGTTTTCATAAAAGTTGTGCTTGAAGTCGCCGAAGTTTTCTCTGACCCAGGCCATAAGAGAAGGTCCCTCATCATTTAAGAAAATCCCCCGATATTTGACGGATGGTTCCCCTTGCTTGTAGATCCCGTTACGGAACATAAGTGTTGAACGCTTAATAACAGGGACATCAGCCCAGTAGTGCCAAGGCGATACGCCAATCTGCTCGCATAAATCATAAATACCAAAGATGGTACCGCGTTTGTCGCTTCCGGCAATAACAAGCGCTTCATCAACGCCGGGCAGCGGATTGACTACGGTCTGCAATACAAAAGTCTCCCATTTGCCCGTGAGCTCGGAGGCAGCCAGCTTTCCTTCGGCAATCAAGCTGTCGATAAGAGAGCATTTTCCGATTGTGCCGATAATCACTGTACTGCGTTTGATCTCTTCTTCCAGATAAAGCATTTGTGGACTGGTCTGCGAGACCTTGTATATATCTTTCTGCAAATCGGATGCTGCGCGTATAACACCTGCATAATCCTGCTGAGAAACGTAAATGGCGGCCGCCTTCCCATCATGGGAAAGCGGGAAATGGCCTTCGTGATAACTGAATGCGATATATTTGTCGTTCAGCATGCCAAGACCCCCGTTCAATAATGTAATGAAAGCGGAATTATTATATAACACGGCTCTTCACGAAGAATCAGGATTGGCCTAACATGTTTAATTTTCTCGATAAACTCTTTAATTTTTTAATCGAAATTAGGGCCGTATGAAAATCCAAAATGGGGAATAGTAAGGCGTGGAAAAACAATTACAACAACGAATAGGAAGGTGTCGTCAGAAATGAAATGGGATTGGATGTTGTCTTCCCGTGAGAGTACAGGGAAGCCGAGCAAAACGGGAAAAATCATTGGTGCTGTTGTTCTGTCTGCTGCACTGATGTTTAGCGGGGCTGGTACAAGCCTTGCGGTCGGCAAAGGAGCTAAAGGACCGGATATCTATGTTATTCAAGGGATGCTGAAATCCCTCGGAAGCTATTCCGGTAAAATAAACGGCTACTATGACACGACAACGGTAAGAGGGGTTAAGCATTATCAAAAAACGCATGGCCTTAAGGTGACTGGCGCGGTAGATGCGAAAACATTCCAGTCCATTACTTACTCATATAACACCGTTAAATACGGCAAGAAAGTAAGTGCCAAAGGCACCGGTAAAGCGAAAGGCCTTGGCGTAGGCAACGGCGCTGGAGCAGGTAACGGCGGCGGAGCAGGCGGCGGCGCTGGAGCAGGTGGCGGCGGCGGAGCAGGCGGCGGCGCTGGAGCAGGTGGCGGCGGCGGAGCAGGCGGCGGCGCTGGAGCAGGTGGCG
>Ga0065721_10048705_pt1 | contig 124166 bp, 105 predicted proteins | sample Mesricmetagenome_FD_59108 | JGI IMG/M metagenome (GOLD analysis project Ga0065721, IMG submission 59108) | Mesophilic microbial community from rice straw/compost enrichment Sample: eDNA_1 v2 (version 2) | ecosystem: Engineered > Solid waste > Grass > Composting > Bioreactor | place: USA...
CAGCAAGTACTGCTGCTTCATCAATCCCAGTGACTTTCCAAATAAGCGAGTTGTCTTTTACCAAAAGGAGAGGCGCTATGAACCTTGATCCATCTGTATCTTGATTGATCCAACCAAACAATCTCAAATTAACTTCATCGTCATCCGGTTTTAATCCAACAACAAAAGAGCCCAACTGTACGGCGTGAGTTAATAAGAGGTTCGCCCTGCCAAATACATCAAGATGTTTATTGTACCGCGCTTGTTGCTTTGCTGTTAATTTTGGTGGCTCAGGTAGGTTCGTTTTCTTTTTCATAAAATTGTGTTTAAGGGTTATGAAAGATGGGCGGTTGCTAATAGACTAAGTTTTTCCATTTCTTGCCCTGTTAACGGATTGCCGCCGTTTAAACGGGTGCACCAGATTTGTTTAGTTTTCTGATCGTATTCAAACTGGTTGAAAATGCACAAAAATGAACCATCATATTTACACCCTTTGCATGTTGGGATGCTGCCGCCCGAGTTATCCTGAACGGCTGCAGATAACGCGCCTGGGTTGATCTGTTCGTGGGTATCACAAAAACGATAAGCCCGTTGCATTAACGAAATAGTGCGCAGGCAGGCTTCGCGGCGGCTAACATTGACCTTATATCTATTCATCTCAGCAACAGTGCAGGGCCATTTAGGAAATTTGTCATCAAAGTTTGTGGTGCTGTATTCGATAAGCCTACGATTGACGCCTTTCAATTGTTCCATAAAACTAGGCAGGGTTACCATACGCACCTTCAGGGTGCCTTTGCGTTTGGGGCGCACACCATTGCGGTGCTTGCGTTTTTTTAGGTACTTTCGCATAACATTCAAGTTAGGGTTGAGTAATTTGGTTTGCTCGATCCAAAGCCCTGGTTGCTCGCTACAACCGGGGCTATTTGTTTAATACGGTCACCATAATGGTAGGCCAGTTCTTAGGATGGCTGTAGGCCCGGCGACTGTCGTCGTCTACCTTGTACCGGACATACCCAGGATGGTTGGCAACCACAATGTAGTTGTATGGGTCGCTGTCGTACTGCTTGAAGCGAGTGCCCTTTTTCAGGGTGTTCAAGTCCACTCGCATGTTCAGGGCTTTTTAATGATAATGATCTGATTGCCATTGATTAAAACAGTGGCCGGCGGTACATTTCGGAAGGTGTGTGTTTGTTTCATGCTTAAGCGGCTTGACGGTTCTGAAGTGATTTGCGGGCTCTGGTTTCTCGCATATCTAGCGCGTGATATACCTGTATCCATTTCCATGATAAGTGCTGATCCTTCGAATTGTAATGGAGGCCGTCGAATTTGGGTTGGTCAAAGATCCAGAAGATGAGACCGCTGATAAACAAAGGGTAAGTTTTTGACTTTTTCATTGTTGTAGTGTTTGATGAAGTCAAAAGTAGGTTAATTTAATGGTATTACCAAATATTACACAGTAATACACTATTGTTTTTGTTGAAATTGATTATGGTCAATAATTTTGATTTTTGTACTATATGGTATAACTTTGTATTACTAAATATTACAAAATGGCAAAGAAGTCACCTGGTAGGCCAAAGACGCGCACACACGCACCAATCAAGGCTGCAGCTAAACGGACAAAGGAAGGCGAGGAGAAATATATTATCATCGCAGCAGTGGAAGATATTGAGGCAATGAAAAATATCGCGTATTGGGACCGGCTAACGATCAAACAAGCATTTGCGCAGGCTATTGCCGACTACAAGGCAAAGTTTGAAAAGAAGAATGGGCTACTAAAGCAAAGGCCCTTGTAACCCATAGCCCTTTTAACTGGCTTCAATAGTCCTATTGCACATCCCAAGTCTGTTTTGTATATTACTGCGACCCAACCTATCGGAACAGAGATCCTGGAATTTATAACTTAAAAACTTTCAAGATGAAAGCTGTAGGCCTATTTCTGTTGCTGTCCCCAATATTTTCCTTTACTCAGATTCAAAAAACTACTTTGCCAGAATCCGTTAAAATAGGAGAGGTAAAGAGTGTGGGTGTCTTTTTTGCGGAACTAAGCTATATCGTAGTTGATCAAGACACGGTATATAATTTAATGTTCAAAAATCAAAAATACTCATCAATTACGGATATACAGTCAATCCAATTTTCAGAAGATGGTGAAACCTTAGGTTCGTTGTATCAAATTCTCAATGAAACATTCGACTTGGAAAAGGGTAAACACAACACCTTCAAACTAGGGAAGCAAGATATTGCTGCGACTTTGAATAAAATGATGGGAACGAAATATATTAACGTTATGATCATAGGAACAGGAGCATACTTTAATCTGACTAAAAAGCAACTGGACAAACTCTTTAATAAAAGATAATCCTGATGGCGCAGCGCAAACCCTACAATCCAAACACAGTCTACGGCCGTAGGAAACTCAGAGAACAAGCGCAACAAAGTTATGAGAACATGACGCCCTCGGAAAAATCAGAAGTGGACGCCTGGAAGTGGGGCTGCCTTTTGATTGTGATTGTTGCAGTGATATTATATGCTATTTTGACCGGCGATTGGAATGGCGCCTTAAAATGGCTGAGTAGATAAAAAAGCCCGGCGGCTTATTTCTAAGCGGGCCGGGGGCGGCACAAGGTATAACTAGATTGCTAGTGGTACAAATGTACTAATATTCTTGGTTTTATGCTAAATGCTTTACGAATAATTTATGAGGTCGCAACGACCCAATAACCTACGCAAATAGAGCTTTATTTCGATCCTGTTTAAACGGATTAATATGTCAGCCATCAGTGTCATGCATATAATGTTTGGGGACGTCGTGTTCTAAATTATCTTCGGCCTGTGCTTTGCTTATGGATACTGTCATTTGCCTTCAGTGTTTCTATTTCATTACACAATGGATGTACCAGGTCGATAATTGCATCTAATACCCAACCTTTAGGATTGCCGCCGGATGGGTAGATATCGTAAAAGTGTTTTTCCCTGTATTCGGTAAAAAACTGTTCTACAAGTTCCTTGACTTCATCTTTCGTTATGGGGTCGAGTTGATAAATTATTACAGGTTAAACACACATGGACCAAATGTCATTCGTAGTTTACCGGTCAGCTTTTGACCTGGTTGGGTGGGAGCATCGTCAAAAGCAGATACCAGTGTCTTCGCTTTGGAAAGGATATCGCCCAAGGCCTCTGTATCAATCCTGGGTAATTTCGTCAGGAAGTCGTTCATCTCGTCTTCTGAAATTTCACCGCCGGCATGCAGGGCGTTTACAATTCCTTTGATTGTCGTTTCATGCTTTTCGCGCAGCGGATCGGGGTTATCGGCACTCTTGATCAGGTCAGGCTGCGGCATAGGGCTGCTCCCGCCTTTGGATGCCGGTATTGCATCCTTAGCCGAAACTACCCGGTTAAACCCCTGCAGGAATTGACTGAACCGTTTGCTCATTTCTTGCCGTTTAAGTGTTCCAATGCCTTGGCCAGGGTTTCTAATGGCTGACTACTCTGCAATACCGTGCCCGGTTGGAACGGATCGGCGCCGATATGCAGGGAAAAGCATTGGCCCGATATGCGCAATTGCTTACCAGGGTGTTTCTTACTGGTGTAGGTTTGCGTCAAAGCATTGCCGTATGCCTTTACGAAGCCATGGGCTGCAAGGGTATCGTTAAGCTCCTTCAGCTTCGCATTACGCCAGGCATCTGCATACCTTTTAACGTGGTCGCTTTTAGCCTGATTCTGTTTAAAAAGGTGCCTTGCCTTAGTGTCGAGTTCTTTTTCGGCCTTCTGTTCTTCTGTCATTTGTTGGCGAATTACCTCTTGCCGACTGTTGAGGTATGCCATTATACTGTTTGCTTTTGCCATTTTACTTATGTTGTATATATAGAAATATAAAAAGTTAAAAACCGTTTGATTTAAACCGGGTTTTTTACGACCGAAAAATAGTCTCCCTACAGTTTACGTATATTCGCTCATTCACGGGTAGTTGATCGTAGAAGGAGGCAAACGTTGCCTTCGCACCCTTAATTGCTTGTTCTTGGCACCAGTTTTCATACATGATGGCAATTCGGTTATTGTATTCAAACTTTTTTGTGTCCTCGGTGATTGAATGTTTTACGCTCATTTTTATTACTATTTTTACTTTATTTTACCCCATTGTTTACCCCAATTTTCTGAAACTCTTACTGTATCTATGCTTAACTAATCCTGTCAGGAATCGAACGTGCTAGGGCGTCTGTTTTTGCTTTGAAGAATCGATCCTTTTTAGTTCTACCTTTTTTTTGATGCCAAGTCGAACAATTTTTTCCAGTTGGTTTAATTGTGTAGGTGAAAGCAAATCAATTACATCTTCGGTTAACATCATCCCATTGACCTGAATGAAGTTGTTCTGTTGGTTGGTGATTGGATTGAATTGGTTTGCCATGCCAGGCACTCCACCGACAATCTGCAGGTACAGCTTTGCAGCTTTCGTATCGCCGCCCATTGCCAGGGAATACAACCGATCAAGTATCTTGGTGGACATGAACCGGTATTTGGCAAGTATCGTTTTATATTGCTCGCTCTGGTCAAAAGTTTTCAGGTGCTTATGTATAGTTTGCCTGCTTAGATTGGTACGATTTGAAATTTCGTCATGTGTTGGCAGGCGTCCGTTTTTGCTAATAAAATCGGCTATTACATTGCGTATTTTGTATTGGTTGGCAAGCCATATCTGACCTCGGGTATCTTCTGAAAAGAGGCTTTGTTGTGATTCGTAGAAGGCATCCCATGCTTCACCTTTGAGGTAGTTAATTGCCAAATCAGCCGCCGTTGTTAAATCTTCTCCTGCAACGCCAGGCATAGGATATTTGGCTTCATAGTCAACCTGCTCCCCGTTTATTATTCGAAGTATGATAGTTCTGTATTTTTCATCGGTGCCGGCCGGCAATGTCCTGATATCCGATTCTGTAAACTTTTGTAAACTCATTTGATTTGTTTTTCGAGTGTGGTTATTTTAATCTGTCTTTTTTCTTCATCGGTTAATATCCTGTTGTAGAAATCAGAAAACTCCCATGGTTTACCAAACGATCTTTTTATAGCAGCCCACTTTTCATATCGCCTGGATGTTCGGTTATCATATTCAAATGTGATATTGCCTTCCGTGCGCTTGAAAGGGCCGGTAAATATTCCATGTTTTTTTAGCCACCTTTCAGTGGATCTTGCTTTAGAAGCTCTAGACATATGATATTATTTTATACGCGCGCGCCTTGTGATGTTATTAAAAACCTTCGCGTCACTCTCCAAACGTCTTTTTGAACCATGCCCGGAACTGGACCATATCGGTTGCAACCACGTACATACCACCTGCCTGTGTAACCCTGCTCTGCTCCTGGGTTTGATCTTCGCTCATCCGGTCCCTGCCGATTTTTATTTCAATCTTTACCGGGGTTCCATACACAATTGCATCGATATCGGCCGTTCCTTTCCTTGTGGTGCTTTTCGTGTACTCGACTTTTTGCCTGTACTCAACCTGGCCACTGAGAATGTTGTATTTCGGCTGGCGCCTTACCCTGGCTTGACCTTGTGTGTTGATCCTGTTTGCATAAAAGCCGCTATAATTCAGGAAGTCAACAATACACTTGGTGAGCCCGTTGGCTGTCTTATCGCTATATGCTGTGATCTTCATGGTATCGCCGCCGCTGGCTTCGTAAAATGCCGGGGCGGCTTTTTTCAAATGCGCCCGTTTGAGAGTGGCCAGCTCCGCTTTCCAATTCTTTTCGTCAAACTTTCGGCGTATCGCTTCCAGTGTATTCAATTTTGTCATGCGCTTTTCATTAAAGGTTTCAACATGCCGGCATTAAAGCAGTCTGTTGCACATTTACGGTAATGGTCCTCTTGGCCGGTAAATGCCGGATTTCGGTCAATTGCTTCCTTGATCGTTGCTAAAAGGGAAGGGTCACCCAAACCGCCAAAGGTGAAAGCAACCTGTTGCACGGTGTGCCAACGCTGACCGACCTGGGCCTGGGTTATTTTTTGGATGCCGTTTGTGATAATTGGATTTGGGCTGCTGATCCACTGTACCGGTTTATGCACAGTTTGCTTTTTTAAAGGTTTTGGTTTGAATGTTACCCGTAATGGTTCGGGGTTGTCATTGATCATAGGCCGGGAATCGTAAGACACATACCGAAGGTCGTTTACGTTCCGGCCTTTGCTGGTGTCCGGCGGCAGGCCGTAATGTTTGAATACTTCAAAAAGATGTTCGGCATATTCCCGCTGGCGTTCCGGTTCTGCGATCAATACAAGCGCAAACAGGCCTTTTCCGCTGGCCGATAGGCCGCAATACCCAACGAACGGAAGAGCACCTATTGCCTGCTTTACTTCGTCCAGGTCGTAATCGTCCAATTGATCGAAGTCTATAGAGATAACACCCGTATGTTTGATCACCGTTACCTTACCATGTTCACGGGTGGCCAACAGTGCTGCCGGGGTGTACCCCTGCAGGGTGTCTTTTAACGCTTTCTTTTTTCCTTTTTCATCCGGTGACAAACTGCGTAATGTTATGAGTATATCCAAGTCGCGGGCAAATTCACAGAACAGAATTTCCCGGATGGTAGCCGGCCGGCCGGTCCGGTCGTTGTGCGTGTCATAAAGTGAAACCTGTTGATCGTACCACATAAAATCGTTTTTGACCTGTTGGTGGTCGTATACCGGTCAATTCAACAGGTCAACTATATATATAAGTTGACCTGTTGACCTATAGGTCAGGCTGACTGTTTTTGACCTGTTTTTGACCTGTTGACCTGTTAAGTGTGATCCTATAAAGTTTGTCTGTTCCCTTCTCGATAAATCCAAACCCCTCCATGTCATAAAGCATGTTTTTGGCCGTTGTTTTGCCTTTGCTCGTATGCTGCATGATGGCGCTATACGCTTCGACCTCCCGATATGATACAAATGGCTTAAATACCTCTTGCGCAATAAGTTCCAGCTTTTGGCGCCTGGCCAAGTCTTTAGCGGCTTCCTGATCTTCCGCTTCTACCTGCATATGATATCCGTGTTCCTGGTTGTACTGAAAGTTGATCACCGGTACATCACCATTACCAGACCGGCGCAGCATCTTACCGTTTAGCAAAAACATATCGCCCTTCTTCTCAATGGATAACAACCCATAAATTTTGCGCTGAAGTTCGCTTCCGAAGTGCCCACGTTCCTTTTCCGATCCCGGGTTTTGGTGAACGATTACGATAACCGGACAGGTAAAACGCAGCGACAAGTGTCTGAAAAACTGTACTATCTGTTTGCTCTGTTCTTCATCATTAACGCTTGCAATGAAATCAGCGCCGCCGTCTATGTAAATGGAGTGAATGCCTTTAAAATGTATTGCGCTTAGTTCGCAAATAGTAGAAACCTTTTCCTGGTAACTAACAAAATCAAGCTGGGTAAAATTGTAGCACCTTAGATACTCAGGGGTTGCTGATTGCTGGCTGCGTTTAAGAATGGTTTTGACGTTGTATTGCTGATCAGATTGAGATTGCTCTGTATCAATACATATGACGGCTTTCTTATCGATGTTTGGTTTAACCTGAATATCGGGGAATCCTTTCACTTCTCCGTCATCGGAAATAGATCCTGCGACCATCGCATTCATAACGGCTGTCTTTGCGCCCTTCGGCGCGGCACTGATCGCTGAAATATTATTCTGACTGGCGAACTTTGCGCCTGCAATTTCAATAACGACTTCATCGGCGGGGATGTCCTTTTCAGCGGTGATAAGTAGGTTGTCAAAGTCGGCTAGAGTTGCCGGCGGGGATGGCTTTTCGTTTAATGGCACTTCACCAGTCAAATGTTCTAACTCGAATACAGGCGCTTGTTTTTTAACTATCGCTTCAGTACCTTTGTCCATGTAAACATTTATTATTAATCAGATTGATTGTACATTGGTGTATAACCCGGAAAGGCTCCGGGTTTTTTATTTGGTAACAATTTCAGTTAACGCCTTCTCAACTTCTGCTGCTTTGTAGAGTACTCGGCGCCCAATTCGGTGACCAGTTATTTTTCCGGTTTTCGTCCACGCAGCCAAAGTGACCAGTGTAATTTTTAACCGGTCCGCAACTTCCTGCCGGGAAAGGTATTCGGTGGATTGTGGGGGAGTAGATGACTGCCGACTAAGAATAGCCATCACCCTTTCTGCCACGAGCATGGCCAATTCATCTGGCGATAACGTGGTGATTATTTGGCTATCCATTTGACACCTCCTTCTTTTTCCGGCCGCGGCCTTTTCTAAATTCGGTGTCAACGGTACCTGGTTCAATGCGCATATACTGCAGCACCTCCGAGGCGTCGAAGATCATCACGCCTTTATCCTGGTAAGAGGGAATTTTACCTGATGCTGCAATTCTTTGAGCGGTGCTTTGGCTACAGTTTAAAAATCGACGTAGCCCATTTAGTCCGTATATCAACGTTCTGTCGGTAATAACCGGACCGCCGAAAAATTCTGTGAGAACTTTCCGGACTGCATCTTCAATTTGCGCCTGCAAACTATCAGGCAGGTTTGTATTATCACCCATAGTAAATCTATATGACCATATATATAGATATGCCTTAGGTGTTTGAAATAAAAACCTATTTAATTAGTTAAATACAGACATTACAAAGTGCAAGTGATTGATAATAACATGAGTAGGGGCGAAAATATTTTTTCAAAAAAATTACACAGCCTTCAATTGATTGTCCCTGGCGGCCCATAGCTGCTTTATTTTTTGGGCGTGTTCGTCGGGCGTAACTCGAATGTATTTCAGGAAGGACTTTTCCGTTTTGTGGCCGGTGATGGCCATTATGGTGATGGTAGGCGTACCAGCCAGGTATTCATTTGTTGCGAAGCTGCGGCGGGCGGTATGGGTAGACACCAATTCCCACTTGTGAGAAGCAGTAGAAACTTTGACGCCTCCTTTGGTGATCGATTTATGAACAGGCCTTTTCAGTAGTTCTACATCTTTACACACATCTTTTATACACCGGTTCAATTCCTGATTGGTAGGAGCGGGGGGCACCTGCTCGTTATACTTGGTCAATATCTCGGAGACTACGCGATGGACCGGTATAATTACCGGTTTATCCGTCTTTTGCTGCGTGATCTTGATAAAACCGTCAGATATATGTTCCGGCCTCAGAACTGAGAAATCCGAAAAGCGAAGTCCTGTATAGCAGGCGATAAGAAACAAATCCCTGACCGATTCCAGCCGGGGTTTTCCGGTAAGATCGAGCTCATGGATGGCTTTTATTTCATCCTGACTTAGATATATCGTATCCGCTTCTTCAGTTTGCTTTATAAAATACTTGCTCTTGAAGCTGGTATTGGTATTTATTTTCCTCTCTGTAGCTTCGGCAAGTACTGCCTTGATTCGTTGAATATGCCCGCCTATTGTATTGGAGCTTTGGAGTCGTGGCGCCTGCTGCAGCCAGGTAGTAAAGTCTTCGTGAAATTCCAGGTCAATCGTTTCAAAGTCCAGCTTTCTGGTCCATCCCCGCGCAAACTCAACGAGCAGGTTATAGGTAGTCTTATATGGCTTTGCCGAGCTTGCAGATACCGGCTTCTTCGATCTTGGGTTCTTGCGTTGGCCGTCGAAGGATCGTTTCACGAAGTCGTTAAAATACCCCAGGAACGTAACACGGGCACTGCCCCCTTTCAGGGCATCTTCCACCAGTGGTTTGAGTACTGCCGGTGCGGGTGTTTTACAGTTATTCTCATTGCGGTAATTCAGAAACACCCTATTGATGGTACTTCGGATTTGATTAAGCCGCTCGTTAAATTCCGGATGCTCGGGAAAGGAGGGGGTATTCCGGGCGATCTGTGTTTTCTTGTTCCAGTTCTTCGGCAAGATCGTTTCTTTGGTGTAAACCTTCAGGGCATTTCCGTCATAATTGATCAAGGCGAATATTACAGTTTCGGTTTTGGAAGCGGGGCGCTTCAGATAAAATCTGACTTTCATTAACGGGAGTTGTATACAGCTAAGTTACCGTTTTTAGAAACAAGGGGGCAAGGTTTGGGGTAAGTTTATTTTTAACTTCTTAATAGTTGCGCCTGTAGGAACAAGGACTGAAACGCTTTATGGTAAAGGATTCGAGATGAAATAAAGTTAAATGAAGTAAAATAAGTTAAGGCAGTAAGTAATCCAATCCGGATCACTTGTGTAGGTTAAAGGTCATTGAAAATCAGCGACCTTGTTTTTTACTCTATAAAGAACGTTGATAGTATTTTGGCATTCGATTCAGCTAACCGGGTGCTTATCCGCTAGATAATTCCCTTGCCAGCGCCACCGGCGGCCGTAATTCTTTCGTATGAAACAGCCATTAAAAGTCAGGACCTGAAAGAGCAGAAACAAGACAATTGGGATCAGTCATTTCCTATCACCTAATGTTAATCAACTGTGCTCCAATTAAAATGGACTGCCTCACAATTTTCCCATAATTACTATACATTGGTATCAACGCAGCTATCCTGACGGTCTGGTTGATGGTTACCCCTACATTCAACTGCCCAATATCCAGCCTGCTATCAGGCAGTTCAAGATTATCAAAAAAACTTTTGCTGCCTGTGTAAGCGGATGCTTTTGCGTATACAAAAAAATTAAACACTCTGTTGGCTGAAGCAAACTCGGAATAAAAATCCAGGTAAACACTCAAATTGCCGGCCGCTTCATTAGGTGTATTGCCAAGCGCAGGTAAATCACCAGCCATGCGTCCACCTAAAGAAACGAAAAGGGTTCCATTTTTACCCCTGTGATAGCCTATTGGAAGACTCAGGTCCATAATTCCGTTACCGCCGCCTGCAAAAAGCCTTGTAATGTTCTTTTCATCCACCGGAACTTCTTCATTAGCCGCAGCCAGTACAGAACCAAAACTGATATGAAGCGCATTAAAAATCGCATCTGTGGCCAATTCAGTGTACACAACACCCCTATCGGAACTACCCTGTATCCCCAGGTTGGGAAGGATGCGGGTGTCCTTTCCGATAATCAATTCCCTGACCTCTTCATTTCTGTATTGGGCAGCGTTATCACCTTTCTTCTTTTTTTTGAAAAGCCAATATGTTAACCTTTGATCTTTCCATGCCTTACTGATATCGTTTCTAAGGGTGCTGATTTTTTCTTCAATTTTTTTTATCTCGCAATTTATACAATCAATTTGTTTGCTCTTGTTCTCAAAATCCTCTGTACCGGTAATTGCCGACATGGTAATTAAAAGCTCTTCCCGTGTATGATTCAGGTCGGTTCTTATTTTTAACAATAAATTTATCTTTAGTAAACTTACCTGAAGGTCGGCTGAGGAAACTCCGGTTAGGTTGTCTGCTTTCCCGACTGCCATCGCTTTTAAGTTCTCATTATCGGCAGCCCTGATAACCGTTCTTTTCCCCATGGGATCATAATTCCTGATCTGTGCTGAAAGCAAAACGGGTATGCAGCAAACATAGACCGCAACTAAAATAATTTTTATCAGTCTTTTCACGTGTTATTTTGTTTTGTTATTAAAGTGAGTAAGAATTAATTCTATGCTTCCCCAGTAATGTGTTCGTGGTTCGCGGCCGCGTAGTTTGAATTCAGGCGTTCTTCCTGAAAGCATTTTCAACCGTATATCTAACACGGTGTTTTGCGAGAAAGGGATCCTTCCACCGGCTCCTAAATCCCATTCGAAAAGAAAATGCCTGGTGTTTTGGAAACTGATGCTATGATCACTTTTCCTGAACTGACCATTCAGCAAAGCATTGTACAACATGAAAACAGGTCTGGCTCCTGCAATAAGATAAAATTCACCCTTGTATCTTTTACTGATCTCATTTTCCTTCACAAATTTGTTAGAATTTGATAGCGGGTTAAGATCAAATGTCCAGTTGGCAGGATCCAACCATCCCAGCCTCATCCCAAAGCCATACTGGGCTGCGGTGTAATAACCCACACTGTATTTCCAGCCGTGCTTCAATTCTACATTGAATTTTCCCAACCGCTCATTTTTTAGTGCTTTTTTTGTTAACAGCAATTCATTGGAGCGTGTGAGGGCAACGGTTAGCCCACCGCCATTGCTGATCTGGTGGTTCCAGCCACGCGGTGTACGTGGATATTTTGTGTCGTTTTCGTTGTACCAGGAATGAATTTCGGTCTTCACTTCACGGGATACATAGGAGCCAAGCAGGCCTATGATAAAGGAAAAAGCGTACTTTCTGGTCATAGAAGCGTTTACCCTTGTAAGATTTTGTTGTATATAGGTGATGTTGCCGTACGGCCTGTCATTAGTAATCACAGAGGGCGCCGCCAGGTTATCGGGCGTAAAGCTACCGTTGGCCAGCATCAATGAATAAGTAAATGGCTTATCATCTTCTGCCTCTATTCGTTGATGCAGGGTATGGATAAAAAGCTGTGCACTTATCCATTTTACCGGGGCCATCAGCCAGCTTTGTCTGAGTTTGTTGCTGCCAAAAAAGAAGCCGATGCCCATGGTGTAGTTACGGTCTTCATCCAACCGAAGCGGATGTACAAATGCGTCCTGCTCGGTAAATAAGGCGTAAGAGTTGTAAGCCCTTTCATCGCTGAACTCCAGCTTGCGGGGTGTTTGGGCTGAGAGCAAATGAGTTGTATAAAGCAAGAGGAACAATAAATAGCAGGCACGCATGTATTCACATGGTTTAAAAGTGTTTGTAGGGGCAAAGCATCTGTCCTCCTCAAATTTATATCAGACCGGATGTATAAAAAAAGGTGTTTATACCCTTTTTATTATTGACAATTTGTGTATGGGCAGGACTATGTAAAAAAAAATATAGACAGACTTGTCTGTATGTTCTCTAAAATCATATATTTGCTTTTCTAAAAGCGATGTAATGCATTCTCCTAAAGAAAGAATAATCAACATAGCATCCATCCTGTTTCACCAACAGGGTTACAACAGTACCGGAATCAACCAGATTATCAATGAGGCCAACGTGGCCAAAGCAAGTTTTTATCAGCACTTTAAAACAAAAGACGACCTGTGCATTGCTTTCCTGAATGCAAGACACGAATATTGGTTTTCCGAATTAATAACATATGTATCAAAATCCAAAAGCCGCAAAAAACGCATATTGAATGCCTTTGATTTCATTATCTATATGAACGAAAAGGAAGATTTCAGGGGATGTAGTTTTTTAAATATTATGTCGGAGATATCGAACGATCAGGACGCTATACTTTCAGTTATTCAGGCACACAAAAAAGACCTTAGGCAATTCTTCGAAAAAGAACTCGGAGATAAATTGTTATCAGCTCATATCTACCTGTTATTTGAAAGCGCCATCATAGAAAGTCAACTTTTTAAATCAAATGAGTTGGTAAAGCAATCAAAAAAAATTGTAACCAGTTTAATGTAAGTTATAAAATATGGAACAGAGATTCCCTTTGCCTCCGTTTACTATGGAGACAGCAAAACAAAAGATCCAAATGGCGGAAGATGCCTGGAATAGTAAAAACCCGCAAAAAGTATCAATGGCTTACACCATTGACAGTGAATGGCGCAATCGAAACCTTTTTATCAATGGCCGGGAGGAGATTGTGAAATTTTTGACCGAGAAATGGGAAAAGGAATTAGATTACAAGCTCAAAAAAGAATATTGGGCACATACCGACAATAGAATCGCCGTCAGGTTTGAATATGAGTATAGAACCAAAGAAGGCAAATGGTTCAGAGCCTATGGTAATGAAAATTGGGAATTTGATCCCAATGGTTTTATGAAAAAACGATATGCAAGTATTAATGACCTTGAGATAAAGGAGGAAGACAGATATTTATAAGTCCTGGAAAATACCGGCACACATATGCCGCGGAAGCGGAATAAGGCCATTCATGCCTAAAATGCCGAAATTGGTTGTTTTGACGTTTTTGTCATTAGGTTGAGAAGGGAAGGAGCGTGTGTAGTGAAGTAAATGCGGAATAGATGAAAGGCGGGTAGTATAACGGTATCAAATGATTATAAGCAGAATGATCAATAGATGTAACGCCGCTCTACCAACCTTACACCGTGGATACGTCATACTTATACCGCGTTTATGCCGTGGATATGCCGTGTTTGGGAAAATCAATGAGTTATGGAGGGGTTGGAGCACCAACACTCATAACCGCCATTCCAATAGTCTTCCAGCCAACAATAATAACAAAAATAGTCCAGGTAACAGGAATAAACATACCAACCATACACAACCATCAATAAAACCGCTGTCAATGCTATTTTTATCCATTTCCTGCCGCTTTCATACTGCTGTTTCATATATTGAAAATTTAATAGTCTGGTTTGAATGCAAACAACCACCCGTTAAAAGTGGGCACATACACATTACCCTCCGGCCCAATTGTAGTACCTACGGAAAAAATTGTAGTGCCCGGCAGCGTATGCCTGTCCAGTTCACGGCCGGAAAGCACATCCAATACCAGTAAATCATTATGAAACCTGCCTGCTTTGGAGGCAACAGTAGCATACGCTACCATGCCTTTTGCCTGGGCGGGCAAACCCCTGTTAGTCCAGTAGTCATTCTTCCATATGAATACGGCGCTGTCTCCTTTGTCCTGAATACACATCATTTTACCGCCGCTACCCCCGGCAGGCATAATATACCCTTCGGGTGAAGTAGATGGGCTGCCGCCAGGGTTGAAACCAATTTTATATTTCCAGATGATGTTGCCATGCCGGGCATCGATAGCATACAAATAGCCATTATTGTCGTTTACATATACCCGGCTGCCATCGGAAGATATATCCGGGCTGGATGCACTGCCGCCGGGTAATGAATTGTTCTCCCATAATTTAATGATTGCTGGTTGGGGTTGCTCGGTGTATTGCATGGCCCAAAGGGCGGCGCTGGCGGTTCCGGGCTGCCAGTAGGTGAAAATGAGCCGGCCGTTTTTTTCATCGAATGCCAGGGTATTGGCACACGGACAGTCCCGGGTACCTTTCATACAGGCAATGGGGTTGAATGTACTATCAGCTGCGAAACTAGGTGACAGGTTTTGTCCATTTATTAAAGGTTTTCCATTTTTTCTGTCCAGTACATATACGTTGCCGATATGCGTAATGAATATGAGCCTGCCGCTTTGGGTAAACTGCGCAGAAAGCGGGAATCCTTTGATGGGTGTTTCCCAAAGCAGATGACCCTTATTGTCAAAGGCATGCATGGCTTCATCGTCTGCCAGGAAGAGTCGACCTTCGCGGTCAAGCAATGCGGAGGAAGCTACGGCATAGCGGTTCACGGCATCTGTGCACCAGAGCGTTTCACCGGTACGGGCATCCAGGCAATATAAGTGACAGCCGGCAGCGCTGGTGGTAATATATACCTTGCCGTCTTTGCCGGTGGTGGCGCCCAGGTTTATGGGGCCGTCAAACTTTTTTTGCCAGGCTGGCTGTAATTTCCGGGCGCCGGTAATATGGGCATAGTCACTATTGTGGCCATCGGCATGCACGGCAGACCAACCGGGGCCATAAGCCGACCGGTGGGCTACACATGCTGTTAGCAATACAGTAAAAGCAATTCCCGATATATTTTTTATACTCATCCTTTATGTTTCATTCTTCCTCTAAAAAGATCAATAAACCCATGAAACACCAATATAAACGGATTATGGCTTACAAACCCGGTGGTGATTCCATACCTTACTTTTTCCGTTTCGGGCTGGTAGGTACCGAATAGTCTGTCCCATATCATCAGCACGCCTCCAAAATTTTTGTCGATGTACAGATCATTGGATCCGTGATGCACCCGGTGGGCCGAGGGGGTATCTATAATGCCTTCGAGCGGACCAAGTTTGCCCACTGCTTCCGTGTGCATAAAAAACTGGTACAGGAGGTTAAGTGCCACTGATAAGGCTATCAGCAGCGGCGGAAAACCCAGCAGCGCCATAGGTACATAAAAGAACGGAGTAATAATGGCCGAAAACCAGTTGAGCCGGTATGAGGTAGTGAGGTTCATCCACAAACTGGAATGATGCACGATATGAAAAGCCCAGAGCGGCTTCCACACATGCGATGCCCGGTGAAACCAGTAATACACAAAATCTGCCACTATAAACGTGATGATGAACAGCCAGACACCCGGTTCCCAATCCAATAGCCGGTATTGGTAGAAAAACGACAGTACGCCTACCTGGTATCCTGCAAACAACAGTTTCGAAAATTGAAATCCGGCCATGATGCCCAGGTTTGTTAGTGTTTCTTTCACCTGGTATACTTTTCTGCCGGTTCTCCAGCTCCATATCATTTCTGAAATAATCAGGATGAGCAGCAAGCCTGCTGCCCATATCCTGTAATTTGAAACACCCATACCTGTTCGTTATTAGTAAATAATTGTTTTCTTGACCACTACGGGTCTTGTATAAACCACCACCGGCGCCGGTTTTATCACAATGGGCCTGGGGCGTATTACAATGCGTGCAGGCCTCACCATCACCACACTAACAGGTTTTACTAAGGTCACTTTTACTGGTGGCGGTGCTACCACTACGCGGTGTACAGGACGGGTAACTACCACGGTTTGTGCCTTTAGTTCTACAGCAAGGCAACTCAGCGCTATCACCAGGGGAATACAAATTTTTTTCATACTATTTAAATTTTATTTGCTCATTTGACTACACATACTACTACCGGTTGCGCCGTTAACTATGAAACAGACATTTGCAAACATGAAGCGTACATCAACGAACCTGTACCCAAATAGTATCAGCCGCATGTACGCCGGTAAATATGCCCAGGCCGTTTTGTATGTTGGTAGCCGGCGCCTGCAGGTTAAGGGAACTATTTCCGCTGTTCTCGTACAGCGCCGCATATTCAGGTTGTATGCGGTATACGAGCACAGCATGCCGCCCATAGTAAGAGAACCTGCCCAACGATAATTGTTGCTGCCGGCCCCTCGTGGGCGGCATCCTGAATACAGGTTCCGGTTTTTCAATAATCTGATCGCCGATGTTGAAGGTGATGGGCTGCGGATTGGCCTCCATATTCCTTACCACCATCAGGCAATAAGCCTCCTCCGGGTTGTGCCAGGAAAACTGGATGGGATCGGGAATTGACAAGCCCGATCCAATCTGAGGTACTACCATCTCGGTGGTTGAAGCCGTAACGGGTGCAGGTGAAGGCGGAACAACGGTTGTGGCCGTTACCTCCCTGCCATTATAGGTGAACGATAACTGGTAGGTATCGCCCGCAATAATAGGCAGGGAAGAAGAAATATAACGGCCGGGGCCTGACTCGTGGAGCGTATATGACTTCCCAACATGTACGATCTGTACGGTTAAGCCCGAAATGGGAGCCGGTGTGCCGCTGCTTCCATACAGCAGTTCCTGCGTAATTTGTACAGCAGGTATTTGTCCGGGCGCCAGGTAAGCTTCTACCACGGGCAGGGCATCCGGCCAATCGTTTTTTTTCTTTGTACAGGCGCTTATTGTAATAATCACTATAGTTACTATCAAAATAATTTTATGCATGTGTATCATGCTATTTCAGTTTTATGCACAGCGACAGATTGGGTGTAAAACCCAGGTAATTCACATCGGTTTCTATGATCTGATCTTCTACAATATCGAAGTTTTTATACCAGGTATTCGTTTGGTTATACAAGTTGAAAAACGACAATCCCATTGCACCGTTGCATTTGCCGGGGCGGCCAAAGTGCAATGTTACCGCCGCGTCGAGCCGGTGATAGTCGGGCAACCTGAATGCGTTTTTGGCCGATACGTTAAGGAAGGTTTGTTTGCTGCCATCCAGCAAGGTGATCTGGTAACCGCCCGTAGGCGCTGTATAGGGTTTGCCGGTCATGTACACCCAGCTCAGGGAAAACCCAAACCTCCCCAGCCGGTAGTTGTGCACTGTTTTAAATTCATGGCGTATATCGTTGGAAGCGTAAAAGGCATGGGGCCCATATACTTCAAAATCGTTGGTCACTTCGGCCAATGTATAACTGATCCATCCATTGTAGCGGCCCTTTTTCTTTTGTACCAGTAAGTCGATACCCTTGGCCTGGCCGGTGCCTTCATAAAAAAAGTCGGCATAGTCAATATAGCCGTCGGCAGGCTGAAAACGCAAGGTATATTCAGAAAGTCCTTCCATGTTCTTCAGGTAAGCTTCGGCATCTATAAGAAACTGATCATTTTCCCAACTGATGCCTGCCGAGTATTGATGCGAGTAACTAACAGGAATACGCTCATCATCTGTCAATAGCCAGAAGTCGCGGTTTCCACGCATAATATCTTCCCGTATCACCCTTTTGGCAAATTGGTAATACATGCCGGTAGAGGCTTTTATTTTTATGTGTTTGGTGAGTTGATAATCGCCGCGCAGCCTGGGCTCCACATACCATTGGCCGGTAGGCGATAACGAAGTCACACGCAAGCCAGGAACCAGGTTCAGTTTGTGATCCAGCCAACTCAAATCATCCTGCAGGTACAAGGCCAGGGTATTGCCGGTAGTCTGGCGATTGATGAGGGTAGTGGTATCGTTGCGGGAATAGTGGTAACCAATATCATAGTGATTGTACTGGATGCCAAAGCCCAGTCGTTGCCAAGGTGAAACGGTGTATTCCCAATCTGATCTTGCCGAATAATCGTATAATGTATTGTCTTCAATGGCGCCGGTCTGGAAGTTCTTCAACATGCCTGAGGCATCTGTAATGCTACTTCGCACGGTATTGGTGCGTTCGCTGAAATACCTGGAGTAACTTATGAGTGTATGGCTGTACAATACAGGACTCCACTGTTTGCTCCATTTCAGGCTGCTACCGGTATTGCCCCAACCCGCAACATCGGTGGTGTTTAGAAAGAAAGAGGAAAGCCTGCCGGATAAACGGCCTCCGCCGCCGGCCTGTATGCTGTTGTCCATATGGTCTTTACCGTGGTAGAAACTCCAGCTGAATACATGGTTCCCCGCTGCACGCCAGGTGATTCTGGCATTCAGATCGTCGAAATAAGATGTCAGGTCTGATTTACCCCTGAATCGTTCGCCAATACCCTGACGTTGATAATCCGGTTTATTGTCGATGGTGGCCTGGTCTTTCAGTTTATCGTAAAAAGAGGTTTCGAAACTGCGGCGATAGGTGATCAGCGCCGAGACATTTTTACCAAGCGGCGTTTCCAGGAAACTGTTGATGCTGAGCAGCCCGAGGTCAATGCCTGCATTGAAAGTTTTCTTGTTGCCTTCTTTGCCGGTTATATTCATCAGGGCAGAGAGCCGTCCGCCATACCTGGCGTCAAAACCGCCCTTGTATAATTGCACGTCTTTAATGGCGTTGGCGTTGAATGCACTGAAGAAACCAAAAAGATGGTCTACATTGTACACGGTAAACCCATCAAAGAGCACCAGATTTTGATCGGGCGTGCCGCCCCTTACATATAATCCGGCAGATTGTTCATTGCCTGCACTCACACCGGGCATCAACTGAAAAGCCCTGAAAATATCCTTTTCGCCCAGTGATGGCAGGGTGGCCAACATCCGGGGATGCATGCGTATCAAACCCGGCTGCTGGTTCAGCGTAAACCGTTCGGGGGCATCTGCGCTTACTATTACCTCGTTCATAGCACTGGCAATCGACACCAGGCTGATCTCCAGGTGGCTGATGGTTTCATGGGCTTTTACATGATGTTCATAGCTGCTGTACCCTATACAAGAGAAGCGAAGGGTAAAGCTATCGGCGGGCAAGCCTGTTAATATAAAATACCCGTCGGTATTACTGCTGCTTTGCCTATGGCCAGCCAGGGCTACCGTAACGCCAGGCAGCGGCTCGCCGGTTGCCGCGTCTGTGATTCGTCCTGCTATTTGCCGTTGCTGTGCCACGGCGCCCAGGGCCGCCACGCAAAATATTATGGTCCATGTTGATCTCATAATATAGTGTATCAATGCGCCAAAATTAACAGGGCGCTCGCGGCCTGTAAACGGGAAACAATATGAACCGGCCAAATTGAGCGATGAAGTAACCGGCCTTTCAGACGCTTTATATCCCATATTGTCCCCTTCATCTTCCCGCTTTTCCTTTCCTTCCCCCAATTTGGTAAGTTTGTGCTATGAAGAAATTTTACCCAATCACAGGCCTGATCATTTCCATTTTTATAGCATTGATGGGGTATGTGATGCGGTTGAACCGTGAAGACATAGCCGCGTCTATCCGCACTTTTTCTTCCTCCTTTATCAATTCCTTTTTAAGCTGGCTGTTCATACAATACATACTCACTCGCAGCACACCCCGCAGTTACGGGTGGAAGGCGGTTATAGCCATTGCCGGTTGTATGATCGTTTCCCTCATACCTTTTACCATCATCCGGCATTTTGCCGACGTGCAATCCCGTATTGAAGCGCTTCCCAGGGGCATACGGGTGGTGCATTTTTTGTTGCTGATGCGCGGTATGGTTATAGGCGGGTTCCTGTATTTTATTGCCTACCTGTTGCGCATGGCGTCCCTGAAGCGGCAATCGGAGCTGGAGAACGAACAACTGAAAAAAGAAAACCTGCAGGCCCGGCTCAGCCTGTTGCAGGAGCAGGTAAGTCCGCATTTCCTGTTCAATTCCCTGGGTACCTTAAGAAGCATGGTGCATGAAAAAGCGCCGCGGGAATTTATACAACGATTGTCGGAAGTATACCGTTACCTGTTGAGTAACCGCATGGCCGACCTGGTGACCTTACGCGAGGAACTTGATTTTACACATGCTTACCTGCATATACTGAACGAACGTTTTGAAGACGCATTAATTACCGATATTCAAATTGCCGACAGCGCCCTGCAAAAAAGGCTGCCACCGGCCAGTTTGCAATTGCTGGTGGAAAATGCGGTAAAGCACAATGTGGCGGCGGTCGATTCGCCGCTCAGGATCAGCATACAAACAACGGATGGGCGAATACTCACCGTTACCAATTCCATTCTGAAAAAAAACAGGGCCGGGGATAACCTGGGTAGTGGACTCAATAATTTAAGGGAACGATACCGATTGCTTTCCAACCTGGATATTGATGTGAAAGAAACCGATGGTACATTTACAGTTCAAATTCCGCTGATATGAATATACTGATCATAGAAGATGAGGCAAAAACAGCCCGTGAACTGAAGAATATGGTGGAACGGCACGACGATCAATTGACAGTAACCGGTATAGTGCCTTCTGTAAAGGCAGCCATCGACTGGTTAAAAAACAACCCTTCGCCTCAACTGATATTGTCTGATATACAACTGGCCGATGGACTGAGCTTCGAAATATTCAAGTCGGTACCTATATCCTGCCCGGTGATCTTTTGTACAGCTTATGATAGTTATGCCATTGAGGCGTTTAACTCCTACGGCATTGATTATTTGTTAAAGCCGGTAGATGAAGATAAACTGGCCGCCGCCCTTCGTAAATACGAAATGATGAAGCAGTGGATGGCGCCCAAACAGGATATAGATTATGGACAACTGGAAACTGTTTTATCGAGATTACAAAAAGGCTATAAAAGCAGTTTGCTGGTGTTCAGCAACGAAAAGATCATTCCTGTAAAAACCGCAGACATTATTTTTATACATTCTTCGGGCGGAATTGTGAAAGTGCATACCAAAAACAAACAAAGTTTCCTGGTGAATGAAGTGCTGGACGACCTGGAGCCGCAACTGGATCCCTACCAGTTTTTCAGGGCCAACCGTCAATACCTGGTAAACCGGGATGCCATTGTAATGGCCGAACATTTTTTTAACCGCAGACTGGTATTGAAATTACAAATAGAAACCCCGGAGCCAATCATCATCAGCAAGATGAAAGCCCCGGAGTTAATGGCCTGGATGCAACGCTGAACCCTGTTATTCCAGTTTGAATCGCTGGAAGAAAGTCCATATCAGGTCGTTGGCATCGATTACCTGTGAAGGTACATCGGCTCTTGCGCGAACCTGCTTACCACCCGGCCAGGCATGTCCACCGTCCTGTGTTACATAATGCTCTAAGAGCGCCTCTCCATTTGCGTTTGTCCATTTCATGTGTTTATACCGCTGATCGTCTGTTACAACCGTTGCATCGGGCAAACAGTTATTGCGTAAGGCCCAAACACTCAGTACCGAGTCGATGGGTGGAAAATAATAACCCAGCTCATTGGTGCCGCCATTATATGGCACTATCCTGTCCAGCACGGAATGCAATTCCAGTATCGGTACCGGGTGGGGTTGTTCCACCGGCGGTGTATATACCATAGAAGCGCTTACGGGCGCAACGGCGGCTATTTTATGAGACAGTTCGGCGGCCAGCCGGTAGCACATCATACCACCGTTCGACATGCCGGTTACATACACCCGATTGGGATCGATCTGGTAGCTGCCCGTCATTTTATCTATCAACTGGCTGATGAACGATACGTCGTCGATATTATTCCTCATGGCAAAGTCGCAACAGGTGCCGGCATTCCAGGTGCGCAGGCGTAATATGCCGTCGCTGGCCACGCCATTGGGATAAACGGCTACAAACCCTGCTGCATCGGCTTTCCCGGAAAACCCATAGTCTTTTTCAAACTGTGCAGCATTGCCTCCTGTGCCATGCAGACCAATCACCAGGGGGTACCGCGTGGTTGTATCGGAATAGTAGGCCGGTGGCAGGTTTACGATATAGCTGCGGTTGAGGCCGTTCACCGTGATGGAAGATTCGAAATGACGGGGCGGCAGCGGGTCGTCTTTGTCGCATCCGGCAGCAATGGCCGACATACATACAAAGGATATCCCGGCTACAAAATCAAGTATGGTTTTCATTTGTTGAGGTGCTTATTGTTTTCTTCTGTTTCTGAATTCTTCACGCATTTCTTTCTGCATTTTCTTGTAGGTCTCGTACTGCCCGGCATCAAGTACATTTTTCATTTGCCTGTCTTTTTCATCGCTCATCTTACGATAAGTTTTTAGTTTGGAGAGCCGGGAGCCGCCCGATTCTTTTAAAGAGGCCAGTCCTTCGAAATACGTGGTATTGATGGCTCTTACTTTTTCCTGCTGTTCTTCTGTAAGGTTCAGTTTTGCCCTGTACTCCTCGTACTTGGCCTGTAGTTCTTTTTTCTGCTCTTCGGTGAGTCGGGATTGTGCCTGTACATAACCTGAAAAAGCTACTGCAACCAATAATAAAAAAAATGTTTTCATAACTAATTTATTTTGTGCAAATATGATACGTATTGGGGGCAATAGTTTAAGAAATAAAGATGAAAAGGACAAAAGGGGGGATGAAAAGCCGGGGCGGGCGCATTAGCAAACATATATTTCCGATTGTCGGGATTTATGACTATATTGGTAAACGAAGATGCAACGTACATGTGCATGTCCTTCCCGAGAACAAAAAGCTTCCGCTACTCGGTTTCCTTTACTTCATAAATTCACAACCATGTATCAATTTCTTAATACCAGAAGGAAATTGCTCACGCTGGCGGGTATATCAGGCGCAGATCCTGACGGAAGGACCACCAGCAAAATTGAAATGCAGCTGAAAAAAGCCAGCGCTACCTGGCGGCGGAAAATGAAAAGCCTGGTGAATGAACTGGGCGTGGTAGAATTACCAGACAGGGCGCCGGTATTGAGCGAACGCCACCTGCAAAACTGCCGTATGGTAGCCAACCGCGAAGTGATTCTGCAGCATATGAAAAAAGGAGGGATTGTTGCGGAAGTAGGCGTACAGGAAGGACATTTCTCCCGTTCCATTCTGAAAATATGTATGCCGGAAAAATTACACCTGGTGGATATTGAATTGACTACCTATGGTATTCACCAGAATTTCCAACCGGAAATTGAGAAAGGCCAGGTGGTACTGCATGAAGGGGATTCATCAACCACCCTGTCCCAATTCAACGATGCCTATTTCGATTTCATTTATATTGACGCCGATCATTCCTATTGGGGGGTACAAAGGGATATACAGGCTGCCAAAACCAGGATCAAACACGATGGCTTCCTGGTATTTAATGACTATACCTACTGGTCGCCCGGTGAATGTATTAACTATGGGGTGATACAGGCGGTAAATGAACTTTGTACAGAGGAAGATTGGGAACTGGCTTATTTTGCTCTGGCCGGCCATATGTATTGCGATGTGGCCATACGCAAATTTCAAACGCCATAAGTAAAAGTTCGAACCAATTTCATATCCCGTCCTGACTACGATCATATTCAACGCTCCTTTGATGCACGATATTTACTGCTTAAAAGTAAACAATGAAAGGTATCGTCATCTATAAAGGAAAATATGGGGCTACCCGGCAATACGCCGACTGGATTGCTACTGCATGCCAACTGCCTTTTTTCACACCGGAAGACATTACCCCACAGGAACTGGATAAATACGAACTGGTTATTGCCGGCGCATCGGTATATGCCGGCCGCTGGATGATGCGTAAATGGCTGGTAAAAAATGCGGCACTACTGAAAAATAAAAAGCTGGTTCTGTTTATTGTTTGCGGCACACCGTCTACCGATAAGGAATCGCTCGATTATATGATACGAATGAATATTCCGGCACATATGCGCAATACCGTTCCGGTATATTTCCTGCATGGCCGCCTGGTGGTAAAACAGCTTTCCTGGGGCGACAGAACCGCCCTGCGTTTAGGCGCCGCCCTGACCAAAGACCCGGTAAAAAAGAAAGAAATGCTGCAGGATTTTGACGATGTAAAAAAAGAACACCTGCAGCCGCTGTTGCAGGCTATTCGGGACCAGGAATATTCTCATATGGAAGGCTGATGACCGTCATTGTAGCAGGCACCCTCCGGTATTACTTTTACTGTAGTGGGTGTTTTTTTATCACAACAACCTTTTGTTATGGACAAGTTATTTGCAGGCAAAGTGGCCCTGGTAACCGGTGGCAGATCTGGCATTGGCAAGGCAACAGCTATAGCTTTTGCTTCTCATGGCGCCAACGTGGTGATTGCCGACTGGATTGAAGACGAGCACCGGCATACCCTGAAAGCCGTACAATCCATGGGTGTGGAAGCGCTGTTTATTAAATGTAATGTGTCGGAAAAAGACGATGTGGCGGCCATGATCGATAAAACGATCACTCATTTTGGCCGGCTCGATTTTGCATTTAACAATGCGGGCATCGAGGGGCAAATGGGCGCCGTGCATGAATGTACTGAAGCCAACTGGGACAAGGTGATGGATATAAACTTAAAGGGCGTTTGGTTGTGTATGAAGTATGAACTGTTGCACATGCGCAGTCATGAAAGAGGGGTGATTGTGAATTGTTCATCCGTAGCGGGGTTAAAGGGTTTTGTGCATCTGCCTGCCTATGTGGCCAGCAAACATGGTGTAATTGGCTTAACCAAAACGGCCGCGTTGGAAAATGCCGTGCTGGGTATACGCATCAATGCCGTTTGTCCGGGTGTGATCAGGACACCCATGATAGAGCGGGTTACGGAAAACGACCTGGAATTAGAAGAACAGTACCGGAAAATGGAACCGATTGGCAGAATGGGGCTGCCTGAAGAAGTAGCCAGTGCTGTGGTATGGCTTTGCTCAGATGAAGCTTCGTTTATTACCGGCGATGCCATTCCTGTGGATGGCGGCATTACTGCGTGACATTAAACTATGCATATGAGTATCATATTTGCATGGTTCCTGGCATTCTCACCCATACAGGATACTGCCCGGAAACCCATCATAAACATAGAGGAAACCACTTTAAAACCCATGAACGTGCTGGTCATTCCCGAAATGGTAACCGGGTTCGACGATTTTGAACAATTGATGCGAACCGATTATGAAGAATTGTTTTCGTTTATAAAAGAAAATCAATTGCAGCCAGGTAAGGTAATGGCCTTTTATTACCTGGAAGAATCGCCTTTGGTGATGGATGTGGCCGTGGAGGTAAATCAACTGCCCACGGCATTTACAGGGCGGATAAAAGGGATTTACCTGGAAGGAGGGAAGGCGGTAGTAATACACTATAAGGGCCCATACGGCCGCATAACTGTGGCCTATGACGAGTTGAGAAAGTGGCTAAAGAAACATCATAAAAAAGCGCTGGAATGTGCTTTTGAATCGTACCTCAATGACCCGGCCACAACAAAAGACCCCTGGGAATTACGTACTGATATCTACCAGCGCATCAGATAATAGGGGCTTGCGGGTTATATAATTGCTGATAATATGCTGCAACCATACGATTGCCGGAAAAATAAGGCAATACATTCTGCATACTGCTCTTTACGATCGACAACCACCGCGAAGGATAATCATAATACATGGGTATAATTTCCTTTTCCAGCAAATCATACAGGTTGTTCGCCTCTATGGCATCACGCTGGTGATCGGGTTCCTGTAAGGAAGCTGCAGGAATCACAAAGCTGTTGATCTTGTCCCGGGCAAATTCGGGGAACCAGCCATCGGGGGTGCTCACATTCACGGCGCCGTTCATAGCGGCCGACATACCGCTGGTGCCGGAGGCTTCATGTGTTAAACGGGGCACATTCAACCATACATCGGCGCCGTTCTTAAGCAATTTCGACAGCCGCATTTCATAACCTACCAGCGCCGAACAGTTTTTATAAGCCTTACAGGTATGCACAATTTTATCGAATATACCAATGGCGCTATAGTCCATGGGGTAGGGCTTGCCGGCCCAGATGATCTGCACCGGGCGGTGGGGGGTGCTCACCAGTTGGTGAAACCGGTCAGTATCGTACAATAAAAGGTCAGGCCTTTTATAACCCGCAAAACGTTTGGCAAAAACAATGGTAATGACCTGCTCATTGAATATTTCTCCGTTTTGATCGGCTACTATTTCAAACAGCTCTGATTTGGCGGCGGCTTTTCTTTCCTGCAAGGCCTGGTCGTTATTCTCTGCCACCGCCCTGTACATAATTTTATCGGCCCAGTAATTATAATTTTGGGCATTGGTGATGGCCACCAAATGGCTGGTGTCATGCTCGTTTTTCAACATGGTTTGCAGGGTTTGCACATGCATTTTCGATACGCCATTCCATTTGCCTGATAACCGTAAGGCGCTTACGGTATGGTTCAGCAGGTGATCCTGCACCTGGGCTATCATGTTGATCTCGGTAATGGGTATATCGCAGAAAAACCCCATTTTCTCCAGCAGGCTGATATCGGTTTTGGGATTTCCTGCTTCTTCGGGGGTATGATTGGTAAATACCAATCGCTTTTTTACATCCTCTGTTTTTTTGTATTTGTTGTATAAATAAAAAGCCAATGGTAAGCCGTGCGATTCGTTAATGTGATAAATGTCGGGTTGCCAATGGAGGTATTCAAACAACCGGGCGGCACCAACGCCTAAAAGAATGGAGGAAGCGATCTTTGTTTCGGGATTGGCATCGTATAATTTATGCGAAATGGTTTTGGCCAGGTAATCATTTTCGGGGAGATCGGTACTTAACAAGAATAAAGGCGCCGTATTGAATATGCCGGGATCCAGATAGTAGGCAGTGACCCATACATCGTGCCCCGAGACGCGGATGGTGAATTTGATATCGGTTTTTTGCAGGAACCCGTATACTTTTTCCTGGAAAAGCACATCCATGGTTTGATCACTTTTTCGTACCTGGTCGTAATAGCCGTATTTCCATAAAATGCCTACGCCCACCATATTTTGTTTCAGCTCAAAGGCGCTGCGCATATGGGAGCCGGCCAGAAAACCCAGGCCGCCGGCATAAATTTTCAGGGGCTGATGAATGGCAAATTCCATACATAGATAGGCCACCGGCCTGGCATATTCGGGGGCAATATCATATGGATGATTGAATTGAAACAACATGCTGTAAAAGTTCTATACCAGTACCGCTGTTAACTGTTCCATTATTTCACGGGCGGGTGCAAAACCGTTTTTTCGCCAGATGATCTTTCCTTCTTTAAACAGGAGCAGGGTGGGAATGGAACGAATGGCGTATCGTTCTATCAACTCTGCATATTCTTCCACATCCTTTTTCATGACGATGACCCGTTCGCCGGCCCATTCTTTTACCAGCTGCAGTTCCTCGTCCATGAGTGTACACGATTCGCTCCAATCTGCATAAAATTCCACCAGCACAGGCCGTGTACTTAACAGGAATTCCTCGAAATTTTCCATAACAAATGTTTTAATGATTAATGCAACAACCCAACCAGTGATTTTAGTCTGCCATAATCCCTGCTGTCTGCCTTGTGCAATAGCATGTACTCTATAACATGATGCAGGTTAACGACACCCCTGAAATGACCATTGTCCATAACAGGGAATATCCTTTCCTCATTTTGCGCCAGTTTTTCCAGTACGGTTTCCACATGCTGGCTGCCATCCAGGAATTCCAGTTTTTCGTTTACCAGGTTTTTGATGGGTTCATTATATTTCATATCCGCCACGGCTTTTACAATTTCCAGTCTTTTGATAGATCCTACCGGCGTGGCCCCGTCCATGAGAACAAAATACTTGCTGTGGTTGCTGTCCAGTATATTGGCTGCCTCCTGCACGGTCATATCAGATTGCAGGCTGTCGTAATCACACATTAACACTTCGTTCAGCCTGATGCCTTTTACCAGTGATTTCAGCCGCAGGTAATATTCTTCGGAGCTGGCGGCAAAAAGAATAAAAACGCCGATAAAGGCCAGCAGGGGGTTGATGAACAGGATGCCGAGCACAATAAACAGGATGGCAATAGCCCTTCCTATATTAGCGGCAATGGTGGTAGCCTGTATATAATTCAGTTTCAAGCCCAGCAGGGCGCGTAAAATTCTGCCGCCGTCCATGGGAAAGGCGGGGATGAGGTTAAAGGCGGCCAGTACCAGGTTCACGATCTGCAGGTTGCGTATAAAATCGTGGCCATGCATAATGCTGATGTCGTGCGGGCGGCTCCAGAATGGTGTGCCGGGCATCAGAAATAACCACAATAAAATGGCAATGGCAATATTCACCAGCGGACCGGCGATGCTGATGGCCAGTTCCTGCCTGGGGTTGTCGGGGAATTTTTCAATGCTGGCAATACCTCCAATGGGTAGCAGTACAATATTTTTTGCGTTGATGCCGAACCTCCTCGCCATCATGGCATGACCGAATTCATGCAGGGTAACGCAGGCAAATACGGCTATAATGAACAACAGGGACCAGCCCAGTTGTTCAAAATTGTTGCCGGTATTGGCATTCACCAGCAATACCCAGCCGAACAACAGGAAAAAAGTCCAGTGCACATACAGCGAAATGCCCCTTATGGTTAATGTTTTAAATGCGCCGCGCATGATATATTATTTATATGTTGAAAAAGTCCCGCCCTTGCCGGCGGGACCAGATGACAAATGGTTCAGCCAGGCCCTATTTAACATTGATTTTTTTCAATACCGATGCCTTCTTCACTTCGTCTTTTTTGGGTAGTGTTAGTTTCAGTACACCATCCTCATAAACGGCATCAATCTTTTCCTTATTCACTTCATCAGGTAATGTGAAACTGCGGCTGAAGGATGAATAGTTGTATTCCCTGCGGGTATGCTTTTCATCTTTATCTTCCCTGCTTTCTTCTTTTTCACAACTGATGCTCAGTACATTCCCCTCAATGCTTATATCGAAATCGCTTTTTTTAAGTCCTGGCGCCGCTACAGACACTTTGTAATCCTCGTTGGTTTCTGAAATGTTTACTGCAGGCACCGTGAGCGATCTGCCGCCATTGAACCATTCGTTCCAGGGTTTAAAGAAATCATCGAAAAAGCCGGGGAATAGCTCTCCTGGTCGCACTAAGGATTTTGTTGCCATATCGCCTCCTTTTTTTATTGATTGTTTAAATGAAATAATTTGATACAAATGTAATACCATGCACCGCCCTGTTTACAGGACAGTCATCAGTGGAGAACGTGAGTATGGTCAGCATAATTGGGGTTGTTGAATTGTGGAAACACTGACAGGCTGCCACAAGTAACAGACATCAATGCAGTATATGATGACCGGCATGTTGGCGGTCGTTTGATATCATAACACGCAGTGACACCCATTCTTATTTAAGGCCTGCCAGGATGGTAATTTTGAATAAAACAATCAGACTATGCAACGCCTGTTATTATATAAGAAAATTGCCGACCAGTTTCGGCAGGAGGAGATGGCTTATCCCGGATTTGCAGAGGAGCAAAACAACAATTTGTTGTTCAGGAAGTTTGCAGGCAGGGATGATGATATGAAGAGGATGGGTAAAGCAATTGAGGAAATGCTCGATGATGAGGCGGCCAACAAAGCCATGCAGCAGCAACTGGAACAAAAGAATATACCCGATGCATTGCGGCTAGCCAGCATTGTACGCAGTACTTATAGGGAGTTCCACCAATATGTGCAGCATGAACCTTATATGGACCATTACTTCCGGGAATTGATGGACATGTTGCAATTGTATGCTATAGTAATGGGCGTCTTTCGCCACAAACTGGATGAGCTACCTGAACAGCTCTTTACCCCGGACGCCCATGAATTGAAAACCGACCTGGATGTATTGATGGATGATATTCGTGGTTACTACCAATATTTCTACGAACGTTTTGATGAGGAACTGGATCGAAGCCGGGAGGGTGCGTTTACCATACCCGTGGAATTATACCTTTTACAATTGCTGAGTTATACCGAAGCGGTGCTTTGTTCTTATGAACAACTGGACCGGCTTTGGGAAAAAAGGCAGGCCCGTTTATCGGGTATGGCCAAACAAACACTATATAATTAAACCAGTTAATACTATCAAACATGGAAAACTGGATATTGCCCTTCAAGGAAATACATATAAGCGATGTACCGCTGGTAGGCGGCAAAAATGCATCGCTGGGTGAAATGTTCAACCAGTTATCACAAAAAGGTGTTGCCATTCCCAACGGTTTTGCCATAACAGCAGCGGCTTTCTGGTATTTTATAGATGATAATAAATTAAGGGGTAAGCTGGAACAACTCATGACCGAACTGGATAGAAAAGACTATTCCAACCTGACAGCCATTGGCGAAAAAGCCCGGTCGATGATCATGCAGGCCACCATGCCCGCCCATTTGTGCGAGGCCATTTCCAGGGCTTATAAAGGGCTGTGCTTTACCGGCGGTGTTGACGTGGCTGTACGCAGCAGCGGCACCGCCGAAGACCTGCCCGAGGCCAGCTTTGCCGGGCAGCACGAATCTTTTCTGAACATCAGGGGCGCCGACAAATTGTTGCAGGCGGTGTATCAATGTTATGCTTCGCTGTATACCAACCGGGCCATCAAATACCGGGAAGATCATGGGTTCCAGCATGCCCGGGTAGCCCTGTCGGTAGGCGTACAAAAAATGGTGCGCTCAGACAGAGCCTGTTCCGGCGTGGGTTTTACCCTGGAGCCTGAATCGGGTTTTAACAATGTTATTCACCTGAGTGGTGTGTGGGGACTGGGAGAAAATATTGTGCAGGGCACGGTGACACCCGATGAGTTCTTTATATTCAAACCCGCCTTGCGCCAGGGCAAAAAGGCGGTTATTCAAAAAAAATTGGGTGAAAAAGCCAGGACGATGATCTATGAACAGGATGAAAATGCCATGAGTCCGGTGAAGAATATCGAAACACCCGTTGAAAAAAGAGAACAGTTTGTTTTAACAGACGAGGAAGTTACCCGTATTGCCCAATGGGCTTTACTGATTGAAGATTATTATCGAATGCCAATGGATATTGAATGGGCCAAGGATGGACTTACCGGAGAACTATTCATTGTACAGGCCCGGCCCGAAACCGTTCATGCTCAAAGAGACCCCTTTGTAATAAAAGAATATCGCCTGTTGGAAAAATCAAATGTACTGGCCCGGGGCGAGGCCATCGGATCAAAGATTGCCTGCGGGCGGGCACACATTCTGCAATCGCCTAAAGAAGCCGGCAAATTACAGGCCGGCGACATTGTAGTTACCGGGATCACCAGTCCCGATTGGGATCCCATATTAAAAAAAGCATCCGCCATTGTTACCGATAAAGGCGGACGCACCAGTCATGCCTCCATTGTAGCCCGCGAACTGGGCGTACCGGCAGTAGTAGGTACCGGTAATGGAACTGCCACCATACAGGATGGCGCCCTCATCACGGTATGTTGCAGCGAAGGCAAGACCGGCCTGGTGTACGAAGGCCATTTGAAGTACAAAGAAACCGAATTCGATTTCCGAAATACCACTATGCCGGCCACCACCCGTCCTATGCTGATTGTGGGCGACCCGGGAAGCGCCTTCCGTCTTTCTTTTTATCCCAATAACGGGGTGGGTCTAATGCGTATGGAATTTATTATCACGCATTTTGTACAGGTGCATCCTATGGCATTGGTGAAATTCAATGAAATAAAAGATGAGCAGGTAAAAGAAGCCATTGAAAAACTAACACATCACTATCCTGATAAGGAAGCTTATTTTGTTGATCAGCTTGCCCAGGGCATTGCCACTATTGCGGCCGCCTTTTATCCAAAGGAGGTGATTGTGCGTATGAGCGATTTTAAAACCAATGAATATGCCAACCTGGTAGGCGGCGCCCGTTTTGAACCTGCCGAAGAAAACCCCATGTTGGGGTTCAGGGGCGCTTCCCGGTACTATAATGAACGATACAAGGAAGGGTTCAGGCTGGAATGCGAAGCCATTTTGAAGGTCCGTAACGATATGGGCTTGACAAATGTAAAAGTGATGATACCGTTTTGCAGAACGGTGGAAGAGGGAGAAAAAGTGCTGGAGGTGATGAAGGCCAACGGTCTGGACAGGAAAAAAGATACTTCCCTGGAAATTTATATGATGACCGAAATACCCAGCAACGTGTTGCTGGCAGAACATTTCGCCAGACTGTTCGACGGATTTTCAATAGGCTCCAACGATCTTACCCAACTTACCCTGGGTATCGACCGCGACTCCGCAATCATCAGCGAGCTGTTTAATGAGCAAAACCCCGCAGCCAAAGCAATGATTGCCATGGCCATTCAGAAGGCAAAAGCGGCCGGTGCAAAAATAGGTTTATGCGGACAGGCGCCCAGCGATTTCCCTGAATTTGCCCGGTTCCTGGTGGAGCAGGGGATTGATAGTATTTCCTTTAACCCCGATGCCCTGTTGCAAGGGATTGAAAATATCAGGGAAGCCGGGAAGCCGGAGATTGGCCAGTATTATGATATATTATAATCCCTCATGGGGATTTTCGAAGCGCCTGACCACTGTCATAAAATAAATCCGTACAGCCGGGGAAGTTTGTGGTATGCGTAAGCGCAGTTATTATATCATCAATGGGATCACTGTTTACCGGCTTTTGTCGGCGCCGGTGCTGGTATTGCTGGTCATAATAGGGGAATATCACTTATTCAAATGGCTGCTGGCCCTGAGCTTTTTTACCGATGCCATAGATGGCTGGCTGGCGCGCCGCTTCAAAGTAGAAACGGTGGTGGGCGCCCGGTTAGATTCTATAGCCGATGACAGCACGGTGGCCGCAGGTATTATTGGTATGATGGTTTGGAAACAGGATTTTATTGAAAAGGAATGGATGCTGATGGTGGCATTGCTGGTATTATTCCTGGTACAAACCGGTGCTGCATTGATTCGATATGGAAAAATGACCAGCTTTCATACCTATGCCGCCAAACTGGCCGCTGTGGCGCAGGGCATATTCCTGCTGCTGCTTTTCTGTCTTCCGCAACCCCTCTATACTTTATTTTATGTGACCGTTTTCATAACCGGCCTGCAATTGATAGAAGAAACCATCATGGTGTTGATATTACCCCAATGGCAGGCCAACGTAAAAAGTATTTTCCAGGCATGGAATGGGAAACGGCGCAAACATATGGATCGAACTTTTTGCTGACAACCATTAAATGAATGTATATGAAAATAATCGCTCTCCGTATATGAAATTGTGGGCAAGAAAGGGCAGGTGGGCTTGTGGAGGATTTACTAAATTAAAAGCGGGAACGGGACTACAACCAACCCCTAAACCCTGATTTTCTCCAATAACCTGCACTTTATTAACCAGGAAATTGCTTGCCGTTATGTATACAACGAGCGCTGCCCGTTTTTATATCAATGTAGTTTTACTGGCCGGGATGGTGTTGTTGTTGTTAATGCCCGGAATTTTTAGTGAACTGGAAAGGAATAACTGGCGCTTTTCTTTGGGTGCGGTGAAAGCATGGGTATTGGCCATACTTTTCCTGCTGATGCCGGTTGTCTTTTTCTACAGGAGAATAAAGTGGTACCTGTATTTGCTTGCCTGCTGGATATTGTTAACGCCCTTGTTTATTTATGCGCTGCTGTTGTTTGAAGTTAAACCCGGTTCAGAGTTGATCTTTTTAATATTACAAAGTAATGTCACTGAAATGCAGGAAATTGCCAGGGGGCAGATCGGGTGGTTTTTTCTTTTTACTTTTTTGTACCTGTTTATATACCTTTTTCTGGTTAAGAAGTTTTCGGTGAAATGCCTGCCAATCAGGCCGGCGTTATCGATTTCAATATTCTCTGTTTTTTTGTTTGCTGTTCTGTGTTACCGGAATCTTTTTATACGGTCATTGCCGGCGAGCCATTTTTTCAGCCGGTATTATCCCATGTCAATTATCAGTGGCGTGGCGGATGCTTATGCAATTATAAACAGGAATAATCTTGACCAGGCCAGGCAGTTTTCGTTTGGGGCTTATAAAAAAGATACGGTTCCGCAGCGGCAGATATATGTATTTATTATAGGTGAAACTTCCCGTTACGACCGGTGGCAGATCAATGGGTACCACCGGGCTACATCGCCGCGTTTGCAGCAACAGAAAAACCTGGTGCGATTTACGGATATGATATCGGGTAGTAATCTTACCTGGTTGTCGGTACCACAAATGATCACACGGGCTAGTCCGGATGATATGGACCGGCAGTTCAGGGAAAAAAGTATTATTCAGGCTTTTCAGGATGCGGGATTTAAAACGGCCTGGTTGAGTACGCAGACAGATCAGCAAATCATTTGGCAGGGTAGTATAACCATGCATGCAAAAACAGCGGATGTGGTGCATTTTGCCCGTACCTATTCTCCCATATTTGAACTGGAGGAAATATATGATGAACAGTTATTGCCCAGGATGGATAGTATCATTAGATTTAGTAATGACAACCTCTTTATTGTACTGCATACTATGGGTAATCACTGGAGTTATGCAAAGCGTTTTCCTGCCGGATTTGATGTGTTTAAACCCTCGGGGAAAACTTTTCCGGAGAAGGCTTATGATATGAAGGATTATGAGATGGTGTCGAATTCTTATGATAACAGTATTTTGTATGCAGACTTTATCATAGATAGTGTTATTCGCAGAGTGGAGAAGGAAAAGACAATCTCCTATGTGGCCTTTTTGTCTGATCATGGTGAGGAGCTTTTTGATGGCGGTCATAAGGAGTTGCGGTTTCATACAAGGGTGGGGGCCACTACCTTGCATGTGCCGTTTTTTTTGTGGACATCGGATGCCTGGTGCCGGCAGTATCCTGAGAAGAGGCAGGCTGTTATAGTCAACAGTGATAAAAAAACAGGGGCTGAAAATGTGTTTTATAGTTTGCTGGATATGGCGAATATAAGTTTTCCGCAAATGGATGTAAGCAGGAGTGTGGCTAGTTTTGAGTTTCGGCCAAGCGAACAGAAATTCTATGATGCCATAGGCCGGTCTTGCCGGTATGCTGAAATTGGCGGGGGTGGGTATGCAGCATCGAAGTAGTCATCACAACCGGCAACTCGATTGCCGCACCAACAAACTCCCCCTTACTATCTTCGTTTTCGGAACAAAACTTTCCTCTTCTATCAACTGGTCAAAAAACAATTGGGCTACCGTTTCTCCAAACTTAACGGTATGCTGGTTAAAAGTCGTAAGCGAAGGCTCAATCATTTCCCCCACGGGTTCATTTCCAAAACCTACTATACAAATATCACCCGGTATCTTCACACCCTTCTTTTTCAAATGCAGAATAATGTGAATGGCGCCAATATCAGAGATACAAAATATAGAATCCACAGACCTGTCAAACTCCAGATGTCTGTCTACATTATTCAAAATTGACGCAATGCTAAGATCCGTTCGGCACAACAACGACTCATCAAAAGGTATCTTGTATTTCTTCAACGCTTTCTTATATCCTTCCAGCCTTTTTTTACATACATTCAAATGGTCCGGACCTGTAACCAGCATAATGCGCCTGCAATTTTGTTGTATCAAATGCTCTGTTAATAAAAAAGCCCCGTTCTCATCATCCAGTAACACCTTCGATACTTCCAGGTCGTCGCAAACCCGGTCGAACTGTATAATAGGTATCCCATTCCTTGCATACATTTTAATATGATCAAAGGACTGGGTTTCTTTCGAATGACAGATCAATAATCCATCCACCCAATTATTCATAAATGCATGTGTATGCGAAACTTCCATTAAATGTGATTCTCTTGACTGACTGATCATCACCTTATACCCCGCAGCAGAAGCCTTGTTTTGAATACCGGTTAATATGGAAGCAAAAAAATTGGTTTCAATATCCGGGATGATCACGCCAATAGTACGTGTTTCTCTTTGTGTAAGACTTCGCGCAAGCGTATTGGGCTGATAATTCAATTCTTCAGCAATCTTTTTAATAACAGCTTTAGTTCCCGCACTAATGTCTTCATGATCTTTCAATGCTCTCGATACAGTGGATTCAGATACACCTACAATTTTGGCAATATCCATAATGGTAGTAACACGGTTTTTGGTGCGATGTGATTTTTCCAGTTCCCGGTCTTTTGCCAGCATAAAATGATAGTTGCATTCCTTGCAAAAAAAACGCTGTTTTCCCCGGACAAAGCCGGCTTTTGAAATGGTTTCGGTTTTGTAGCAGCGTGTACATTTAACTCTGGGCATAAAAAAGGGTATTAAGTAATGGTTACGAATACCTATCGCAAGCGTTTGCGGTAGCGGTTGCGATAGGTAAAGTAGTCAAATATCCAATAAAAGATGAATACTTATATAAATTTATCTATACTTTTAAAAGCAGAATCAAAGTAAGATAGCCGTTTAAACCAATAATGTTCCTGCACAAATAAAAACCTTGCCTAAACCCTAAATAAATATTTAACCTAGCGATTGTATTATGCGAAAACGAAACTATCTGCTATCCGGCCTGCTGATGACGTTGATGCTTGCCAGTTCCTACCATGCAAGTGCACAAAACGGTTCTTCCATTAGCGGACAAGTATTGGATGAAGAGAAACTACCCCTCGCAGGCGTAAGTGTCAATCTTAAACACAAATCCGTGGGTACCTCCACGGATAAATCAGGCAGGTTCAAATTAACCGGCGCCCGGATAGGGGATACGCTGGTTTTTTCCCATATTGGGTATAACACGTATGAACAGGCTGTTAACAAGGGTGGCGTCATACAGGTGGTGCTCACTGCCATGAGTTCATCGATGAACCAGGTAGTGGTGGTAGCTTACGGTACACAAAAGAAAATAACCGTAACAGGCGCGCTGACCACTGTAAAAGGTACAGAACTGGCCAAAGCGCCTACTGTTAATCTTGCACAGAGTATGGTGGGCCGTACACCAGGCATCATGGCGCAACAAAAATCGGGTGCACCCGGCGGCGATGATGTCAACATACGCATTCGCGGCGCCAGTACTTTTGCCATGAATGGCGAACCGCTGGTGCTGGTAGATGGGGTGGAACGGCCTTTTACCAGCATCAATGCCGAGGAAGTGGCAAATATTACCATACTAAAAGATGCCGCCACCACGGCTGTATACGGTATACGTGGGGCCAATGGCGTGATACTGGTTACCACCAAACACGGCAGCTCGGGTAAACCCTCCATCAGTTTTACCAGCAACGTGGGTATTCAAAAGCCTACGCGTTTGCCAAAATTTGTGAATGCCTACGATTATGCGGTGTTGTACAATGAGGCCCAACTCAACGATAATCCCAATGCCACACCGTTATTCAGCGAGGAAGACCTGCAGAAATATAAGGATGGCAGTGATCCGCTGTTTCATCCCGATATCGATTGGGTGGATTTTATGATGAAAAGGTCTGCGCCTCAAACAAAAAATACCCTCGCTATCAGTGGCGGCGGTAAAGCGGCCAAATACTTCATCTCGCTGGGTTATATTAATCAGGATGGTTTATGGAAGGAGTTCAATAAGCGATATGGGTACAGCAATAATACCACCTACAATCGCTATAATTTCCGTTCGAATATAGACTTCAATGTCACCAGGTCAACCGTGTTCAGTTTGTCGCTGGGTGGCTATTCCGATAAAAACCATACCGCCGGCAATCCTTTCTACCAGATACAAAACACACCCTCGGGTATCACACCGGGTTTGATAGATGACCAGATCATCATCAATACCAATATCACGGCACGTAATCCCATTCCCGAAATTTCAAAAGGATACGATGAACGGTTTACCAACCAGTTCAATATCACCGCCGACCTGAATCAGAAACTGGATTTTATTGTAGAAGGCCTTTCTTTCCGCTCCAAGCTGGGATATGATTCTTACTACAGGACCGTTTTGAGCAGGGATGTAACACGTGCCACTTTTACGCCGGTATACTACAATATCAATGGGCAGGATTCCCTGATATTACAGCCGTTGAATGATGAGTTTGTATCGGGCGTAAACAAGCAAACTTTCAGTAACCGCTCAAAAAGAGTATACCTCGAGGCAGCCATTCAGTTCGACCGGTCGTTTGGCAAACACAGAGTGGGCGCCCTGGCGCTGTATAATCAGAATAAGCAGTACTGGCCTTCCAACAGTTCCTACACAGTACAATACCCTGAAGTACCCATCGCTTACCTGGGTGTTGTAGGCAGGGTGACCTATAATTACGACAACCGGTATTTACTGGAAGCATCTGTTGGTCGTAACGGATCGGAGAATTTTCCCAAAGGGAAACGCTTCGGCACCTTTCCGGCCGTTTCTGCAGGTTGGAATATCACCAGCGATCCCTGGATGGAAAAACTGCTGGGTGAGAAAACGGTTTTATCACTGTTGAAGATCACCGCTTCATATGGCCAAACCGGTAATGATAAATTAATTGGTGAAAACCCGGCCACAAGGAGTAATGTATATTACCGCTTTATGTACCTGCCTTCGGTATATGAGTTCCAAAACAACCGCATGTATTTTGGTGAAGACATGACCGGTTACCAGGGAGTGGTAGAAGGCCAGATGGGTAACCCCGAGATCACCTGGGAGAAGGCCGTTAAGAAAAACCTGGCACTGGAAATTGGTTTATTCAATAATCGCTTCAATGCAAGAGCGGATTATTTCACCGATAACCGTGATAATATCCTGTATCAAAAGCCGGCCATTGCACATGTGGCTGCCGCCATACAGGACGTATATAATATTGCTAAAGTGAAAAACCGTGGCTATGAATTTGAATTGAACTGGAGAGATGCCATAGGGGAGTTGAAATACAGCATAGGTGGCAACTATACATTTGCCCGTAATAAAGTGATCGAGAACGGAACGCCCGAATCGCCGCAAAATCAGCTGGGGAATCCACTCGACCAGTCGTATGGGTTGATAGCACTGGGCTTTTTCAATTCACAGGAAGATGCCGATAAATGGGTAAAGCAATACGCTACCCAGTCTACCCCCGGCGACGTAAAATACCAGGACGCCAATAAAGATGGTAAGGTAGACCAGGATGATTTTGTACCCATTGGTTACCCGGTTTTCCCCGAGATCAACTATGGCGCCAACCTCAGCCTGCAATACAAAAATTTCGACTTTAGTGTACTTTTCCAGGGCGCCGGCAGAGTAAGCCGTGTATTAACCGGCTTTATGCAAAAACCCGCCAATCAGTTTGGCACCATCTGGGATGTAGTAAAAGAAGAACGCTGGACACCTGACAATGCTGCCAATGCAAAACGTCCCAAACTCACTGCCTCTTATGCCAACAGCATCAATTACGTGAATTCTACGGTATGGATCCGTGATGCTTCGTACCTGCGTTTGAAGAACGTGGAGATCGGGTACAATTTCAGTCATAGCGTGCTAAAAAAGATAGGCGCCTCCGGCTCGCGTTTGTACGTAAGCGGCCAGAACCTGGTGACCTGGGATAAACTGAAAGTGGTGGATCCCGAACAGGAAGCCTCCAACTCACTGGCCTATCCGCAGTTGCAGATCTTTAATGTTGGTCTAAACGTTCAGTTCTAAAGCACTCCTAAACAGCAAAATAATGAAAAGAATCATATATGTTATAGCGGCTTCGGCATTCGTGTGTGGGTTGAGTACCATTACCGGGTGTAAAAAGAATTACCTTGAAAAGCCCTTTGGCGTGAGCTTTAATGAGGACTCGGTATTTGCGAGGTATGAAAATACACAGAAGCTGGTTTTCGATATGTATGCCCACCGGCCTTATTATCTTTTTTTGAACCTGGCATCGGGTAATGGCGCACGGTTGCAGGGCTCCCTGCTGGAATGCGCCACCGATTTTGGATGCAGCTTCCGGTTGCAGCCTGCATATGGAACGCATAAGTTTAATGCGGGTACAGTAGATGCCGAATGGCTCAGTAATAATCCGCTGGGAGAAGATGTGTATGGCAATCACTATAAAACCATTCGCAAAGCCTTTACCCTGCTGGAACGAATTGATGAAGTGCCCGATGCACCCGCCAATGTAAAAGAACGCATCAAGGCCGAGGCGCAAACCATGATTGCCCTGGAGTATTTCCGACTTATGTACCGCTACGGTGGTGTACCCCTGGTGAAAAGCCGATTGAATCCCGGTGAAGATGAAGTGAACCTGCCGCGCGCTCCACTGGCAGAAGTATACAATTATATCATAGAAATGCTGGATGCGGCCATTGCCAATCCCAATTTTGCTCACCGGTACAATGGGCTGGAATTTGGCAGATTGAATAAGGCTTTCGCCTATGGCTTAAAAGCCCGTGCTGCCTTGTGGGTGGCCAGTCCTTTATTCAACACCGCCACACCGTATATGGATTTGCCCGGTCACAACGACCTGATATGTATGACCAACTACGATCCCCAAAGATGGGAGGTGGCCGCCCAATATGCCGAGGAAGCCATCACCTATTGCGAAACCAATGGCTATACCATTGTGCATACACCAGATGTGGAGCTGAACTATACCATTTCATACCAGTATCGTCCCAACCAGGGTAATACCGAAGCCATTTGGGCAACCATGCAGGAAACCAATCCACCTATGAATACCTGGAGCCCGCGTGGTGCGCCCTTCAATGGTCATATGGCGAATATGCCTACCCTGAACATGGTAGCTAAATACCAGAACAAGGATGGCTCCTATGTAAATTGGGATATTCCCATTGTGACGCCACCCAACGATCCCACTTATCCCTATCGGAATCTGGATCCCCGCTTCCACCAAACAGTAATGTATAATGGACTGGAAGTGTATCCCGGCGCCATTTTCGATAACTATGATGGAGAAACTGCTTCGCTGCACGGAAAGAATGGCCCGGCTAAAACAAGTTCACAGTTTGCCCACCTGGTACGCAAACACGTATTTGGTTATGAAGACCGCGCCATTACCAAAGCAACCTGGCAGCCCATGTGTATGCAAATGCGATTGACCGATTTGTATATGATCTATGCAGAAGCTATGAACGAGGTGCTTCCTGCACCTGACGACCGGGTGCTGGACAAGGTCAATGCCATTCGCGCCCGCTCCGGCATGCCCGGCATACCTTCCGGACTTTCGAAAGAAGAAATGCGCAGCCGTATACAGGATGAATGGGCTATTGAATTTGCCTTTGAAGACTATCGCTTCTTTGACCTGAAACGCTGGAAAATGGGCGATGTGTTCAAAGGACCCATCTATGACCTGCGTGTTATTAAGAAAACCGACAACACATTCGAGTATACCAAATACAAATACGAAGACAGACCATTTTTCGAATGGTATTACCTGCATGCTTTCCCGCCTTCGGAAGTGAACCTTAAATACGGATTGGTGCAAAACCCGGGATGGTAAAACTCAAAACCTTGACAACGATTATGATCAATAAAAGACTATTTATATATTGTATTGCTGCTGCTACATGGGGTAGCAGTAGTAAAGCGCAGGCGCAGGATTCGGTTTATACGGCGCCTGATACATTGCCTGCCCTTCATTCGGTGGTAAACATTGCATATGGCCAAACCAACCGCCACCGTATCACTTATTCAGCCCACCAGGTGAATGGACAGGACCTTATAAATAATACCGTGTACGCAACAGGTAATGCTCTGTACGGCAAATTGCCCGGGCTGACTGTTGTTTCCAAATCGGGCGAACCCGGCGCCGATGCCCCGGATTTGTTTTTACGTGGACGCAGCACCACCAATTCCAATACCCCGCTGATAATGGTGGATGGTATAGAAAGAGATGTGAATGATGTGCCCGTGGAAGACATACAAAGTATAACGGTATTGAAAGATGCCGCTGCCTGTGTGATCTATGGCTTGCGTGGCGCCAATGGTGTTATATTGGTAACCACCAGGCGCGGAAAAGAAGCCAAACTGAGTATCCGGGGAAGTGTGGACCAGGCGGTGGTGTCGCCCGTTCGTATACCCAAATTTGTGAGCTCGGCAGACTACGTACAATTGTACAACCAGGCACTGGCCAACGATGGACTGACGCAGCGTTATACCCAGGATCAGATTGCCGGCTATCAAAAAGGGCATTCCATTTTTTATCCCAATGTAGACTGGCAAAGGGAGGTAGTTGCAGAACATACAGACGCTACCCGGGCCAATATCAATATTTCCGGTGGCGATAAAACAGCCCGCTATTTTGTATCACTGGGTTATTTCCGCCAGGGCGGTATTTATAAGAATACCGATCAGAATGATGGCTATTCTACCAATATAAACCTGAACAATTTTTCGTTCCGGTCGAACCTGGATGTAAACCTGAATAAAAACTGGACCGTAGGACTTGACCTGGCCGGCAGGATCTACGAAAAGAATGCACCTGTTTCAACAACAGCCTCCATATGGGATGCGATGTATAAGTATCCCGCCCATCTTTTCCCGGTATATGTGCAGGATAATTTGTACGGAGGTACGGCATTCTATCCCAATAACCCGGTGGGTTATGTGCATGCCAGGGGTTACCGTCAAACCAATAACCGGCTTATTCAAACCTCATTGTTTTCGAGATATAATCTGGATGGGGTAGTGAAGGGACTGAGCGCCGGGTTAAAATATTCCACTGATAACTATTACAGGAATGAGGAAGGCTATTCCAAAGCATTTGCCGTGGCAGAAATCATTGGGCAATCGGGAGATGGTAAACCCATTATTAGTCCTTTGATTGGCAATAATACCAACCTGGCCACATTAAGCTCCAACGGGTATCCTTTGAATGACCTGCAAAACAAACGGAACACATTTGAAGGCGATATGAGTTATATAAGGGGGTTGGGAGTTGATCATGATATCAATACGCAGTTGATTTACCACCAAGACCGTTTGATCATAGACAGCGAAAGCTCTTATAATTTCCAGTTCCTGGCCGGTCGCTTTAATTACGGTTTCCGCAACCGGTATTTTGTGGAGCTGGGCGCTTCTGTTAGTGGTACGGAAGCATTTCCCAAAGACGACCGGTATGGCATTTTTCCTGCTGCTTCTGTTGCCTGGGTACTGTCTGAAGAGGATTTCCTGAAACAAAGTACGGTGTTCAACTTCCTGAAGTTGCGCGCTTCTGCCGGCAAACTGGGTAATGCCGATTTGGGTGAGCGCTTCAGCGATCGTTGGCAATATTTGTCGGGTACCGGTTATTATTTCGGCAGCGCCCATGCCTCGGATGCCGGTTTATCTGCAGGCACTGTTCCCAATCCTTTCTTTACCTGGGAAACTTCGCAGAAACTGGATGCGGGCGCAGACGCCCGGTTATGGAACCTGGTAGATGTATCGCTGACCGGCTTCCTTGAAAAAAGAAAAGACATATTAATTGCAGAAAGCTCGGTAGTGCCTTCCATTATTGGCGCTCCTCTGCCAAAGGTAAATGCGGCCGAGGTTGAAAACAGAGGGTTTGAAGCAGTAATAGGTGTGCGTACACAAAAAGGTGACAGGGGATTCCATTCGACACTGAATATCGGTTATGCCAGTAATAAGATACTGAGCATACCCGAGCCCCAACGTCCCGAATCCTATCTCTATAAAACAGGGCAGCAAATCAACCAGCCGCAAATTCTGGAGGCCATTGGCTTTTTTGAATCGTATGATGATATTGCCAATAGCCCGGTACAGCAGTTTGGCAATGTTGCCCCCGGCGATATCAAGTATAAAGACCAGAATAAGGATAACCTGATCAATGAGCTAGACTATGTTCCTATCCATAATACAAAGATCCCCAAATGGGATATGGGGCTTGACCTGGGTGGACGATACAGAAATTTTGAAATAGGCGTGCTGCTGCATGCACAGCTTGGCCGCAGCATTTACCTGGGCGATGAGCCCCTGTTGTTCTGGCCACTGATGGATAATGGCAGCCGTATTACTACTTTTGCCAATCAGTTCTGGACAGAACAATCCAAGGCTACCGCCGATTATCCCCGACTTACCACCATGGAGAATCCTAACAACTACCGGCCCAGTTCTTTTTGGTATGTCAACGGTAATTTCCTCAGGGTGCGTGCGGTTAATATCGTGTATCATTTACCAAAACAATGGGCCAATCATATCAGGTTGCAACATGCCGGTGTATACCTGCGCGCCACCAACCTGATTACCTGGGATCATTTGCAATATACCGACCCGGAAGTATTGTCCGGTTATCCTTTGATGAAATCATATAACATGGGTATTCGCCTGCAATTTTAATTTCTACCAAGTATGAAAAAGGGATTTTATTCAAATACTATAGTACTTCTTGTTTTTATCATGGCTGGATGTACACCTACTTTACCAGACAACCTGAGTTTTGTAGAAGAAAAAGAGGTTTATGGAAATATCAGCAAGATCAGGAATGTATTGAGCAATGTATACAACGGGCTGCCCGGTGGATACAACGACATAGGTGCTTCCTGGTTGGCTGCCGCCAGTGATGAGGCCGAGGAGGTAAACAACTCGGAGCCCATTCAATTGTTTAACCTGGGCAATATTACCACGGCCTATAACCCCGATGATGTTTGGGAAAAGCATTACCATTCTATCTACGATGCCATGATGTTCTTGAAAGGTACCGATACGGTAACCTGGAAAAATCTGGAAATTACCAATCCCACAGAATATGCCAGCCGCAGGACATTGACCAAACAATACCGCGCCGAGGCCAGGTTCCTGATTGCCTTCTTTTATTTTGAACTGGTGAAACGATACGGCGGCGTGCCTTTGGTGGATAAGCTGATTGACAGGAACAGCCATTGGATGGAAAACTATCCCCGTAAATCCTTTGCTGAATGTATTGACCACATTATATACTATTGTGATTCGGCAGCCGTAGACCTGCCGCCCACGCAGGATGCGGGCAACCATGGCAGGGCTACCAAAGCGGCGGCGCTGGCGTTAAAGGCTAGAACCTTGTTGTATGCCGCCAGTGAGTTGTACAATCAACCCGGCAATAGCGATCCGCTCAGGGGCTATACCGATGGCAACCGTACCAGCCGTCTTTTGCTGGCTGCAGAGGCCAATAAAGCCATCATCGACTATACCCCCGCTTTTGCTTTTCATGCCAACTATGAGGGACTATCGCATTTGGGCACTACAAAAAGCAATGAAGTTATTTTCGAACGCAGGCTTCCTGCCAGCAACAGTTTTGAAAAACTGAATATGCCGGTAGGTTTTTCACTGGGTCAAACCGGTACCTGTCCTTCAGCTAACCTGGTAGATGCCTATGAACAAAAGAACGGTGCACCCTTTGACTGGAGCGATCCCGCCCTGGCTGCCGATCCCTATGCCAACCGCGATCCCAGGCTGTTGAAAACAGTGGTAGTAAACTATTCCACCTACGGTAAAGATGCAGACAGCGTGCATGCGTATATAGGCGGCGCACATGGTTTTCCCAGAGACCGGGCTACAAAAACCGGTTATTATCTGAGAAAATATGTAGACGAGGTATTGGATCTTACTCTGAATGAAAGATCGGCCAAACAATGGGTGTATATGCGCCTGGCAGAATTCTATTTAAACTATGCCGAGGCTATGAATGAATTGTATGGTGCCGATGCCGCCGGGCCGGGAACACTTACCATGACTGCCCGTGCTGCTGTGAATAGTCTAAGAACCAGGGCTGCCGTGAATTTACCCGCATTGCCGGCCGGATATACCCTGGAGGAAATGCGGGAAGCCATCCGGCATGAAAGACAGGTAGAACTGGCTTTTGAAGGACATCGATTCTGGGACCTGCGCCGCTGGATGATGGCTGGCCAAACACTTGGTGCGCCCTTAAGAGGTGTGCGTATCGAAAAACAAAACGATGGACAAATTAATTATACACCAATGGTAGTGGAGAACAGGGTATGGCACGACCGCCTTTATTTCTATCCCATACCCCAAACCGAGGTGATCAAATTAAACGGCGTTATCGTACAGAATAAAGGTTGGTAGTGTCGAGTAAAATGTAGAAGGAATGGGTAATTACCTGGATTTTATCATTATCGCTGTTTTCTCTGCTTTTATCCTGGGAATTGGTCTGCTGTTTGCGCGCACAGGCGCCAATATGAAGTCCTTCTTTGCCGGTGGCGAAGCAGTACCCTGGTTTGTGGGCGGCCTCTCGTTATTCATGAGTTTTTTTTCGGCCGGAACATTTGTGGCCTGGGGATCCGTAGCCTATAAATACGGATGGGTATCGGTAACCATACAATGGACCATGGCCTTTGGCTCGCTGGTAGCCGCCCTGTTTATTGCGCCTGCCTGGAAAAGAACCGGCAATCTTACTGCTGCCGAATACATACAGGACAGGTTGGGGGCGCGGGTGCAGCAGATCTATATTTATATTTTCATGCTCGTTTCGGTATTTATAAAAGGTACCGTTCTGTATCCTGTGGCAAAACTGGTGAGTGTATCGCTGGGTTTACCGCTCATAGAGGTGACCATTGTAATGGGCATCATCATGATAGCATACACCGCCGTCGGTGGGCTGTGGGCGGTAATGGCCACCGATATTTTACAATTTGTTGTGTTAACAGCTGCGGTATTGATCATTCTGCCATTGGCTTTCGACAAAGTGGGCGGACTGGATCGTTTTTTGCAGGAAGCGCCGGCAGGTTTTTTTAATGGCGTGCATGGCGAATTCAGTGTCTGGTTCCTGCTGGCATTTGCGTTTTATCACATCTTCTATATTGGCGGCAACTGGACCTTTGTACAGCGTTATACCAGCGTTGACAGTCCCAAATCTGCGTCCAAAGTAGCTTACCTGTTTGCTGCCCTGTATTTGATAAGCCCGGTTATATGGATGGCGCCGCCCATGATCTATAAAGTGATAGATCCTTCGCTGCAGGGGCTGGATGCAGAAAATGCATATTTGAAGATCTGCCAGCTGGTGCTTCCCTCGGGTTTGATGGGGCTGATGCTGACAGGCATGTATTTCTCTACTTCCGCTACGGCCAATACCACGCTGAATGTGGTGGCGGCAGTTTTCACCAATGATCTGTATAAGAATATCATAAAACCAAAAGCTACTGAAAAACAGTTGATGCGTGTGGCCCGGGTATCGTCCTGGCTGTTGGGTGGTTTAATGATTGTGGTGGCATTGATAGTACCCGCCATGGGTGGTATGGTGGAAGTAGTGTTGAGCGTAGCTGCTATAACTGCCGGGCCATTGCTGGCGCCTCCGGTATGGGCCTTATTTTCGAAACGGCTTTCGGCAAGGGCTACCATCGTTATTACCATTTCAGGATTACTGATCAATATTTTTTGTAAGGCCGTCTGGCCTGCCTTGGGTGGAATGAAATTAGGCCGTGCTACGGAAATGATGGTGGGTATTGGCATACCACTGCTGATGCTGCTGATCAATGAGTTTTTTATAGCCAGGAAAGTGTCGGATGAGTACAAAGCCTATACAATAAAAAAGGCTGCCCGTAAAGAAAAAGCCGAACAAACAAAAGCCAATAAACACGAAAGGCTGCAAATCAAAAAGCAAAACCGGTTCGGGTTAAAAATTATTGCCTTTTCATTATTGGTGACTGCCATGATCCTTTTTGTGCTGAGCACGCTTACCGATTCAGGAAGCACCATTACCGCTGTAGTAGGCTTTGTTATATTACTTACGGCGTTGATACCCTGGCGGGCAGCGCTGAAATTAAAAAAAGAATTAAAGGAGATATAAACAATGATCGAATGTAAAGGAACAGACAAAAGAGAAGCCAGGCAAATAAGTCTTGATGCAGATTTAGTTGTGGTTGGCGGAGGTTTGGCCGGTGTGTGTTGTTCAATAACCGCTGCCAGGAAAAATCTCAAAGTAGTTTTGATACAGGACCGGCCAGTGCTGGGTGGTAATTCATCCAGCGAAGTAAGGTTATGGGTATTGGGCGCTACCTCGCATATGGGTAACAATAACCGGTGGGCGCGTGAAGGCGGAGTCATCAATGAAATCATGGTAGAGAATGCCTGGCGTAACAAGGAAAGTAACCCGCTGATCTTCGACACCGTATTGCTGGAGAAAGTGGCCGAAGAGGAGAATATCACTTTATTACTGAATACTGCTGTATATGATATCGGCAAATGGGAAGACGGCCGCATACAATATGTAAAAGGCTTTTGCAGTCAGAATAGTACCCGCTACGTGGTGAACGCACCGCTGTTTTGCGACGCATCCGGCGACGGCATAGTGGCCTTTCTGGCAGGCGCTGCATTCAGGATGGGCGCCGAATCGGCCGCAGAGTTTGGAGAAAAATTTGCGCCCTCGGCAGAGTATGGCGAACTGCTGGGTCACTCCCTGTATTTCTACACCAAGGATACAGGGCAGCCTGTAAAATTTGTACCGCCTTCCTTTGCACTGAAAGATATTACCAAAATTCCCCGTTACCATAAATTCAGCGCCCGCGATAATGGATGCAGCCTGTGGTGGATTGAATATGGCGGCAGACTGGATACCGTGCACGACACCGAAAAAATTAAATGGGAATTGTGGAAGGTGGTGTATGGCGTATGGAACCATATCAAAAACTCAGGGCAGTTTCCTGAAGCAGAAACACTGACCCTGGAGTGGGTAGGCACCATTCCCGGTAAAAGAGAGAGCCGTCGCTTTGAAGGGGATTATATGTTGAAACAGCAGGACATCATTGAACAAATACCATTCAACGATGTGGTGGCCTTTGGCGGATGGAGCATCGACCTGCATCCCGCCGATGGCGTGTTTAGCGAGAAACCCGGTTGTAACCAATGGCATAGTAAAGGCATTTACGGCATTCCCTACAGGTGTTATTACAGCAAAAATGTAGACAATTTGTTTTTAGCCGGCCGTATCATCAGCGCTTCGCATGTGGCTTTTGGTTCTACCCGTGTGATGGGTACAAGCGCTCATGGCGCACAAGCCGTGGCTATGGCTGCCTGGTTGTGTAAAAAATATGGCATTCATCCACGTCAGGTGGGACAACAATATATCAAGGAACTGCAACTGGAATTGTTAAGAGCGGGCCAGCATTTGCCGGGCTTGCCATTGAAAGATAAAGAAGACCTGGTGCAGCAGGCCACCCGTATAGAAGCCTCTTCGGTGCTGGAATTGTCGGAGATCCCGCCGGCCGGTATATGGAGGCCCTTAAAACATTCCGCTGCCCAAATGCTGCCGGTATTGCCGGGTAAAATGCCGGATATAGGTATTTGGGTAAATGTATTGAAGGATACCGATTTGCACATAGAGTTACGCAAAAGCTCAAAGCCTTTTAACCATACGCCCGATGAAACGCTGGATACCCGCGTTATCCCCTTAAAAAAGGGCAGGCAGTCAATTGCATTGAATTTTAATGTGTCGTTCAAAGAGGCCTGCTATGCCTTTGTATGTTTTTTGAAAAACCAGGATGTGGAACTGGAATACAGTAATAAACAGATTACCGGCATATTATCGGTATATAATGCCACCAATCCGGCTGTAAGCAATTATGGTAAGCAGGAGCCTACGGCCGATATAGGCGTGGAAGCATTTGAATTCTGGTGTCCGCAGCGTCGTCCCGAGTCGAAGAACATTGCCATGAAAATCAATCCCGGATTACAGGCTTTTCATCCCTGTAACCTGCGCAATGGCTGGCAGCGTCCTGTTGCTGCACCCAATGCCTGGGCTGCCGACTATAACGACAGGAAGCCCACCCTTACCATTCGCTGGGATGAAGTTGTAACCATAAAACGTATTGAACTGAGTTTTGATGTGGATTATGATCATCCAATGGAGAACGTATTGATACACCAGCCCAATGCGGTGCAGCCCTATTGTGCCAACACCGTAACGGTAATGGCAGAAGGTGAAACTCCCATTGCCAGAATCATCGGTAATTACCAGGCCAGGAGAACCATCGAACTGGATGCGCCTGTAAAAACCGCTGCACTAAAACTGCAGGTAGAAAACGATAATCTGAATGCACCTGTTTCCCTGTTTGAGATCAGGTGCTATAGTAAATAACAACGATTGTATGATGATGAAAAGGTTCCTTGTATTTTTTATGTTGCTGGCCTGCGTGATTCCGGCCATTGCCCAATCGTCAGGTACACTGACAAGTGCACAATACGATGTAACACTCAAAAAGAATGGCTCGGTAACGGTGACTTTTAAACCGGCTAACCGAATTTATCAACTGTACCCGCGGTTTACCGTTTTGAAACGGGACGATGATCCGAAGTTGCGCTTCAAAGGCGCTGCAGCATTTATGAAGCAGCCTGTGGGTTCGGTGCGAGTGCCTTATTGGAACAACCTGGATGGTGCGCAGGACGAAGCCAATTATTTCAAAGTGGCGAATACCATTATCGTAACGGCTAAATCCGGAACTATCAGAAACAATGCCATTGAATGGCATGTGGCTGACAACAGCCAGTTTTCGATAAAGGCCGTATTATCATTACATGATGATAAAGGCCCGGCTATAGAGTATTCCTTTGTGCCCAAACAGGAAGCCTGGTATTCCGTTGGTTTCACCGGTATGCCCGAACTGGCCGTTGACAAGGCCGATGCCATTTGGCAACCCACTGTATGGCAGGAGAAACGTTTTCCCGAATTACCATTTCTATCCACCGAAGATATTTGCAGTGCATTGCCGGGCACTATGGTAGAAGAAAAGGGCGCCACGTTGGGGCTTTTTGCCGATCCTGCCGTATTGCCTTACCGTATGCCTTTTAAAGACGGCAGAATGAAATTTGGCGTACTACTCCGTAATGCGCAGGGTAAGGCGCAGCCGATGGTATTTGCGCCCATTTTGGGTAATATCGATTCCAGGTTGCAGCCGGGTACCACGCATGCTTTCAAACTGCGTGTATTTGCCTTCCAGGGTAAACAACCCGATGCCTACATTTACGCCACGCAAAAGCTTTTCAATTTTAAGGATTACCGGCAGAATGTATACTTCAATTTGAACCAGACCATCGAGAACATGATCGATTTTCAAATGGATGATGTATACAGCCGCTGGAGCGCCGATATGAAGGGTTTCGATTATTCCACCGATGTGGCCAATACCGTAAAGAATGTATCGGGTTTGCACCCATTGGCCACGGCCGTTATCACCGACAATAAAGGCATTTTTACAAGGCGGGCTCTGCCAATGATCGAATACCTGATATCCCGCGAAAAATATCTGTTTTCTGTAAATAAAAATATTACCCGGCAACAACCTTCAAGCCGTATGGCGGGGCCTGCTGTGGAAGTGTCGGAACTGGCTGCCCTGGATATTTTTGCAAAGGGTAAAAGCCCTGTGTTTGCCTATTTTGCCGACAGCCTGAGCCATACCACTCGTAAACTGAACCTCACCAAGGAAAGCAAGGGCGATGACTGGCCCAACCTGGTAGCCCTGTATAAAATGACGGGTAAGCAGGAATACCTCGATAAAGCCAAACAAAAAGCCGATGAATACGTCAATTGGCGCATTGCACAAAAACAAACCGATTTCAGGGATGCTTCTGCCAAACAGGCGGCGCAGTTCTGGACCGATTTTGCGCCCCTATGGATTGAGTTGTTATATCTGTACGAAGTAAGCGGCGAGCAAAAATACCTGGATGCCGCCACCGAAGGTGCCAAGCTGTATATGCAATATGTATGGTTTTACCCGGTAATTCCCGACAGTACCCTGCACATCAATAAAAATGGCATTGTGGAATATTTATGCCTGGAAGCCATCAGGGATACCATACCCGCCATGGCAGCGCCACCACAGCTTGTGCCTGCATGGCAGGTATCGCAAATAGGGCTTACGCCCGAAGCAGCGAATACCATTGCCGATAACCAGGCCATCTTTCTTACCCATTATGCGCCGCACCTGTTGCGTTTGGCCTATTATACCAAAAACGAGTTTTTCCGCTGGGTAGCCCGTTCGGCCGTGGTAGGTCGGTATGCCAATTATCCCGGCTATGATATCAATGGCGAATTCAATACCGTGTATTCACGCGCCGATTATCCGTTGCGCTTTCAGCATGAGGTATCTTATAACCAGTTTTATTATAACCACGTGTGGCCGCAGATTGCCATGCTGTTCGATTACCTGGTATCGGATGTATACAGCAGTTCGAAAGGAAATATTCATTTCCCGGCTGAATTTGCGGTAGGCTATGCTTATTTGAAAAGCAATGTATACGGACAAGCGCCGGGTAGTTTTTATGGCGAAAAAAATGTGCATTTATGGATGCCCGCCCAGGTATTACATGTAGATAATGAACAGATCAACTACCTCACTGCTTATGGCAATGGTAAGTTGTATATAGCGCTGCTGAACCAATGCGACAGCAATGTGGAAGTAACCGTGAAATTAAACCCTGGCCTGGCTCCCGTAGGGACTGAGAATACTGCCGGTATTTGGCTGGACAATGGCACCCGCCAGCCATTTTCATTCCGGAATAATACGTTCAAAGTGCGGGTAAGCGCAAAAGGCATTACCGCCCTGGCCATCGATAATGTGCCGGTGGTGACACAGTTTCAACAGGAGTTTATGCGTGAAACAGGTAAAACTGGCGGCAGCAACAGTTTTAAAATGTTGGATACGCCCTTTGGTAAAGTACGGTCGGCCATACTCAGCTTTGGCGAATTAAGCAATGCCTATATATGGCTGGAAGCATCGCAGGAAAAAGTACAGTCTGCCATTATCCATTACCGCATAAGTCAAAACGGCACCTGGAAAACCATGCAGGATGCCAGTTATCCGTTTGAATTTTCAATACCTATCAACAAAAACGAAAACCAGATAGAGTGGTGGATAGAAGCCCGTTCCAATGGCGTCACCAATAAAAGTAACAATGTGGTATTGACCAAATAATAACATACATGAAACCATATATTTTTTCAGGACTGCTGTTTTTGGGAATGGCAGGCAATGGACAGGAAGTTCAGAAATTTTCACATCGTGGTGGCCGTGGCCTGATGCCAGAGAATACCATCATTGCCATGAAAAATGCGCTTGATTTTCGCACCAACCTGGAAATGGATTTGTACATCAGTAAAGACGGCCAGGTGCTGGTGCATCATAATTCCGCTATTTCGCCCGTAACCGCCAGTTATCCCTATGGCCGGCCGGTGGGTAGGGAGGAACAAGCATCATTGAAAGTATTTAACCTTGATTACAGTACCATCAGGAGTTTCGATATAGGCAAACGCTATGAAACGGAATTGCCGAGAAAAAAAACGGTACCGGCTTATATTCCCCTGTTTGCCGAACTGATAGATTCCGTGGAGTCCTATGTTGAAAAAGGCGGACTGACAAAACCTTTATATGCGCCGGAATTGAAAGTGCCTCATGGCCAACTTCCCGATCAATACCGGGAGCGGCTAACAGATGCTGCCGTGCGAATCATGCAACAGAAAAATATCCTCGACAGGGCGATCGTACAATCATTTGATGTAAAAACGCTGGAATATTTACATAAGAAATATCCCCACGTAAAAACATCTTACCTGGTGCTGGCCAGGCAGGCAGACTATGTAAGCACATTAAAACTGCTTTCTTTCAAACCCACCTATTACAGTCCGCCGGGTAAGGTAGTGACACCTGAGCTGATTGCGTATTGCCATAAAAATGACATCAAGGTGATTACATGGACCGTGAACACCATAGAAGAAATGGAGCAATTGAAGAAGATGGGCGTAGACGCCATCATTTCAGATTACCCCGATTTTTTTTGAAGTTCCTATTCCAGGCTTGTTATAAAACAACCAACTATGATACCATATAAAATTCCATTTATTGCAGCGCTATCTGCTGCGCTCCTGATATCATGCACTAAAAAGCAGGTGATTGAAAAACCCGAAGGCGCTGCCATTGCTTCTTTGGATAGTTCGGGTACTCATTTCGGATTAACCGTAAATGTAGCCGACTATGCTACATCTGCTCAATTGGCCGGTACTGCCGATGCCACTTCAGCCTGGCAGGCTGCGGTGAACGCGGTGGCGGCTGCCGGTGGCGGGTTGATCATTTCTCCGTCTGATGCGCAATGGTGGTTCAGTGGTAGTGTGCCAGGGGGTAATTACAGGAATATGGTGTTGTTGTCTACCGATACCAGCGCACCCGTTCACGATATTACTTTTGACGGCCGAGGTTGTAAAATATTCAAGACCAGCAAAACGGGTCCCTATGTGATCTTCCTCGATCGCTTTGGGGCATTGGGATACGGCGGTGGCGCCAATCGCCTTGTATTTAAGAATTTTAATGTGTATGGATCTTTTACCGATGGTGCAGAGGCCAGTGTGAATTTTTTTACAGGTAACCACTCCAGTGATATCACGTTCAAAAACATCACATTCAATTACACGCATCTGCAGAGTTCGCATTCATTCGAACTGGCAGGTTGCGACAATATCCTGTTCGAAGATTGTACCTGGCTAGGGTTTAAATGGGATAGTACCAGCGCCCCTCGTTCCGAGGCCATTAATACCGATAATTCCGTAGTGGGCACCGGTGCCGCGGTGGCAGGATATGCCGATGGATTGCCCTGTAAAAATATGACGGTGAACAGGTGTAAGTTCTATCCCTGGAGAGACCCTGCCACCAATACCCAATATCCTGCCGGCGCAGTGATTGGTACCCATGGCTCAGTAGAATTTGGACGTCCGGAGAATATTGTCATTAACGATTTGCTGGTGGTAGATCCGCCCGCTGATAATGGCGCCACATCGGCCAGTGTAGACAATCCCTATATACGTGGCCTGGTGCATTTCCCGGCCGTCAAAGGGTTAACCGTACGCAACATGCGTGTACAGTCAACTAATAACCAAAGCAGTATTCGTTGTATAACGGCACAGTCGAGCAGTACCGGTGTACTGGCTTCTTCCGATCCGGATAATCCTGTAAGCGGTACCTATAGTACGCCCTTACTGGCCGAGGATATAGACGTTGAAATTACTGCAACCGGCATGCTGGGCGGTACCGTGGAGACCAATAACCTGGTCCAGGTAGTGGGCGTTTCGGGTGACCATGGTGCAGCCCGCAATGTGCGAATAAAGATCTCAGCCAATGGTGTGTATAAGAATGCCGTGTACCTGCGCTATGTAAATGATGCCACGGTTGATGTAAACCTGAAGAATGTCGACGCCGTTCGGTTTACATCGTGTAACCGGGTGCACCTGAGCGGTATTATGGACCAGGTGCGTGCGCCGCTGGTAGCCCATACCTGTTCACAGATAACCGTTGGGCCGCTGACTGCCACGCACACAACAACACAATCTGCCTTGTTGCACATCCAAAATGGTACAGACTATGTTACAGCCAGTAATATCAATGCGGTAGGTTATACAAAACTGTATTCGGTGACACCCGCTCATCACGATGAATCGTCGGTAGTGGGTCCGTCGCTTCCCTAAACATTCACATATTGGCCCATAAAAATATTAGTCAGCAAATAAAATAACAATGAGTACAAAGAAACTAATCAGCGCGGTGGTGGGTTTGTTTATAGCTGCAAATGTATGCGCGCAACCCAATGTAATCTTCATTTATGCCGACGACCTGGGTTATGGTGACGTAAGTTGTTATGGCGCCACGAAAATAAAAACACCCAACCTGGATAAACTGGCGGCACGTGGCATTCGTTTTACCAATGGGCATTGTACTTCTGCTGCCTGTACACCATCGCGCTTTGCGATCATGACCGGTCAGTATCCCTGGCGTCATCCCAATACCAATATCTTACCCGGCGATGCCGCCCTGATTATCCCCACCACCAGTACCACTCTGCCCAAATTGTTTCAAAGAGCAGGCTATAGAACAGGCATTGTAGGTAAATGGCATTTGGGGCTGGGCAACGATGTAACCAAGAACTGGAATGGTGAAATAAAACCGGGGCCAAATGAAGTAGGTTTTGATTATTCCTTCTTTTTTCCTGCCACGGCCGACCGTGTGCCTACCGTGTTTATAGAAAACCGTTATGTAGTGGGATTGGATACCAGTGATCCCATTGCCGTAAATTATAAAGAGAAGATCGGGAATGAACCCACCGGTAAGGAAAATCCCGAGCTCCTGAAAATGCAGGCAACACCCGGGCATGGGCATAACAATACCATTGTAAATGGCATTGGCCGTATTGGTTATATGACCGGCGGTAGAACCGCCCGTTGGTCTGATGAGGAAATGTCGCTTACTTTTTTGCAAAAAGCCAGGGATTTTATCGAGGAGAATAAATCCAGGCCATTCTTTTTGTATTATGCCCTGGCCGAACCCCATGTGCCACGCATGCCTGCCACCATATTCAAAGGCAAAAGCGGACTGGGTTTCAGAGGCGATGCCATATTGCAACTGGACTGGATTGTGGGAGAAATTATGAAGCAGGTGGAATATGCCGGTATCACCCAAAACACCATTATCATTTTCAGCAGTGATAATGGCCCTGCATTGAATGACGGCTATATGGATGGCGCTGTTACTCAACAAAACGGTCACACGCCCTGGGGGGCCATGCGCGGTGGTAAGTACAGTGCATATGAGGCAGGAACAAGAGTACCCTTTATATTAAGCTGGCCTGGCAAAGTGAAACCCAACGTATCGGATGCATTGGTTTGCCAGATAGACTTTATGGCGTCTTTTGCCAGCCTGTTGAAACAGAATGTGCCGGCAGAAGCTTTTGATAGTGAAAATATATTGAATGCGTTGCTGGGTAAAAGCAATAAAGGCCGTAGTACGCTGGTTACGCAAGGTGGGGCGTTGTCGGTTATTCATGGAGATTGGAAGTTGATTACACCCAATCCTGTTCCGGTTAAATTGTATGAGGCTTTAACCAATATTGAAATTGGTAATTCAGATAAACCGCAGTTGTATAATTTGAAGGAGGATATCGGAGAAAGGAATAATTTAGCGGAGCAGTATCCCGGTAAGGTGAAGGAGCTGGAGAATTTATTAGAGGGGATTAAGAACAGGAAGTGAGAAGATGTTATGTGTAGACAGCGATTATCGGAAATTTCTTGTGCGTTGCGCATACTGAAATGTTTTCATTCCCGTCTGATTGATAAATAACATACATTTGTAATACTTATACAGTCCGTTCATTCCACCTCATTCAGCTGTTATCAGTATAAAACAAACTACCATGACCACCCACCAAATTGCTCTCCGCCTTGCCGATCTCTGCCGTAAACAACAATTCAGCGAAGCCCACAAAGAACTCTATGCCGATGATGCGGTTAGCATTGAACCCCATGAAATACCCGGCTTTGAAAAAGAAACCAAAGGACTGCCTGCCATGCAGGAAAAAGACCGCCAATTCAACGCCATGCTGGAAGCCCGGTATGGCACCACCGTATCGGAACCCATTGTTGCAGGTAATGCCTTTGCTTTTGTGCTAAGCATGGATCTTAAACTAAAGGGAATGGAACGCCAAACTATGACCGAACTTTGTGTGTACCAGGTAAAAGACGGTAAAATAATCTCCGAACAGTTCTTTATGTAACGGCAATGCTACACATGTTCCAGCAGCTTGCAACTGATCTCCACATGCTGCACCTCGCGCATGCCCAGTGGCTGCTGACCTTTGATGATCTGGAATAACAGGCGCGCAGCCCGTTCTCCCATCTCATAGGAGTTCTCATCAATAGAAGCTACCGGCTTATGATCGAGGTATTGGAATAGCGGCAGGTTGCCAAAGCCGGCGAAGTCGATTTCAGCAAGTTTGTGCGGATGGTTTTTCTTTAAATACTCCATCGCTTCCAAACTCACGTAATTCTTAAAGGTGAAAAAAGCTGTTGGCACTTGTTCCATGCCCATAAAATGACGCATGGCCTCGAAGGTAGATTCGGGCGTCAGGTCTACCGGTTTTACCAGACCGGCATGAAAGGGAATATGGTATTTTTCCAGCGCCCGTTTGTAACCGGCCAGACGTGCATGGCTCACGGCCATCGATTCGGGACCCATGATATGCCCGATAAGGGTATGCCCCTTTTTAATGAGGTATTCTGTAGCCTTGAAGGCGCCGCCCTCGTTATCGGCGGTTACATAGTCGAAGGCATCATCCTTGGGTTTTCGCGACATAAATACGGTGGGAATACCCATATTCTCCAGCGTACGGAAGGGCTGCATATCTTCCCGGTTTTTTGTCATGGCCACGATGAGGCCATCCACGCGGTTGCGTTTCATCAGGTCGATGATGTTCTCTTCCCGGACGGGATCCTCCTGTGACTGGGAAATGATGACATGGTATTTTTCTTCCGTGGCCACCTTTTCGGCGCCGTTGATGGCCAGACCGTAAAACTGGTCCATCATGTTGGGAATTACCAGACCCAACGTGAATGTTTTGTTGAGTTTGAAATTACGGGCTGCTTCGTTGGGGATATAATTCCAATCGGCAGCCTGTTTTTTTACCCGTTCCTTGGTCAATTGGCTGATAGATGGATCATCGTTCAGCGCTTTGGACACCGTAGATACGGACATATTTAATTTTTCTGCAATATCTTTTATGGTTACGCCCTTCTTCATGATCTATTCGGGGCAAATTTATTGGAATTCAGCGTCTTTTCGAGTGACTTTTATATCAATGCCCGGCCGGCTGGAAAGGAGCGGATCATCGGCCTTCTTTTCTCCGGCTTTCAGCCAGCTAACTCAATGATCTCCGCCCACCGCTCACTATTTCAAACGTTGTAGTTGCCAAAACGCTCTTTTAGATTGAATTTGAATGGATAATGTATTTAAATTAGTCAATGCAAAACACCCGAACCGAATCCTCTTTTACATCAAGCCACCACCATTAAAACCCAAAGCGGCCCTGATTATTTAAAACTTAAACGATTGCTTATGTCATTCTCACCCCCTTTGCGTGCGACATTGACCGGTATTCTGCTGTTTGTACTTTTCCTGCCTTTGGAGCTCCTGGCCCAAAGCGCCGCCACTATCAAGGGAAAGGTCAGCGACCCGGATGGGAAGCCCATTTCAGGTGCTTCGGTTGGTATTAAAGGCACCACCGGCGGTACTACCACGGCAGCCGATGGTACATTTAGTTTAAACTTTATCAGGAAAGGCGGCGATATCCTGACGGTTTCTAATATTGGTTATACGGAACAGGAGATCGTCATGGGTTCGCAAACGGAATTCTCCATACGACTCGATCGGAATGATCAGTCCATGAACGCTGTGGTAGTAGTAGGTTACGGTACCCAGCGCAGAAGAGATGTTACGGGTTCAGTGGTATCGGTAGACAAAAAACGCCTGGAAAATATGCCCAACACCAATTTCTACCAGGCGCTGGAAGGATCGATGCCTGGTGTAGCTGTGAATACCAATGGCGGTGGGGCAGAGGGTAATAATATGAGCATTACCATTCGCGGACAAAAATCTATCAATGGCAGCCGCGATGTATTGATCATTCTGGATGGTATCCCCTACCAGGGCAGCATCTCTGATATTAACCCCACAGATATTGCTTCAGTAAGTATATTAAAAGACGCATCGGCTGCTGCCATCTATGGCGCCCGTGCCGCCAATGGCGTGATACTGGTGACCACTAAACGTGGGTCTACAGGCAAACCCGTGATCTCGTACGATGGATTTATAGGCGCTTCCGAATATGCCAATCTGCCCCCGGTGTTGAAAGGAATAGATTTTTATAATTTCAAAATCACCCGCGAACCCAACTCCATTACGCCCACCGAGCAGGAAGCTGTAGACAAACAACAATTTACCGACTGGCTTGATCTGGCTACCCGCACCGGCAGGCAGCAGCAACATACGGTAAGCATCAGGGGCGGCACCAACAATATGAAATACTATGCTTCGGCCTCCCTGCTGGATGTGAAGGGTATTGCTATCAACGATAATTTCAAGCGTGTATCTACCCGCGCCAACCTGGAAGTGAATATCACCGACTGGTTGATGTATGGCACCAATACCCAGTTATCGTTTAACGACCGCAGCGGCCTGGCGCCCAGTTTCAGCGGCAATTACGGGGTATATACATTCAACCCGCTCACCAAACCTTTTGATGAAAATGGTGAGTTGACGATTTATCCCTGGCCGGATGATACATTCTTCCAAAACCCGCTGGCGCCCACTTTGGCGAGGGATAAAGACCTTACCTATAAAGTGTTTACCACGAATTACCTGCATGTAAAGATCCCCTTTGTAAAGGGTTTGAGCTACCGGCTGAATACGGGTGTAGAATATCAGAACCGTGAAATAGCTACCTATTGGGGAAGAAATACACGTACCGGCGCATTGAACCGGGGCGAACTGGATCAAACCAATTCCAATACCAGGAATTATACCATCGAGAACATTCTTAATTACGACCGCAGCTTTCGTAAACATACCGTTGGTTTTACCGGCCTGTACAGCTTCCAGGACGATGTGGTTACTTCCAATACGTTGAATGCAGTAGGTTTTCCCAATGATGTGCTGACCTATTACCAGGCCAATGTTGCCGACCTGGTGAAACCTTCTACCCGGTTCGAGAAACGTACATTAATGTCGTTAATGGCGCGTATCAATTATAACTACGATGGCCGCTACCTGCTCACCTTTACACAAAGGCGGGATGGCAGTTCGGGCTTTGGCGCCAACAATAAATTCGCTTACTTCCCCAGTGTGGCCGTAGGCTGGAATATCCATAACGAAAAGTTTTTCCCGGCCAATACCTTTATCGACAACCTGAAATTACGGGCGTCATACGGAAGGTTGGGTAATACGGCCCTATCGGCCTATCAAACCCTGGCCAAGTTGCAAACACTGTCTTATGTAGACGGAACAACTACTGCGCCGGGCTATGTTCCCGATGCATTTGCCAATCCTTCATTAAAATGGGAACCTACCACCACTACCAATGTGGCCATCGATTTCTCGCTGTTCAAAAGCCGCCTGTCGGGTACGGTAGAATACTTTAACGGGGAAACAACCGATTTGCTGCTCAGACGCAGTGTGAGTCCTGTACAGGGTATCACCAGCATTATCCAAAATATCGGTGAAACCAACAACAAGGGTTTTGAGCTGAGTTTGAACAGCACCAATATCCAGACAAAGGATTTCAGCTGGACCACTACCGCCAATTTAACCATACTGCGCAACAAGATCGTGGATCTGTATGGCGATGGTAAGAACGATACCGCCAATGCCTGGTTTATTGGCCATCCCATTGATGTGAACTTCGGTTATGTATACGATGGCGTTTGGCAATTGACAGATGATACCCTGAATACGCCTCAGGGCGCTGTAACACCCGGTATGGCCAAAATAAAAGATATCAATGGCGATAAAGTGATCAATGAGCAGGACCGTACCATCATTGGCAGCAACCAGCCCAAATTTACCTGGGGCATGGGCAATACCTTTACTTACAAGAACCTGAGCCTTTATATATTTATGTATGGCGTGCAGGGACGCCGGCAACCCAACCCCATGCTGAGCGACAATGGCGTGAACTCGGAAGTGCGTTATACAACCATAGTGAAGAACTGGTGGACACGCGATAATCCAACCAATGATTTTTACGCCAATATGCTCGGTGCCACTCAAGGCCACAGCGTAAGTATTTATGAGAACAGCAGCTTTGTGCGCATCAGGGATATTTCACTAACCTACGATTTCAGAGGCAGGGTGCTGCAACAGTCAGGGCTCAGCCGCCTGAAGGTATATGCACAGGTAAGAAATCCGTTCACATTCACCGAATGGTCGGGCCTCGACCCCGAATTCCCTTCGCAAAACGCAGTGCCATTGCAACGGGAATTCATTTTCGGTTTGAATGTGAGTCTGTAAAAACATCTTGAATCATTGCTAAAAACTGCTATATGAAATTTATCAATAAAATGCTATTTGCGGCCTTGTTGCTGGCAACCATGGCAGGTTGTTCCAAATCGAGGCTCGATGAAGACACATCGGGTGTGCTCACCGCCGACCAGCTTTTCAAAACCAAAGAAGGTTTTGAAAATGCCCTCAATGGTTTGTATGCCGAAGTGCGCCGCTACCGCTCGGGCAATGCATTGAACGAGATCAATAATATTATGAACGTGCAGGCCGTGGCAGGTACCGACAATGCCTATGGCAACTGGCGAGACCAGACCATGGATGTTTTTAATTTGTGGAAACAATACAATAACCCTTCCTTTAATCACTATTCGAGGGTATTTGCCTGGTTGTATGAAACCATTAATGCAGCCAATACCATCGTTGACCGGGCGGCCATTGCAGAGGTGAACTGGACGGAAGAAGAAAAGAACCGCATTGTGGCAGAGGCACGTTTGGTGCGTGCCTGGTGTTATCGTCATCTTACCTATTTATGGGGCGATGTACCGCTAACCCTGGAAGAGTCGACAGGCGACAATATCCGCACCGACTGGGAACGCACGCCCGTGGCCGAAGTAAGAAAAGCCATGGAACAGGACCTGATCTTTGCCGAAGAAAATCTTCCCGATGTGGGCACCAGTGATGCCCGACTGATTAAGGGCGCCGCGCAGCATTTTCTGGCAGAACTGTACCTGGCTACCAGGGAATACGACAAGGCAAAGATCGTAGCCCAAAGGGTGATCGAAAATCCCAATTATAAACTCATTACCGGGCGATATGGTGTAAATGCCTCCAAACCCGGTACGCCGTTTACCGATATGTTTGTAGACGGGAATGTGTTGAGAAGCCAGGGCAATACCGAAGCGCTGTGGGTAATTCAAAACGAATTGCTGACCCTGGGCGGCGAAGGCAATACCATGATGCGCCGTGCATGGCTGAATCGCTATTATTCTTTTAAAATAGGTAATGTAACCCCCTTCGTGGTATCGAAAGAATTTGGCGGACGTGGTATAGGAAGACTGGCTCCCACACGCTGGGCGCTTAATATATACGATGCCGGTGATGACCGCGGTTCTGAATATGCCTGGCGTTATTATTATACCATCAATAATCCCAATGGCATTCCTTCGGGCACCAATCCCAGAACAGGTGAGCCTTACAAACTGGGTGATGCCATATACATGAAGGAAAGCGGTAATGAAACCCTGAACAATCCCGATTGGCCCAGCACCCGCAAATGGGACTATGCGCAGGATCCGCCGCAGGAAGTGGTTGACCGGGAATACAACGACCAGGTATTCCTTCGCCTGGCCGAAACCTACCTGGTATTGGCCGAGGCCAATGTGATGCTCAACGATCCGCAGGGTGCGGCAGACGCCATCAACGAATTGCGTAAGCGGGCAAATGCACCGTTGGTAGCAGCAGGACAGATGGATATTGATTTTGTGCTGGACGAACGTTCGCGCGAACTGTTTTCGGAAGAAGACCGCCGCTATGCCTTATTGCGTACGGGCAAATGGCTGGAACGAGTAAGACTCTATAATAAGATCGCTTCGCCCAACGTAACAGAAAGAGATACGTTGCTGCCGATACCACAGGATGTGATAGATGCCAACCTTACCCGGCCCTTTGGACAAAACCCTGATTATAATTAAGCAGGCGAACAAATAAGATCATGAAGTGAGAAAAAAGAATCAAATATTCTTTAGCAATTCTTTTTTCGGTATGCAGCAATCCAAATTATGAGGAACTTATTATTTATCGTATGCCTGCTGTTTATGGCCCTGGCCCTGCAGGCGCAGGATCATGATGAAAACGCACCCGCAGCCATTACGCCTTTTACGGGCATAAATTATGTACGCGTGGTGTTTCATAAAAAAGTATTGGTGGCCGGGGCTACTGCTTTTAAAGCGGTGATCAGTGCGCCTGATGGAAAAACCCTGTGGCAGGGTAGTGTACAACCTGTACCTGCCGATAACGAGGGCGGGCAATATTTGTCGTTTACCATCAGCAACCTGAAACCTGTTTTGTGGACGCCCGCACGTCCTTATTTATACAACATCAGCTTTCAGCAAATTAGTAAGGGTGTTGTAAAGAAAACGCTGAAAGAGCGGGTGGGTTTTCGCAGTTTTGAAAGAAAGGGCGGGAACCTATATTTAAATGGTAAACCCATTTTTCTGCGCGGTATCGCCATTAATCCGCCGGGCCGTGGTATTCCTTCTGCACTGGAAAAAAGCCGTGCATTTGCCCTGGAATATGTACGGTATATGAAAAGCATCCATGTGAACATCATTCGTATACCCGATGCCGAGGCCTGGTACGATGTATGTGATGAACTGGGCATGATGGTATTTGGTGGTAACTATTCAGGCAAGGTGGCGGGTGGCGAAAAAGTAAAGGCAGAAGCAAAAGTAAGCGATGAAACCGATGGGGGATTCCCTTCCGACTACGACCGGGGCGTGGAATGGTATGAGAATGAAAAACTCGGCCCCATTGCACATCATCCCAGCCTGATGGTATACGCTATGACTAATGAAACGCCTTTTGCCGGAACCAGGGCGGCTTTATGGGAAAAATTCCTTGCTTACTGTTATGGTAAACTGAAGAAGTGGGACGAAACCCGGGTATACATTGCCAATGCCGGTTATGGATATGGCAAAACAGGCGATATCACCGATATACATCGTTACTGGGGCTGGTATTACAGTTCGCCATTTACCTTCCTGAATATACGCGATGAGGCAAAGATCAATCCCTATGCAGGTAAACACCAGCCTGTTACTTTTACCGAATGTGTGGGGAATTATACAGGTCCTGATGGCCGGTACAATCTTACACCGGGACATAAGAACCCCAGTTCGCAACTGGCCTGGACCGGTCATGAGCGGCAGGATCTGCAGGCACAACTGGCCGACCATCACCAAAGTTTTACGCTGCGGCAGGCAACGGAAAGTTTCCGTCAATTGCGCAGTGTGAACCCCGACCTGAGTGGTGTGTTTCCTTTCACCATTTTGTTTTATAACTGGAACACCGTTACGAAGTTCGATGATATGAACCCCAAACCGGTAACCGAACAGGTTAAATTGTCGTATCAGCCGATATTGTTAAGCTGGGAATGCTGGACGCCCAATGTGTTTGCCGGATCGGCGATAGAGCCCATTGTGCACATCATTAACGATGACAACGAGTTCAGGGACCTGCACAACGCGCGTTTGGTGTATGAAATAAAAGACAAGGCAAAACAGGTGGTGTTTACAGATTCCATCAATTTGCCTGCTGTACCGTATTATGATACCTATAAAAAGGAATTATCCATACAACTGCCTGCTTCGTTGGTTACGGGAGATTATGAATTGTGGGGGAAGATTGTGCGCAATGGGGATCTGGTTTCTCGTAACTATTACAGGCTTTTTATTGCTGATGGTTATTATACGGCTTCGGCGCCTGCGCCTGTTAAGCATGTATTGGTATATGATAAAACGGGCGCTACTAAAAAGGCTTTTGATGCCTTACATCTGAAGTATACGGCAGTGAGTTCATTGGAGTCAATTACACCCAATAATTTGTTGGTGATTGGTGAAAACAGCGCCGATGCATCTGTTAGCGCCTTAAAAAGTTTTGTAGAAAATGGTGGCCGTGTATTATGTCTGAAACAGGATAGTGTGCACCGGCAATATGTGAATCCGTTGTTGTTGCATCCTGTTACCAATTCCAATATCAATATAGATGATCCCGGGTACCCGGTATCGCCTACATCGCCCCGCAATGGTTATTATGTAAATCCTGAGCGGCCCGATCACCCCGTTTTTGCCGGTATTACCAGGGCTCACTTGCGGGTTTGGTCTGATTATACCGGGTGGAATGTTACCAAAGATGGGTTTCCGGCTATTCAACCCGTTACAGATGGTTTTAATTTGGAGAACAGGGACGATGTGGCCCACACCGCCATACTGGCCAATTACAGTTCAGGACTGCAGGCCATAGCATTGGCCGAGCAGTTCCAGGGTAATGGCAGCATATTGCTTTGCGGTTTGGATATGGCCGCCCGGGTGACTATCGATCCGGTGGCTGCCAGAATGTTGTTAAACCTGGTTCATTATAGCAGCGACAATAGCCAACATGAAAGGTGTCCTTTAATAAATGCACCAATTGTTTGGGGAGAATATGAAACCGAGAAAGGCGTGGTGACCGACCTGTACAGCGGGTTCCTGGTGAATGCAACACCACGTGTACCGGCCGATTATATGGGCAAGGGCATTGTGGTGCATAAAGAAGGATATCAGCTGGCCGGCGGTATGCGATCGGGTTTTAATACGCGCCCCGGTGTTCAGTATGTAGCCAATGGTCGAAGGCCATTTGGGCCCTTTGTGCAAAGCTCCGGCGGGCAGCCCTTACCCGATAAAAATACCACAGAAGGTTTTGGCAAATTCTGGTGCCGTATTCCCGAAGGGCAAAACAAGGCCATCTCCACGGTATGGAACCCCGCCAAAGAACCCTTGACGATCAGTATAAAGGTGAATAACCTGGCTGAAATAAGGCAGGTACTACAACCCGGCGAAAAAAGAACTATTGAAACACCTGTTGATAAAACCGATGTACACATTACCTATACCGGCGACCGCAGGCTGGTGGTATTGCAAACCGCATTCAGTAAATGATGAAACTGCTGGCAGTAACCATAACGTTGTTTATTTCTACCGTAGCATTTGCACAGCACTATTATGTGGATGCGGTTACGGGCAACGACCGGAATAATGGCTTGTCGCCGGCCAAAGCCTGGAAAACGCTGGCAAAGGTGAGCCGATTTCAATTCAAACCCGGTAGTGTTATTGCTTTTAAATCGGGTCAGTGTTTTATGGGCATACTAAATATCAGCTCCAGCGGGCAGGCGGGCAAACCCATTGTGTATACCACCTATGGTGGAGATGAACCTGCCATTATTGATGGCAATGGCGATTCGGCGGCAGTGTTTTGTGGTAACCAGGAATATATAGAGTTGAGGAAGATGGCTGTCACCAATTTTCGGAAGGGAAACATTGGTATGAATGATCTTTTCAACGGCATTTATGTCGTGAATGAAGATGCCGGCGTATTGCATCATTTTCATTTTGATAGTATACGGGTTTTTAATGTGAACAGCACCTATATTGCCAAAGACGATGGGAAGACCGATCAAAGCCGTTATCATGGCGGTGTACAGTTTTATGCCAGGGGCAATAAAACACGAAGTTGTTTTGATGATGTGCTGGTTACCAATTCCGTTTTTGAGCATTGCAGTCGCACAGGGTTTAATTTCCGGAGCGACTGGGACGACCGGGCGGCTTATAGCCGTTTTGGCGATTCCATTGGCCGTGGCCTTACCGATAACTGGACGCCCAATACGGGCGTGGTGTTTCGCAGAAACCGCTTCAGCAATATTGCCGGTAACGGATTGATTGTACGCGTGGCGGTGGATGCCTTGATAGAACTCAACCTATTTGATAGCTGCGGGAAGTATATATCCGGCAATGCTGTTTTTAATTTTAATACCGATGGTACGGTGTATCAATACAACGAGGCCAGGAATACCATTTACAATGAAGGCGATACCGATGCACGTGGCATTGATGCAGATTATCGCACAAAAAACACCATAATTCAATACAATTATTTACACGATAATGGTTTGGGTGGCGTTACGGCCACCGGTGGTCCGGGGGTGGGTGAAAACCCCATTAATTTTAATATCGGCACCATCATCAGGTATAATATCATAGAGAACAATGCCAGGCAGGGCGCGTATTTTTCCGGCAGACTGGAGAATTTACAGGTATATAACAATCTGTTTTTTGCCAATGAAACGCTCGATGATATTGTAGCCATCAAGCTCAACCGGTGGACGGTATATCCCAATGGCGCTTCGTTTACCAACAATACGTTTTGTTTTAAGGGAAAGAATATTCGTTACGATTTTACACGTGCCACCAATGTTAAATTCGATGGTAATTTATACTATGGCATATTGCCGCCTGTTGCGTTCCCTGATAAAAATGCGAAGAAAACCGGCCCCGATAACAATTAAAAATACTTATGAAAACGGCATATTGGATAGTATACTTATTGGTGTTTATTACATGGTCGGCCCGGGCGCAGGAAAATGTGGCGTTGGGAAAACCCGTAGCTGTGAGTTCAGAGGCGCCTGGTTTTTCTGCTGCCAATATGGTAGATGGCAAAGTGAGCCGGCATTCGGTATGGCATGCTGCAAGCAATAAGGCGCCTCATATTATAGAGATAGACCTGCAAAAATATTATTCCATCACCGAATTGCGTGTGCACAGCGGTATCCTCGATGCTGAAAAACACGCCGATGAAATGACGCAGGCGGCAGGCTTCTGGTCTATCAAGAATTTCAAACTGCAATACTGGGATGATGCCAACTGGAGCGATTTTCCCAAAAGCGAAGTGCATGAGAACCGGCTGGTATCGGCCATATTCAAATACGATCCGGCTATCACCACGTTCAGGATCAGGCTGGTTTGCGATGATGGGGAGGCCATCAGTATTATGGAAGTGGAGGCCATTGGCACCGAAACTCCCAATATGCCGCCGCCGCCCACGGTGCAGTCTACCATTGTGCAGCAGAGCAGGGCAACGGGGCCGCAATCAGCTACCATTACGGTGAGTAACAAAGTGGTGGGTAAAACGATGAAGTATGTGGGGTATAACCAGGGTTATTATATGCCCGGCAGCAATGTATCGAAATGGGTGGAGTATTCCGATGTAAACAGTTTTCGTGTGTGGGCCAGTTTGAATGCCTTTGTGCCGGAATCGGCCGTACAGGTAGACCCTCAACTACATTCCGTGGAAGAGTTTGATAAGCGGAAAAATGAATTGCGCAGCAACCCCGAACACAACCGCTTTATAAAATGGGAATCTTTATTGCCTCTGTACGACCGGGCAGATACTTCCAGCACCAATGGCATGGTGTTTAATTATGCCCTGAGTGAATTGAAGCGGATGAATATTGATGTAATTCTGCAAATCACCAGTACCGATTTCAAAGATAACTGGGAGAATAAATGGAAGCAATGGCAACGGTATTATACGCTGGCTTATTATGCCGCTAAAAAAGGACATGTAAGTATGTTTGCCATGACCAATGAGCCCAATCATCGCCATGCAGGGCCTATGAAATTGGAGCAATGGATCGTGGGTATGCAGATTGTTTCCGATGCCGTGCATGCCGCGGTGGATGACGTGAACAAAAAATACGGCACCCAACTGAAAGGACGGTTTGTTGGTCCGGTTACGGCCGGACAAAATACCGAATGGTGGGCTGCCATAGCCAGGGCTATACGTACCGATTATCATGGAAAAACGATCGATAAAGACCTGATAGATATATTTTCCACGCATTCGTATAATTCACCGGCTTCGGGTTATGCAGCGCGTATTGATAATATCCGCAAAATACTGGTGGATAACCATCCCCTGCACAGGCCTTTACCTATAGTGTATACCGAGATAGGGCGATGGATGAATGCCTATCTCATAGATAAGGAAGAAACCATGGATTCGCCTTCCCTGTTTACCGAATGGGCGGGTATTTATGCCAATAATATGAAGAATGGCGGGTATGGTATGTGGGCTTTCAAGTTTGCGAATACTACCAGTGGCACCTATCCGCGGGGTATTAAATCGGGGCATCATTTTATTTGGCAGGGAAAACGCATTATAGAAGAAGCTTACAGGAATCTGGCGTTGGGCAAGGCCGATCGACCCCAGGTAACTGATGGTGACAAGTCTGATGCATCGGCCTGGATAGCCGACTCAACGGTGAACATAAAAACCGTGGAGATCAATTTATCACAACCATCCACATTGGGCAGTGCGGTAGTGTATACCGGTTCTGATGGCGGGGTATATACCGCGCCGGACAGGGTGCGTAGTTTTCGTTTGCAATACATAAATGGTGATAGCTGGAAAGATATTCCGGGGGCTGTGGAAAACAATAACAAGTATGCGCAGGTAATCATTGAATTTAAACAGCCGGTAACTACCAGCCGCGTGCGTTTTGTTTCTGAGGATAAAGGCCTGGTAAAAGTGCGGGAAATAAAATTGTTTGCTGCCGGTGATGGCCCATCGGGTGAGCCCTGTTTTGATGTATCGGGCATTCAGCGAACGGGGGAAGTGGTGCGTTTGTTTGCCAAAGGCTTTAAAGATGAGCGGCCGTTGATGGAAACAAAGGCATCGGTAAGCGATGCGGGGTTGGATGCCTATACATCGTTTGATGCGCAAAGCGGGAACTATTATATGTGGCTGGTGCAAAGGGGGCAGTTTGAATATGATCTTACGCTCGATTTGTATGGGTTGGGGGTGCCTGCCGGTTCGGTGATCACTGCCGAGGAAGTGGGGCCGGAACAGTATGGAGAGGTAACGGCGGTGCATGTGTTGGGGGCGAACAGGAAATGGCAGTACAAGCTGAAGGCACAGTCGGTGGTGTTGTTAACCATATCGAAAGCTGCATTGAAGAGGCGGGTGATAGCAGGGCGTGCAAAACAACCTATTGTGGTGCAGGCTGATGTGGCGGCGAGGCAATATAAAACCGGCACTATTCAATTTACTGTACCTGCGCAAAACCCGCAAAGGGTATTGCTGAAAGTAAACGGTACAACCGATAAGATGAAAGCGCCTTACCGTTTGCATGTATATGCCAGCGAACTAAATAACGATCCCATAATAGATAAGGATGGATTTGTGAAGGGGGCTGCTGTTGCGGGGGAATGGGCGTTTACCGGAACAAAAGGTGCACATTACCTGGATGTAACCACTATTGTACGCAAATTCAAAGGGAAACCCATACGGTTTATTCTGGCGAGGGAAGTGCGGCAGTTGGGCGATGATGGGGATAAGGGGTATTCGGTAATTGCTGCCCGGCCGCAGTTGCTGTGGTACACACGCTAATTATTCACCAAAATACCAAAACTAAAATCTCTATGACAAAAGCATCCTCATGGCTTTTGACGGGCAGCCTGTTGCTGCTTGCGATTGCCTGCAACAAACCATTTCCCCGAACCAGTTTGCCGCAACCTTCGGCTGCTGATGAAGATTCCAGCGAAATTATCGTGAATTGCGCCGAGCCACTGGGCCAACTCATGAACATGACCCTTGCCAATGGCATGTCTACTTCCAGTCCGCTCCCCGGCGAAGCCTCCCGTGCATGGCTGCAAAGCTTACGCAGCAAGTATACCCGCGTGTGGATACAACTGGTATTCGTATACAATAACGGCGATACCAGTTACAATTACCGCTACCAAAGCAGCCGCGTGCCGGTGGAAGATGCCCTGGCATTCTATTCCACAATTTCCGATTCGCTGATGATTTGTCTCAGCGGCGACCGCAACTCGGGCAGCAAACTGGTGCCGGTGGGCGAGGCCTACAAGGATTTTGTGAGGGAATTGATCCTGCACTACAAAAGAAAATTCCCGAAGATCAAACTGATACAGGCGAGCAATGAACCCGATGCCGGCGATGAAACCATGGAAAGCTATTACCCCACCTACAGAAATTATTATCGCGGACTGAATGAGGCCAATGCCATTCTGCAGCAGGAGGCAGAAGCCGCCGGAAAAACCTATGATCCTATTTTGTTGAGTAATGGCGCTTTCACCAGCAATGTGCCCAATATGCTGAACTATGCACATGATTTTTTTGCCTCTTATGCCGCCGATCCCGATCCCTCCAAAAAACTGGACTTCTTTACTTTTCATAGTTATGGCGAATCGAACCGGCCGAAGGAATTGCTGACGGCCAGGCAGCGTATAGACAGCGCCATGCAATCGCACGGGCTTCCCCGGATACCGGTATACCTGAGTGAGTTTGGCATGGTGGGTGGTTCGGGGCTTCCTTCCGGACTTACTCTGGAGCAAACTGTCACCATGCAACCGGCCGGCCAGTTGACCAAGGCATTTTACCTGTACGAAGGCGGGGTGGATATGTTGTTCAACTGGAATATTCATCATGCCAGCATACAGTATAAGTCGGAAATACTGGACCTGGAAAATGGCATCCGCTCGCCTTATGGGCATGCGCTTGAACTCAGCCGCATGTTGAGCGACAGGAAAAAAAGAGTGGCGGCCATTTCAAAAAGCATTGATGGCGCGGGATTGGGTTTGCATGCCGTAGCAGCGGAAGGGAATAACAAAGGTGTGGCGGTGTTATTATGGAATTATAACTGGCGGAATACCGTTGCAGACAGGGACATACAGGTATTGATCAAGAATATTCCCTGGCAGCATTTTGTGGGAAAAAAAGTGCGGGCTACTACCTATGTGGTGGATTCGCAGCACAATAATTATTTTATCAATCCTTCACAAACTACATTGGAGGTAACCAGTGAACAGTTGATGGATTACCATCCATATCTAAAAATACCGGTTCATCTTGAAAGGAGTTCGGTGGTGTTGATTTTGTTGACGCCGGATAAGGGAGTGAGTCATTGATGAACAAGTTGGATCCGGGTGGCCAGCCACCCGGATCCAACTATTCCACCCATTAACGGGTCGCCTGATTTTGCTTCGCGAATGGTGCCGGTACAAATACAGGCGGTTGGGCGTGGTGCCGGTGAGGGATGAACAAAAATTCTGGTCGCAAACGGTAAAGGCATCGGCCAGGGCATAATAAAAGGGTATATCCTCCCGGTTATAATAACCCAGGGTAAGCGGTACATGGGCAAATGCCGCGCGTCCGGGTTTTTTGGCTATGAGCCATTGGTCGTAACGGCCGTTGTTGCGGGCATCTGCCTGGTCGGTCCAGGAATGCGGTAGAGAACCCATCCAGGTTGATCGGGTATCTTTTATTTTTAAACGGAAGGGAAGAAAAGTTTCGCCCTTTTCATTTTTTTGCGCCCATACGGTATCGCCATCGGGCAGGGTAATGGTACGCGGATCGTTGAATCCCCGCACACCCTGCAGGGTTCCAAAACAGTGATCGAAGGAACGGTTTTCCTGCATCATGATCACCACATGCTGGGCATCGAGATAAGTACTCCCTGCATCGGGGTTGATGGCGAAAGCTATTTGAATAGAAGCCGGTAATGCGGTAAATACGCCGGCGCCACCCGCAAGCAGGGAGGCTTTTTAGATAAACGATCTCCCGGAATCCATTTGTTGGTTTTGCGTACTAAGCTAATCATCCAGTCCCTTACCAGCCAATATTTGTTTGATATATTTCTCCACCCTGGCCTCGCGTGTTTTGGATTGTTTGGCCTGGGAGAAATAGAACAGGTAGCCTCTTTGCCTGCCCGGCGTTAATGATTCAAATGCTTTTTTCAATGCAGGCATTGTATCCAGTTTCTCCTGAAACTCCTCGGGCACCTTGAAATCGGAGGTCTTTTTCATTTTCACCTGCAAGCCCGCTTTCTCTATCTCTATGGCTTCATGCACATAGGCTTTGATGATGGCTTGCCGGCTGGTGATTTGTTGCAGGTTGGTAAAACGCAACTGGCGGGCTGCCTGTACATTTTCAGATTGTTGGATCAACAGACCATGGGCATCGCTCAATAAAGCGCCTTTAAAAAACAGGATGGCGCAATATTCTTTGAATACATGTATCAACACAATATTCCTGCCCTGGTGGGTATAGCAGGGCGAGCCCCATTTTAATTCTTCGGTTAGCCCGCAATCGAGGATAATGGATCTTAATTTGTTGATCTCTTTCTGCCACTTTTCGTTCTTCTCAAAATAAAAATCTACTTTCGGATTCATGCTTTACACTTTTAACAAACCACGGAAACCTCTGGCAGCATAGTACGATTCGGCGCCGTTGTGATACAGGAACACGGTATCGTAGCGGCGGTCACAAAATAGCGCGCCTCCCAGTTTCCTGATAGCAGGCGGCGTGTATACCCAACTGGAGGTTTTGAGATCGAATTTGCCCAGTTCCTGTAATGCACGGTATTCTTCTTCTGTTAATATGGATATGCCCATGTCGTTGGCCATACCAATGGCGCTGTCTGCCGGTTTATGCTCTTTCCTTGATTCCAGTGCTTCGGGATCGTAACAAATACTTCTGCGGCCTCTGGGGCTTTCGGGCGAGCAATCGCAAAAAATAAATTCCCCTGATTTTTTATCAACGCCAATTACGTCCGGTTCTCCACCGGTGGCCTCCATTTGGTTGAGCGACCATAATTTCGCCGGATCGGCTTCCAGCTTTGCCGCTACTTTCGACCATTCAATGCCCTTATGGCGAGCCATATTTTTTTCGAAGCGGGTTTTTAATGCCTTGATCAGTTCCCTGCTTTGATCTGCGGTTAATTTCTTTGGCATAGTTCAATAAATATAGTTAATTAATGGATGTGATCTTTCTGTGTGCCGGTCTGAAATACCATGAAACAGTGGTGAGCACCAGCAACAGGGCAGGACCAAATAATTCCGATGCCGCGCTGTTCGATGCCATATGCGAGAAGATGGCGCCCACCATGATAAAGAAAAAGCCGGCATAGGCCCATTCTTTTAATAACGGGAATTTAGGTACCAGTATGGCTATTACGCCCAACAATTTGGCAATGCCAAGGATGGTGAGTAAATAGGTGGGATAGCCCAGTTCTGCAAATTTGGCTTCTTCTTCTTTCATTCCTGTCAATTGTACAATGCCGGTAGATACCATACCCAGCGAAAGCCAGATGGTGGCTATCCAGTAAATGATCTTATTTCTTTTTGTGGTTGTCATAACGGATTATTTTAGTTTATTAACTACTTCCTGTAATCTGTTATGCGCCATATTGATGCCCGGTTCAAAGGGATACATCAGCAACTGGTTCCTGCGCTCCAGTGATTTGAACACGGAATGTATGGTGAGTTTGCTGGTATCGTTGGTGAGAGGTTCAAATTCCATAAACTCGAGTTGTACACCAATGGGACTGCCCAACATTTCGAAAGTGCGGGTGATCTTTTGATTGGGTACAAAGTCATGAAAAACCCCATGGGCCCGGAATGCAACCTGGCCTTTATGGTCTTTGGTTTCTATTTCATAACTGCCGTGTTTTTTACCATCGAATTTTAATACCGTAGTACCCATCCATTCCTGCAGGAGCTCGGGTTCTACATGTGCTTTAAATAAGAGGTTTACAGGCAAATCGAACTCGCGGGTGATAAACAGTTCCGGTTTGCCTTCTTCGGCAGTGACCCTGGTTTTTTTGTTCATGTGTTATTTTTTTGATTTGTATTTTTTCATAACGGCTTCCAGCTTGTTAAAACGATCGTCCCACATTTGGCGAAAAGGTTCCAGGAAATCGGCCAGTTCTTTCATTTTATGTGCGTTTATATGATAATGAATTTCCCGGCCGCTTTGCTCCTGTTTCAACAGTTCGCATTCGGTGAGTATTTGCAGGTGTTTAGATACGGTAGGGCGTGCCGTATTGAAATTGGCGGCAATGGCGCCGGCAGTCATCGACTGCGTAGCCAGCAATAGTAAAATGGCACGCCTTGTGGGGTCGGCAATAGCCTGGAAAACATCCCTACGGGTCTTCATTGTGTAGATATTTGGCTACAAATATATGTGTAGCCAAATATCTACACAAATTTTTTTCGGTTTAGGAAATGGTGAATTGTTTGTTATTGGTTTTGGCGAGGGTGATGTGTTGGCATTGGTTGAAGCGTGCGAATTGGTTGATGGCTTCGCGTATTTTTTCCAGTGTGGGTTTGCCGGGTTTTCCTGGTTCGAAGTGCAGGTTATGAATGGTGAGTACAGCTTTCTTCCTGTTGGCTTTTGAGTCCATCCTGGCTACAAAGCTGTCGCCTGCCAGTATGGGCAATGAAAAGTAACCGTATTTTCTTTGTGCTACTGGTACAAAACATTCTATCTGGTAATCGAAATCGAAAAAATCTTTCAGGCGGTGGCGGAAGGTGTTTAAAACATCGAATGGGGAAAGAATAAATACATCACCGGCCAGTTCTATCTTTTTCTTTTTGTATTTGGGTAACATATAGAGTGGGGCGCTTTTGCAATCTTTTATTGCCACCTGTAGCACCTTGCCCTCGGTTACCAGTTTGGCCAGCTCCTGTTTTACGAGGTGGTTCTTAACAAAACGGGCGCGCCAGTTCATTTCTTTGGCGTAGGCAATGCCCAGGCATTGCAGGGTGTGCATTATGATGTGCCGGGCAAATTCCTCAGGGGCAGGTATTGTGGTATCGATATCATCAGGAAGGATATTGAAGGGCAGATCGTATACTTTCTGGAAATTGTTGCGGGTCACCATCAATTTTCCCTCCAGGTACAATCGCTCCAGGGCTATTTTGGATGGACGCCAGTCCCACCAGCCTGTACTGGCTACCTCGCGGTCGTCATCGAAATCCTTTACCATTAAAGGCCCTTCGCGTTCTACCCTGTCCAACACATTTTGCATAAGGTTGAGTTCGGCCTGCGTGAGGGGCTTTCTTTTTTCTTCAAATGCCTTTTTTACCGGTAATGAAAAACGGTAATGTTGCATGGGTATATAGCCCGCATCGGCCATATAGTATTCAAACACCCTTCCATCGGCCTGCAATTCGTCAAGCCATTCTGCTTGGTAATCCGGTACGCGCGTAAACAGGGCATGATGGTGGGCACGTTCCACCACGTAGTTGGCATCTATTTGTACAAAGCCCAGGTGGTTGATGACTTTGTAAACCGCTTCGTAGCCCTTGCCGAATTGCGCCCGTTTGCATAGTCCGGCTGCGTGCAGGATGATCTTCCTGGCTTCTGCTTTTGTAAGGATAAGTGCTTCCATTGGTGATTTATAGTTCACATTTTTCATGGTAATTTACCAGTTCAATAGCTTCTCTTGTCATTTCGTAGCCTTCGTATTTCTGTTGTATTTCATCCAGTACGGCTTCTATAGCTTCCGGTTCTATGAGGGTTACCAGTTTTGAACGGTATTCCTGTATGCCCGGCAAACCTTTCAGGTATTGCATATAACGCTGCCGCATAGTATATACGCCCGTCAGGTGACCTTTCCATTGAATGGATCTACGTAAATGCAGTTTACATACATCCACCCGTTCGGTCACGGTGGGTGCATGCAGCAACTCGCCCGATTCAATAAAATGACGAATTTCCCTGAATATCCAGGGATAGCCAATGGCTGCGCGGCCTATCATGATGCCATCCACCCCATAGCGGTTTTTGTACTCCAGCGCTTTTTGGGGGCTATTGATATCACCATTGCCAAAAACAGGAATATGTATGCGCGGGTTGTTTTTTACTTTGCCTATCAGGTGCCAGTCGGCCTCGCCCTTGTACAACTGGCAACGGGTGCGGCCATGAATGGTGATGGCCTGTATGCCCACATCCTGCAGGCGTTTGGTTACTTCTTCAATATTTTTCGTGGCATCGTCCCAGCCCAGGCGGGTTTTTACCGTGACGGGCAAACGGGTTGCTTTTACACAGGCTTCAGTGAGCCGCACCATCAGCGGGATATCTTTTAATACACCCGAGCCCGCACCTTTGGCCACGATGCCTTTTACCGGGCAGCCGAAATTGATGTCGAGCAGGTCGGGTTGTGTGGCATCTACTATCCCGGCCGCCAACCCCATTTGTTTTTCATCGCCACCGAATAGCTGGATGCCTACGGGGCGTTCTTCGTCGAATATGTCCAGTTTTCTGCGGCACCTGATGGCGTCTTTGATGAGGCCTTCACTGGAAATAAATTCAGTGTACATGAGGTAGGTGCCATGGGCCTTGCATACCGCGCGAAAAGGCGGGTCACTTACATCCTCCATGGGTGCAAGAAGCAGCGGAAAATGGGGAAGCTGTATAGTGCCGATTGATGCCATTACGGATGCAAAAGTGCAATAAAAAAGGAGAAAAAGGCAAAGATCATGATCTGCAGATGTTGGACCCACTGTTGTTGCAGGCCATTGGTGAAACGTTGGCGCGGGAGATATCCTGATGCATCTTCATTCTTATTACATTATTTTCAATTTGGTAAAAAAAGTCCAATTATGGGAATAGAATGGGGCGCCTGCATTTGCTAACTCCTTTACAATCAAGTTTTCATAAAATGGTATAGGGCTTGGGGCTCATAGACCGTCTGTAAATCCGTACACTTAAAACCGACACCATGAACAATCGTTTGCCTGGCAAATTCCTGCAGAGAAAATTAACAGAATTGAACAGCGCGTTGTTTTTTGCAGAGGGCAATGCCCTGGTTAAATTGCCCAACCACCTGGTCATCGAAATGGAGATCAAAGAAAGCGGCGATATCATTTTTGTGATCCCCAAACCGGTACAGGATATTGGTGCGTTTGAAAAGGAGTTCCCGGCTCGCCTGGAGTTCTTCAAAAAGGGAAAACCTTTTCGTTTGAAGGCGCAGGGTAAGGCCTTCCTGATCACCGATCCCGCCGAAATGGAAAGGCGCTGTTATATTTCAAAACAATTGAGGAGCCGGGCAGGTGACGATTCGGTAATCATGATAAAATTTGCCATACAATTTATTGATTATACCGGGACGATGTCAGATTCCCTGCCGAACCGCCTCAGGCTGGCCGGCATGCAATTGTCGGATTGGTTGTTTGCCGGTTCCGGCAGCCCCTATTCCTTTGCCGATTAACAAATAGGGCCATATTCAATAACCGGAGGCTGTTTCCATGAGGAGACAGCCTTTTGTATTTTATTGAACAAACCTTTTCGACAGTTGTTTATTTTCCCTGAATTGCTACACAATGAATTACAAGGTACTATGGCCGGTGGCGCTTTTGCTGGCAGTACAGGTGCAGGCACAGCCGGATTCTTCTGTTGACAAGATTTACAATGTAAAGGTGAAATATGAATTGCCCGCTGCTACGGCGGGTCTTGTATTGTTCTCCTCCGTGGCATTGCCTGCCGTTATCGAACTTGCTTCTATCCGGGAGGCCGATCTGGCGAAACTGGATCCTGCTGACATCAATTGGTTCGACAGGCCGGAGGCCTTGCGCCGCGGCACCGATTATGGCAAGGCCATCAGCCATTCAGATGTATTGTTGAATGGCACATTGATAGCGCCCGTTTTTTTAATGCTGGACAAACATATACGGAAAGACTGGCTGAATACCATTACCCTTTACATGCTTACCCATGCCGTGAACAATACCATTTTCCTGGGAGGTACATCTTTTGTGCGTAGGGTGCGGCCGCTGGTGTATAATACCGATTTGCCCGTATCGGAACGTACCGGCAAGGGCAAGACCAATTCTTTTTACAGCGGGCATGTTTCCAATGTGGCGGCTTCTACTTTTTTTATGGTGAAGCTGTATACCGATCATCATCATATTAAAGGCTGGAAAAGGATAGCGCTTTATGGAGCGGCGGCCGTGCCGCCCACGCTGGTAGGGATATCGAGGTTGCGGGCAGGACGGCATTTCAGAACAGATGTGATCACCGGTTTTCTGGTGGGGGCAACCAATGGTATTATGGTGCCGGAATTGCACCGTATTACCAGTAAGAAGCAAGTGGCCATGGAGCCATTTTATAGGGCGGGGGCGATGGGGGTGACGTTACGGTGGTCGTTGCATTAAATGAATCCATTTAGAATGTGTGAGTTGTATTAATGCGCTGATGAGTTGGTAAATAACTATTATATATTTTTTATATATTTTTGCCAAATGAAACCCCTGTCATTTTCGATAGCATCACCCGCCACTTTCCGGGATGTGGACTCTGATCAGTTGATTTCCTTTAACCGGGATGCAAACGGCCTGCGCTATCACTGGCAGGGTGCCGGCGTCGACAAAAGCGGCGATTGCCATGTTGTACATGAAAATGGTTTTATTTACCTCGATTTATATACCGGTACTATCAGGGAAATCCGCTACCTGGTTACCATTCTCGATACAGACAAGGAACTTGTGACCGGTTTTACATTAAAAGACCGGCCGGGCAATGTGAAAGAATTCCGCGCCACTGAAATAGTGCAATAAAAAAGGGCGGTGCCGGTGGCACCGCCCCGGGTTTTCAAAAGAAAATATTGCATGGCTTGTTTTCTACTTCGGTTTATACAGTAAATACCTGGTCATAAAAATTCCATTCGAATTGTTGCCGGGGCTGAGCGACAAGGGCGTGACCTGTACCAGCTTCCATCCATCAAAGTTGGGGATGTATTGCCTGGGGCTTCTTCTTAAACAACCACTTATTCGCCTTATACATCAACCACGCGCTCCCCGCGCCAATCACGGCGCCGGCCAATACATCAGAAGGATAGTGCACGCCGAGGTACATCCGCGAATACCCCACTGACGCCGCCCAGGCATAAGCGGGCACGGCCACATACCATTTGGGGTAGGCAATGGTGAGCGAAGTGGCGGCAGCAAACGCCACCGAGGTATGCCCGGAAGGAAAGGAGGGACTGCTACCCGAACCGGCAGGAATAATATCAGGATTGGTATGAAAGGGACGGTTCCGGTTGAAACCATATTTCATGGCATAACTGATAAAAGTGGCGCCGGCCACGGTCTCCACCATGTACAACCCTTTTTTCATAGTGGGCTTGTCGTTGGCAATTACTCCGGCCACCAATACGGAAATGGGTATCAGCGCCGCCACGGTTTGGGTGGAATGGGAGATGGCCTTGTTGAATTGCGTGCCGTTTTCGGTACGGTGCTCCATAAGATGGATGAGCACACGCTGGTCGAAATTGACTTTTTGCGCCTGCAGGGCAGGGGCAAAAAACGTAATACAAACCGCCAGCAGCAGGTTTTTTACAGTGAATGTTACAACGATCTTTCCGGGGTTTGATCTGGTCCTGGTCAAGTAGGTGGTTTTAGCATGTGCAGAACGAAATTTCACCTTGTCATGTTGCGTAGCCGTACAGCGGCTTAACTTTTTCTTAACGTACCCATTGCCGGTTTTTGCGGCCGCTTGCTAATAAATTTTCCACAATCGTTTGCCTGATATTCCAGCCATTTCTTTATCTAAATTGAATCACTTCGCAGTACTGTTATCAAATTATTACCCCTACTAACCTGAACGTATAGCATTGTAATATTGCCCGCGAAAAAATAATCTGTGCCCTCGTAAACGTCAATCAGGAAACCACCAATTCCATCACTAATAACAATTGTACCATGACCAGAAAATTGACTCGCCTGCTAACGTGCTTATGTATGTTAGGTAGCCTGATGTTCAACGACAAGCTATGGGCGCAACAAACCATCTCGGCAAAAGGCGTTGTACGCAATGAGAAAAACGAAGCCGTGGAAGGCGCCACGGTCACCGTGGAAAACAAAAGCGCCCAATTCCTCAGGGTCACAGTAACAGACGCAAATGGTGAATTTGTGTTTTATAACCTGGCGCCCGGCGAACCCTATCTTTTCACCGTTACGCATACGGGTTATGAAACTAAGGAAATGAAAGGCTATCGTTATGAACCCGGTCAACCCATCAGCCTGAACATAACGATTGCCAGTACCAGCTCGCAGTTAAGCGATGTGGTGGTGGTAGGATACGGCACGCAGAAAAAAGCCAATCTTACCGGCGCCGTAGGACAGGTAGATGCCAAAGCTATGCGCGACCGCCCGGTGGCCAATGCCTCGCAGGCCCTGCAGGGCAGGGTGGCTGGTATGAATATCAATTTCGGGGATGGCCGTCCGGGTTCGGGTGGCAACCTTAATATCAGAGGCTTTGGCACCATCAACCGCGGCAGCATCAGCACGCCGCTGGTATTGGTAGATGGTGTGCCGGGGAATATCAACCTCATTAACCCGCGCGACATAGAAAGCATTTCGGTGTTGAAAGATGCTTCGTCGGCGGCCATCTATGGCGCCCGTGCGGCTTTTGGCGTGGTGCTGGTAACCACCAAATCGGCGCAAAAAGGAAAGACCACGATAAGCTACAGCAACAATTTCAGCTGGCAAACGCCTACGGTAAGCACCAATTTTATGACTGATGGCTACGATGTGGCCATGATGATGGACGAAGCCTTCACACGCGCCACGGGTAACTCCTATACGCGTTATACCGATGAAGACTATGCGGAACTAAAGAAAAGACAAACGGACAAATCGCTGCCTTCGGTGGTAATTGACAATCGCAATGGCAGAGACATGTACATCTACTATGGCAATACCGATTGGTGGCATACGATGTTCCGCGACAAAATGCCCTCAATGCAGCATACCATCAGCCTTTCGGGCGGCAGTGAAAAAATGGATTATTATATTTCGGGCCGTTATTACAACCAGAAGGGTATGATGCGGATCAACCAGGACGAATACAACCTGTTTAATTTCCGTGCCAAGATCAACGCAAAAGTAGCGCCCTGGCTTACCCTGTATACCAATACACAATTTAATACCGACCGGTACGATTACCCCGGCTGGGGATGGAACAGCAATTTTGTATCCATCACGGTGCATGCGCTGCCCAGCTATGTGCCGGTAAACCCCGATGGTACGGCTACTTACCGTACTGAGTTGAACAATTATACCATTGGCGATGGCATTTATGCCGATTTGCTGTATGGTAAATCAAAAGGCCAGATTGCCAACTACAACCTGCAAAACACCATTGGTGGAATCATTAAAGTAACAGAAGATTTTAACATCACCGCCAATTATACCTATGAACTCAATCCTGCCGGTGAGGGCAATACGCATGAATGGTCCAGGAGAACCAGGGCGCCCTGGTCGGTTTATCCGGGCATCATCAGTTATGTAGGTCAGGACCGGTACATCGAGTTCCTGCGGCTGGATCAATATCATGTTCTTAATGCGTATGGCACGTATCAAAAAAGTTTCCGGCGTCATAATGTTAAACTAATTGCCGGTTATAACCAGGAGTTCCGCAAGAATAAACTGATACGGGGCGAAAGAAGCGATCTGTTGTCGGAAGACCTGAACGATCTGAATCTGGGTACGGGCACCAATCTGGCCAGTGGCGGCGCCACTGAATGGGCGCTGATGGGTTTCTTTGGCCGTATCAACTACGATTATAAAGGCAAATACCTGCTGGAGCTGAATGGCCGTTACGATGGTACTTCGCGTTTTCCCAAGGGTGAGCGCTTTGGATTTTTCCCTTCCATATCTGCAGGCTGGCGCATCAGTAGTGAAAAATTCTTCGAGCCTTTAACCGGTGTGATTGCCGATTTGAAGTTCAGAGGCTCCTATGGATCCCTGGGCAACCAGTTAACTTCCAGTCCTTACCCCACCACAGAGGTCATGGGTAACGGTAAGAATAACTGGCTAATCAATGGTAGCCGCACACAATATCTCAGTATGCCCGCTCCATTAAGCGCAGTATTGACCTGGGAAACGACCGTATCGCAGAATGTGGGCATAGACCTTGGTTTATTCCGTAACAGGCTGACCGCATCGTTCGACCTGTATCGCCGTACTACCAAAGACATGCTTACCGCTGGCCCCACCCTGAGCGCCGTATTTGGCGCCAGCTCACCGGCGCAGAATGCTGGCGAACTGCTTACAAAAGGTTTTGAATTATCGGTTACCTGGCAACAAAACAATAAGGTGGCGGGTAAGGATTTTTATTGGAGCATTGGCGGCGTATTGGCCGATTACACCTCAAAGATCACTTCCTTTTATAATCCTACCTGGCGTTTGAGTGATTACTATGCAGGCAGAAGTGTGGGCGCCATCTGGGGTTATATTACCGACGGTTATTTTGTATCGGATGAGGAAGCTGCCAAATGGCCACGCGATAAAATTGAAAAGAGCCTGGTGTACAGGCAGATCAGGAGTTCTCCCGGCGAATGGAACACCCTGCGTGCCGGCGACCTGAAGTTCAAAGACCTGAACGGCGATTCCATCATCAACAACGGCGCCAATACCCTGCTCGATCCCGGCGATATGCGCATCATTGGCGATAGCCTGCCGCGTTATTCATTTGGTATTACCGGCAGCGTGGCCTGGAATAATTTCGACCTTTCTTTTTTTATCCAGGGCATAGGTAAAAAGAATTGGTATCCCGGCAATAACGCCGATAAATTCTGGGGGCCTTATTCCAGGGCCTATTATTCCTTTACGCCGGTAGGGTTCAGGGATAAGATCTGGAGCCCCGAAAATCCCAATGCCTATTTCCCACGGTTGCGTAGCTATGAAGCTTTGAACGATGGCGGCACCCTTCGCCAGCCAACAGATAAATATCTGCAGGACCTGGCCTATGTTCGGTTGAAAAATATCAGTATTGGGTACACGCTGCCCGTAAAGGTCATGCGCAGATTTGGGTTTACCAACTGCCGTTTTTATGTAACCGGCGAGAACCTGTTTACCCTCACCAAATTCGAAACCAAATACATCGATCCGGAAATGGCAGCTACCGAAGTAAACGGACGGGTGTACCCGTTCATGAAATCGTATGCGTTTGGCCTGGACCTTTCTTTCTGATCCTTTAAACAGACGACAATGAAAAAACAATTATTTTATATACTCCTGCTGGCTGGCATGGCCGGATGTAAAAAAGGCTTTCTCGACAGGGCGCCGCTTGCACAAATATCGCCTACCACCGCCTTCCGGTCGGAATCGGAACTGAATTTATACATACGTTCATTTTACGATCGCATGCTGCCCAATGCCGACAACGACGACAAGGGGTTCAGCTTGTATAATGAAGGGATAGACAATATCATCAAAACATCATTGCCTGTGGAGCTCACCGGTAACCGCACCGTTCCTGTGAACGGCGGGGGATGGAACTGGAGCGAATTGCGTAATGTAAATTTCTTTATACAAAATCACCGGAATGGCGGTCTGGATGAATCTGTCACCAATAAATATCTGGCGGTGGCCAAATTTTTCCGCGCTTATTTTTATTTCAATATGGTAGCGCGTTTTGGCGATGTGCCCTGGTATGGCGAAGTGATAGCCTCCAACGACAGCGCCAAGCTGCAAAAACCGCGCGACCCCAGAACGCTGGTGATGGATTCTGTACTGGCCGATATCGATTTCGCCATTGCGCATGCATCTACAGATGCCAAACCCGATGAGGTGACCAAATGGACGGCCCTGGCCCTGAAATCGCGCATCTGTTTGTTTGAAGGCACTTTCAGGAAATACCATACTGAATTCAATTTGCCCGATGCCAACCGCTTCCTGGCAGAATGTGTGGAAGCGGCTGAAGAGCTGATTGCCGGCGGGAAGTATGGCATATTTACCGGCTCTGCGCAACCTTATCGCGACCTGTTCTCTACCTATACCGTTCGCAGTGATGAAGTATTGCTGGCGCGTCACTACAGCAGCAACCTGCAGATTTTTCACAACCTGAATTATTATACCCTTACACCCAGCTATGGTAAACCAGGCCTGGAGAAAAAACTGGTGAACAGTTACCTGATGCAGGACGGCACCCGCTTTACCGATAAACCCGGTTATGAGACCATGCCATTTGCCGAAGAAACTGCCAACCGCGATCCGCGCCTGGCGCAAACCATACGTACCCCCGGTTACACCCGTATTGGCAGCACGGTGAAACGGGTGCCCGATTTTGCTGCCACAGTCACCGGTTACCAGGTAACCAAGTATGTGATGGGAGAAGAAGATGATAGCTTCACCAGGTCGTACAATCCCCTGATCATTTTCCGTTATGCCGAAGTGTTGTTGAACCTGGCAGAGGCCAAAGCCGAGCTGGGCACCCTGCAACAGGACGATATAGACAGAACCATCAAATTATTACGCGATCGTGTGGGCATGCCCAACCTGGATATGGCGGCAGCCAATGCCAACCCCGATCCTTACCTGGCGGCACAATACAAACAGGTAAATGGCGCCAACAAAGGCGTGATACTTGAAATTCGCCGCGAACGCAGGATAGAACTGGTGATGGAGAATTTTCGCTGGAACGACCTGATGCGTTGGAAAGAGGGCCATCTGGTGACCTGGCCATTCAAGGGCATGTATTTTCCCGGTACCGGCAAATTTGACCTGGATGGCGATGGCACCATGGACATATGGATCTATACCGGTGATAAACCCCTTGATCCGGATTATCATTACCTGAAACTGGGTTCGGAAATTGACCTGGAGAATGGCGTGAATGGCGGAAATGTCGTGATCAATAAGAATATTTCGAAGCAGTTTAACGAAGACAGGGACTATCTATACCCGATTCCTTCCGGTGAAATTCAGTTGAATCCCAACCTGACGCAAAACCCGAACTGGCAATAGTTAAAAAAGGCGCCGGCATTCATCGGCGCCTTTTTCATTATATCAATGGGTTCAACTGCGAAGCTGCCAGGCTGCCTGGTGGCAGGTTGCACAACCAGGTGGCCCGGTCGTTTTCCTGGTGTTCATTTTTGGGCGTGGCGACGCGGGCGCCATCGGCAAAATAAATGACCGTCATGACTTCCCGGGTGGTATCGGATGAATTACCGGGGGCTGAATGTAAGGTCCATCCATAATGCCAGGTGGCATCGCCGGCGGCCATAAAATGGGGGCGGGTAACGGGATAACCTTTTTCCCGTATAAATTGTTCCAGCTTTTTTTCCGACTCGTCGGAGATTGCAATATTTTCTACAAAGCCGGCTTTATGTGAACCGGAGGCAAACGTAAGCATACCCATTTGCTCATCGATATCAATCAATGGCATCCACATGGTGATGGTATTATTGGTATCCAGTGGCCAGTAATATTGATCCTGGTGCCAGGGCGTAAAACCGCCGCCGGGTTCTTTGTACAATGCCTGGTCGTGGTAAATGCGTACTTTCTCAACACCCAGCAAGGTAGCGGCCATGTGGGCAAAACGTTTGGCCAGTGTAAATTTTCGCACGCCTTCATCTACCGTCCATAGGTTCATGATCTGCAAAAAGGCTTTGCCATAGGTATCGCGTTCTTCCAGTTTTCTTGTTTCGGTGTTGAAGGCATAAGCGGCTTTATTGATTACCTGCCGCCAGGTGGTTATTTCTTCTTTGTTCAATACGCCACGTGTAAGAATATGGCCATTGGTCTGAAATTCCTTGATCTGCGCGGCATCGATGGTGATGGGGCTGTCCGGTGCAAGCATATGGTATGGTTTACAAGCAAAGTAATGGCCAAAAAAGCAGGCGGAAAATGCCAAAAATGGCTGTTTTATGGTGTATTTTAACCGGGAATATTGTTTAGCTTGTTGTATTGATAAAATAAGCCATAATGAAAGCTGCATTTGAGTCGCTGCACCTGGTAAACGGCAATTCTTTTCATGTGCGGCAATTTGACGAGCGGTATTTTTCCGCTCCCTACCATTACCATCCCGAGCTGGAACTCACCCTCATTTTACAGGGAGACGGCAAGCGGTATGTGGGTAACAGCCTGGCATCGTACCAGGAAGGCGATCTGGTGTTGCTGGGACCCAATTTACCGCACTGCTGGAAATCGGAGCATATTAAAAAGGGCCGTATCAACGCGCGCTCGCTGGTGATACAATTTGCCATTGATTTTTTGGGAAAGGAATTTTTTGATAAAACTGAAATGGCTGCTATACATGGTTTGTTTGTCAGAAGCCAATACGGCGTTCAATTCACCGGCCGGCAACCGGTAAACGAGTTGCTGCAACTGGAAAAAACCACCAGCCCTTTTAAAAGAATGATCATGTTGCTGGAAATACTACAACAACTGGCCGAATCGAAACAGTATGAATTGATCGACCGCCAGCCGGTAGAGGTCCATGCCGAACATAAAAAAATCAACCAGGTGATGGCCTATATCATTGATCATTTCCGGGAAAATATAGTACTGGAAAAGGCCGCGGCCATTGCCATGATGACGCCCACGGCATTTTGTAAATACTTCAAGCGGCATACCCGGAAAACCTTTATGGAAACGGTACTTGATTTTCGCATCAATTATGCGGCGCAGCAATTGGTGCATACCGATAAGCCGGTATCAGACATAAGTTATGAAAGTGGCTTTGGCGATGTATCGCATTTCTACAAAGTGTTCAAATCGAAAAAGGCATTAAGTCCCCTGCAGTACAGGAAGAAATTTGCCAGTGACCTGGCCTGATGCATTAAAACGTAAGACCTGCAAAAATGTGAAAGGCCTGGTGGCGCCATTTTTCACGAATGCCTTCTTCGCTCATATTGGTAAGTCCATGTTCGTACCGGGCGCCAATATGCACCACGGGTAATTGTAACCAGATACCGCCCAGCAGGGAAAAATCGCCTTTTTTAAATATAGATTGGTTGGGATTGCGCAGGCTGTCTACCCTGGAGCCAAGCAAATGCGACCATTGCGGGCCGGCCTGTAGTTTTACGCGTTTACTGGGACCCACATTCAGGTTTAGCAGGATGGGTATTTTCAGGTAATCGAGTTTGGCCTTTTTTTGCTCGCCGCCGAGGAACAGGTCGTCATAGATTTCGGAATTGTCGTTGGTGATCTCGCTGCTGCTTTGGCTGAAATTTACCTCGGGTTGCAGACCCCATTTGTTACTGAAATTGAACTGTAAAAAGCCGCCCAGCACATAGTTGTAGCTAAAGGCATCGCTGAAAGATTTACCCTGTATTTTATTGATGTTGACACCGCCTTTAAACCCAAAGCGGAAAAAACGTTCAGTTTCTTCATCAATATTCTTTTGAGCCAAGGCAGGTAAAGCGAAGATTACCAGCATGATAGGTAGGATGCGGGTCATAGGGACTTAGTTTATTGTATGGCAATACGCCCAAAATGTATGCCATATAAAGAGGCAAAAAGGCATAAAGTACGAATGTGCAATTCCTTTATGCCTTCGTGCCGCTATGCTTCTATTTCTTTCCCTTCAGCATATCCAGAGCGTCGCCAAGGTCAAAGCCTCCGCCGCCCTTGCCCTGGCCGCCGCCACCTTGCAGGTTGCCCAGGATAGAGCCGATATCGAAGCCTCCGCCGCTGAATAAACCTTTTAATTTACCGGCAATCACCGGCAGTATGGAAACAGCCAGCGATTTGGCCGTATCGGCATTAATACCCAGTTTACTGGTGATGCTGCTTACAAAATTGCCAGAAAACTGGTTCATGATGGCGTCCTTGTTGCCGGCATCACCCGAAAACAGGTTCGTCAATTGGCTGAGATCGCCGCTGCTGGTCAATTGCTGAAATGTTGAGGATAATGAATTGACAGCTTCATTGGTTACTGCATCCTTTTTGTCGTCAGGAACATCGGGGTGTTGTTTTACAACACTGCCGGCTGCTTCCTGGATGAGGTTGGTAATCTGGTCAAGCATAATCAATAATTTTTGTGAATGTCGGGCATTTCTCCTAAAAAAACATCAATTAAACGAAAACTGTTGAGAAGGCAAATCAGGTGATAAATATCAATTAGGGGCCAGCAATGAATACAGGTTGCTGAAGCGGGTATGCATCGAAAAAATATTTTTTAGGATCTCGGCCAGCGCCTGTACTTTCGACGATTTCCTGATGCAAAAGCTGGCGCCCAGGGTCATGGCTTTTTGGGTCATATCATCGTTGATCACAGACGATGACAGGATCACCGGTACCTGTTGCAGGGGCGGCATCTTTTTAATTTCTTCGAGACATTTCAGACCGTTCATGTACGGCATGTTATAATCAACAAATATGAAATCAGGTGTCAGATTACATAAAATAGTAAGCGCCTGCGCCGCGCTGCTGGCATGGATAAGGTTTCCCGGGTAATTGATCTCATGCAAAGCTGCATGATAGAATTCAAACTCGTCCTGGTCGTCATCTATCAACAGAATGATCTTTTTCATAAGCTCATATTTTATGGGTGATGGTTGGGCGTAACGAGCACAGTAAGACCAGAGAAAAATACGGCGGAGATGTATTGACAACTATAGTAGTAAGGCAAATCTAATAAATTTAAAAATAAAATGGCGGCAAGTAGCCGCCTTTTATTTTTTTAAAATCCTCTTTTTTCTGTTTCGGGTACTTGGGGTACCGAAAACGTTTTTGTCTTCAGCAGGTTCTTTGCTTCGGTGATAGCGCGCATCAACTGCGGGTCAATGCCTTTGGCCATAGCACTCAAATCTTCAGGGACTGCTATATCGGGGTCAACACCATGGCCTTCCCTGAACCAGGAGCCATCCGGGTTGTACATGCGGAAGGTGGGCACGGTAACCGTACCGCCATCTATCAATGACGGAACACCACTGATGCCGATGAGTCCGCCCCAGGTCCTGGAGCCGATCAATGGACCCAGTTTCTTTTTGCGGAAATAATAAGGGAACGCATCACCACCGGAACCACTCCAGCCGTTGATCAACATTACCTTGGGCCCAAAATGGGAAAGGGGCGGCCATTGCCAGGATTCCCCATCACGAATGGCCCAGAAGGCAAGTGGTTCTTTATTGAGCAATTCTATAAAACGATCCGGTATTTGTCCGCCGTCGTTAAAACGTTCATCGATGATCAGCGATTTTTTGTTCCACTGCGCATTGTATTGACGAAACAATTCGTTTTGTCCATCTACGCCCGTGCTGGGTACATATATATAACCGATCTCGCCATTGCTTTCTTCTTCCACTTTTTTACGCATGCTTTCAATCCAGGCCAGGTGACGCAAACGGTATTCATCGCTCAGCGCTTTCACGATGGCCGTTTTGGCGCCGTTCATAGATGGGCTGCTGTTGTATGTGATCTCGATCGTTTTATCGGCCAGTCCCTGGAAGGCCATGTAGGGGTCGTGCGCTGTAGTAAGCGGAATACCGTTTACAGCCATTATATAGTCGCCTTCTTTCACATTGATGCCCGGTTTGTCGAATGGCGAGCGGGCCTCAGCATCCCAGGGCGCGCCACGTATGATTTTCTTTACTTTATAGTATTCACCGGCAGGCTCCCAGTCAATACCCAGGTAACCCACATTACGGCTGCGTGTAGTTTCTACATCACCTCCACCGTGATAGGTATGCGAGGCATTTAGTTCACCTATCATTTCTCCAATCACAAAATCGGCCTCTTCACGTGTGAGGGCGCCTTCCAGCATTTTCAGGTAACGGCCTTTAACGGTATTCCAGTCAATACCGTGCATGTTGGCATCGTAGAAATAATCCCTTTCAAAACGCCACGCATCCATGAACAGTTGTTTCCATTCTTCCACCGGGTTGACCATCATTTGCAATTCGGAAAAGCGCAACGGCTTTTCAAATTTCTGGTTTTCGGCGGCGTTGATCACGGCAGCCGTTTTTTCCCGGCCTACCAGCACCTTTTGTTTGTCGTAGCTGAGCATATAAAAATCGGCGTCTTCCAGTACGGTTTTTTCCTCGCGTTTATCAATGTCGAAATATTTGACGACGTTTTTGGCGCCGGTAACAACGGAGTGGGGTAAGCGCAGGTAAAATATTTTTCCTTTACCGGCATCCAGTGTGCGGTAATTGCCGGGCGGCACAGGCAGCAATTCCATCCTGGCTTCCAGTTCATCGAAATCGATGACTACCAATTTGGCAGCGGGCTTTTTGGCCAGCGCAGCCGAATCTTTCTTTTCTTTTTTGTTTTCTTTAACCGGATCGGGTTTTACTTCACCTTCGGTGATGGTTACGGCATCATTCTTCGGGTATAACAGGGCAGGCGTGGTTTTTTGCAGTGCAATGGCGGCTATGCATCTGGTGTTGGGATAGGAGAAGGTATTGTCGATATCGCTGTATACAGGATTGAAAGTTTGATTGGTGAATACATACAGGTATTTGCCTTCAGGGTCGAAAACCGGGTCGCTGCAATGGTAAAAGCCGCTGGTGACCTGTTTTGTTTTTTTAGTGGTGTGATCGTAAATGAAGACGGCATTGTGCTGGTTTTCGAGATCGCGGTAATAGGCAAACCAGCGGCTATCGGGCGACCAGCTGCCGGTAAAGGAGCTAAGTCCGCCATGCGTATAGCGCAATGCTTTATCTACCTGGGTGGTTTGGTTGGTGTTAAGGTCGAATACAAAAATGCGCATGGCCTTGTCTATAAATGCCAGCTTCCTGCTGTCGGGCGACCACATCACATCGTAACGGAAGCCCGGACCATAATTGGTGAGCTTTTTGGCCGAACCTTCCTGATCGGGTTGCTTTACATACAATTCATATTCACCCGAGGCATCGCTCCAGTAGGCAATGGATTTTCCGTCGGGACTCCATACGGGATAACGCTCCGCAACACCCGAAGTGCGGGTAAGGTTTTTTACAAAACCATTCTCTGCGGGCACGGAGAACAGCTCGCCACGTGCCTGCACCACTACGCGTTTGCCATCGGGACTTATGCTTATATATTGCAGCAGTTTTTCCACTGGTTCAATTTTGGGTTTTACCAGTGCGCGGTCGCTCACCAGGGCTACCTTCACTTCTTTTTGTTGTTTGGTGGCAATATTAAAAAGATAGAGTTTGCCGCCTGCCTGAAATACAATGTCATCCGGGCCCATGGAAGGATAATGAACATCGTAGTCTTTGAAATGCGTCAACTGTTCGTATTGTTTGGTGGTAAGATCGTATTTCCACAGGTTCATACGCAGTTCGGGACCGCGGTCGCTGAGGAAATAAATCGAGTTGCCGTTCCACATGGGAAACTCGTTGCCTGCGTCTTCCGGGGTAGAGAGGTCCTGGTCGCTTAGATTTTGCAGGTTGAAGATATGTATATCGGCTTTCCAGCCGCCGCGATAGCGCTTCCAGTTACGGCCTACCTGGCTGCGGAATACCAGGGCCAGTTGATTGCCATCGGGTGAGTAGGAAGCATATTCGCCATAGGCTACCGGCAGTTTTTCGGCAGGACCGCCGGTGGCGGCCACCGTATAGAACTGGTTGAAGCGGGCCTTGCCGCTTTCACGGGCAGAGGCGAATAATACTTTTTTCCCATCGTTTGTCCATTCCACTACACGATCATAGTATCCATGTGAGGTAAGCCGTACCGGTACTCCGCCCGAGGTGGGCAGCGCATACACATCGCTGTTGCCATCGTAATTGCCGGTGAAGGCAATGCTTTTTCCATCGGGTGAAAATTTGGGAAAGGTCTCCACACCTGCAGGCGAGCTGAGTTTGATAGCTGTACCGCCTTCTTTAGGAACCAGCCAAAGATCGTTGGCATAGGTAAATACGATTTGGGTTTTTGATACATCGGGGAAGCGAAAAAGGCCGGCATCGATCTGGCCCGCCGAGGTGAGGCTTCCTGTTAAAAACAGGAAGACGATAACTATATTTCTCATGCAAGGAATTTTAGGTACGGAAACTTACGTATTTCCTGCCTGACGATTTTATTAAAATTGGTTAAGTGGCAATAGACATACAGGGCCAGGCTAATATATGATGGACAGATAGTATCAGCAGGCTTGTGCAAAATATAACAGGCGGCGCTAAAAATGTACACAAATCTTAAATAAATGTTATAGCCCTACACCCTTTATGTAATGCTTTCCCAGTCTGCATCCATTCAAAAAAGTATTTATGAAACATGTATTTCTCATTGTGGCGTTGGTATGCTCCCTTTCAGCTTTTGCACAAACCAGTACCAGAACCATAGCCCTGCATTATCCCGAAAGCAGTTTAACACAATTGCAACCTGGTGATACCCTCACCATTCAATACAGCTCTATGGGTTGTTTTGGCGACACCAAACAAAAGCTCCTCATCATACAACAAGGTAATGGCTACCAGGCTGAACGCTATATCATACCTGAAACCTACGATAAGCAGGAAAAGAAAATGGTGCAACATGCCGATTCGCTGGTGAACACCGCCATACTCACCGAACAAAACATACAAGACTTTGCCCAATTTGAATATGAGCTTACACAAGCCAGGAAAGCCAATTGCACAACCGTTGATACCTACATCATAAAAAGCAAATACCTCAATATGGAAAAAACAGATGGCAGTTGCCAGTGGAATGGTTTTTACCATCTCACCAGGTCATTTTTTGGTGTTAACCCCTGATTTTTCGATGCACCGGTTTGGCAATTTCTATAAGCACTGTGCTTGTCACCGTTACTATGCCAATACAGGTCATGGCGCTTGCATCGAGTGGTGTGGTTTTGAACACGGTATCGAGGAAAGGAACATATATGATGAGCATTTGCAGGGCTACCGTGCCCACGATGGCGCCCCACATACCACGATTGGCAAAAAAGTCGCCCGATAACAGGCTATGCGTGAAAGAACGGGAGGAGAGGGCATTGCCCAGCTGTACAAAACACAGCGTGGTAAATACCATGGTTTGCTGTGCTACTACCGGGTATTCATTTCGAATGGCCCACCATTGCACAAAAAGCGCCGCTGCAGTGAGTATGATAGCGGCAGATAGGATGCGTGCGGCCAGTCCGCCGGCAAACAGGTTTTCTTTGGGTGGCCGTGGTGGTTGTTCCATAACAGAGTTTTCGGTGGGTTCGGTTACCAATGCAATGCCGGGCAATCCATCGGTCACCAGGTTAATCCACAAAATATGAATGGGCATCAGCGGCACGGGAAAACCCAGCAGGGGAGCGAGGAAGATGGTGAGTATTTCACTCATGTTGCACGACAGTACATATTTAATGAACTTGCGTATGTTCTCATAAATACGCCGGCCTTCCCGTACCGCCTTTACAATGGTGGTGAAATTATCATCCAGCAATATCATATCCGAAGCCTCTTTTGAAACTTCTGTACCCGTGATGCCCATGGCCACGCCAATATCGGCCTGTTTTAATGAAGGCGCGTCATTTACGCCATCGCCGGTCATAGCTACAAATTCACCATTGTGTTGCAGGGCCTGTACAATCTTTAGTTTTTGTTCGGGCGATACACGCGCATATACCGAAATATCTTCTACTTTTTGCCTGAATTCCTGTTCCGGCAGCTTTTCCAGGTCGGCGCCGGTGATCACGTCTGCCGATCCTTCATCCATGATATGCAGCCGTCCGGCAATGGCCCTGGCCGTAAGCGGCTGGTCGCCGGTGATCATCACCGTTTTAATGCCAGCGGTTCTGCACTGATCGATGGCGCCAATCACTTCTTCGCGCGGCGGATCGATCATAGCGACCATGCCCAGGAATTCCAGGTCGTTCTCCAGCGATATGTTTATGGTATCGGGCTTTTTATCAAATAGCTTATAACCAAACAACAGTACACGCAATCCATCAGATGCCCAGTTACGGTTCATTTCCAGCCAACCCGGGACCTGGTCTTTATGTTTGGCCGAGAGTATTTCCAGCATCCTGGCGGGCGCACCTTTTACAAATAGTATGTATTGATGCTGGTGCCGGTGCAGGGTGCTCATGCGCATACGATCCGAGTCGAAAGGCAGATTGGCCTCCAGTGGATAATTGTCGCTTGCCTTGTTTTTGGTGAGTCCCTTATCCTGTGCATATTTTACCAGGGCCAATTCGGTAGAATCACCCAACAGTTGACCGTCGTTGGCAAAACGCACTTCATTGCTCAGCATCATGGCATGATACAGGAGCGCTTCTTTGCCCGAGGCAGCCTGCACTTTTTCAACAGTCATGCTATTATGTGTAAGCGTACCCGTTTTATCGGTGCAGATATAGGTGACCGAGCCCAGAGTTTCCACGGCCGGCAGTTTTCGTATCAGCGCTTTTTGTTGCACCATACGGCGGGCGCCAATGGCCAGGGCAATAGTGATGACCGCAGGCAATGCTTCGGGCAGGACGGCTACGGCCAGCGACAAAGACGTCATAAACATTTGCATGGCCGGTACGCCGCGCCAAACGCCTAAACCAAATACTACTGCGCAAATGATGATTACCAGTACGGCCAGTTGTTTGCTGAAAACCGTCAGTCGTTTTTGCAGGGGTGTTTTTTGTTCGGCGGTTTCCATCATGCCTGCAATTTTGCCTATTTCGGTTTTCATGCCGGTGGCCACTACAACGGCTTTGGCCGAGCCGTTGCTGACGATGGTGCTTTTGAATACCATATTCAACTGGTCGCCGGGCACCAGGTTATCATCCGGGATGGCTTCGGTTGTCTTTTCGATGGTCTGGCTTTCGCCTGTGAGTGAGGCTTCATCGGTTTTTAGTGCGCTTACCGATATAAGGCGGGCATCGGCGGGTACAATATCGCCGGCTTCCAGCAATATCAGGTCGCCGGGTACCAGTTCAGTGGCATCAATTTTTTCAGGGTTGTTATCACGAACGACCGTAGCGTGCCGGGCTGCCATTTTTTTCAGCATGCGAATCGAATCTTCGGCCTTGCTTTCCTGTGCAAAGCCCATCCAGGCATTGGCAATTATGATGGCGAGAATAACAAAGGCATCGGTGGTTTCGCCAACAATAAAAGATATGATGGCTGCGCCCAGCAGTATCAGGATCATCACGTCGGCAAACTGGGCCAGTAATATGGAGAATTTGCTTCTGGGTTTTGTTTCTTCCAGTTCGTTTTTACCAAACTGGTTTTGCAGACCGGGGATGGCTGATTTGGACAGGCCTGAACCGGAGGTGTTGAGCCGGTGCATGATTTCATCTTCTGTAAGCTGGTAAAATGCTTTCATATTGACGTGCTTGGGTCAATGAATCAAATCCATGCTTCCAGGCCTGTGACTACGGTTAGACAGGTTTACCTACCGTCAGGCAGGTTTCCAAATTTACAATTTACCACTCATTGGTCACCTCCAGTATGGTAAATGTTTTTTTACCAGCAGGCACCTGCCATTGCACCTGTTGTCCTTTACGAAAACCGATCAATGCTGTGCCTATAGGCGCCATAATGGAAATATTGCGTTTTTTGATATCCGCCTTATCGGGCGTCACCAGTTTCAGTTCCATGATCTGACCGGTATCTGCCGCCTGGATGCGCACCGTTGAGTTCACACGAATAACATCGTGTGGAAACGCTTCCCTGCTCACCAGGGTAGCATTATTCAATTCCCGTTCCAGGTCGGCCGCATTTTTACCGTCGAAAGCGGTTTTGCCTGCCAGGCCGTGCAGGAAATGCATCAGCAACTGGTAGTCTTCTTTCAGAAGTATTAATTCCTGGTTCATTATTTCCATATGTTCCATATGAATGTGTTTTTTATTGGGATGTACGGTCAATGCCATTTCCCGGTTCGAGCAGCGTAATCACCAGGCCTTTGGTGGCTGATGGCATGTTTACAGGGAATGGTGTTTGGTAATGAGTTTCGATAACAGGGTTTGCCAGTTCCTGGCCTTTTTTTCCAGCATGGGAATATCGGAAGTATCGTCCAAGCCGCTTTTGTATACGGGCAGCATCACCGTATCGGGTGCATGTTTAAAACTGAACTGCAGGTAAATGGCTTCCAGGAAGTCGTCCATTTTTCTCAGCCGAAGGGCGCCTGCCACAATGTTTTTGTAGATCTTTTTTACCGAAATGGAACGTACCCTGTTCAGGTCTATGATATGAACGGATTGCAATGCATCGGCCTTTCTGGCTATCAGTAATTTTCTTTTCAGCCCGTCCAGCGCTACTATGCTATCGTGCAATACTTCCTGGCACGAAAAAGAAAGGCCGAAAGAGGTGCCCATTATACTCAACTGTGTGTAATCTTCCTTCTCAAATTGAATCTGTTTCATATCATTCACATTTATAAATAGCAATAAGTAGCTGCGCTGTTCCTGGCAGAAAAGCCAACGCGGCGTAACTGTATTATGATATAACCAATAAAATCGTGTAGAGTTGCAGCCTTATTTGTATAGCATATATTTAATTAGTATGCACCAATCAGGGAAAAAGAAGGCTGACGCCCCAGCCAAATAATAACAGGCTGGGGGACTAAGTATGAAAGTCCTTACAAGTTGGGAAGAAGTTATGTAATTTACCAGCGTGCATATAACAAATATAATGAATTAACAGGGCGAAACAATGTTCCGGTAGGCTATGAGATGTTAAAATTGCATTAGATATTGGCGACGATTTTTAACATTTAATAAGATTTTATTTTTTTACAAAAAAAGTTTTTACATTTATCATTCCTGTATAAACGATTGAAACTCGCTTATGAAGAAATTGTCTTCCATTCCGGGGCCAATGCAGCCAAATCATCCCTCCACATTATTTACCGCTTTAAAAATTTTATGATGGACTCCTGATTTATATTTTTTGCCTTTTTAGCTTAAACGTTTAAATACTGGAATTTGCAGCCAGTAAAGCCACCAGGGAAGACCGGTGTGGTTTTTTTTTGCCCTGTATCAATCGCCGATGCTAACTTCTTAAATAATGCCATATGTTTTATCAATCCATTCAAATGATCAAGCCCTTATTAGGTTTGATATTGCCAATACTGTTATGTTTTCAAACAGTACAGGGGCAAAGCGATGCTAATCGCTTCAAAGTAACCGGCCGTGTAACCGATCAAAATGGTGCACAATTGCCCAATGTGACTGTTACTGAAGTAAACACGTCAAACGGAACCACCACCGATTCTACGGGCACTTATACATTGTATGTATCCGGTAAAAATGCCACGCTCACGTTTTCCTATGTAGGCTTCAAAACCCGCCGCGCAACTGTAAAGCCAGGTGGTATACTGGATATTGCGCTGGAAGAACAAATCACTGAGAACGAAGAGGTGATTGTGGTTGGTTTTGGTACTCAAAAGAAAGTATCGGTGGTTGGCGCCATTACTACCATCGATCCGAAAAAGCTGCAAATGACACCCAGCCGCTCCATCAGCAACAATCTAGCTGGTATGGTATCGGGTGTACTGGCCGTGCAAAGAAGCGGTGATCCTACCAACAACAATTCCGATTTCTGGATACGTGGCGTTAGCACGCTGGGCAACAGCAATAGCCGGCCGCTGGTATTGATAGATGGGGTAGAGCGGCCTATAAATGACATCGATCCCGAAGAGATAGAAAGCTTTTCGGTATTAAAAGATGCCAGCGCCAGCGCCGTATATGGCGTTCGTGGCGCCAATGGCGTTATTATGATCAATACCAAACGCGGCAAGATCGGTTCGCCCAAAGTAACATTCCGCTTCGAGCGGGCGCAAACAAGTCCCACCCAGGTGCCCGAATATGTAGGATCGGTAAAATACCTGGAGATCATGAACGAAATCTACCGAAATTCGGGACAGCCTGTTCCTTTTGCTACGGAAGACAGGCTGGATGCCTATCGCAACAAAACCGATCCGGAACTGTATCCCGATATCAACTGGTGGGATGTAGTGTCGAGGGACCACGCCGATAATATGCGGGTGAATGCCACGGTGAACGGCGGTAATAATTTCCTGCGCTATGCACTGGAACTGGGTTATTTTAATGAGAATGGCATTATTGAACGCGATCCCCAACAGGAATGGAATTCAGCACTGAAAGTAAGACGTTATAATGTGCGCTCGAATGTAGATGTAAACCTGACGCCCACCACCCAATTGCGTTTTAATGTGGGTGGTTACCTGCAAACCCGTAATGGTCCGCCCTCGGGCAGCGACTTCGATATATTTTACCAGGCATCCATGACACCGCCCTATATTCACCCCACTGTATATTCAACCGGGCAAATACCGCGTGTGCAATATCGTGAAAACCCCTGGGCATTTGCCACACAACGCGGTTATGTGGTAAACACCCACAGCCGCCTGGAATCGCTGGCTTCGCTGGAACAGGAGCTGAACTTCCTGAAAGGACTGAAAGCCCGTATCACTTTTGCATTTGACCGTTATTCGGGAAATGCTGTGAACCGTACAAAAGATCCGGATTATTATTTCCCAGCCCAGGCGCGTGATGTCAATGGCGACCTGATATTGAATATCCAAAGTAACGGACAGCAGTTCCTGGGTTACAGCACCAGTTCTGAATGGGGCTATGCATCTATGTACCTTGAAGGACAACTGAATTATAACCGGGTATTTGGCGAAAAACATAGCGTTGGTGGTATGCTGTTGTACAACCAGCGCAACTACGATAATGGCGCCATGCTGCCTTTCCGAAACCAGGGTTTTGCCGGCCGCGCTTCCTATACATTCGACAGGAGATATGTTGGCGAAGTGAATTTTGGTTACAATGGCTCTGAGAATTTTGCCAAAGGTAAACGTTTTGGTTTCTTTCCTGCAGTGGCGGCAGGCTGGGTTATTTCGGAAGAAAATTTCATGGAGAATCTGCGTGGTACCCTTTCCCTGTTGAAACTGAGAGGTTCCTGGGGCATGGCTGGTAACAGCGATATCGGTGGCCGCCGTTTTGCCTATATTTCAACCATTGAAAATTCGGGTTGGTACCGTTGGGGCGTGAATGCCGATTATTATCGCCTGGGCCGTGCAGAAGGTGAAGTAGGGGTAGATAATCTTACCTGGGAAACGGTGGCCAAATCCAATATCGGCATCGAGATCGGCTTGTGGCAGGGTGCCGTTAATCTGATTGCCGATGTATTCAGGGAAAAACGTAAAGACATATTTATTCAACGTACCAATATACCGGGTTCTGCAGGTTTTTCAAGACCTATATGGGCCAACTATGGTAAAGTAGATAACCAGGGTATTGATATGTCGTTAAATGGCAGAAAACAGCTTGGTAAGAACTGGTCCATATCTGCGCTGGCCAATTACACCTATGCACGGAACAAGGTGGTGGAAAAAGATGAGCCGCTGGCCATTAAAGGCACCAGCCGTTCGCTTACCGGAAAACCCGTTAACCAGCTGGTAGGCCTGATTGCTGAAGGATTGTTTACCGACAAGGATTTTAACAGCGACGGAACCCTGAAAGACGGTATTCCCGCGCAGAACTATGTGAACCAGTTATTCCCTGGCGATATCAGATACCGCGACCTCAACGGCGATGGACAAATCACCGACCTGGACCAGACTTCTATTGGTGGCACTATCGATCCACAGGTAGTGTATGGTTTTGGTTTGAATGTAACCTGCAAAGCCTTCGACTTCGGCTTCTTTTTTCAGGGCGCCGGCAAAACTTACCGCATACTGGGTGGACAGAACTGGATACCCGGCAGTTCCAATGCTGCAGCAGGTAATATATTCAGCAATATCGACGATCGCTGGACAGTAGACAACCCACGCCAGGATGTGTTCTGGCCTCGTTTATCAAAAGATCTGAACGCCAACAATACCCAGCCCAGCACCTGGTGGCTGCGTGATATGAGTTTTCTGCGTTTGCGCAATGTTGAACTGGGATATACACTACCGGTCAACTGGATCAAATATGCCGGCATGAGCAGATGCCGCTTCTTCGTTCGTGGAACCAACCTGCTCACATTCTCCCAATTCGATTTGTGGGATCCTGAACTGGGCACAACCGATGGTCTGAAATATCCCATCATGAAATCAGTGTCGGCAGGTTTGAGTATCAATTTCCTTTAAGCATAAAAATATCATCTGTATATGAAACATATTACCCGAAGCATCCTGTTGTTGTGGCTGGTTGCAGCATTTGCCGGATGTACAAAATACCTCGATAAAAAACCTGATGACCAGCTTACGCTCGATTTGATTTTTTCAGACAGGATCAGAACAGAAGACTGGCTGGCCAGTATCTATCAGTCTATCCCCAGTCCCATGTGGGGTTATATGAAAGACCAGGGATGGAATATCATGGGCGATGATATGACCATTCCTGCACCCTGGCAGCAATTCGGATGGGGCAATGTGTATGCCTATTCTGTTGGCAACTGGAACCCCACGAGTGGGTGGAACCCCAATTATTGGGTGGAACTACCCAAGAGGATACGCACAGCGTTGATATTTATTCACAATGTAAAAACGCAGCCTGAAAAAAATATGGACCAGGCCCTGGTAGACAGGATGAAGGCGGAAGCACGCTTCCTGATTGCCTATTATTATTCATTGATGCTGGAAGTATACGGACCTATACCTTTCCGGCCCGGTGTGTTATTCGCCAATGATGCATCGACCGATGAGCTGATGATCACGCAATCGCCCATAGACAGCATTGTTAACTGGATTGATGTGGAGTTGAAAGATGTATCTACCAAACTGCCTGCCACTTATCCCAATACCGATTGGGGACATGCCACTTCCATTATGGCATTGGCCATTCGCGCCAAAACCTTGCTGCTGGCCGCCAGTCCCTTATTCAATGGTAATCCCGATTACAAAGATGTAAAGAACAAGAATGGTGAACACCTGTTCAGCACCAGTTACGACGCCGGCAAATGGGCAAAAGCAGCGGCCGCATTCAGCGAGTTCATCACTGCTGCGCATGCAGCCGGCCATAGACTGTATTATGAGTACAACGACGATGGCTCTATTGATCCTTTCATGTCGTATTATAACGTGGCGCAAAAAAGGGTGTCTGATGGTAATACTGAAATTTTGTTCGGGCGTCCGGAGAATGTAGATCTGAGTTGGTGGCAGAACCACCACCTGCCGACCGGTATTGGAGGAAATGGCGGTTTAGGGGTAACACAGGAACTGGTGGATGCCTTTTTTATGAAGAACGGATTACCCATCGGCGATCCCGCCAGCGGCTATAGCGAACAAGGTTTTTCAGCCACTGGTGAAATACGTAACACCAAATGGAAAGGAGCGGAGGGCCCCAATAAAGTGGCCGGGCAGGTTACTTTACCCGGCACGTATAACATGTATTGTAACCGTGAGCCGCGATTTTATGTATCGGTAATTTATAATGAAGCGTGGCTGGGTGTGGCCAACCGTACTGCCAATTTTTACCTGAATGGCACCGATGGCGGTCCCTCCTTCGATGCCCCGCAGAATGGTTATGAGGTTAGAAAGAATATCAGCCTGGACGTATATCCGCGTGAAGGTAAAAATCCCTATCAGCCGGGCATCCTGTACAGGCTGGCTGATGCATATCTGGCTTATGCAGAAGCCTTGAATGAATCGCAACCCGGGCATGCTGATATTTTGAAATACATCAACCTGGTTCGTGAAAGGGCCGGCATTCCCGGTTTAACCAGCGGTACACAGGATGAGATCAGGGAAGCCATACGCCGTGAAAGAAGGGTGGAATTGAATTGTGAGGGCATTCGTTTTCATGACCTCCGGCGATGGAAGATTGCCGAAGAACACTTGAACAGGGATATGTATGGTATGAATTTCAACGGCACTGTGAAAAGCGATGATGTGTCCAATACAGATGCCTATTACAAACGCACGTTCAATACACGGCGTAACTTTAGCAAGAAAATGTATTTGTGGCCAGTACCGCAATCGCAGATAGATATTAATCCCAACCTGGTGCAGATGCCGGGGTATTAAAATACCCGCTTCATTTATACGCAACCGGTTGCATAGCAATCATGGAGCTGTGCAACCGGTTTTTTAATGGACTTGCGTTTTTTTGCCGGTAAAAAAATGCGGCGCACATGAAATTGTTAACTATACTTTATTATCTTTTAGCTTTGAAAAATTGTTTTGCCATGTATAAACTGACTGTATTTGCTTTTTGTTTGATGGCTTTTCCCGCCTTATCGCAAACTGAACCACCCCATAGCCATCGTTTGCCACGCGCCCTGCAATTTCCCGATGTACCCGGCTATAAAGTGATGAAATGCGATTTGCACCAGCATACAGTTTTTTCTGATGGCAGTGTATGGCCTGATATTCGTGTGGCAGAAGCGCTGATGGATGGGCTGGATGCCATTTCCCTTACAGAACACCTGGAATACCAGCCGCATAAGGCCGATATCCCGCATCCCGACCGCAACCGCTCCTATGAGATAGCATTGAAAGAAGCCAAAAACCATAGTTTGCATATCATTCGCGGATCGGAGATCACCCGCAAACTGGAAAACAATGGCCCGGGGCATTGTAATGCCATATTTATTGAAGATGCCAATAAACTATTGATCAATGACTCAGTAGCCGTATTCAGGGAGGCCAAACGCCAGGGCGCCTTTACTTTCTGGAATCATCCCAACTGGGTGCGGCAGCAACCCGATGGGATGGCTACGCCGGGACCTTTGCATAAGTATCTTATCAAAGAAAAATTGCTGGATGGCATTGAGGTGGTGAATGACGTGAATTATTCAGATGAGGCGCTGCAAATAGCACTTGATAATAATCTTACCATCATGGGCTGCAGCGATATTCATAAACTCGTTGACTGGACCTTTGGCGTGCCGCAGGGTGGTCACCGGCCGGTTACCATGGTGTTTGCGAAAGATAGTACCGCCAATGGTATACAAGAAGGATTGATGAACAGGAGGACCGTGGTGTTTTTTAATAATTTGTTGATTGGCCGTGATGAATTCCTGATGCCGCTGGTGAAGGAATGCCTGAAGATCACCAGTGCGAAGTATAAACCCAGGACCACCGTGCTGGCGGTGGAGTTTGAGAATGTAAGTAGTTGTGATTTTATTCTTCAGAATAAATCGAATTATACATTTCATGCGCATGGGGATGTGGTGACCGTGAAGGCTGGTGAAAAGGTGACTGTTGAGGTGAAGACCAGGGAGAAGGTATCGAATGTGGATTTGAGGTTTGAAGTGTTAAATGCCATCAATGCGCCGAAGAGGCATCCGGAGGTGGGGTGGAGTGCGGTGGTTAAAGAAAGTTGATGAGGTGGCATACTGTGGTGATGTAATCGAGCCCGTATAATAAGGCTGATTCATGGATATGCATCCATTAAGCGATATAGCGTCATTGATTTCCTGGTATTGCCACCACAGGCAGCTAAATACCGGGACATCCCTGGTCGTGACATAGTTGTAGAAAAATTAACAAATCTCACCTGATTTTTTTCTATTAATTAACAAAAAGATGTAATTTTAGCTCATAGTATTCCCGGTAGCCCCTGAAGAAATTCATGCTATCGGGTTGTTTGTTTATATGGGGGATTGAAACTGCTTTTTATATTCCTGCTTGTAGCTTCTTTGTTATGAATCTTGTGAAAAGTGTAATGGGATTTTAAAATTAGCGATATATTTCGTTTATCGTATACTGTTGTATAAAATTTTAAACCAACAAGCCATGATCCAAATTCACGAAACCTTCATTTGTAAACCCGGCAACGCATCTAAGCTCGCCAAACTGATGAAAGAGTTTATGAGTGAATTCGATGAAACTGTCAGCGTATTGACCGATGTAACGGGCCAGTTCAATAAAGTAGTTATTGTAAGCCAGCATGAAAGTCTCACCGCCTATGAAGAAAGCTGGAAAAAATATGAACAGGACACTGAGAAAATGAAAAAGATGGAAGAGGCCTTCAAAGGATATACCGATATGTATCTCACCGGCTCCAGGGAAATTTACCGTGTCTGGTAAAATTCATATTGTACTATACGCATCATATTCCTGAATGCAGGAAAAATTGAGCATATACCCAGCGACAAGCGGGTTAGTATGGGTAGCTTTTTTATATAGCGGGATCGAATAAGTGCTAAACTGTCAATTCTTTTCAACCGCGGATTCAATTCGTCTATCTGCCGCACATCATCAACTGCCCATGATGGCGTAACACCCATAACAGTCTGCAGTTTATCCTTCACCAGTTTAATGGCAAAGCTGTTCATTATATCAAATGCAATGTGCCCGTATTGGAAATGATCTGTAATCTGCATCAACAAACGATGCATTTTTTCTTCCGAAAGATATTCCACCAGGCCTTCTGCCAGTATCAATGCCGGCCGATTGACTGGGATCTCTTTCAGCCATCCCGGTTCCGTTACTGAAGAACCGATCATGAAATAACCATTCCGCGGAGGAAACAATGTTTTGCGCAGTTCAATCACTTCGGCATAATCCACATCAAACCAGGTTATGGTAGGGGGAGCAGCAATACGCAGTATACGTGCATCCAGGCCGCAACCGAGGTGCACCACCACCGCGTGATGGTGTTTACTGATAAAATCATCCACCACATCATCCAGTTCTTTGGTACGCACAACAGTAATTGTATTGTTCTCCCTGGCAATTTCCGAAAAATCATAATCCACTGTCCGTGTCATTTCATCGGCCCAATGATCGTGCAGTATCGGGCGGTCTGAGCGGTAATCCTGTGCCTTTGCATACAAGGTGATGAACAATGTTTCTTTTTCTCCCTTCAAATGCATAAGCCATGAAAGGTAGAAAGATTTTTTGTAAACCGAATGTTAAGGGAGAATCCCCTCATTCACTTCCCAAAATAATTCCTCAACTCCCCGCCATTCTCTCCATAATTCCACCGCACCTGGTCGGCCTTGCCATCACCGCTGATATCCACATACCAAAACTCGGTATTCTCACTCCGGGATGTACCCCGCAAAGAATACACAGGTCCTTCAAATGTATTATTGCTCCTTGAGTAATACACTTTTGGGATGCCCAGATAATTTCCCGGGTTCCAGTACACTTTATCGGCCCGGCCGTCTCCATTCACATCACCAAAATAAAACCGGGTATTCGATAAGCCGCTGGTGGCGCCATTACTCAACGAAGCCGAAGCCGTAAACGTACCATCGCCATCGGATAAATACACCATGGTTTTTCCGCTGTTCAGGGATGGATGCCACAATATCTTATCGCACTTGCCATCGCCATTCACATCGGCATAGTAAAAGCGGGTGCCAGCGGTAGTGCTGGCGCCTTCGGCGCCGGATATTACGGTGCCGCTGAAGTTACCGCCCGATGTGGCGAGGTACACACGTGTATGCCCGTTATCGAAAGTGCTGTTCCAGTAAATTTTATCGGCTTTGCCATCGCCGTTCACATCGGCAAAATTGAATACGGTGGTGCTTCCCTGGCTGGAGCCTTCGGTATTGAGGATTGCAGTAGAACTGAACTGGCCATTGCCGGTGGCCAGGAATACCCGTGTTTTGCCGGCGTGTTGGGTGGGGTCCCATACTATTTCGTCGGCCATGCCGTCGCCATCTACATCGGCATAATGATACCGGGTGGTAGACAGGGTGGAAGCACCCGCCGTATGTACTACAGCGGGAGAAGCAAAACTGCCATTGCCATTTGAAAGAAATACCTGCGGCCGTCCGCTGTCATAGGTGCGGTTCCAGTAAATTTTATCGTTGCGGCCATCGCCGTTTACATCGGCAAAATAAAAGCGGGTGAGGTTACTGGCGCTTTTGCCGTTGGCGTCTATATGGGCACCGCCAAATATGGCCGGTATATAGGAGGCCGTTACGGGCCAGTGATCGCTGGGCCAAAGGGTTTGTCCGCCTACATTAAAGCTGGTGGTGATCACACTACTGGCAGTGAAGGCCAGGTTGCGGGTGCTCAGGATATAATCCAGCTTGCTGTTGCCCACACCATCCCAACCATGAAAAGTAGTACCGTCTTCCATCAGGGCATCCACCATATTCCAGCCGCTGGCATCTTTTATTTTCGTGATTTCCGGTGTACCGGGTTGTGCATTAAAATCGCCCATATTAATCACGGGCAGGTTTTGGGTATTATTGGTATTGATGGCCAGCAGCACCGAATCGGCATTCATTTGCCGCTGGGCTGAACTCTCGGTTGTCCAGTGGCTGTTCACCACAAAATAACTGTTGTCAGGCTCCAGTTTATCTTGTAATATCACCCATTTACCGCTGCGGTAATCGGGCGTTTTCATGGTGAAATTCCCGGCGTTGGTGCGTGTAAAACGGGCGTTTTTGTAGTAGATGGTTTTAGGCGAACCGTTAGAAGCACCGGAACTGTAACGTCCATAACCGGCATTTTCCAGTTGGGTGTTGAACCAGGTCTCGATTTCGTTAACGGCTATTTCCTGTAAACCCAGAATATCGGGATCGTAGTTTTGTATTACCTGCAGAATATAGGTCTTACGTTGTTCCTGTGAAAAAGGGTCATTGTCGTTGTGATTGCGCACATTGTACGACATCACTTTTATGGCATTCACACCGGTGATACCCGCCTGAACAGCACCGGCACCGGCCGGAGCAGAACTGTCATGAAAATGCTTTTTACAAGCAGCAAAACAACCGGTTAGGAGCAGCAAGCAGCCAAATTTTCTCATATTTAAGGTTTATTAAGTCTAATTTACATAAAATTTAATAATTTTTAAAAGAAAATAAATATTTTTTAAACGCGAAGACATGGTAAAAAAGAAGACGTCGCCCACCGGGCGACCGTCTTCCTGGGAAGCATAATTTCCCCGGATTGGGGTATGCCTTTATTTCTTTTTCTTAAGAGCAGCCTTTGCCTTGTTCTCCTGAATACGGTGCTTAACGATCTTTTTTACGAGTTTATGGGGAATGGGTTGATCGAAGGGAAATTGTATGGCGCCTTTGGAAGTTTTGTAGGCGGTTAGTTCATCGGCAAAAAGGCTTGTAGTGGTGGAATCGCCTGGATAAAATCCAATATGGGCTTTATTGGCGGCAAAATATACCAGGTGCCCATCCTGTTTGAACACGGGCATATTATAGCTGATGGTCTCTTCGGCTTGGGGTGCTGCCTCCCGAATGACGTTGCGAATTTCCTGCAGCAGGGATTGTGTGGAAGGAGGGAAGGATTTTATGTACTGGTCTACAGAAGTGAATTTCATAACGCTGATATTTGGGGCTGTTAATAACCGCCGCCGCGGGAAACGGTACCCTTGGGGGGAGGACAATTTCTCACGGCGCAGCGGCCGGTATTTTTAATTGGCTTCTGTGTAACGGGCAAAGTTATCGAGAATTGCCTGCCATCCTGCTTTTTGGTATTCGGGCGGATTCTGGTTTTCCGGGTCAAAACTGGTGATCACTTTGGTGGCATTGCCATTAGGTATAAACCGGGTGGAAACTTTTCTGCCATCGCCCATGGTGTATTCCACCAATTCGTTGGGTTGTACAGTGTCGTACACGCCACCAAAATCAAAGCCCATGCTGCCATCCCTGGCTTCCATTCTGGCCAGTATTTTACCACCGGGGCGCAAATCAACCGAGGCGGAAGGACAATGCCAGTCGGGCGAAGGTGAATTCCATTTGGTGATGTAGTTGGCGCCATTGTAATATTCCCATACTTTGGATACCGGGGCATTTACTGTGCTTTCGATCGTGATTTTGTTTGCATTTGTTGTTTCCATGGTTCTAACTTTTTGGTTGTGATTTGATAATGCAAACATACGGCGAGATGGCAAATGGCGCCATGTGCGAAAATGACAAAAATGGGGGCAGTTTGCGACCTACAATCCCAACTCCTTCATAAACCCTTCCTTGTAATTATTACCAATGGGAATTTCCGTCTTATGAATAAACACCCGGTTGCCTTCGATATGCGTAATGGCCGTTTTATTGGTGATAAACGACCGATACACCCTGATGGATAAAGAACCGGGCAGTTGCCGCTCCAGTTGGGTGAAGGTCATACCAGGCAATAAGGTGCGTTGGGGTGTCACGATCCTGGTATAGTTACCCTGGGCTTCGGCATACGACAGGAGGCGGGTAGGGTTGGCGTTTAACTGGAACTTTGGTAATGAAACCTTTGCGCGAAAACGACGACACAGCAATAATGCAGCCGATGACGTCAGGGACCGGGTGCAATAGGATGCAAAGCCTCTTTTTCGAAAGAGGCTTTTTTATTTTCGATTATTTTCGATTTTTATCGCCAATTTGTTATTTTCGTAAATAAACATAAAGGCGGTTTTGAGGAGATTGCGGGCTTTAAACTGTAAATCAACATGTTACCAAACCTGAGAAGGGAAAAGATACTGGAACTGTTACGCGAAGACGGATCGGCCAAAGTGGTGGATCTGGCCCGCATCTTTAAAGTCACCGAGGTCACCATTCGGCAGGATCTGGAAAAGCTGGAGAACGAAAATCTGGTAATTCGGGAGCACGGCGGCGCCTACCTGAAGGATATAGAAAAACAGGTGCAAACATTTGCCGTGGCGCACCAGAATGTACATGCCGATAAAAAGGAAAAGATAGCCGCCAAATGTCTGGAATATATCGAGAGTGGCGATACCATTATCCTCGATTCGGGTTCAACCGTAACGGAAATTGCCAAAAAGCTGAAAGGCTTTCGTAACCTGACGGTGATCACCAATGCATTGAATATTGCCATGATGCTGGGCACCGAGCCCGGTATTGAAGTGGTGATGACTGGTGGTGAATTCAAGCCGCCCACCTTATCGCTCACCGGACAAAAAGCCGCGGACTTTTTCAAGGGCATCAATGTATCGAAATTGTTTTTGGCTACCGCGGGTATTTCGTTGAAATCGGGATTGACTTATCCGAGTATCAGCGACATCGTGGTAAAAAAAGCCATGATAGAGGCTGCCGAAACCACTTACCTGGTGGCGGATAGCAGCAAGATTGGTAAAAGCGCTTTTGCCAGTTTGGGCGCTTTGTCGCTGATCAATTATATCATAACAGATGATGGGATTGAGGATAAGGACAGGCAGTTGTTTCAACAAAACGAAATTGAATTGATAATAGCCGGTTAGGTTTTGTTGAGCGTACTGCGCGCTGGCGCAGCCTCCCGCCTCCGGGAATTACCCGGCACCCCTGTGCCGGGCAATTCCCGGCCCAATTAAATAAATGTAATTTTTACAAATAAATGAAAACGACATCGACATTAGGCGTCATCATCGGCAACCGTGATTTCTTTCCCGACAAACTGGTTGCCGAAGCCCGTGCAGAAGTAATAGCACTGTTTGAGCAACTCGGCATTACACCCATTCTCTTATCTGATGCCGATACCAAACTCGGCGGTGTGGAAACCTTTAAAGAAGCCCAAAAATGCGCCGACCTGTTTAAAAAACATGCGGCCGATATTGATGGCATTCTCGTAGTGTTGCCCAATTTCGGCGATGAAAAAGGCGTAGCTGAAACCATCAAACTTGCCAATCTCAATGTACCGGTGCTCATACAAGGCTATCCCGATGATCTGAACAAGATGGATGTGGTGAACCGTCGCGATGCCTGGTGCGGCAAGATCTCTGTTTGCAATAACCTGTATCAATACGGTATCAAATATTCCCTCACCACCAAACATGTGGTGGCACTGAATGATGCCAGTTTTATTGATGATCTTAAAAAGTTCATGGCCGTTTGCCGCGTGGTAAAAGGTATGCGAAATGTGCGTATTGGCGCCGTGGGCGCCCGTCCCGGCGCGTTCAATACCGTTCGGTACAGCGAAAAAATATTGCAGCGCCAAGGTATTTCCGTAACCACCGTAGACCTGAGCGAGATACTTGGCAAGGCCAATCAACTCACACCCGATCATGCGCGTGTGCAGGAGAAATTGCAAAACATCAAAAACTATACGCCCACGGGCAAAACGCCCAACGACAAACTGATTCAGATAGCGAAACTGGATGTGGTGCTGGCCGACTTCATGGAAGAACATGCCCTGGACGCCACCGCCATTCAATGCTGGACCTCGTTGCAACAAAACTATGGTTGCAATGTATGCACCAATATGAGCATGATGAGCGAAAACATGCTGCCCAGCGCCTGCGAGGTAGATGTGACCGGTACGTTGAGCATGTATGCCATGCAGCTGGCATCGGGTACGCCCAGCGCCCTGGTAGACTGGAATAACAATTACGCCAACGACGACAGCAAAGTAGTGCTATTCCATTGCGGTAACTGGGCCAAATCGTTCCTGCCCGATATTCAAATAGCCACCGCACCCATACTGGGCACTACCGTTGGCGAAGAAAATACCTATGGTGCGCTGGCCGGCCGTACGCCCGCATCGCCGCTGACCTATGGCCGCATCAGCACCGACGACAGCAAGGGCATTATCAAAGCCTACGTAGGCGAGGGCGAACTCACCAATGATGCATTGAACACCTTCGGCAATCGTGCCGTAGCGCAGATTAATAACCTGCAGGGATTGATGAATTATGTGTGCAGGAACGGGTTTGAGCACCATGTAGTGATGAATGCCAGTAAGACGGCGGGGATATTGCAGGAGGCGTTTGAAAATTATTTGGGGTGGGAGGTGTATTGTCACCAGTAGGAGCCGCCTGGTAGCCTGGCTTGTACCGCGCTGCTCCCGCACATGTTCCGTCTGCCAGGGACGGGACATGCGCGGGTAAAAAAATCAAAAGTTTATGACAACAAAAGATTTACAGATCAAGTCCATTGAATACCGGAAAAAAATTCTCCAATACATTGTCGGCGCCAACGCCGGCCACACCGGCGGTAGCCTCAGCTGCGTAGACATCCTGAATGTATTGTACAACCACGTACTCAACGTATCTCCCGAAACCTTTGCTTCGCCCGACCGCGATCGCTATATTCAAAGCAAAGGCCACTGCGTGGAAGCCCTCTTTGTGGTGCTCGCCGACCAGGGATTCTTCCCCGAAGAAGACCTGAATACCTTGTGTAAATACAAATCGCATTATATCGGTCACCCCACGCGGAAAGTAAAGGGCGTAGAACAAAATACCGGCGCCCTCGGCCACGGCCTCCCTATGGCCGTCGGTACCGCCATAGCCGCCAAACTCGATGATAAGGATTATAAAGTATACACCCTCATGGGCGATGGCGAACTACCAGAAGGCTCTAACTGGGAAGCCGCCCTCACGGCAGCGCATTACAAACTGGATAACCTGTGCGCCATCATCGATAAAAACAGTCTGCAGATCACCGGCCCCACGGCCAATGTATGCAATACCGATCCGCTGGATGAAAAATTCGCCAGCTTTGGCTGGGCAGTAAAAACCGTTGACGGGCATGATTTCGATGCCCTGAAAGACGCTTTTGACGCCCTGCCTTTCACAGCCGGCAAACCATCGGTAATCATTGCCAATACCATTAAAGGCAAGGGCGTGAGTTTTATGGAAAACAATTTAAAATGGCACCATGGCGTGCCCAATAAAAACGAATACGAGCAGGCGCTGAGCGAGCTGGACCAGGCCCTCAGCCTGCAAATACAATAAATTGCATATGGCGCATGTTGAAACCCATACAAATGGTTATAAACCCAACCAGGATATTTTCTCCGAGACCCTGCAGCAACTGGCTGCCAGCGATCGCGATATCATTGCCGTGACCAGCGATTCACGCGGTTCGGGCAAACTGGTGCCTTTTGGGAACAAGTTCCCCAAACAGATCGTGGAAGTAGGCATTGCCGAACAAAACCTGGTGGGCGTGGCCGCCGGACTGGCCTCGGCCGGCAAAAAAGTATTTGCTGTATCGCCGGCCTGTTTTCTTACCGCAAGGGCGCTGGAGCAAATCAAGAACGATGTAGCTTACAGTGACAATCCGGTAACCGTGGTAGGCATTAGTGCGGGAGTAAGTTATGGCGCATTGGGATCAACGCATCACAGTCTGCACGATTTTGCGGCGCTGCGCGCCATCAACAATATCACCGTGGTAGCGCCTGCCGATAATTTTGAAACGGCAAAAGCTACTATTCTGGCTGCGCAAACCAATAGTCCCGTGTACCTGCGTTTCGGTAAAAAAGTAATGCCTGCCCTGAAAGAAGCAAACGACGATCTATTTGAATTTGGCAAGGGCCGGTTGATTAAAGAGGGAAGCGATGCCGCCATCATTGCCTGCGGCGAAACAGTGTATCCGGCGCTGGAAGCAGCACGAAAACTGACGGAGGAAGGCATTCGCGCGGCGGTGGTGAGCATGCATACCATCAAACCATTGGATACGGAGTTGTTGGCCCAACTAGCCACACAATGCAAGGCCATCGTAACTGTAGAAGAGCACAGTATGTACGGCGGGCTGGGAGAGGCCTGTGCCGCTTACCTCATGCAGCACAATTTGCATAAACCTTTTGCCATTATGGGCATACCGGATGAGTATACCATCACCGGATCGCAGACAGATATTTTCAATCATTACGGAATCAATAAAGATGGAATAGCAGCAAGGGTCAGGAACCTGTTAAACTAGTTTATTATGAAACGATGCTTGCCTGTACTGCTTTGTATATTGATTATAGCAGCAGGGTGTAAACAAAAGCCCGTCAGCGGCGGAAAAAAACGGGTGGCCGTGGTAGTGTCTACCCTCAACAACCCCTGGTTTGTTTTTCTGGCCGAAACGGCCGCCGCCAGGGCCACCGCATTGGGCTATGAGGCCAGAATCTTCGATTCGCAAAACAATACGGCTACCGAGGGCGATCATTTTGAAAACATCATCGTCTCGGGCTTTGATGCCATCCTGTTCAACTCTACCGATGCCAATGGCAGCGTGGCCAATGTGCAAAAGGCCAAACAGGCGGGCATACCCGTGTTTTGTATTGACCGGGAGATCAATTCCACCAGCGCCGCCACCTCGCAAACTTTATCCGACAGTTATTCCGGCGCCGTGGCCATCGGCATTTATTTTACCCAACAACTGAATAAAAAAGGAAAATATGTAGAACTGCTGGGCCTGGTAGGCGATAACAATACCTGGGCGCGCAGCAAGGGTTTTCACAGTGTAACCGATAATTATCCCGGTTTACAAATGGTAGCGCAGCAAAGCGCCGATTTCGACCGCAACAAGGCCATGGAGGTGATGGAAAGCATTTTACAGGCCCACCCTGATATCGATGCTGTTTTTTGTGGCAACGATGGCATGGCTATGGGCGCCTACCAGGCGCTGGTGGCGGCAGGTAAGGCCAGTAAGGTGAAAGTATTTGGTTTTGATGGGGCCGAAGACGTTATTGACGCCATCAGGGAGAACAAGATTGCTGCCACCGGCATGCAATTCCCCGGGGTGATGGCCGAAACAGCTGCCGAATTTGCTGATGAATATATCAGGGGCAGGAAAGAATTCCCGCAAAAAATACCCGTGGCCGTGGAACTGGTCACCAGTAAGAACATCAACGATTATACAGCCTATGGGAAAAAATAAATTTATACGATACGGCATAGTGGTGTTGCTGGCCGGCTTTTTATTATACAACTCCATTTACATTAAAAAGCTCAGTGTTGTAAAGGCCTCCACGCCGACCGCATTTGACGCAGCGGCATTTTCAAAAACATTATTTCATGAACAATTGCCCGGTCGCATACAAGGCGCCGTGCTGTTGGATAGTTTATTGCAGGCCCTGCAAAACAACCCCGATCAGGCTTTTGAAAAATACACGCATGCGCTGGCCATTGGCAATATCAGGTATGGCCTGGTACAGGCATCGGGACGGGTAACAGCTATAAAGGACGATGAAGTAATTATACAGGTGGGTAGCGTGCCTGTGCACCTGGCAACAGAATATATATATGGTAATGCCATTCGCGACGCCAGCGGCCTGGTAGATGTAAAGGATTTTGTGAACACCACCGACCTGAACAATATTTCCGAATCGTTGAACAAACAGGTGCGCGAGCAGGTATTGCCGCCATTTAAAAAGGCGGTGCAACAATCAGACAGTGTATGGTTTGCCGGCGCGCTGGAGCTGAATAGGGAACATGTGCATGTGCAATCGCCCGAAGTGATTCCCGTACAAATAAAAATCATTGAATAATGCTGGTGGCGCAACATATTACCAAAAAGTTTTCCGGTGTAACGGCTTTGAGCAATGTTACCATCGAGCTGCATCCCGGCAAGGTAAATGCCATCATTGGCGAGAACGGGGCCGGGAAGAGTACGCTGATGAAGATATTATCGGGTGTGTATACCGATTATGAAGGCCGTATTGAGTACAACAACGAGCTGCTACAGTTCACCGGCACCCGTGATGCCGAGCAAAAAGGCATTGCCATCATTCACCAGGAATTAAACCTGGTGCCACACCTGAACATTACAGAAAATATTTTTCTGGGCCGCGAGCTTACCAATAGTTGGGGCATTCTCGACAAAAAGGCCATGCGCAGAAAAACCCGGGAACTATTGAAGAAGGTGAACCTGGCAACGGAGCCCGATGACACTATTGCTTCGTTGAAAGTGGGGCAGCAGCAGCTGGTTGAAATAGCCCGTGCGCTGTATACCAATGCTAGTGTGATCATTATGGACGAGCCCACCTCGGCCATCAGCGATAAGGAAGTGCTGCATTTGTTTGATATCATCCGGGAGTTACGCAATGAAGGAAAGATCATCGTATATATCTCACATAAACTAAAGGAACTGTTCACCATTGCCGACCGGTATATTGTAATGCGTGATGGTTGCACCGTGGATCAGGGTGATATGAGCACCATTACGCAGGAAATGCTGATAGAAAGAATGACTGGCCGACAAGGTTTTGGCAAACAGCAACATACTCCGTTGCAACAAAAAGAAGAGATATTGCGCGTGGAGCACCTGTCGTTAAAAAATACTTTGTACGATATTTCCTTCTCCCTGCATAAAGGCGAGATATTGGGTTTATACGGACTGATGGGCGCCGGCAGAACAGAACTGATGGAAACCCTGTTTGGTTTACATGCGTACAGTGGTGATATTTTTATAGGTGGGAAGGGAACTATCATTAACAATCCCCGAAAAGCCATGCAGGCCGGTCTGGCTTTGGTGCCGGAAGATAGAAAACAACATGGCCTGATTTTGAATGCCCCCGTAAAAACCAATATATCCATTACCATTTTGCAGCAACTGGAGCGTTGGGGTGTGGTGTTGCATAAGCAAAAGGAAACTGTGTTGTGTAAAGACTATATCAAAAAACTGGCTATCAAAACATCTTCTGAAAATACCCCCGCGAGCAACCTCAGTGGCGGCAACCAGCAAAAGATTGTATTGGCCAAATGGCTGGCTACGCAACCCGGTATTTTGTTATTGGATGAACCCACGCGCGGAGTAGATATCAACGCCAAATTCGAGATTTATCAATTGATCAATGAGCTGGCAGCAGGCGGCATGGGCATATTGCTGGTTTCGTCTGAACTGCCCGAGATACTGGCAGTAAGTCATCGCGTGCTGGTCATGGCCGAAGGTAGGCTTACCGCCGATTTGCCCGGTGAGGCCGCCACCGAATCCATTATTGTTAAACATGCCATTCAACATAACTGATCTCATATGATTGCCCTATCAAAGAAATACCCGGCTTATTTGAACAGGTTCCAGTCGCTGATTGCGCTGCTGGTGTTGTGCGTATGTATCAGTATTCTTTCCGATAAGTTCCTGACCCTTGACAATGGCTGGAACATTCTACGGCAAATTGCCGTGAACATTTGCATTTCAGTAGGCATGACCCTGGTGGTGCTCACCGCCGGCATCGATTTGTCGGTGGGTTCTGTGCTGGCCTTTTGCGGCGCCATTACAGCGGGATTATTAAAGAACGGAATACCTGTTGAATCAGCCGACCTGTTTATAGGTTTTACACTTCCGGGCGCCTTGCTGGCCGGTATACTGGTGGGCGCGCTGCTGGGGTTTTTCAACGGCTTTGTGATTACAAAATTTAAGGTACCGCCTTTTGTGGCTACGCTGGCCATGCTTACTATTGCCAGGGGGCTTACCATGTTGTATACACAGGGGCACCCCATCAGTAATTTAGGTGCATCGTTTTCTGTGATTGGCACCGGCTGGTTACTGGGCATACCGGTTCCCGTATGGATTGCCGGTGTGGTGGTATTGCTGGCCGTTTTTTGCACCAAACAAACCCGACTGGGCAGATATATTTATGCTATTGGTGGCAATGAAAATGCCGCGGTGTTGTCGGGTATTAATATCAATAAGGTAAAGATCATTGTGTACAGCATAGCCGGCGCTATGGCTGCTATTGGTGGCATTATGGTTACATCGAGGCTGGATTCAGCGCAACCCAATGCCGGCAGCGGGTATGAACTGGACGCCATTGCTGCCGTGGTGATTGGCGGAACCTCCTTATCGGGTGGCCGTGGCAGTATTTGGGGTACCGTGATGGGCGCCGTGATCATTGGCGTGTTAAACAATGGACTGGTATTGTTGAATGTATCGCCCTTCTGGCAACAGGTGGTAAAAGGGGGCGTAATATTAATTGCAGTAGTTATTGATAGAATTGGAAATAAAAATGAGTAAATACATTTTAAGTATCGACCAGGGCACCAGCAGCACCAAGGCATTGATTTTCGATGAGCAGGGCAGGGCTGTGGCCAGGGGATCGGAACCTTTGCATACAAATTATTTTCCTAATGGATTTGTAGAGCAGGAACCGGCAGCTATTATAGATAATGTACTGGCTGCTGTGAAAAAATGTTTGCAGGCTTTTAAAGGCAATGTGAATGAAATAGCCTGCATTGGTATCAGCAACCAGCGTGAAACTTTTGTGTTGTGGGATGAAGGCGGTAAGCCATTGCACAATGCCGTGGTATGGCAATGCAAACGTTCTGTAGCTATTTGTGAGCGGTTGCGCAGCCAGGCTGCTACCATCAAGGAGAAAACCGGCTTACTGGTAGATCCATATTTTTCCGGTACCAAGTTGATTTGGTTGAAAGAAAATGTGCCGGCCGTTGCTCAGGCTATCGATAATGGGAATGCTTATTTCGGCACCATCGATACCTGGTTGTTATATAGTTTTACGAAGAACTACTATACTGATTATACCAATGCATCCCGCACGTTGTTCTTTAACCTGAATACGCTGAATTGGGATGCCGGTTTGCTGAAAGATTTTGGTTTGTATGGTTTGAAGCTGCCCGTTTGTACCCCTTCCTCTTATCGTTTTGGGGAAACAGACCTGTTAGGCTTGTTGCCCCAATCCATCCCCATTACCGGTGTGATCGGCGATTCCCATGCCGCTGCTTTTGGCGAATGCTGTTTTACTCCCGGAACCGCCAAAGCCACCCTGGGTACCGGTTGTTCGGTATTGATGAATATTGGCAATCAACGCAAATACTCCGATACCGGTATGGTGGCCACCATTTGCTGGAGCACCGAAGAACAGGTTAGTTATGCATTGGAAGGCGTGATCGTTACCTGCGGCGGCACCATAGAATGGGTGCAGCACGAGCTGGGTTTGTTCAACGACGTGAAAGAAACCGCTGCCATGGCGCAATCCATTCCCGATAACAATGGCGTATACCTGGTACCTGCCTTTAGCGGATTGGGTGCGCCGCACTGGGATATGAACCGCCGAGCCGCCATCTATGGGTTAAGCTTTGCTTCCACCAAAAATCATATCGTTCGCGCCGCCTTGGAATCTATTCCTTACCAGATCAAAGATGTGGTGGTGGCTATGGAGGCCGATGCGGGGTTGATGTTGCAGCAGATTATGGTGGATGGGGGGATTAGCGCTAACAAGTTTATTATTCAATTCCTGGCCGATTTACTGAACAAAAATGTGGTGACCATCGGAATGCCCGATGTATCGGCGCTGGGTGCGGCGTATATGGCGGGGTTGAAGGCCGGGGTATACAGGGATTTGAAACATTTGCAGCAATTGAATATCGACAGGCAGGTTATTGGGCCGGTTGATGTGGAGAAGGCGCAGGTTGGTTATGAAGGTTGGAAGCAGTTGGTATAGATAAGCGGATGCGTTGCCTGTTTAAAGAGCCGCTATGATCTTTATTGTATGGATGATGATAAATACCGCACTGTTTGGAAGCGGATTTTTGCAAACATTGTAGATTTTGTCGTTTTTCTGCCGCTTGCATTTGTAGACATGTGGATCTTCAATAATTACGATCAGATTACTGAACTATTCCTGATTTCCCGGATAATCATTGCTACTTTCCTGCCTGTATGTTGGTTAATGACTTCGTTGGAAAAAAAAGGGTTTTCGATCTCAATAGTATTTGATATACTGCAAAAAAGCCCGCCACGGTATCCGCGGCGGGCTTTTTTGCAGTATATATACAACTATAACAACTTCAACACCTCTTCGCCAATAGCCTCTGTTCCCAACACCTTATCAGCAGGCGTATTGGCATCGGCAATATCTTTTGTGCGAAACCCAGCCTTCAATACTTTATCCACGGCGTCTATCACCGCTTCCGATTCTGCTTTCATACCAAAAGAAATATCAAGCAATAAAGCCGCACTCAATACCGAGGCCAGCGGATTGGCTACGCCTTTGCCGGTAATATCATGGGCAGAACCGTGAATAGGTTCATATACGCCCGTACTATCACCCACAGAAGCCGAAGCCAGCATACCCATGGAGCCTGCGATCTGCGAAGCTTCATCGGTTAAGATATCGCCAAACAGGTTGGCGGTTACCACCACATCAAAACGGCGGGGATTTTTGATCAGCAGCATGGCGGCGGCGTCAACGAATTGATGCTCTACTTCTATATCAGGATATTCGGCAGTCATTTTTTGTACTACCTCTCTCCACAAACGCGAAGTTTCAATGACATTGGCCTTATCTACCGAGCATAATTTTTTACGGCGGGTACGGGCTGCTTCAAATGCTTTGCGGGCGATGCGCTCCACTTCAAAACGGCTGTATTCTGCTATGTCATAGGCGGTATCGCCATTGTTCTTTCTGCCTTTCTCACCAAAATAGATATCACCGGTGAGTTCGCGGAAGAACAGGATATCGGCGCCTTTCAGTATTTCGGGTTTGATGCTGGAGGCGCCCAGCAGTTCATCGAATAATTTAATAGGGCGCAGGTTGGCATATAAACCTAACTCCTTACGCATTTTCAACAACCCCTGCTCAGGACGCACTTTCGCCGAAGGATCGTTGTCGTATTTAGGATGGCCTACCGCGCCAAACAACACGGCATCTGATTTACGCATTTTTTCCAATGACTCGTCGGGCAGCGGCTGTCCGGTAGCCTCAATGGCCACATGGCCGATCAATGCTTCATCATAGGTAAATGTATGGTTGAATTTTGCAGCTATCTTATCGAGGACTTTCTTGCCTACTGCGGTTACTTCCTGTCCGATGCCGTCGCCCGGCACGATGAGTATGTGCTTTTTTGACATTCTTTATGCTTGTTTAAATTAGATCAAATTTAGCATCTTCTGAGTTGCCTTGATAGCAGCAACGGTCTGGTCGCTATCAAGACCACGGGTTTTAAATTCCCTACCGTTGTGGCTCCACGTAATAACCGTTTCGCATAGGGCGTCGCTTTTGCCGCCGGGTGGAATGCGAACGGTGTAGTCGGTGAGCAGGGGCAGCTCGCGTTTCAGCTTTTTGTATACCTTTTTCAAGGCATTCATAAAGGCATCGTACTGGCCATCGCCCTGGGCATGCTCTTCAAACAGCTCTTCTTCCACACAAATTTTTATGGTAACGGAAGGATTGAGGTCTTTGGAGTGGGTGAGCACATAGTTCTCAATCTTTACCTTTTCCTCAATGGCCTTGCTGTTCAGGATATCTGAAATGATATAAGGCAGATCGGCGGGGGTAACCACTTCTTTGCGGTCGCCCAGCTCGATGATGCGTTGGGTGACTTTTTTAAGGTCGGCCTCGCTGAGGTTGATGCCAAGGGCTTGCAGGTTGTTTTCAATATTGGCCTTGCCGCTGGTTTTGCCGAGCGCATATTTACGCTGGCGGCCAAATCGCTCGGGCATGAGGTCGCTGAAATAGAGTTTGTTCTTTTTATCGCCATCGGCATGTACACCGGCGGTTTGTGTAAACACATTCTCGCCCACAACGGGTTTGTTAACGGGTATACGAAAACCGCTGAAGGTTTCCACCAGTTTGGAAACACTGTACAATGATTTTTCTGCCACGGATGTTTTTACCTCGGGCACAAAATCGTTTAATACTGCCACGGCACTGGCGAGCGGCGCATTACCGGCCCTTTCACCCATACCATTGATGGTAAGATGAATGCCATGTGCACCGGCTTTCACACCTTCCAGCACATTGGCAGTGCCCAGGTCGTAGTCGTTGTGGGCATGAAAATCAAAATGCGTGTTGGGATACCGTGCTACGATCTGCGATATATAATCGTATACTTCGGCAGGCGTGAGAATGCCGAGTGTATCGGGCAGCATCACCCTTTTAACGGGCTGGGTGGTAATAAAATCCAGGTATTGAAAAACATAATCGCGCGAATGGCGCATGCCATTGCTCCAGTCTTCGAGATAAACATTTGTTTCCAGGCCTTTTTTCCTGCCCAGCGCCACCACGGCAGCAATCTCTTCAAAATGCTGCTCGGGTTTTTTGCGCAACTGGTGGATGAGGTGGTTCAATGAACCCTTGGTGAGCAGGTTCATTACTTTGGCGCCGGCCTTTTGCATCCATTCAACGGAAATGTTGCCGTCTACAAAGGTCAATACCTCTACCTTGTTTAAAAAGCCATTGGCTTTGGCCCATTTGGTGATGGACTTTACCGCCTCAAATTCCCCGTCGGATACTCGGGCAGAGGCAATTTCTATTCTATCCACTTTTACTTCTGTAAGCAGAAGCTGTGCGATGGTTAATTTTTCCGATGGCGAAAATGACACGCCGCTGGTTTGCTCACCATCCCGCAGGGTGGTATCCATGATCTCGATATAGCGCGGGTTTGCCATACAAATCAGAGTTTATTGAAGCAGGAAGTATGAAGTAGGAGGTATGATGACTCCTGGTTTTTCCTACTTCTTACTTCATACCTCATACTTCTTTTAATATTTACTGGTAGCAGCGAATTTTTGAATATCCTCTTTCATGGCCTGCAAAAAATCAATATCGTCGAAACCATTCATCAGGTTATGCTTCTTATACCCATTGATCTCGAACGATTCTTTTTCACCGGTGGCCAATATGGTAATGGTTTGATTGGGCAGGTTTACCTCGAGCTCGGTATTGGTGTTGGCTTCGATGGCGGTGAAGATTTTATCCAGGAACTCGGGGCTTACCTGCACGGGCAGAATGCCAATATTCAGCGAGTTGTTTTTAAAGATATCGGCAAAGAAGCTGCTCACCACGCAACGGAAACCATAATCGTAGATGGCCCAGGCAGCGTGCTCGCGGCTGCTACCGCTGCCGAAATTGCGGCCGGCAACGAGTATCCTGCCTTTATAAATGGGGTTGTTTAAAACAAAATCTTTTTTGGGAGAACCGTCGCTGTTGTAGCGCCAGTCGCGAAAAAGGTTATCGCCAAAGCCCTTGCGTTCGGTGGCTTTGAGAAAACGTGCGGGGATGATCTGGTCGGTGTCCACGTTTTCGATGGGCATGGGAACGGCGGTAGAAGTGAGTATGTTGAATTTATCGTAAGCCATTGTGCGTTTGTTTAATGTTGAAATGGTTGCGAGGCAATCCAGGTTTTATGCCTCCTGCATCAGATCTCTCGGATCTGTGACAACACCGGTTACAGCAGCGGCGGCAGCTACCAGTGGACTGGCCAGCAGGGTGCGTGCACCGGGGCCCTGGCGTCCTTCAAAGTTCCTGTTGCTGGTGCTCACGGCATATTTGCCGGCAGGAATCTTGTCGTCGTTCATGGCCAGGCAGGCGCTGCAACCGGGCTGACGCAGCTGGAAGCCGGCTTCGGTGAGGATATCCAGTATACCTTCTTCTTTGATCTGCTGCTCTACGATGTGTGAACCGGGCACTATCCAGGCGGTTACATGCTCTGCTTTTTTGCGTCCCTTTACAATGGAGGCAAAGGCGCGGAAATCTTCAATACGGCCGTTGGTACAGCTACCAATGAATACATAATCTACTTTTTTACCCAGCATGGGTTCAGCTTCCTGAAAGCCCATGTATTGCAGCGATTTTTCATAGCTGGCCCTGTTGCCACCTACTTCCTGTGCTTTGGGAATATGTTTGGAGATACCAATGCCCATACCGGGGTTGGTACCATAGGTGATCATGGGTTCAATATCGGCGGCGTCAAAAATATATTCCTGGTCAAAGGCGGCGCCGGGTTCTGTTTTCAACGTTTTCCAGTATTCCAGCAGCTGATCCCATGCTTCGCCTTTGGGGGCTTTCTCACGGCCTTTGATATACGCAAAGGTGGTTTCGTCGGGTGCAATCATGCCACCGCGGGCGCCCATTTCGATACTCATATTACAAACGGTCATGCGGCCTTCCATGCTCATGTTCTCGAACACATCACCGGCATATTCCACAAAATAACCGGTAGCGCCGGCGGCCGTGAGTTTGGATATGATATAGAGAATAACGTCTTTCGGCGTAATGCCTTTGCCCAGCTGCCCATTTACCTTGATGCGCATTTTCTTTGGCTTGGGCTGCATAATACATTGTGACGACAATACCATTTCCACTTCACTTGTACCGATGCCGAAGGCAATAGCGCCAAAAGCGCCATGGGTAGAAGTGTGGCTGTCGCCGCAAACGATGGTCATACCCGGCAGAGTAATACCGTTTTCCGGACCTACTACGTGTACGATACCATTTTTAGGATTGCCCAGGCCCCAGTGCGAGATGCCGTATTTGGCGCTGTTTTGTTCCAGGGCTTTCAACTGGTTGGCCGAAAGCGGGTCCTTCACCGGCAGGTGCTGGTTGATGGTGGGGGTATTATGGTCGGCGGTGGCAAAGGTTTTTTCGGGGAACATTACCTTCAACTTGCGGCTTTCCAAACCAAGAAAAGCCACGGGACTGGTCACTTCATGAATGAAATGGCGGTCGATAAATAACACATCAGGACCGTCTTCAATCTTCCTGACTACATGGGAAT